>Ga0213833_1000726_pt1 | contig 28524 bp, 34 predicted proteins | sample SWATP21_FD_160575 | JGI IMG/M metagenome (GOLD analysis project Ga0213833, IMG submission 160575) | Coastal seawater microbial communities from Marineland, Florida, United States - SWA TP2 #1 | ecosystem: Environmental > Aquatic > Marine > Coastal | place: USA: Florida | collected 2016-08-14 | reverse complement strand
GCATGTTGTCGCGGCATGCAACATGCAGCTTGAGTTTTGTTTGTTGTGTGTGCTGTGTGAGAAGGTTCGATGCCTTCACGCGTTACCCATTGCTATTCTTTGCGGCCTTTGCAAGCAGTCACAGTGCGGTTGTGGCAGTCAGTAAACATGTACCGTCTGCGAAAGTACGACCATGCATGCAGACGAGGCAGCAGCAACACTTGTGTTTGTTTGTATGCTTGATCGATCGTTCAAGTTGCGGAGGGAGCGGGAGCACAAAAAAAAAAGAAGGCCAATACGGGAATCGAACCCGTACCTCTGGAATCAGAATCCAACGTCCTAGCCATTAGACTAATCGGCCTGTTGGTTCCAATGCCTGGTGTGTAGGTATAAATAGATATTGTGGCGGCTTGATTGGGCGCAGTTGCACGTGTCATACATGCCCTCACTATTCATCTTGCACCATGAAGGTGTGCGGTCGCACGTGTGTCATAGCGCTGCTGCTTTCAGCGTTTTTGGCACAGACAGTATGGATGGTGTTGCTCCACAGCACATCCCTGGCCGCAAAGCCCGCCAAGCCCTCGAGCGGCGGTGGGCCAGCAGCTGGGAGCGTGGATGGTGCTGCTCGCGCTTTGCTGTTGCCGGTGGCATCGAGCTCTGCGGCCTCTGCGCCAGTTGTGGCTGTGGATGCGCCTGCAAAGGACGCTACTACACAACCCAGCAAAGCCATTGACCCTCCTCCGGCACCTGTCCCTCCTCCTGTCCCTCCTCCTGTCCCTCCTCCTGTCCCACAACCGTGCGCGCAGCCCGAGAAGCGGCAGCCAGCCATTCCAAGAATCCTGCACCACGTGTGGATTGGACATGCGCCTGGCAAGCCCGTGTCCAAGCTGCCGGACAACGTGGAGCGATACGCAGCAGAAGCAGAGCGCATCCATCGCGAGGTGGGGTGGGAGTACCGTCGCTGGGGAAACGAACTGTACGAGAAGTACGCCGACGACCCGTATGTTCGCTACTACGTCAACGTGATCGTGCCTTCGCCGAATGGCGAGAAGTGGACGGCCATCCTGGCAGATCGCTTGCGGCTGCTCATCCTGCGTGACCACGGTGGCGTGTTCACCGACATTGATGTGGAGTTCATGCGCACGTTCGAGCCAGTGTTGGCGGACGAACTGGCGCCGGACACCCACTTTTTTGCTGGCCTGCGGCGCCAAGCGGCCGACGTTCCCATGCTGGAGGTGGCGGTGTTGGGGAGCATCCCAGGAGCTGCACCCATTGAGGCTGCGCTGAGGGAGTACGCTCGTTTCACGCCGCCCGCTCAGATCACCTCGCCGGACCAAATCCTGCTACCGTTGGGCGGGGACGTGGGGAAGTGGTTGGCTACGGGTCTGGACGGGCACTCGGTGCTGCTGAACTACCGATACTTTTACATCGACGACCGCCACAAAACGCCGCAGACCGTTCTCATGAACCGCATCATGCAGACGTGGGTGGCGAGCAATGCCCAGGCGTTCCGCGTGGTGCTGCCAAACTGTGCGGACCGACGGCTCCCGTTGGACATGCTGGTGGCCGTCACGAAGCTCTGCCACGAGCACATGGACGTGCCTCCGTCTGAGGGTCCCTGGTTGGGTGGTGATCAGTTGGCAGGGCTGGCTCGGAACGGCACGATGCAGCCGTGGAGTGACGCCTTCGACCTGTACCTTCCGCGCCAGTACGCCGGCAATGTCGATGCCATGAAGCAGCCGCTGGCCAAGCTAGGCTACGCGTTCCATGCGTTTGCCAACGGCTTCAAGGTGTGGCCTGCCTCGGCGAAGCCCATCCCCAAGTACAAGTGGGCATGGCCCTTTTTGGAGGTGAAGTACGTGGAAGACAGCGGCGACAACTACCTGCTTCCCATGGGGGCCGTGCAGGCTGGGATTGGCGAAACGCGGTTGTCCAAGCTCGGCGTTGTGCCGACGCAAACAGTGCGCATCGAAGACGGATGCAGCGGCTTCGGCGTTGATCTCCCGGTGCCACGGGATCACAACAGTGTGTTGAGGGCCTTTTTCGGCCGGGACTGGGCAAGCACCTGCCGGAGTCGGTGGTGGAACCGCCAAATTGAGCAGGGGGTGCGTTCCAAGCTGGTGCGGTGCCAGGAGCTACCCTTCGCGTGGAACCGTATGCGGGGGTTAACTATTGAGGAAAGGGCGGGAGCCAACGGAAAGTCTGGCTCGTTTGACTTCCAGCTGTTCACCCCACCCCTGGATTTCAACCAGCTGAACGCGTTTGGCTCCAAGGTGCCACTCAGCGCTAGGGTGGAGCTCCTTGAGCTCACACGGGACATGCTGCAAACCATCATTGACAGAACCGGCCCAGATGTGTCTGTTTGGCTTGCCAACGACGCGTTGCAGTACATGGTGGAGTTGGACGGCTGGGCGGTACCCTCATGGTCCGATGCGGTGGACTTGTTCATGGACCACGACGAGCGCACCAAGTGGGAAGCGGATGGAGCGTACACCATCGCCCTCCGCAACCTCCCCAAACCCATCGAGGTCGTGCCTTTTTGGGGCGGCATGAAGGTGTTCTACGCAAACTCCTCCCGGCCTCAGCCGGATCTAGCCTGGGCGTTTCCGTCCGTGGAGGTGCGGTTCTTCACCAACGCCAACCACACACTGCACATGCCAGGGACCGGGCACACGTCGACGCTGCCTGAAGCAGCTGTGCTGCCTGTGCGCATGAAGAACGTACACGGCCCGAATGGCATACAGTTTCAGGTGCCTGTTCCTGCCAACTCCACTGCCGTGGTGGAGACCTTGTTGGGGTTTGACACAGCCTCCCAGCACTTGTGTCGCAGCCGGAGTTGGGATCGTGTGCGTGAAGCACCAGTGTCGACTGCTATGGTGCGTGTGGCTTGTGAGAACTTGAAGCAGTTTGTGAAGTAGTGCTTTAGAGGGGACTGCACGTGTTTGTGGTTTGGTTGCGTTGCGTTGCACATTGTCAACATCACAACGACTTTCTTGCTTTCCGCTTGGACGTCCCCCCTTGCTCACACACTACATGAAGAAGCGTGCTACAACCAGCACCAGCGTGCATGATGCCAACCGCGTCACATCGCAGTGTCCATCAATGATGGGTTCTGCAACACTGTCTTGACAATCTTTGCAAGTTTAGCGCCCTGAACCCACAAGCAACAACACCAACACACAAGTCAACATCAATGTGAGTGCCTCTTGACCCGTTTCAGCCCTGGCCACAACGACAACACCATCTCGTACATCGGCGCCATCAATGAAGCGGTGGTCAATGGTGGCTGTGATGGTCATCATGGGTCGAACGACCGGCACACCATCGCGGGCCACAACACGATCAGACACAGCTCCCACGGTGATGAGCATGGGGATGTGTGCAAAGGGCGTGAAGGGAGCCCATGCCATGTCCAAACCCATCATGCCCACAGACGTAATCTGGAGCACGCACACAGTGTGACGACACACCATGCACGCTCTGACACGCACTGGCACCGCAACCCATCAACGGTACGCACCATGCAACTACCGAAGGGAAACGGACGCACTCCCAGGAAAGGGACAGAGATGCCAAGCACGGCGCCCAAGAAGCCGACCATCTGCACAGGCACCACCCCACCATGCATGAACAGTAGCAATGAGGGTGTGCAACGCACTCACACGTGCACACACCACACACGCGCGTGTGTCGAAAACGCACTCGAATAATTGGGCGAAGCATCCAGGTTGGAAGCGTGCGGAGCAACCCTTTGGTCTTCTCGAAATCCTGTGCAAGTGGGGAGACCACACACAACACAGCATGAGCTCATACGCACACAAACACGCACACACACAAAAACACGCACACAAACACGCACACACACATACCGCGTCTCGCCCTTTTCGCACAGAACCGGCCTTTCGTCGCAGCTCAGACGCAATGCCGTCAACGGACTTCGTGTCCGCATTGGAGATTTTCGCATTCCCCAAGTCCTTCACCTTTCTTCCGCCCTCCATCCTGCACATCCACAACACACACATTGAACAACAGTGTTCACGCAAGATTCCACCGCGCCCCCACCCACACACAGTCAGACTGAGTACCCACGCAAGTGCTGCAACCAAACGAACCGATCCAGTGCCACCAAGCACGAAACGTCGATGCTGGGGTAAGGGATGAACTCGCCAAGCACAAGCCGCCCGTTCAGTTGCGGACACCCCCGAAGAGCCTAGCACAACCAAAAACCGAAGGTGGTTAGGCAAGACAAGGAACGCTGACACTCGCTCCGTACAGCCCCGACGAACCATGGCAACGGCCTTCACAACAAGTGTTGTCACAGTGACCTTGACACCAGTGGCGGCGCGCTTTTCTTCAATGTACTTGACAGCATTGGCCATGTCAATCTCCAAAGCGCCATGGATGTTGCCTGGAACAATGTGTGTGTGTTGGGGGGGGGGGGGGGGGGGGGGTCGCATGTTGATCTTACGACATGCACCATGTTGCACAGTACCACGGCAAGAAGCGTCGGATCGCGCGTACCTTCCTCGGGAGGCGACCACGACGCAATCATGAGCTTGCGACGCGTGGACATGGAAGTCGGGCCAACAAATGCGCGGTACAGGCAACTGAAGCGCATCACAAACGCCGTCTCGCGGTGAAAACAGCAATCCACGACATCCGCGAAGAAGCGCATCCATACACACGCGCACGCACAGACAAACACCGACACGCACAGACACTCACAACGCAACCCAACGCAACGACACTCCTCGTACCGCAGACTGAAAATCAGAGCCGCCAAGACCACGACAGGCCAACTGACGCCCTCATCACTGAGAACCTTCGTGTCCACATACTCCGGAGCCATCGCGAGCCCCAGCGGGATGAGCAGCACCAACAACCACAGCATGGAGAACGAATGCGGGCGTGGCTTAGGCGGCAGCTTTGGCAGGGAGGGTGGAGGCATTGTGGAGCGTGGTGCAGAGACGCCTGGCACCGCCGCTGTACGAACACCGACGGGCTGGGATGAGGCACCCGCGACCGACACGGGTGGTGCCGACGACGTGACGGGGGCGGTGGCGGTGATGGTGGTGGTGGTGGCGGCAGTCGCGGCGCTCGCACCACCGACAATGGCGGAGGATGGGGCCGAAGCAGCCTGCGCGTCAGAGACACCTGGCTGTGCTTGTGCTGAAGGCGGAGTGGGTGCAGCGGCGGTGGACGTGCCGGGCGCGACCTCGGCACCGTTGGCGTCCACGGCAACCCGAACGGTGCGCTTCACACGCTGCACACTGGGTGGTCCAGAGTTGGTGATTGGTCCCAGCCGCTGGTAGTGCGCGGCGTCGTAGTGAGAGCGAAGGTACTGTCGCACACACACGCCACACCACACCATGACAGGCGGCAAATGGTCGACCACGGCGAGCGTGAGCGTGCTCCGACACGGAGGGGGGGGGGCTAGCAATCACAACACACTGCAGTCCCGAGTGGCAGGCAACCGCAACCGCAACCGCAACCGCGTGCACATGCGCATGCGCCAGCATCATGCCAGCGTACGTACGTCTGAAATGTTGGCAACCAGCAGAGGCTGTGCGGACGTCACCTTCTTCACCACCATGGTTGGGATGCTTCCCTGATGAGAGGTCGCACACGCGGTGAGACGGCGCGAACAACCCAAGCACCCGAGAGCTCCACGCAACCCACCACCACCACCACTCACCCCGAGGTCAGTGTTCACCATGTAGGTGCAATGTGATGACAGCCCTTCTGGACCTTGAGGCTTGATGATCCACCCACCAAGGATGGTGGTGGCGCGCTCGACCCCACGCATGACAGGGCAGCGATCGTCCTCAATCGACACGGCGGCAATGATGAGGGTGCCATCAGGCAACACTCGCCAATGCGTAACCATGCAAAAGTCTCGTGCGCTGACAAACAGCAAGCGCTTGTACAACGCGTGGTCGATCTTGGTCTGTTCGTGCGACGTGCACAGTGTAAGATGGTGCGTGTGACAAACGAGCCAGGCAACCAACCCACCCACCTGCTCATCGATGAATGCAACCTCCTCACCACGGTCATACTGGTCATCAATCGCTTTCTTCACCGCGCGATCACCCACGGCATCCAAGATAGCGCTGCGGATTACAACATATCCCAACACGACGCGGCGTGCGTGCGGGGGTAAGTGGGCGGCTGTGCACAACAACGCGTTGCAATCATAGCATCCGGCAAACACCGGTTGGTGTCCACGATGACGCACCGAGGAGGAAAGGGTGCAAGTCCCACACCCATCGCCGCTGCAGTGGCGCCGGTTCCGACGTAGCACTCCACGCCCCTCTTCTCAAAGTTGAACTTCCACATGGAGTGGTCCTGGGAAGGAAGAAAGGGGGGAAAAACACAAGAAAAGAAGCAAAGCACACACGCACAAACAACATGAGCGATGGAACGGGCCAGCGACAACAACACCAGCCAGCACGACTCACAGGATGGGCCAACTCTTGGAGCCGCTGGACGGCACCCTCGACGATGTTGGCCAATGAGGCATCAGCCAGGGGAGGCACGGTTGGTGGACCAGGTACCTCCTCCCACACCTCCTTGTCAACATACTGCACCGGTTGAGGCGCGGCCGCTGTCCAAAAACAACAACAACAAAAACACACAAGACGCATGCACACGTACACACGCACACACAAGCACGGCGCAGAACGGAACCCCATCGTCAGTTCACAGCTTTTGATTTGTGTGGCGCGCGAGTTGGTGGTTCGCAGGGACGCACGCACACATACACATACACACACATACACATTTTCGTGCTACAACACCGCAACAAGTACAGCAGCTCACCTGGCGTCCCCTCGCCCTGAGCCACCTGTGGCTCAGCCTTCACGCCGGTGGACGACACGCCCGCAGGCTGCGCCTCGGACGCAGTAGAAGAAGAAGCAGTGGAAGAAGAAGCAGCGGCTGCTGCGCCCGAACCAGACCCAGAGCCCGCACCAGAACCTGATTCAGCCTTTTCTGCCCCACTTGGCGCGGCCGACTTGACGACCAACTCGTCTTCGTCGCTGTCTTCCATGGCGTCCGAAGCCTCGGAGAACTCGGAACTGGAAGAAGAGTCTGCCTCAGACTTGTCGAACTTGTTGTAGCTGCGACGAACATTCAAATCGGCGCGGTGTGGGTTGCTGGAACACGCGATTCGCAGAAGGCGAATCCACTGTGATCACGCGCACCCAAGAAAAGTGAGGGCGGTGGGGGCAGTTGCACACGGTAGAAACGCAGCAGACTCACCTCTTGCTGTTCTTGGTATGAATCAGCACCAAGGCGGTATGTTTGCGGGCTGCACACAATCCGCCCATAACACAATCCATGTGAACAAGCTCGCCCGGCAACGTGTTGTTGGCATATCGAAGCCATGCGTCGCACGGCGAAATGTGGCTGTGGTGTGGGTGCGCGCACTGCTTGAACCTACGTTGTGGCATGCTTGATGATGAACGGGTGAAGTGCAGCGGCCTTTTTTCCTTTCAAACGGCCTTCGGGCCACTCCATGATTTGGCATCCCTGCACACACCGCCGCTGTGATGCGAGCCACCGCACAAGAAGGAGGAGGGTCACCACCCCCACACCGTACCCGAGTCAGGTAGATGCTACCACGAGGGACATGCTCGTTCACAGCGGTGTAGTAGAACAGCATCTTGCCATCCAGCACAAAGAAACGAGACCTCCATCCGCGCAGATGGTCGCGCTTCTTCATTAACAGCCCGCGCTTGCTCAGCACCACACGCTCGTCACGCCGACTCCGATTGCCGGAATGGGTGCGTCGCATGGATGGAGAGCTGGTGCGCGGGGTGGATGAGGTTCGTGGAGAGGTCGTGCGCTGGCTGCGAGGCGTGGACGTAGCCACCTTTCCATCGCGGCGGCTCCGGCGGGAGACTGAGGCAACGGCACACACACGAAACATAGGCACACATGGAAGGTGAGGGGAACGTGCGACGGTGGTGATGGTGGCAGCGTGCAGAGTAGGGCAAAGTGTGACGGGAGCAATAGCAAATAGAGGTGGAGGGAAGAAGAAGACAGAGGATGCGGCATCGGGCCAGCAGACATGGCAATAATGACACACTCGCGCATGCACAATGCAAGCAACACAACACACACACCGCACCTCGGTCACTGTTGGGTCGGCGTGAGGCATTGGGCACGCCCTCAGGCGTTTGCGCAGCACGATCAGCCATGACGGTGACTCCGAACCCAGACACAACGTGGGGGAAGAGGGTCTGGGCAACAGCGACCTGATCTTCGGCTCTTGGTCACACACACAAGGTCGCGGCACACAACATGGTCATGATGTGCATGTATGTGTATTCATCAAATCCTCGCGTGCAGAGTTGGTGCTTGTCCCGTACAGCACGTGCTCGCGCTGGCGCCCTGTCGCTGCCCTGTTTGTCGCGTCGCGATTCGAGGCATGATGCGGTGAAGCGTGTTGTCATCCTTTGTTGCCACTTGTCGTGGCGATGGAAGCCCATCGTGCTCTCCCTCTAAGCGCCTTGGGCTCGCCTGTATCGGTGCGTCCGTTGTTGGTGGTGATGTGGATCGCGCGGTTTTTCAGCCCCACTCGGTTCTTGCGTTGTTGCTGCTGCTGCCGTTGTTGGTTTGCCTATCTACTTGCTTGTTTGTTGCGTGGTTTGATTTATTTTTTGATTGCTTGCTTGCTTGCTTGCTTGCTTGCAATGCTGTGTGTGCTTGTTCACTCACATGTGTGTGGGTGGTTCGATGGGGCTACAGCGCACACTGTCGGTTGCACGGCTGGAGGCGGAGACAGGAGACGCATTCAACGTGCTGCGTCCACGGTCCCCCGCCAAAGTCAGCAAAAACGGCGCCACACACACAGCCGCCACAGCCACCGCCACTGCACCTTCGGCGACGTTGTCTCCGTCCCCATCCTTGGGCCGCCGGCGTCGATCTCGTCGCGACAGGGGTCGGGATGCCCGTGGCCACCCTCGAAACGTGGACCACAGCCCCATCAGTGCCTCCAGGAGTACCAACGGGCGCGGTCGCGGTCACGGGCACAGCACCGGCGTGCATCGCGGCATGGATGGCGCAGCGCAGGTTGATGCAGGCGCCGCGCTCGCAGACGGTGTGCCAGCTGCCTCACCGCATACCGACGGCACCACTGTGCGACACAGCAGCCCTCCTCCTGGCCCACTTTTCTCCCCCCACACCCCCTCTCCGTTGCCCATGCGCAGCACAGTCGCCGCCGCCAAGTCACAGACACAGCAGCCGCCACACCCGCACCCTGGTGGTGCGGCCGCCACCCATGCGAGTGGCCGGAGTGAACACCGTGCCCGACCCCACCACCGCGCGCGCAATCACGCTCGACGGGCCGGTGCCAGCCCTGCGTCACCCACCAGTGCCCACACACACGCACACGCACACGCACACACCTCCCCCGTCCGGCACCGATCCACGCCTGGGCGCCCCCCCCGGTCTCCCATTCGGCTCACCAACGAAGGGGAGGATGTGGGGGGTCTGGCGGGCATGGACGTGTCGTCTCCCCAAGCACGCGCTCCTCGACACGATGACTCCCAGACTCACACTGGAGATGCGTCGGGTAGTGCTGCTGCTGCTTCTGCTGCTGCTGACGGTGGCGCTGGCGCTGGTGCTGGTGCTGGTGCTGGCGCTGGTGAACCCCTTGACGGCGACCATGGTCGTGTGCCGCCTTTGTTTCCAGCCGTGTCTGCCCCGCGGGCCCAGAGCTCGCCGCAGCCACGCACTTCCTCTGCACGGTTGCCACTGGGCTCCACCACGCCGCCGCGGGGCACTGTTTCCGCGCTGTTGTCGCCGTCGTCGTCACGTTTCAACGCGTACCGGCGAAGTGGGCCCGCGCGCAACAGCACACAGCGTCCCACCACCGCCCCTGCTGCGACAGCGCAAGATCGGTTACAAGCCCTTCGTGATAAATTGATGGTGCGGCTTGTTTGTGGATGTGCATGTTTTGTGTGTGTGTATGTGTGCATGAGTGGAGTGTGTTGGGGGGTATTCGTGTCATGATGTGCGCTTGGTGCTTGTTTTTGGCGTCGATCGGACAATTTGCTGCTCTGGTTTGGTCTTCTGTGATCTGATCTATGTGTTGGCACCGTGGTCCAGGCCGACATGCGGAGCACAAGAATGCAGCTCCAGACCTCCATCGCCAGTGAACGTCGCAAAAGTCCGTATGGCCAGCAAGTTTGCTGTTTCGTGCTGTTGTCGCCAGTGCGTCTCACTTGCATGCTCGTCGGTGTGTGTTGGGAATGTTGGCCCACAGACAATCTCCTGGGTCTCACACCTCGTGGCGAGCATCACGTTCACGAGGTACGGTGTAGCACTGCACGTGAGCCGTGGATCTCGCGCCACCTCCCCACTTTCCTTTCGGGTTCAAGTGTGCTGGCTTGGCTGGCGCTATCCATTCACTAACCATGAAGCTGTGATGTGTGGTTGTGTCAGGACACCCTTGGGCCGCGGATGGTTCCCGGCCACATCCGACCGGCATCACGTGGGCGATGATGCCTGGAGGAGGGTGGTACACGTGGCTGTGTGTTTTGTGGCCGGTGCCTTGACCCAGGTGGGCACCTCGACGCTTTTGTTGTGTGTGAGGCAGCAGCGTACTCGTTTTCGTTTTCGGAGTTACGGCATCGTAAGAAAGATGTTATTCGAGTCCAACGACCGACAGCATTGCTGGCCAGGCGCACTTAAGGCCGTCGAAGACTCCAATCTTCACAACCGCGCCGCAACATAGGAGCTTCAACCACCATCGGATCAAACGGATGCCATGCCGCGTGCGGCGCACATACCAAGACTGCAGGAGCTGCCGTCGTTGACGCTGCGGCCACGATGCCACGGCCGTTGCCGCTGCCGCAACGTCTCACATTCCGCGACTCTTTACTTGCCTCTCCGACGCTTCTTGGATGCTCCACCACCACCACCGCCCCCCGATCCCGATCCCGATCCTGAACCGCGACGGGCGGAAGAAGCAGCATCTCGGCTGCGACGCTTGGTGCCAGCGGCGCCATTGGATGTGGACGCGTCCTTGCCTGCAGAGCCACTGTCCTTCTTCCCCTCCTTGTCCTTCCGAGACGACGTCGACGACCCCGGCTTCTTGCTGCCCGCGACGGTCTTGGACGACGCCCTAGAACCGTCCTTCCCCGAGCTCCGACTATGGTGGGATCCCTTCTCTCGTCCCTTGGTGTCACGCCCACCACCTCCCGACGACGACGCACGAGACGACGCGTCCTTGCCAGCGTCACGACTGCTCCGTTTGTCTGAGGAAGACCCGGACCCAGACCCAGAACCAGACCCAGAACCAGAACCAGAACCAGAACCAGAACCAGCTGCAGACGCAGAGCTCGAACCTGATCCTGACCCTGATCCTGACCCCGAACCGGATGCAGATCCAGACCCAGATCCTGATCCTGATCCTGATCCTGATCCTGACCCGGACGTCTCCACACGACGGTGCTTGCTCCCCGACCGGGCCTTGCTGGTGTCGGGGGCTTCTGGTGAAGCAGAGGGCTTGCGCTTGGAGGCACGCACGGGCGTGCGCGCACTCGCCTTGCTGCGGGGCTTGTCATCATCACGAAGATCCTTCATGCGCCGACTCAGAATGCCGTGGTAGGAGTTTGCAATCGTCTGTACACCACAGCGTGACAACCGCGCCACATCACGCGGACACAGGGTGCAAACGCAAACGAAACCAATGAGGCGATGGGAAGGGAAACAACCACACGCAAGCGCGGCTGCCGCAACCACAACACAAAAGGCATGGCGGTGGCAGCGTGGCAGCGTGGCAGCTGGGAGGCGGCAGGCAGCGCGCAGTGGTGAGGAACACACCTTCATGTCTTGTGGCATGTCTTTGTCGTCGCGGATCGCAACAATGCGCTTCTCGATGGCAGTCGCAATGCGCTTGGTGGCTGGGAACACGGACACGATGCGTTGGAGCACGGACACCGTGTTCTTCACCTGAATGCGCTCTGCGGAGCGCAACGCTGCCACAAACAGCACGCCGAGCTTGTCTTGCCACTTGCGAAACACTTGGCAGTAGTCGGAGAACGAGTAGCGGTTGCTCTTGGGGTCGTTCACGCGCATGCAGAAGCCAACCTTGCTGCTCGCCTGCTCACCCACACACACGCGCGCGCACAGACATTGCAAGCACATGAAGGGTCACCACACCATCGGAACGATGTTGCCACTGCATCCCAGCACCTACCTCTTTGTCGTAGATGCGGCTGCTGGACCGCCATCTTGTCAACAGCGTGAGGGTTTCCAACAAGAACACGCCGAGGTTGGTGGCTTCTGACCGTGTCACGCAGTTCAACAGCGCGCTGACTTCACGAGCCACCTTGTCGTAGTACTGGATGGAGGAGAAGCCTGGTGTCCCCACATCGTGCAACAGTGCGGCGAACTTGGCACAAAAGAGGGCGTCCTCGGGGGAAAAGAGCAGGCGGGGGAGGATGCAGTGGTTGATGAAAACCTGTGTTGTACTCTTCTTCACCACTCCCTTCAGCAGCAACCCCTTCTTCTTCACCAGAGCAGAGCGCACCTGTGCCATGGATTGGGAATCAACGCAAACAAACGTGGGCAAGACTGGCCCCATTTACAACACAATACGCAGCAAAAATCGCGACCATTGCCACTTAGAAAGTAGGGACGTACCAGTTTGACGCGGGCCTTTTGCTTCTCAAACTCACTTTCCAGAGTTCGGACCATTTCGTTCTTCTTCTCGCGCAACCGTTTGAGCTTCGAGGCCTGGAAGGCAAAAGAAAGTAGCCGATGCAAGGGTCAGCCAGGCAACACAACACAGATGTGCTGACACACACACCGTCAAGCTTTCGTCGTTGCTAGCTGCGTCACGCTGAAACTTGAGCAACTTGATCTGTTCAGCGTACTGCTTCTCGGGCACAAAGATGTCGTACAGCGAGGTGGACCAGAACTTCACAAACAGTGTGGTTGAAATGGCGCGCCAGTCAGGCGATGGTGTGAGGCAGGTTTGTAGGGCTTCACTCAGGGTCTTGGACTCCGGGTGCCACGACGACGTCGAAGGCGCGTCATGCATGGCCTTGCGCGTGAAGTGAAACACTGTGGCGACGCCAAGCCCATAGGTCGCACTCAGTGCTTCAAAAGAAGGTAGCGCTTCTCGCAGGCGGTCTTCCCTCATTTCTGGGCTCAAGAAAGCAGCATACCTGCGCACCAGAACCGAACACAACACAATGAGGCACATGAACAGTTAGTTGTCCACACGCTCATTGTCACACCACAAACACGAACGCACTGGATCATTGTATATTGAGCACGGTCGTATGTGGTGGCGATAACCTACAACACAACCAAGCACATGGGAGTCAGCGTTAGCAACGCAACGAAGGTCATCATCACCCTACTGCGAGCGAGTGCACCTTGAAGTCCGTCTTGTCCGTGCCGTCGTTGGGCCGATCGAAAAGGACGTGGCTAGGAAGTTGTCCAAGCAGGGTCATCAATGGAATCGCGAGCTTCACTGCCGCGTTGTCCTGGTGTACACGAGTACGCGTGGGCGTTGGTATGTGTGCGGCGGCCACCATGTTAGGCATCCTCCATCCCCATCCGTGCCACCAACAAACACACACGCACGCACGCACGCACGCACACACACACACACAAATACGAGCGCGCGCGGGGGACGTCGAGCATCAGCTCTGCGTCCGGGAAGGGAAGACGGGTGCGAGAGAAGAGTAGAACCGCGACGCACCTTGGTGAGGGCCTGCATCAATGCCGCACGCGCGCGGCGTGCAGAGTTTGAGTTGGCATCCGCGGAGATGGCAGAGACAGCACGCAGGGTGGGTCCGCCTGCCTGACCCACAATTTGCGCGTCTGACATGTCCTCCACAGATTCCACGCCGCCCATGCGGCCGATCAACTCCTTCAGGACCAACAGGTCAAAGGTGTCGCGGCTGGCAGCGGCGCTGAGGGCGAACTGGATGACGCCGCTCACATCGGTGGAGTAGTACTTGCGGAAAAAGGAGCCCGCAAACACACTCAATGAAAGCAACCACTTGCACACGGTGGTGTCACTGTTCAGGCGGGAGCGCTTCAAACCAAGGCGGTACACCAGGACGAAGGCGCAGCAATCAAAGGACAACGCCGTCATGTACCTGTGGGCACCAAACACGGGACGTGAGCACACTCCACACGGGATGGAGTGGAAGGAGGCGGCCACGGCAACGTGTTGCGTTCGAACGCACCGAAAGCAGTCCACCACCACGGCGATCAGGTTGTCAAAAACCTCCACCTGACTCAGGATCGTGTGGAACACAACCAATGGGTTGCAGTGGGCAGCCTTCGCCAACAATCTACCGCTTGGCTTGATGGAGTCGCGTGCGACTCGCTTCAACGCTTGGCGTGTCGCGAAAGAGGCCTGAGGTGATGGCACCACCGCACAACCATCAGCGAAGGATGAATGCAAGCAAATGATATGAAAAACACACGGAGGGGGGGGGGGGGGGGGGGGGGGGAGACGTACACGACCTCGAGCTAGACGTGTGAGGTAGTGACCATCATACACATCCAACAACCATTGGCTGTACAAACTGTAGCGTTGGGTCCAGCCAAGCTCTGACAGCACCTTCCACATTTCATTTGCAATCGCAGCTCGGCTGCCCAGCAACGTCATGGACGGCAGCATGTACCGCTTCAAGATGCCAAATGCAACGGTGCGAATCGCACGTCGTGTGCGACCCTCATCAGACTCGAGCTTCCACGCATGGTGCAACAAGCGACACAGCATTGTGAACAGCACCGGGTCATTGGACAGGTGCGGGCCAAGCACCGCAAGGATGGGCCTGGCAGCTACCAAGGAGGCGGTGACCCCAGCTGGGGAACCCAGCACCCCTTCTTCATGGCATGCACTCGCTGGGTCTCGACACGCGTCGCCAGACTCCTCCTTCTTCCCGCCCACCCGGATCGCGGCGCCAGACTCGGCGTAGCTCCTGGCAAGCGCGTGGTGACACAGACGGCACAGGGCCTTGCCAACGTTGGGCCACGCGGCAACATCAATGCCGTGACCCGAGAGGATGGAGATGAGACGCTGAGCATGTGTCCACGCCTTGCGCTCCAGCAGTGCCACAAGCAGCCCCATGGTTTGGCTGCGAGCCGCCGCCAGCATGGCCGTGCTGGGGTTGGACTCCAGCCCCCAGGTCCCACTCAACTCCGTGTGGCTTGGGTCTGGGTCGTTGTTTCCTTTCTTGCTGTTGGACACTGGCGCGGCGGTGCCCGCGTCCTTGGAGCTGTCCCCGCCCAGCTTCAGTACAAAGAACGCGGCCGTCGCAGCCTTCACGGCCGCCACGGCCTTGGCAAACGTCCCGGCACCATCGCCCGGCATGTCTTCGTCACTGTCGCCGTCACCTGTGGCACTGGCACTGGCACCAGCTCCGGCTCCGGCTCCGGCACTGCCGGCACCCTTGCCCGCGGGCAAGGAGTCCAGGTGCCCCAGCAGTGGTTCCAGCTCGAGCAACCCGGCCGTCACCAAGGTGGCTGAGACGCGTGACAGCGACCGGGGAAACAGCGACCCCGCGCAGGCCTGGTACTTGAATCCAACAATGTGGGTCAGCTTGGACGAGTGGAACTCGCGGATGAGGGCCAGCAGGGGCGCAGAATTGGGGCTATGCTCCAGGGCTTCCACAGCCAGCGCAAGCACGCGGTTGGGGTCGAGGTGAAAATAGCCCACAATCGCGTGCACCCGGCGCTGCAACCCCGCCACGGTGGTTCCATCCAGCATCAGTTCCGTAAAAAGCTTGGCATAGCCCTCGCTTTCCTCGCGCAGAAGGTTGAACTTGGCCTGGGTGTACAGCAGCCGTGTGTTGGCGCGCACGGTCCGCTTCTTGAACCCTGCCATGCCGCCCCAAGCCTTCAAGAGCTTCGCGTCACTGAGCAACTGCAGACTGAGGGTTTCACGCAACAAGTTCAGAGAGAACCCAGCCCTTGGAAGCGCAACGACAAGGGCGACAAGTCGCTCCCACGCCTGGCTTTCGTGGGCCGCATCGCCATTTCGCAGCTCTGCGGCCTCCACGTGAAACGCAACTTGCCACACAGCGCTCACGAGCGCTTGGCCAGCGGCAGGCCACACATTCTCTGTGTGTGTGACCACTTTCACCAGGGCCGCAGCAGCCACCTTGGGCTCCAACACGCCCGACAGGGTGTGACAAACGATCTCCCGGAGGAACTGATGACCGTAAGCAGACGACGCCGCAGCCTTTTCGCCAGACCATACATCCGTTACTTGATCAGCTTTCACCCGTGACCACCCCTTCGCTTGGTCTTCTGACACATAGATGTGGTTGCACACCACATACTCGGGCTCCGTTTGCTCTCCCGCCATCTCGAAGCAACAGTGGTGCCGTGCAACCAACACCGACCGCAGGCAGGGATGTGAATTGATATATGTGTATTCATCGTGTTATGCACGCAATCGCTTACCGTTGTGATGCCACGACATCCTGGTTGCTATCACCAAACTCACTGTGCTTGTGTGGTACGATGGCTGCTGTCGATTTGATTGCGTTAAAAACGTCCTTTGAGGGCTTGTCTTTCAAGGATGCAGGTGGGTGGTAGCGGCTGAGGCCAATCTGTGGCACTACCTCGCCGGTCTCATCTTGCAATGGGTGCGCACTGCAGTGGATTCTGATGCCCTGCTGGAGAAAGTCAAGGAGCTGCGTGGGCAGCTTGCGGATGGTAACAAAGCAACCCCAGAGTTTCTTCATAGTGTGTTCAAAGGTATGCCAGCAGGCGGTTCAGATTCGGTTTGTGGTCCCCCCCAATGACAACTAACCGGTCGTCTGTGTGCACGCAGCCATGGGCATTGAGCAAGTAATTGAAGAGGCGCCACCCGCAGCGGAGGAAGGTGGTGAGGAGAAAGGCGATGGTGAAGGTGAAGAGGGTGGTGATGAGGCCGAAGGAAAGGGTGACGGCGAGGGAGAGGGAGAGGGGGAGGGAGATGGGGAGGGGGGCGAAAAAGAGGCGGAGGAGCCTGCTCCACCACCGGAGCCCAAGTACACAAACTTTGCTGGTGAACTGTTCACATTGTTGGGTGCGTGCCAACGTGCTTCTGTATGCTGTGTGTCGTGGAGGCAATTGCGAGGCGTGATGGGCTGTATTCTGGTGCGCGTGCGTGCAGACACAAACGGCAGCGGTGTGATCAATGTCAGCGACTTGCTCACGATGGTGAACCTGATCACAAAGGGGTATGGAGAAGCGGCACTCAAGTTGTACGTATAGACCTGTGTCCTAGAACTGCCTTTGTGTGCATTATTGACCTCTCGCCCACTTGCCCAGCTCCACATCCGCGTTTGATATTGAGGACAAGGTGTGTCATGGGCGGCTGTGAGACGATTGGAGTGTGGGGTTGTGTGGGGTCGAACGTGTTTGTGTGGGTTGTGTGTGGGGGGGACTTGTGCGCGAAACGGTGTGCTTTCTCACTCCTTCTCGCCGTCTTGCCTGCAGGGCTCCTTGCCCGAAGAAGAACTGTTCTCTGCGATTCGGTGGTCTGCCTCGAGCGAGTTGACCCCGATCCTGATGACGCACCTGCGACGACTGGTACGCTGCACGCCTGTTGTTGTTGTGCTGTCCTGTCCTGTGCTGTGCTGTGCTGTGCTGGGCACAGTCCTCATGTGCCTTTCATGGCGTTGCCACAGTGGAGGCAAGTCGCGAAGGAAGGCTCTGGCGCAACCGTGCGTGCGAACACAGAAAGCTTTTTCGAGAAGCTGGGCGAGGACGAGTTCTTGGCGGGTCCACTGCTCACGGAGAAAGCATTGGAGCTTCCCAAGCCAGAGGGGGAAGGAGACGAGGAGGAGGAAGATTGAGAGATTGAGCTGCATGCTGCTGCAGGCAAATCGCTCGTTGTGAAGTGTGCGCTGCATTCGGTTCCGTTGAAAACGTTGCAAAAATACTCTTCCATGTTTCGGAGTTGCGCAGTCCAACACACGTCGCCATTGCACTGCCATGACAGCGCGCATGGTGACTGTAGCACCGTAGCAGCTGCTACCAGTACTATCCACTTGAACGATGGGTGGGGGCAGCATGGTGGTGGGGCTGCTTGCGCTGCTTTTGGTCACTTTTCCGCTCCAAGGTGCGATATGCAATCGTGTCGCCTGCCCCACACAATGGTGACATGTCTTTATGTTGGCAGGCTTAGCACAAGCAAACGATTACACAACGCCAGACCCCCCCTCCAACGACGATGCAACTGTTTTGACACCTGGTGAAGAGCTCTTGAATCGGGCTGGAGTGGAAGGAGTGGAAGCAAAGCTTGCTGAGATCGCCGAAGGCTGCAACTTCACGCTGTACAATCATCTGCTACAGGACAACATCGAAACGTCCGTGCATGCACGTGACTGCATCAGCATATGCATCCATTGACATTGCAGTTTGAACGACTGTTTGTGGTAGGTACACCGAAGACAACGGGGTGTGCTTTCAGGTCATTGACGACCTACGCAGAAGGCAGTTTGGACCAGTAAACGACTGGGAAATATTCCAAGTCACATGCCAAGGCCCTTGCTTTTCCAACTTTTTCCTTGTTCGAGGCATCTATGAAGGGTCTGGCTGCACATGCAGTCAGTTCACGGAATACAAAGCGCTCCTTGAACTCGTGGGGTGGACACGGCCGGTGCCCGATTGCTTGAAGTACCACACAGATCACCTGTGCAAGGTTGGTGTGGTGAGTCGTCGGTCGTTTGGCACCCCTGGTAACATTGGTGTGGGTGTTTTGGTGAAACGCCAGCAACTCCAAATATGTAAGGACCCACAGTTGTGGCATCGCCATGGATGCCGTGGTTGTGGATGGGAAGCAGCGCATGAAGACCAGGTATGTGACCGGAGCATGCGTGCGTGTTACTGCCATACGCCAGTCTAACATGACGGGTTGAGTGTGCAGTGGCGAGAAGAACGTGACCCTGACTTTGGGTGTGGATCCAACGCTCTCTCCACATCCGTTGCTGCCACGTTTGCCGCTGCGATTGTGGTCGCAATCCTGCAGTTTGTGATGACGTGATGTGTGGAATGCACCCAACGAATACGCAACGTTGGTGGATAACTGTTTGTCTCGGCATGCCTACTGCTCACTGCGCTTCGAAACAAACATGTTCAACCCACCCTTTGGCCGCACTGGAACGATGAATCCATCTGTAACCACAGACTTGTCTGCCAACTTCAGGTCAAAGTTCTTGATCGTAGTCGCGAGGAGAACCGTGGCTTCCAACAATGCAAAGTTCTGACAAATACAAACAACCACACATCCAACGACCAGGTTGACAAAAGCACAACACCCGAAACACGCAAGTCAGTCAAACAACGGACCTTCCCAATGCAGTTTCGCTGTCCCTGCGAGAAAGGCAGGAAAGCAAATGGATGGCGGCCGCGGTTGTTCGGAGGCAGGAACCGCTCCGGACAGAACTTTTCTGCGTTGTCGCCCCACACCGCCTTGGAATGGTGCACCGTCCAGATGTTGAGGGCAATCGTCGTCTGCGGAGCAGGCCAGGCACGGCACACACACATTCGACATTTTGCACGTTACGAGGCAGGCTTGCAAGGTGTCCAAGCCACCACACGCGTTTCATACCCCTGCTGGGATCTTCTTGCCACACAACTCGTCTTCTTCCACCAGCTGCCTGGTGATGGTCGGTACAGGGTTCATCAGGCGCAAGCCTTCCTGCAGGACGGCGTACAGGTACGAGCACGCCTTGTAGTCCTGCATGGTTCCATACGCATCACCAGCCGGAAGTTTCTCCGCCACTTCTGCGCGAGCCTTGGCCATTGCCTCTGGGTGCTGGACCAGCAAGTAGGTGGCCCAGGTGAGCGCCATGGACGTCGTTTCGTGGCCAGCCAACAGCATGGTTTTAAGTTCATCGCAGAGCTGAAGGTCTGTCATGCCTGTCGGGGGAGTGCCGGGTGGCGCATCCTCATCCACCACACGGGCAGCAAGCAGCATGTCTGTGGCAGAGACAGCACCCAGCGAGCACGGTTGTGAGCACAGTCAAGTCGCGAAATACAACAAGCAGACACCAGGACACGCACCGAGCAAGTCCATGTTACGGTCAGTGGGAGGGTCATACGTTCCCCGTTCTTCGTACTCAGCACGGCGGCGCTTGACGATGGCCTTCACGATCTGGTTGAGCTCCTTCAGCATCTTGTTGTGGTTGATATTGGTAGAGGTGGGCAGGTAAGCGCGGAAGGGAAACCACACGCGCAAGTTCAGTTCATCCAGAATGTGAACAAACAGTCGCGGCAGGGCACCAGACTCTACTGCCGAGAACCCAAAGGACGACTCGCTGATCACCTCCAGGGTAATGCGGCGGTACAGCTCGCCAATGTCGATGGTCTTGCCGGTGGGGACCTCGGCAATCGAACCACGCATGCGCTCCGCAGCTCGAGTGAAGATGGGAACCAACTGCGCCAGGGACTGGAAGTGGAATTGAGGGGCCATACGGCGCCGCTGCAACTTGTGGCGGCGACCCTCGGCAGTAACAAGACCGCGGCCAAGGATCGGGCTGCAAACACACGACGTCGACGTGAGATGCAGCAACAGCAACAGGCCAAGCACAACCTGCGAACGCACGAAAACACTGAGTAGCTCCAAGGATCCTTGTGGTAGTTCAAGTAATTGGTGCTGAGCACGCGCTTGATCGCATCAGGGTCCGAGACAATCACAATGGACGTTGTCCAGGCGGCGCTGCGAACACGTCACACAGGGTGAGTGCGGGGCCAGAACAGTTGGGGCGTGGCAGCGCACCAACCAACCCGCCACCGCGCGTACATCTTGTACAAGCTTCCGTATGTTTGCGCCCAGCTGTGGAATTTCTGCCATGGCTTGCCAAACACAATCCAAGGGATGTGTCCGAGCATCGGCACGGACGGCGGGGACTTGATGTGACCCAACCGCCAAGCGTTGCGCGCGATCACTGCGCCCGCGAACACAAAGAAGAGAGTGGCAGCAAGGAGCACAGCATCACTGCAACCAACACAGAAACAATGAGAGGGGGGCACCAGATAGTAACAGAACGAGGTAGGCCAGCGCACAGACAGCACGACAGCACATGTTCAACGCGACCACCACAACTCCTGAACGTACAGCGCCCAGAACGTCGTGATGGGCAGGCGAGACGCCAGAGACGCCATGTCAACTGTTGCCATTGTGTCGATCAGACCACAGCTCGGTGGGAGACCACAAAACCAAAACACCAATCGGGTGAGATGACTGCCAGACAGGTCACACACTTTGCACCAACAACACCAGCAGTGAGGGCTGTAACAGCTGAGGTGGCACCCTCTGTCATATGTAACAAAATTGCCATATCTTGAACTGATGGCTTGTGATCGAACACGTGGAGTGGCGTGGGTGTTTGAAAGGTGTGCCACAAGGTTGCACAAGTGACGGTGCCGCATACCTGACCCGCCAGTGAACCCACCTTTGCCGGTTCTGCTTTGCACACGCCACCATGTGGATTGTGTTGACGGTGCTCCTCACCGTAAGCAGCGAGAATGCTCGCAGTTTCCTGGAGGAAACGTTTGCGGCAGGCTCTGCCGTCGTGGCCGACCACCTCTGGTTGTGCCTCGGCGCCACGGTCCTGCTCGCCCTGTCCATGGTCCTTGCCGTGTCTGCGTACCAAGTTGGCAAGGTAAGGACGAGTTTGGTTGCACACATTGATGGCGTTGGGCGTTCTGGCGCCGGAACGGCTCCTCTCACGATTCCGCGCTCTTGTGTTGTGGGTTGCGTTGTCTTTGCAGCGTCCCGCCGGTGCTCCCCCGGTGGTTGCCCAGCGCCTCCCTCTGTGCGGCAGCTTCCTGCCTTTTGCCAAGAACCCGTTGGGCTTTGCTTACCGTTGCTACAAGAAGGTAGGCATGCCGGGGTGTCTGGCATCCTCATCGCGTTGCACAGCTTGCCTTGCCTCTGACACTTCTTGCTTGTTGCGTCACAGTACGGCCAAGTGTTCACGATGCCGATCTTCAACCGCAAGCTTACATTCCTCATCGGCCCTGGTGCGCATGACATTTTCTTCAAGGCCCGTGACTCTGAGGTGAACCAACAGACCGTGTACAACTTCATGAAGCCCGTGTTTGGTGAGGGTGTCGTCTACGACGCGTCGCCCAAGATGTTCCAGCAGCAGCTCCGCTTCATGAGCCGTGGCTTGAAGACCGGTGCCCTGAAGACGTACGTTCCCAAGATTGTGAAGGAGGCGCAGATGTACTTCGCCGGTGCCAAGTTCCAGAAGGAGGGCCAGTTCGACCTGATGCCCGCCATTTCAGAGTTGATCATCTTGACCGCCAGCAGCTGCCTCATGGGCCGCGAGGTCCGCGAGCATCTTCACACCCAGGTTGCCGACTTGTACCGCACGTTGGACGAGGGCATCACCCCGCTGTCTTTCTTCTTCCCCAACGCCCCCATTCCCCAGCACTTTGCCCGCAACAAGGCCCGTGACGAGATGGTGCGCCTCTTCTCTCGCGTCGTCAAGCAGCGCCGCGCCAAGGGTGCCGCCGCGGACTCTGACGCCCCGGCAGGCGACACTGACATTCTGGGTGTCTTCATGCAAGTGCGCTACCGTGACGGCCGTGAGTTGTCCGCGAAGGAGATCGCCGGTTTGATGATTGCCCTGCTCTTTGCCGGCCAGCACACCTCGACCATCACAACGTCTTGGACTCTGCTGTTGCTGCTCCACCACAAGGATGAATTGGCGAAGGTCATGGCCGAGCAGCGCCGCTTGTTGGGCGAGGACTTGTCCGCGCCTTTGACCTGGGAGAACATCAACCAGATGGACGTGCTCCACCGTGCTGTGCGCGAGGCCATCCGCATGTACCCGCCACTGATCTTCCTCATGCGCGAGGTGACGAAGCCACTGAACGTGAAGGGCTACACCATTCCCAAGGGCCACACTCTGGTCGCGTCTGGTGCCCTCTCAATGCGCCTCCCAGAGGCGTTCACCAACCCCGACAAGTACGACCCCGACCGCTTCGCTCCCGGCCGTGCCGAGGACGATGCCAAGGAGTACGCTTGGGTGGGCTTTGGCGGAGGTGTGCACGCCTGCATGGGCGAGGCCTTTGCCTACTTGCAGGTCAAGACCATCGTCAGCACCATGTTGCGCATGTTCGACATGTCTGCCGTCGCGGCTGAGCTCCCACCTCCGGACTACACTGCCATGGTTGTCGGTCCCGAGGGTCCCAACATGATCAAGTACAAGCGCCGCTCGTAAACACATAGCGTCCTGCCTTACCGTCGTACGAACAGAGTATGATATTCTTTTCAACATCAACATCCACCCTTTCATCCACCCTTTCATTTCTGCCGTTGGGGCTGAGCTCCACCACACTGCCATGGTTGTTGGTCCCGAGGGCCCCAACATGATCAAGTACGTACAAGCGCCGCTCGTAAACACATAGCCGTCGTACGAACAGAGTTTCGGGAACATCAACATCCCATGACTTCCCGACATGTCCCCGTTCCAAGGCCTCCACGCCTTCAGGCAGTGGACGCGTGTGGGTGGCTGCTGTGCACGACGGTGGTGATTGAACTGGATCGGGAGAGTCATTTTCGATACTCTCGTGCCAATCACAACGGATCAACTAGTGCTAGTGAACAAACAAACAACACGGCTACCATGTCGCGTGACGTGACATGAACGACGCACGCTACAACGTGCGACCACACCACACCTGCTTCAAACACAAAATCGGTGCCACAGAAAACGTGCTCTGATGAAAGAGACTCTATTGCTTGGCACTCTCCACTGCCATCGCAGGGCCAACATCAATGCCCAGCTTCTGCTGTGCCGCCTTCTTCTCTGCCATGTATTGAAGAGCGCGGCGCTTGCGTGAGGTGGTCTCAAGGTAGTGCGCCCGGTGCCAGTCTTGGAAAGCATTCTCGCCACCAATCCACCATCCCATGGCGAAAGAACTGGAGACGAGGAATGTCTTGGCGCCATAGTACAGTCGCTGGTACGCAGGCCCTGATGAAAGCAGAAGCATGTCAGGCACACAGCACGACCACCAACCAACCGAACAGAGAGCTACCACGTACAGCGCTTGTTAGCAATCAGGTGTCCGGCGGTACCCACGGCACCGATGATCAGACTGAGCTTCACTGCGCCACGGTAGTATGCCTCCATAGCTTCGGATTTGTTCTTGTTGCGCAGCTCGATGCGCTGCACCTCACGGTCGGGCATGCCAGCTGCTACCTCGTGGTCGCCCATGATGTGGAAGAAGAAAACCTCGGGGGGGGAAGGGAAAAGGAAAGCACAGATGAAAGAAGGAGTTGAGCAAGTTGGATTGCGGACGGTTTTGCGAATACTGAAGCAGTAGCACACGCTGGACGTCTGACGTGGAGCGGAAAGCAGCAACTGCACGGTCAGCTGCGCGTGCCGCCACAAAAGGACATTTTAGTGATGTTGCTTGTTGATGTTTGTTTGTTTGTGTTGTTTCGTGTTTTCTTCCTACGCAAGCACGCCCTTCCAGGCGGTGATTTGTCCCGGATTGGCTTGCAACTGGCGGGGTCTGGAGCGGATGCGCTCAACAAGGGTCTGAATCTGTGGTGCACACAAGACATGTATGTAAACCCATGACGAAACGCCACACCAACCTGACCCATGCGGCGCCGTCACTGTCGTCACTGCACCTACCTCGTCAGAGTTCAAGCTCGCAAGTTGTTTCACAACAGAAGGCTGAAGATGTGCTTGTGGTTTTGCTGATGCGACTTTGGTGGCAGCAGTAGTTATCTTGGAGCCAGACCGGGCCACAGCCCGCCGCCGAATTCGCTGCATGCGAGTTTCCAAATCCTCCTCGGAATCTTCAGCTGTGCTTCCCTTCGGTAGCAATACACCGGAAGCGATGGCTTGCAACTTGCGTTGGTTTGCAAGCTCACTGCTTCGTTTTGCCTCTTCCTCGGCGGCACGCCGTCTCGCTTGCTCGACCTGTCGCTTGGAAGCCACTGCCGCAAATCGAGATGCCATGGAAGTGCCATCTTTCGCCCACTTTGCCAAGGACGGTCGACGATAGGCGGAATTCTTTTGCTTCAGCACGTTGGCCACAGCAGGTGGGACGTACTTGGACACATCTCCGACAGGAACTTGAGACACTGATGCGTGCTTCATCTTTCGCAGCAACTTGAACTCCTCCAGTGTGGGTACGCGCCCCAACGGCAAGTTTGTGGCTGGCATTGCTGCAGGCGCAGTGGAAGGTATGGCCGCAGCCTGCGACGGTGTGTCCAACACCTTACGAACTTGTTCTCGCCACGCATCCTCCGGTGCACCACCGCCGGCCTGGGTCTCGCCGCTGCTCTGGCCAAACTTGGCAGCATACAACCGTGCGAGGGTGGAACGTGGCGGGGGCACCGGGACGTCAGGCACCGCATCAAAGCCCAGAGCAGGCGGAGCGGGCGCAAACACGTCCATGGAATCCGCGTGGGCGACATCCTCGGCGGTTACACCCACAGTAAATGGTCTGAGGGGGGTGGGCTGGTGCGCACCCGACATGTGCGGAGCGTGGGCAGGGGAAGCCCACCCGCCCTGCACTGCCCGCGTGCTGGCAGCCAAGAAAGATGAGGGCTGCGTTGCAACCGGGGTGGAGAGACGCTGTGCTGACAACTGTGACAGCCCCAGCGTGACGGGGGGTGTGGAAGTGGGTTCGGTCTGGCTCCCGGACACGAACGACTGCGGCGGAGCCCCCGCGGCAGCCACGGGGGCCCCCGCAGGGGCCGCGGACGGAGGGAAAAAGTGACGTGACGACGGCCCGGGATTCCAACTGTGGGTGGGCGTGTGGGACACAAAGCTTCGTGCAGGACTTGCTACGGGTGTGGACACTGTCCAGTTCACGGCTGCGTCAAATTGCTCCACAAGCTGCGTGGCCGCTGCCGTGAACGCCGTTTGCGGGGTGTGCACCGCAGAAGTGTCGCCCGGCAGTGCTGGAGAAGGAACCGCGGAAGCTTCGGCGACCGAGGAAGGGGTGTCCTCGCCGTGTGCCCCAAGACCCGCAGCCGGTTGGTCCTGCGGAGCTCCAGTGACGTATTGTGTCGGGACGAAGCCCTTCACGACACCCGTGGCAGCGGCGAGGTCCTGCACAACAACACGAACGTATCAATGTGTCAACACCCTTGTTTGTACCGCACCCAATGACAGCACTTGTCCATGGAATTGGTGTGCACATGCACACAAACAACGCAGCAGCCAACACACCTGCCGCTGAACAAGCAACCAGCCCTCAGGCGCGAGACTTTGGTCACTGATCACTCTCACCACCTCGCCGGCGGTGACACTCAACTCCCCAGGCGTCTCTGCCTTGAAACTGTACAACACTGTCCCAAGTCCGCCCAACGCGACTGGCTGTGCCTTCGCAGGCTCCTTTGGAGGCGCGGCCGAAAGCCAGCTCGCAATCACCGCACGACGCACAGCACGCTGAAACTTGCCGCGGAGGATCGCTCGGCGATGCGCACTCATGCGTTTCCTAGGCTGTGCTTCTTCTTGAGTTGCCTGTGTAGCCGGGGGTGGCTCATCTTGGGCAGCTTGTGGCGCGGGGGGCTCCGGCTGCCGCTCTGGAGGAGACAAGTACGCCTGCGGGACAAACCCGGACGGCATGGCCTTGTGGGCGTCGCTGAGGGTGGCAGGCAGCAGGCGTGCAAATACCCACCCCTCCGGGGGAGGAGCATTGCCCATATTCGATGTTGTGACTGAATCCTGCAACAGTGCAACACGTCGGTGGGTACCAAACGGAGTTGAGTGTAGTGTGTGAGGTGTACTGTGTGTGTGTGATCGTGGTACGAACCTTCACAACCACCAAATCCCCCGCACACACTGACATTTCACACGCATCCTGGGCTTCAAAGTCATACAACGCTCTGTATGCAGCCTTTCTAAGCATGTTCAACTGAGCAAGCGTGATAACGTGGACAGGGTGCCCATCTGGGCCGGCGGCAGAGCTCATGGCGTGAGCAGCAGCGAGACGTTGGCCGCAGTTGGCAGCAGGCAAGTATGTGTCACGCTACGACACACCAGGGACGGTGCACACCCTCCAACCACACATCTACGTGCAATATCTGTTCCGTTCGGGCACAGTCTGCGAACTAGGTGAACGTGGCGTGGAATCAACAAGCGTGTAGTGGCACCAATGCCAACGGCCGCCGCGGATCTCGCGCGAACGCTTGATGTGGTATCTTACACATGACAAACACATTCGGTGAAGTTGTGCGTGTGGCACATCATTATGGACCCCGCTGCTGCCAAGAAGAAAAGGAGGAGACACAAGAACAAGACCTCGAAGGAACTTGATACGTCAAGTGATGTACATCGCGGCAAGCGCCAGCGCTTGCTGCATCACGGGGAGGGCTCCGACGTGACATCACAAGCGCTAGCCTCCCAGCAAGCCAAGCCCCCGAAGCACAAGAAGAAGGACAAAACAAAGAGCAAGAAGAGCAAGAAGAAGAAGAAAGACAAGCACAAGAACAGCAGCAAGAGCTCGAAGAACGTTTCCGGAAAGACTGCCTCGGCGGGGGAAACAAGCGCCAGCAAGGAAGCTGAGGGTGACGCCGCCGCAGCCAAGAACGTGTCGCTCATCGATGACATGTTCCGTGACTTTACGAAAAGAAAGCAGGCCAAGGCTGCCAAGGTTGTCGAGGATAAAAAAGCAGAGGCAAAGAAGTTGGTTCGTGCTGCTGTGTGTGTTGCTCTTCTCTTTGCCTTGGGTGTCTGACGCATTGCGGTGGATGCGTGCTGGCGCAGGCAAAGCGGCGCAAACTTCAGCAGCTCATCAAGGCCACGGATCGCAAGTCGTCGGATCCCAGCCCAGGTACGTTTCTCCCTCTTCTCCCACCAGTTCATACCGTTGTTGCTTCACCTTGTCACCCCCGAGGTGTTCTTGGTTTGGCTGTCGTCGCTTTCTCAGTGCGCTTCGATGAGGATGGTCTCCCCATCTACACAGAAGAATCGCTCCGCATAAACCAGGGGGGCAACACGCCTCTGTGTCCGTTCGACTGTTCCTGCTGCTTCTAGTCTCGTAGTTGTGCAACCGCTGTGACCTTGGTAACCGTGGAAGAAAAATAGAGCCTTGCAAGTAAACACAAGACCCGAAACGGTGCTGTTGCGTGTTTTTACTTTACGCACTGCCCAACTCTGGCACTTTCCGTTTACGCACCCGCACGTGCATGCCAGTGCGTACCACCGTGTTGGTACCCTCAAAGCAGGCCGAACATCGAAGGAATTGGCCAAAGAAAATACTTGCCTGGGCGCGCGTACGTCACGAACAATGTCACATGTTGCGCGCGGTTGACGACATACGTGCAACACTACACCACGCACCTTCTTCCGTCTGAACTTTGACAGCGTCAGCAGTGGTTCCGAGCCAGCACGCTCCACGGCAGTCTCCTGGTCAATGTTTACCATACGGCACCGCCTGCATCCACCTGTCGCCTGGTGCATCAGAGAAAGGCGACGCAAGGCCAGAGACGAGGGACAAGGAACACACACACACACACACACACACACACACACACACACACACACACACACACACACACACACACACACACACACAGACACAAAGACA
>Ga0213833_1000724_pt1 | contig 28600 bp, 39 predicted proteins | sample SWATP21_FD_160575 | JGI IMG/M metagenome (GOLD analysis project Ga0213833, IMG submission 160575) | Coastal seawater microbial communities from Marineland, Florida, United States - SWA TP2 #1 | ecosystem: Environmental > Aquatic > Marine > Coastal | place: USA: Florida | collected 2016-08-14 | reverse complement strand
AAATCCGACCGCAAATGGAGGCCGTGGATGAGGTTTGTGGCATGCCTCTGTGTGCTTGTGTGTATGTGTGTGTGCTTGTGTGTGTGTGTGTGTGTGTGTGTGTGTGTGTGTGTGTGTGTGTGTGTAAAAGCCGCCGCGCCCTGCTCGATGTTGACTTGTTGCATGGGTTCGCGGCGTGTGCAGAAGCTCGAGCAATCGCGCCGGTTTTTCGAAGAGAAGACCAAAGCGACCTCTGACAAGATAGTGAAGCGCAACGAAGAGCTGGAAGAAGGCGATCAACAGTTGGATGAGGTGATGACGCGTGCAGAGGTGCGTGTGTTGACGTCACAGTGTGGTGGTGTCATCAGGCAATCTCGGTAGGGTGACGCATATGCGCTTTGTGTGTGGTGGTTGAGCTTACGCAGAATGTGATTGAAACGCAAGACCGGATGAAGGCAATGTGTGGTGGGGGCGGTTCCAGTTTCAGAGACACCCGTGGTTGCCTAGTGGTTATCATGGTGTTGCTCCTTGCGCTCACTGTGATTGTGGTGATGGCGCTCATCAGCAAGTTCATGTGAGACCATGCTGCTGAAACCACAGCACCGATCCTGGCCAATCTCTAGTGCCATGTGCATGGATTTCCACATCTAGGTGGCTTGTGTATGATAGGAGTTGTTTGTTGAGTTCGGGGTGTGGCGTTTGCATCTTGCTGTAAGTGAAAGGTCGCCCATGCGCAGTCACGCTCATCGCAGATGCGTGTCACAGAAAGACGTTCGCAGCCCTTGAAACACCTGGGAGAAACAATAGACGATGTAATGGTTCCAGTGCGCAGTATGTGAGCGGCAGAACATTGGCGAAACGCTGCTCGCTGCAAACACGGCACTGTAAACAAGCGACGCACACGGAAGTGGTGGTTGAGTTTGGGCATGGTGTGCAGTGACAAGTGGCTGCCAAGTGCACCGCTTCCCGGGTTGGCAGCAGCATACACAACACGGCGAACACGGCTGTGGACAAGCGCCATCGCACACCTGTCGCGCACCAAGCGCCACACACCAGGCACACCGTCACCATGGAGGGGGCGGGGATCAGTTTCGTGATCACACGACACGCAATGAACATGTGTGGCGTGCGTGAGGCGAGAGAACACGCGCGCGCGCACACCCACACACGCACATTGGGCAGGGTTCATGGGTGAGGTACACATCGAAGCCAGTGCAAAGGTACTGCATCGGGTTGGGCGTGGGCTGGGAAGGTGGCGCCTTCCGTTCCATTTCGCCGCGTTTCCGCTTTTTTCTGTTCGCTGCACCTCCCCTCCCGCCGCCCACTGTCGTTTCCGCTGCGCTGCTGCTGCTGCCGGTCCTGCAACTTCCCTCGCCCGCACCCATCACCCCCGGCGTCGCGATGGGCGTCGATGTTGGTGATGCTGCTGCAGGTGGTGCGGTTTTCCACCGTCGAATGACTGCAGCGACGGCGTGGAGACAGTTCATGGTCGCGTGGCACAGTGGTCTCGGGGCTGCCCCAAGGGGGCTTCCACTTGCCGCTTCGGAACACGAATCTGCGCCCTCACGCTTACTAGCAGCACCAGCACCAGCACCAGCACCAGCACCAGCACCAGCACCAGCACCAGCACCAGCACCAGCACCAGCACCAACTCCACCCCCAGCCCCAGCACTCGCTCTTGAACTCACGCCAGTACTGCCAGAGTCGGCACCCACTGCGCACGTCGCGTGGTGACTACCAGGCGATGGCGCCCCGCGATGTTGCTGGGTTTGACATGTTTCACAGCTGTGCCAGCGCCCGTCGCCAGCAGAGGCCACCACTGTGTTCGAGCTCGGGTCCACAACGACCGCACCCCGAGCTTGAAACCCACTTTGTCGAGCCACCAGACCCAGCCGCACAGCCTCGTTCATGTGGGGAAGCATGCGCCGTACCTCTTCTTCGGTGGGCGCAGCTGGTGGCTCTCGGCGACTGCGGAACATGACTGGCCACGATGCACTCAGTGCAACTGCTTCGGCGCGCGAAGCTCCTCCTGATGCTGCAACCTGCACTTGGAACGGTGGGGAAAGTGGCAGCGCATCAACTGCCGCTCGTGTGGCAGGTGACATGCTTGCAAACACCTCTGGCTCACACAACAATACACTGAGCTCGTGGTCGGTTCCGACTCGGCGTTTGCGAATGCGTTTCACGTGGTTCAGCTGTACGGGAGGCCAACACCACCAGCGTTACCGATTGTCGCGCGCCACCTGGGTGACACACGCAGCTCCAGCTACAAGCACAGCACAGCACAGCACAGCACAGCACAACACAGCACAGCACAACACAGCACAGCACCGAGCATGGAGTCTTCACCTCTGCAGAAAGTGGAAGGAGCGTCCACAGGGTTCGGATGACTTGTTGTGTCCGCTTGATGTCAAGTACTGTCGCGGCCAAAAAGTCCAGCGGCAGCTCCGTGTCGGTTGATGCCTGGCTCGTCACCTCACGCAGCTGAAGCTGTGCAGCCCCGCCACCGTCATTCTCCTTGATGAGTGCCGAGAAGCAGCACGTGTCCGGGTCATGAGTGTGGCAACTTGCCACGTCTTTGGTGGGCATGTGGGCTCGGTGCAACACCAAGAAAGACGACGACTCGTCACGCCGAGAAATAACAACAATAGGTGTATTAGTCATGTCACGTTGCCGGCAGCAGCACTTGAATGCCTTTGCACTTGACACCATCGCGCCTGCACTGGTTAAGCAAACATGGCGGCAATGGGTGGAACTGGGTCAGGCAGCAAGGATACTAGCTTCCGACGACCTGTGCATGTTGTGTCAGCGGAGTTGAGGAGCGCTGTGCGGAGCTTGTCCAGCCACGGATTGAACAAGGCCGCAGTCTGGTGCGTGTGGTGTGACACGGCATACCATCACACGCTTGTTCTCTGTTCTTGTTGTTGTTCTTCCGCTTCTTTCCTCCATTGGTTGGTTCACATTTTTCACACCGTCATCGTCATATTGTGTTGCAGGGCGTCTCAAATGCTGGTGGGATTGACGGCCAGTCCCCCGTCTGCCTCGACCGCAGCTTCGTCCACTGACATGCACCCTCTTCCCGCCCCTGAGCATGCTTCGTCGGGCGCAGACAGCGACGACTACCTCCTTGCAAAGTGCTACTTGGATACGCAAGAGTTCTTGCGGGCTGCACACGCCCTCTCCTCCCCCGTTCCTTTCAACGGCGTGTCGTTTGGTACGGACACGTCCAGCTCCGCCAGTTCCGCAAGCAAGGTGGGGATTCCCAAGCGTGGTCTGAGTCCGAAGGAGTTCTTTGTCCGCGCGTATGCGCTGTACATGGCTGGCGAACGTCAAAAGGAACAAGAAGCGGCTGAAATGTCAGGTGGGGTGATCCAAGAAAAGCACCAGCTAGTGGCAACTCTCGTTCGCTTACCTTCAATGCGTCGCTGGGTGTGTGTGTATGGGATCGTGGTGTTGGTGCAGGGCCTTTGGAGCGGTGCAACACTGCGATTAACCGGTTTCTTCCCGAGTTGCTGGAGCAACTCCGCGAGCGTGGCACGCATGATCACTATTCGTTGTACATGTGCGTGTCTAACGTCTTGCACCGCTGTTGTGGCCTTGATGTTCACCGATGTTGTCTTGGTGCGCCACAGTCACGGGGTGTGCTTGAAGGCAAAAGGCAGCAAAGACGCAGCAAGATCCAAGTTTCTTGCAGCTGTCAACATGTATCCCTTGAATTGGTCTGCCTGGTTGGACCTCGGCTCTGTGTGCACTCTTGAGCAGGTCGGTGAAGAAGCTCGTTGTGTCTGGTCGTACTGGCATCGCTGACCAGCCCAGCTTGGTGTTTTTTTGCTTGTTGGTACCCATTTTGGGCCTGACAGGTGCACGAAATGGTGAGAGAAAAAGACTCCCTGCCGCAACATTGGACCACACATGCTTTCCTGGCCCACTTCCTGCTGGACCGTCAGCAGCCGAAGGAGGCCATGGCACACCTGGACATGTTGAGCAAGGTGTTTGTAACAAGCAGCTTCGTGCAAGGCTTGGTTGCTCGGTGCCACTACAATGCAAGAGGTGCGCGTCCGGTTCCACGGACCCATGTCACACGCGCGACGTGTTGGCGAAGGCTCACCGTTTTCGTTTGTTTGCGGAACACCTGCCCTTTTGCACCAGAGTTTGACGAAGCCGAAGCGAAATTTGCACTGGTCCAAAAGTTGGATCCCTTCCGGTTGGACGACATGGAGATTCTGTCCAACATTCTGTATGTGAAGGAAGCCCGGGTAAGGAGGGGATTGTAGCGCAGGGTGTGTGTCGTACATGTCGTTTTGCAGCTCTCACCTTGTGCCCGTCGTTCTCTTGGGTGGTGTCACCGCGTGTTTCCGTAGGCACAACTCAGTGTTCTGGCTCACCGTGCGATCAAATTGAACAAGTACCGGCCCGAGACTTGCTGTATCATCGGTGTGTCTGCGCCGCCACCCACATTCTGGGCACTGTGACGCTGTGCTAAGCCAATGTGTGGTGGTGTGGAACAGGCAACTACTACTCCCTCCGAGGCGAGCACGAAAAAGCTGTACTGAACTTCGGGCGTGCCCTGACAGTGGATCGGTTCGTGCCCCTTTGGCCCTTTGTCCCAGTGTTGTGTTTGGTTTTGGTCTTGATTGGGGCTGGCTTTGTGGTGTGGCTGCTCGCTTCGTTCGTTTCGGGGGCACTGTTTCAGGAACTTCTTGAGTGCATGGACGCTGATGGGACACGAGTTTGTCGAGATGAAGAACACACCAGCTGCCACACAAGCGTATCGCATTGCCATTGACATCAATCCCAGTGACTACCGAGCTTGGTGCGTTGTGTGTGGCGATATACAGTACATGACACTGCCGCAAGCGCACCTCACCGATGACACTGCCGCAAGCGCACCTCACCGCTGCTCGTGCACATTGGCGATGTGGTGAGCAGGTATGGCCTTGGCCAGACGTACGAGTTGTTGCGGCTGTTCAACTACGCCATTGAGTACTATGGAAGAGCGACTGCTTTGCGACCCTTTGATTCTCGCATGTGGTGCGCCCTTGCTGGGTGCTATGAGAACCTGGATCTTCCCTGGGATGCGGTGCAGTGCTACAAGAGAGCTCATTCACATGATGACAAGTACGTGGCTCCGTGCGGCGGTTGTTGGAATCACCACACCTTTCCACATGTCCCTCACATGGAGTTTGCCGTGTGTGCTGGTCCTCATTAGGGAGGGAGTCGCTGCGATTCGTCTCGCCCGCTTGTTTGCTGGTCTGGGCAAGGACGCCGCTGCTCACCCATACTACCTGCATCACTACATGACGCGTGTGGAGACCTCGGTGAGTGTCGTCCATTGACCATCGCTGTGCCCAATCCACATTCAACAGTGGCCAACACAGCAACGTGACTGAGTCGTGTGGGTTGCCTGCCTGTTTGGTTTTCTCGGCAGAATGACCAAGGGGAGGACACCGCAGAGGCGCTGCTGTTCCTCGCCAACTACTCACAACACAACGGACTGTTGGATGATGCCGAGATGTACGCGTCACGCATTTTGACGCTGCCTTTCCCGAGCTATCTGTCTGAAGCGAAGGCCCTGCTGCGGGCCATTCGATCGCACAAGGACAAAGGTGTGAAGCCTGGGGCCAAAGCGGCTGCTGCTCTGTTCGGCTACCAAACCGGTGCCGAGTAGTGACACCGCCTTCCACCATGCACTGCTGTGCTGTCGCCGAAGATCGTGCGTGGGTTCTGGGTTTACTCTTCCTCCACACCCACCGGCGTGGCTGAAAGCCGGTGTGTTTGTGGTTGGGATGCTGTTTCGGTTTTAGGATTTTGTTTTGTGTTTTGTTTGCAACCCCTCTCTCGCGCCATCGGATGTCGTATCTTGGGCCAAGTTGAGAATCACGTACTTGTGACATCGCTGTGCGTGCGCAGTAGTTTCACCCACCCACGCATGTGTCGGCAGCCAACAACAGGCCGGGCTACGATGAAGGCGCACTCGCGCCCTTGCGACTTCTTCCCGAGTCGACAGGCACATCCAGCACACCCAAACTGACAATGTGCGGGACGTTGGGAGTGGGAACAAGCACAGAACGTCAGCAGCACGCCACGCCCAAAACAACAACAAAAACAACAACACCAATACACGTGTGCAACACACCTTGCGAGGTACCACTCCAAATCGTCAGCACCTGCAAACTCCCCAATTTCTTCGTGCAAGCGGATGACGCTCTTCAACATGCTGCCGTTTCTGAAGAAGGAAAGAGAACAATACAGCCAAAGCCACACAAGAAGCACTGTGTGTGTCACGCGAACCGATTCGTGTCCCCATACCAAGCGTGGCCCAGCACTCACTGAAACAACTGTAGACACGGCAGGCTGATGTGGTCAAAATCTTCCTTTGCTTGCGAGGGCCGCAGGCGAAGGCACTGTTGTCACACATGAGGCACGATCCAGAACAAAGGAACAACCACTGTGTGAGAGACAGCCTCAGTGCGCGTCAAAGTACCACCCACCCGCAAGAATGGGTGCCGCCGTGCGACTTCTGTCAGCGCCTTGGACATGGACTGGCACTCGGGAATGTACTGAGCCACGACAACAGGGCAGGTCAGGACGCCGGGTGTGGGACGGCAACGCAACATGCGGTGCAGATACGCACAGGCTCGTGCAGGAGGGCAACGACCACCGTTTTGTGGTGAGATGACTCCGTGGCCTCCAAAAACTCAAATGGATCACAGTCTTCCACTGTTCCAAATGTGGGTCTGGGATGCGCCACAAACGAGTGGATTGAGGCTCGCTACCCCCGTTGGCATTGCCACAGCAAACGCCACAACACACATGCACCCCCTACCTTCCAGATGCTGCTTTCATTTGCTCGAACCTCTTGCGGCGGTACCTGCGTTGTTCCATTCCAACACACCGCCGGCAAACCGCAATTGAGCACACGGCAGTTGCTGCACGGTGACAGCACCACCCACGCACTCCTCCAGAAACGCGTCGTCCTCCAAGTCAGAGCCGTCGCTGCTGTCCCCGTCTCCACGCACATGAGCACCGGCTCCAGCCCCTCCGGCACCAGCCCCACTTTCGCCAGCACCACTTGCCTCCGCATCCATTCCTGGCAGCTGTCGCGGACGCACCACCGACAGCGGCATCCAGGTATGCAGGCACGAAGAAAGGACAGGCAGGCAGTCAGCCAGGCTGCGCCACCCTCTTATTAGCAAAGCAAGCACCCAACAATCCCAGCCCACAAGGGGACAGACACGCACGCGTTCGTTCCGGGCGACAGCTTCACGAAGTGATTTGGTGGCGGCGTACGACTCGCTCGGCAGAGCTGTGTCCGTGCCGTACCCCGCCCGGCGCACCATGGCGTCGCGTTGGAAACTTTTCTTCTCCGCCTGCCACCCAACAGTACCAACGTCACCATGCATACACAAAGAGACAGGCACCCCTGCCCCACATCATCATCGTACCTCGACTTGCTTGCGCCGCTGTTCCCGCCTGTAGTCTGCCAGCACGCCTTTCGGCCCTGTGTTGCGTCTGTTGCCCTCCAGCACATTCGCTAGGGTGTCTGGCATACCCTCTGGGCGCTCAGGAGGAGCATCAGGGGCGCGCCTGGGCGACAGTCATGTCATGTCGTCAAGCAAAGGCGGCACCAGTTCCCGACAAGCGCCCACCCACCCACGGCTCACCAGTCGGCGTGTGCGACGTCACCGTCTGCATCAGAACCAGGCTCACTAATGTCGTCTGCCTCGGGCGCACGTCGGTCGTCATCGTCTCCTCCGCCTTCACCGAGCATTTGGCGCTCAAGGGGATCCATCTTGCACGTAGACTGCCGTGATCGATGGACGGGCAATTGCGTGTGTGCGCACTGCGCAGCAGCAACTTGTGTCACGGGATTGAGAAATGTCGAGTGCTGCCAGCTGTGCGCACCGTGCTGCTGTGGTGCGATACAGGCAGCCGGGGAAGGCAGCGCAGTCGATTTGCTGCGATGTGCTGCGATGTGTTACGGGCGAAACTTGTGTTGTGGGTTGTGGGCCACAACATGTGGCAGGCGACCCAACGCGTGTCATCAACAGAGCACCCAAACACGAGCTCGTTCGCGTGACAACACTACTCTTCCACCAAGCGACCAATGAGGAAGTTCTTGACAGTATCGTACACACTCTTGGGATGCTGTGGTCCGTGGAACCCGACAGACACGTCGCGGCCCATGTTCGTCATGATGGCGTCACCGCCGGGGTGACGCAGCACGTACTCCGACACATCGTACACCTGGCAAAAGTCCACGCCACCATTCCATGAGCATGCAAAGCAAAGCAACGCAACGCAACGCAGGAGAATCGTCAGGCCAAGCACGCCGCCGTCAAACGCACCAAGCCATCGACAATGAGCCACGCGTCGTCATCCGTGCTGTGACGAGCAACCTCCTCGGCTGTGTACTCTGGCAGGTTGTTCATGTCAATGGTTGTCTTCTCGGTCGCGTTCGGGTTGCGCAGAGACCGGAACGAGCGTGCCGTCAGGTTAATACCTTCCTGCACTGACCACACTGGGCGGTACTGCAGCAGCTCCTGGGCCTGTGGGAAGGATCAACACGAAAAAACAAACGATCAAACAAACAAACACGAACTTCCACATCCCCAACAACATACCAGGGCACACGAGTAGTAGCGGTGCTGGGACATGAACTTCACCAGCAACGGGTTCATCAACCCCTTTGCCAAACCCAGAGGGGCAAGCAAGGAGCCAAGCACGACACGGGGCAGCGCGCTGGTGGTGGTCGGTAGGGAACACGGCGTCAAAGCATGGCCACTGCAACACCGCACAACACACACTTGACGTACAACCGCTTGGACAGCACAACCTTGTACTTCAGGCTTGTCAATACAGTACCCGCAAAGTCCCAGAAGGGCATAGGATCCGAGTTGGTGATGAAGAATACCTGGGCAGGGAACAAAGGCAACAAGTGAGGCATGGGATGGCGCACACGGCAGCACAACACATCCACACCTTTCCAAGAGCAGCATGGCCACGTGTGGAGGTGGCAGAGCATGCCAGGAAGGTAGCGTGTACAACGTTGAAAACGAAGGTGCAGTCCACAACGGCCTTGCCAGAACCCACAACAGGGATGGACTTGTTGGTCTGACACCAAGCAAACACCGTGGGATATGAAAAGACACAAAACGCGTGTCAGCCAGTAGGGGAAACGGTGGGAGAGAGGGGAGGTAAAGCGAGAGGGAGAGAGAGTGAGAGAGAGAGCGTGAGAGAGAGAGAGTCGGGTACCTGCAGGGACTTGGCCAACGCTGGCAGAACAATCGGCTCACGGGGGCCAAACACGCCAGCTGGACGCAAGGCGATCACCTGCATGGTCGAAGCTGTACCGCCGCAAACACAGAAGAGGCACCAAAACGTAAGACGGCTTCGCACGGCCAGCAAAGCGGTGTCGTGCCAATACCAACCAGCTGCAAGCACCATGTCTTCTGCTTTCTTCAAGGCCTTGAACCGAGGGCTGGAGCGAGCATAAGGACCAAGGTGAGGCAGGGGCATGGCAGTGAATCACCATGCAACACGCATCAAGTGAGCGTACAGAAATGTGGACGGAGCAGGGGAAGTTTCGTCCGCGGAGGTGAGCGGCTTTCCACCGTACGCGACGCGTGCGTCCCCAACAAACACAAGACGAGACACGCCCATCGTGTTGCAAGCTTCCAAGAGGTTCTTGGTTCCAGTGGTCTGGCGACGGCACACGATGCATGTGTGACGAATGAACGCAGTGGCACGTACTCAAGGCAAGCCACGCACCACGACATTGACGGCGGTGGCATCATCCTTGTACTCCTCGACTGATGGACAGTGGATCACCAGATCAACTCCCTCGAGCGCCGCCATGATTTCCTCCTGACATTATGGACGTATGGCACGCGTCATGCACCACACGCACGCCAACCGCACACAACACGGCACAAGCCACACCTTGCGCAGAATGTCGCGCTGGAGAAATGTGACACGCATGCTGTCGAATGTCTTACGCTTGTCAAACACAACAATGTCCTTCACGCTTGGGATGGTGAACAGCTTCTCCACGATGTGCTTTCCGACAAAGCTGCATCCTTGCGTCACAAGCACCTTCTTCGCTGCCAGCTGCGCACAAGCTCGCCGATGTGGGATCAGACAACAACAGGTCGCACCCACACAAACAATATGCGCTTACGTCATGCTCAGGGAGGTTCACTGCATTGGCCTGCTTGTCACTGGCCTTGCATGTCAAGTCTCCTTGCTGCGCGCGACACACACACACAGGCCAGTCAGCATGATCATGATCGCCATGCGGTCACGCCACAGGGCACTACGCACCACCACAGACGATCCCGGCCCTCGCAAGGCCAGAAGAAGCACAATGGCTACAGCCAGGCAGACTCCAGCAATGATAATGACCATGGTGCTCGCTTGTGTGATGCAGACTGGGCGGCTGGAGTGCGGCTGGCACAATCCACGTGGAGCAATTATCACTTTGATTTGTGTTTGCACAGATTCACTAAACCTCACACAATTGGGCCAAGCCCCCAGGCAGTGCTACGCGAGCTTGTTGTACTTGAACCTGTTCACCGTCAGCTTTCGCAGGAATTCAGCAACGCGCTTCTCTGTGAGCAGAGCCTGATAAGATTGCAATCATGATCAGCATCGATACAGTCTCAGTACATTACAGCACGCGACGGCAGCAGCAGACTCGACTTTCTTTCCTTTCCAACGTACCAGCATCAACACTTCCTTCACCTCCTTCAACAAGACACTCTCCTCCTCCGTGAGCTCCTCCATCTTACCCTCATCCATCTTCGTCCAAAGGCACGAACTCTTTTTGTAGCTGGTGTTACACACAACAGCACCACACATTGCATTGGATAATCGCAAGCAACAGCGTTTGGACGGCGCGCCCAGCAACCCTACCTGGTGGAGTGCCCAGCCATGATCTCGATGTTTCTTCGCATGGCCACCAACGTCCCCGGGTCGGAAATGGGGGGAATTGCGACCGAAGTCGGAACGATGCCCGCACGGAACGTAAACGTGAGTGACGTGGTCGCCTCCAGGGGGGACTCCATTTGGTGCCACCAGTACATGGGGATGTACAACACGTCCCCCGGCTCCAACAGCGCCACGTGGAGTGTCACACCGGGCACATTCGGGAACTTGTCCAGATCAGGACTACGGATGTTGACCTGGTGCCGAACACCACAACTCACCCCACCCAGTCACAACACACATACACACATACACACATACACACACACACACACACACACACACACAAATTGTGGCCCACCCACCTGGGATTGGCGATCGGCTGGGTGGCCGACGGGGTACGGGTAGAGGCGGTGGAACTCGGAGGGAGAAGCCAGGACGCACAGCTTGCGACCTTGCACTTGCGCAAATAGGTTTTCCTTCTCATCTGGTCGACCCAGTGGCAGTGGTGGCGTCAGTGCCAGTGCCAGCTGCCACTGCTACGGAGGAGCGACACCCCCCAAACAGAAAAAAAAAAAAGAAACAAAAAGGAGAAGCGTACCGTAATGCATCGGCGTCACGCACCCCTGCTCCCCAATCAGAAGCATGTTCGTGAGGAGTGGCCCCCAGTTGCATGCGAAGGAAAGTTGCCCGACGCGCTCCCATCCAAACTTGCGAAAGTCCTCCACAAGTTGGTCACCCAACCCAACAAACAGCGCTCTGACAGCACCCAATCGACAGGGTTAGAAAACGACACGCCCACGCTTTTTTTGCAGGCACAGCGTACTGTTGCAAGTACATGCGCTCATTCGGCGCGGGAGTGTTGGGGTTGTAGCCTCCTCGTTTCTTCCCTCCCTTCTTTCTCTTTCGCTTGATTTTCTTCGAGGTCGCAGACGAATCGGTGGGGGCAGGACCGAGCGGTTGCATGACGGCTTTCATGTCGACCTTGTTTGTGGGGGACAGGTTTTCGAGCTGCGGCACGTGCACCACCACCGTGTGAGTGGATGAGCTGCGCCCACCACGCACGCACGCACGCACACACCTCCTTGGACAAGCCGCGCAGGTCTTTTTCACAAGAATGGAGTGTGGCTCCTATTCTCACCAACTCAGACAGTGCGTCTCCACCCCCCAACTTTACACCACCACGGCCGCTCGTCGTCGAACCAGCACCTGCCCCTGCTCCTGCCCCGGTTTCTGTGCTTTCGGATGTACTCGTAGCCTCATCTGCGCCTTGGCTTGCGCTGCTGGTCGCGGGGGGTTCCTTGGCTGGCGTGGGGTCACCTGCATCTGTGGCACCATCCCCACCATGTGCTTCCTTGCGGCTCGCGGATTCTATTCTTCGCTGCAGCTCCTTGTTGAACGCCTGAAACTTCATGAGCATCTTGCGCCTTCTGGGCTTGAAGTGGAACCTGCATGAACGCAAAAACATGGAGGGGTTGCTCGTATGAGTCAGCGGCATGGGCGAGTGCAGCCCCGGTCGAGGAACAACATAACACAGTGGCACCCACCCTGCGAGGTTCCTTGTGGAATCCGAATACCTGTGCCGCTCCAACCAAGGAACGTGAGTCGACATGCCACACACACGCACACGGCGCACATAGAATCAGTTATCCAGTCACACACATGAAGGAGCCTTTGGAGGCAAACACTGTCCATGGCTTGTTGGACCGAGCATGCTTCGCCAAGTACTCGCAGGTCCACTTCTCTACAGCAATGTCCGCAAGACTGGGGCACACAGCATACGTACAGAGCCAACCATGTCACCGTCGAGGCCTCAAGAACAAAGTGCCACACGTTTTAACCGTATGGCTTCTCACACAGCACCCAACGTACTGTCCGGGCGTGAACACCACAGGCCTCTTGGCTTTCATCATGTCCACGGCGACTGCGTCATGAGACTCAAACCGTGGAATAGTCACAGTCGAGGTTGTTTGCTGCGCTGAAACGCCCCTCGCTGATCTCTCGGTAGCTGCCATATCTGTGATATACCTTGGTGGCAGAGCTCCGGTGGATGGGAAGCCGTGAGACGACTGGTGTGCAGCCACACTCACGCCACACAAGGCATCCACCATCCCAGCATGTGCGACACGCTTCTGTGCAATTTTATGAAAATGCTAACTCAAAGACCCACTTCCCTTCCACGTGTGCAATCGCACCCCGCGTAGTCCAGTTGTTCTGTTCACGCTTCTCCACCCCATCGTCCCCCTTTTTTGTGGAATCGTCCAGCGTATCTTCGTGTGTCGGTGACTTTTCACGCAGTTGACCATGGCTGACGCCGGAGCTGGTGCTGGAGTGGGTTCGGGTGCGGCGGAGAGCGAGACCAAGTCGACTGTGGCAGATGGATATGAGTACGCAACACCCCAACTGAAGGACTTCCTCGTGTCTCACTCTGTGGATCGTTTCATCGCGGCGAAGCCTTCGGATTTGGTACGTGGGCGGGTGTGGCGGGGCGCCTCTTCTCGGCAAGAAGTCACCAGGCCTGCTTCGTAGGTTGTGATTGACTGCACCATGACTGCCAAAGAAGCGCTGAAGCTCTTGCTGAAGAAGGTACTTCCACCACTCCACGCGTTGGTTGCACCAACGTATTCTCGCTCTTAACGACTTGGCTGTGTGTGCATGTGGGTGGGGGATCTTGCTGTCTCGGTCACATAGAAAATCTCGAGCGGTGCGTCGTGCTGGGTTGTTGTCGCTGGATCACCTAGCCAACCCTCACCTGTTCACATTCATGTGCGCTCGTGTGTGGCGTGGCTCTTACAGCCCCGGTGTACCTCGATGTTGAAGATGACGACACCTACATGGGTTCACGCTTCCGGTACCTTGGGTTTGTGGACGCCATGGACCTGACGGCGCTTGCGTTGAACTCCGGGCTGGACACCAAACCGACGGGCGGTGTTTTGGACCGCCTTGCGCGGTGGTTCATGCCCGACGCATCGGAGGTTGTGGCCGCTGCCGTGAACCTCAGTCACAATGATCCCTACGTCAGCGTGTTCCCGGGTGCCAAGCTGTCCAAGGTGTTTGAAGGCATGGCGCATGGGTACCACCGCATTGCCATCGAGTCTGTTGATGCCGGAGAGATCATTGGGCTGGTGACGCAAACGCAGATGATTCGCCTGCTGGCTGGACACCGCCACTTGCTGGGACGTCTTGCGGATGCTACCTTGGGCGAGTTGTTCACGGTTGATCCCCGGTTCAAGGTAAACGCCCTCCTCATTCGATGCCGATGGCTTTCTGATCGTGTTTCCCCCGGTTTGCCCTGTAATGCAATGTGCAGGAGGTGTATTGCATCTCAGAACTGTCCGCTGCTTCGTTGGCCTTGCGCCGAATGATCGAGCTTCGTGTGGGGGGAATGCCGCTGATTGACGACAAGTTCCGCATGGTCACCAACATCTCAGCCACTGACATCCGCTCCATGGGCGCGTTTGAAGCCAGTCATTTCGCTGTCTTGGACTCGTACGTGCTGTCAACACAGCAATTTGCTGATGGCTGTTGGTGACTTGTGTTGTTTTCGCTTGGTTCGGAAAAGCGCCGTCTCACCCGTCTTCGTTTTGCCGTGCGATGTTGTGCAACTTGTGCGGGTGTGTGTGTGTGTGTGTGTGTGTGTGTGTGTGTGTGTGTGTGTGTGTGTGTGCGACCTCAGCCCTTGCATCGAGTTTGTGGCGGCAATGCGTCGCAAGCGGGAAGAACAGACCATCAAGGCAGGTCAGAAGCCAGGACCGTTGGCTCCGTCCAATGGAGGCGTTCGTCGCGCCGTCACAGTGAGCCCCTCTGACACATTCGGCACGCTTTTGAACGTGCTCGCCTTCAGCGGTCTCCACCGCGTGTACATGGTTAACGACAAGTATGTCCCGGTGGGTGTGGTGACTCTCACCGACGTTCTGCGTACGTTGGTGGCCCCCGTCGGTCGTGCCAGCGCCACACAGGCGGCAGCGGCAGCGATTGCGCAGCGCCCCGCGGCCGTTGAGCCTCCTGCATCTGACGCGTGAGTGTGCGCATGGCCTGTCGGTGGAGGGCTGTAGGGTTGGTGGTGGTGGAGTGTGTATGTGTTGTGTGCTGGGCAAGTGCGCATGCATGAGTCTCGCACAACACACGAAGACGAAAACTATTCATTCACCCCCTCCCCAATTTGGTGCGACGGACGTGCACACGATGACACACACAACGTAGCGCCTCGCCGAACACCGAATGCGTATACAACTCTCGCATGGGCACAGTGACTCCAACAACATCCTCACGCCTGCCCGAAGTCACTTGTGTCTATTGCTTCGTGCAAACGCATCTGGGTGCTCCAGTTTTGCAGCGTTCACCATCTCTGAAAGCTCGTCTTGCCACCCCAGCAGCGCCGCAAGTTGGCCGACACCAGCATCACAGTCGCCAAGCACAGGCACGTCCCGGTAGTTCGACGCCACGTGAAAATCAAAGTTGCCGACGTGGTTTCTGCAGGCAACAGACACCAAGGTCACGGTACGCACAGAAGGTACGCACAGAGGGGGAGCAGAAAGAACATGGCGACGCCGCACCTATTAATGAGGACGCGAGGCACGGTAACAGGGGCTTGCTTTGGAAGGAAGCACAGCGGGGCAACCTGCGAAGGGGGGAAAGAGGATGAGAGTGCTAGTGCCTCCCCGCCACATGTGCACACGTCAGCACCAAAGAGCACAGATCTACCGCCCTCACCGTCAGTGATGTTCCAAGCACAACAACGCCGCCACATTGTGGTAGATCCTTGTCGCGGGCTCGCGAAAACTCGGGGGGTAGGCTCTCCCCAAAGAACACGATGTCTGGTTTGGCTACGCCGCCACAGGTGGGACACTTTGCGATCTATCATGACCACAGTCCACAGCAGTGATTGGAGCAAGGCAGGCGTGGCAGTTAGAAGTGTGGGAGGAGATACACAGGTATCACGCCAACCTACCTCGTCTGAGAATATTGCAGCTTTGACATGGCGAGCATCCACACTGCGATGACAAGACGTGCAATGGGCGGTGTCAAACCCGCCATGGCATTGAATCACCGCCTCGCGTGGGACACCAGCCATCATTTCAAGGCCGTCAATGTTTTGTGTGAACACCCGTTGGAGCAGCCCCTGCCAGCAAGAACCGTGAGACATGCTGCTTCAAGGCGTGAACTCCCGGGCATGTTCGCGTAGCGCTAGCACACCTTTTTGTGCAGCAGTGCAAGGAAAAAGTGGGCTCGTGTGGGGAAGAACCGCCCAGGATAGAGTTCCTTGGCAAGCACGTGGAATGGCTTTGGGTTCGAGCGAAAGAAGGAAATGTCAAAGACACTCTGCACGGCAACATCGGTGCCAGGTGAGACTGCACCCGGTCTCTCACGCGTACACAAACAAGCATGCACCCTGTAGCAGCAGCAGCAGCAGCAGCGACAGTAATAACCACAACCTGCGGTGTTGGGAGGTCTAGCATCTTCAAGCGGGAGTACAAGCCTGTCTTGGGTGATCGAAAATCGGGCAGGCCGGCTGCACAAGACATGCCTGCGCCCACCACCACCACCAGTTTGTTGAACCTGCCGTCGAGAATGCCCTTGGCGAAATTTCTCAGGGTGGGGCGTTCTCCTTGGAACACCTCTGCTTGCTTGGCTTCGGAGAGGGCACTGCCCTCCTCCACCGTCGTCATCATGGTTGCCTGTGCGTCGGTGTCGTCACCGCATGAGGGACGACGATGAGAAAGGCAGCGCCGCGGGCAGCGGGTTGGTAGGGGACAGTGCAAGCCTGTGCGTAGTACGTACCACTGCGCTGAGACTGGCATCGAGAACCGCCTGAAACTTTTCTTGAAACGCCTTCCACTTCTGATCGATCGTCTCGGTCGCACTGAGGGCCCTATCAACGTCTGCCTGCAAGGAACCGGAGTCACCCTTGGCCTGCTTTGGCCGCAGCATCAGCGTGTTCCCGAATCGACCATGATACAGCTTCTCCATCACACAAAGTAAGCTAGGGTGGCCATGAATCTCCGTGTTCGAAAGAGCCCTGGCAGCTTTCTGTTATGCAGGACTGGTGTGGCTTGCACAGGCTCCACACAAGAACGCACGCTACCTTTTGCATGTGTGGCAGGTCGCACGCATGGATGCCATATCAACGGTGATGGTGGGGCTTGAGTGGCCACCACAGGCATGGTGCCATCGGTGACAAGCGCGACCACACTGAACCTGAGGCCATCATACGGTGAGAAGCTACTGTCCTGCGTCCGCGATACGTTCCTGACACCGACAAACCTGGAAGCAGCCAAGGCATACCCAGTTCAAGTAGCCGTGCTGGCAACTGCTGCATTGTGACGCCTTGTTCAACACGACAAGTCGTGTGTCGGCGCTGTCGAGTGCGGCTCCGTGGTTGACGAATGTTGACACGTGCGTGCACACAGGAGGATCCACTGGCGCTTCTTCAACGTCGTGCTCGCTGGACTTCACTTCATCCCGAGACACCTGGTCGCCGCCGTCGCAGGAAACATGCGACGACATATCTATCGGTGTTCACAATTGAACAAGCGTAGCTGGCCTGTGGGGTTGGAGGGGCACCCGGGAGTGGAACAATGTGCAAGAGACAACCGCGTGCGCGTGCTGCTTTCGGAGAGATCCCGAGAACAACGAGACAACTTTCTGACAAGATTCCTGTGGTGTGTCAAGTTGGCGTGAGCGACATGTGTGCTGAGGCACACTGCCGTCGACTGCATTCCACGATGGCTCTCGACAAGTGGGCCACACACGGCTTGATTGCGGCTGGGTGTTGCTCCATTGGCATGTACATTGGCTGGATGCTGGGCACGCGGCGTGTGGCGGAAGGCTGTGCTGCGGAGACTGCAGACAGCATGGCTGCGCCGCGCACGGACAAAGCATGCACCGCTGGATGTTGCGGCCCCGCAGGTGGATCGAGTGGTTGCGGCTTGACGGGAACAGATCCGCGAAGTGGATTGCATCTGGCCGGTACTTCCTTTGTACGGGGCGGCAACGGCGACCCTCTACTGACGCCTCGTCTCCAGAAGCTGCCTGCGCTGGAGTTGAGACAGTTGACACAGGGTGGTGGCCATGCATTCACGTCTGCCGATCGACAGCTCATTAACCACTGTTACCGCATTCGGTCCGTCAGTGTTGTGTTATGTACCATGTGTATGACTGTGTGTACGCCCCCTCCTCCAATGACGCTGCTGTGCCTTGTGTTGTTGTGTTGCGCATGGGCACAGCGATCGCATGCGCAAACCTGCACACTCGCAATTTCGGGTTGTTGCCATCGTCACTGTCACATTGCGTGGAACCGGCGCCGAGAGCCCGTCCCTGCCTCCGTTGATGCACGTGGTTGGAACAAATCATGAGATTGGTATTATTGGTACGTAGCACCTCCATGCTCATCCATCCGTGCGCATGAGTTGGCACAGCTCACTCTGCGTCGGCCAGGCGGATCCATTTGTGCCGAGCGGACCGCTTTTGGCAAGCTCCAGCTCATTGATTTTCAGGAAGTGGTGGCTGTGCACATTGTTACCGATGCTCCCACACCTATCACACCTGGAACGTTGTGTCGTGAGGTGTGTATCGCATCGGGAAACTGTGCACACGGCTGTGCAGTCGTGGACACCGTTTTCACGTCGCTGGGCGGTGTGTTGTTGGCCAGTACATGTCCGAGGTGGGGACTCCTGGAACCCGTGTTGTAATCCACGCCCAGGAAGGATGTATTGTGACGACACTCGGGGATCTGTACCCGTGCCCATACTTGTATTCTGGTGTGGAATGCTGGCTGGCGTCGCTTCCAACGCTGTGTTGTGTTGACCAACAACACTCCGCCCTGTGCAGGCATCCCACGAGCCGCCGTTGTTGACGCGGCACGACGCCTCGCCTCCACTGCACAAGTTCCATCAAAGGATGTAAAGGGGTGGACACCGTCGCAGGTTGCTTTGTACGAGAAGGTACGTCCCAGCTCCTCCGGCCACACTGGCTCTCGTGTGACGGGAGTGTCTGCCTGCTGTCAGGCGTTGCAAGCTGTCGCTTCCGACGACCGCGACTCGCTGCACCCTGTGCGAATGGGCGGTGGTGTGTTGTTTTCAGATGGTAGCATGGAAACCACGTGGCAAAGCAAAGCGCTGGAGTTCGTGGACCGTGGGTACACCTATGCACATGGCGCTGCTCTTCTGATGTTTGTAGTGTGTTTCGCTTCTGTTCCAGGTACGGCGCCACGGTTGGCGTTTTCGCGAAGCTGCTGCATTGCCTCGAGACACGACGCAGTGAAGGCGTGGAAGTGGAGTTGCTGCTTCAGGTGCGTTGCGTTCGTTGGTGCTGGCCGCCCTGTCTGGGTGGTCACGTTTGTTCGGCTGCCAGGTGGACCAGTTTGGCGTGCTTCACTCTCCGAACGGTCAAGACCGAGCGCTGTTGTCCGAAGGTGGTTTCCAGAGAGCCCTTGTTGCAGTACACTCCAAGACATCGGCCGGCGCAGGCGGCTTGCTGCTGACACAAACTCCAGTGGCTTCGTTGGTGCCGCTGACCCCGGCACTGGAGGACACGCTGTAGGCATCAGCCGGGCACATGATAAATACACCAACACACAATGTGCAACCAACCCTGTTTGTCACGTCAATTGTCCAAGTGTCTGTGATGGTTCCTGTCACACCCTAGCCATCGCTTGCTGTGTCGGTGTGTAGGGCCTGCGGAGGTGCGAGGGTATTCGCAAGCATGGCCCGGTTCTCTACCGCTGTTTTTGTGTGCTGTACGATTGCGCTCCTGGCGCTGTGTCCTGTGTGGGCCAGCGTTGGGACGCAGGGTGCGTGGAATCAAATCCATCACGACACCCACAACTCGGGTCGCGTCCCTTTCGCCACGAGCCTCGCGAACGGCAAGTGTCTGAAGTGGGCGCGTTACGCCAACCAAACCTTTGGTGATGAAGTGATTCAGGCAAACGGGGTGATGGGTGTGACTGGCGACAACTACTTTTTTGTTGGGTGCGTCGCAGCGAATGAATGCGTTGTGGCGGATGCCGCTAACAGCACCGTGTCCATGATGCCTACAGCAATGCCCCCGCGGCGTACTTGGTGCACCAAATTAACACCGTAACTGGTGACGAGGTCGCCATGCACGACGACGAGTTCAAGACAATGGACGACAACACCGTTGGCTCGTGCGCGGTTGGCATTATCCCTTTCGTCCCCCCCCCGATTGGTGGCGAGGCCGCACAGTCCCCCGCTGAGTCTGAACCTGAGTCTGAATCCAGTGTGGAAGGCACAGGAAATGGGCTCAACCAGGCGTTTTATGCCTTTGGCAGCGACGTGTTCTCCTGGTGCGTGTTGGGCAGCTCGTGCATGATGACTTTCTTTCTGACCGTGTTGTGTCAACCACATCAGGAGTCCCCAGTGGCACTTCAGTGCACCCAACCCAATTTTTGCCCCCATCCGTGTATCTCCACAGGTTAGTGTGCCACAGGGCATGGCCTGTGTGTGCGCGCGCGCGCGTGTGTGTGTGTGTAGTGTTGCGGTGCTGGTGCTGACACACACGATACCCTGGTCCTCGCAGGGCGAGACTCTGTTCGTGGCTTCCTCCAACGCAACTGCTGATGGGAACGGGGTGCTTCATGCCATTGACACAACCACTGGTCTCGAGAAATGGAACTTCACTGCCACGGATGGCCCACACACATGGGGGTTGCGCATCACACCTGCTGTCACTGAAGCGTACGTTTTGGCAAGTCGTTGTTCGCCCCCGCAGCGCTTCTTCCTTCGAGCTCATGTGGCGTGATGGGTGGTTGCAGCGGCCTGGTATTCGTTTGCTATGGCGACACTGTGGCGATTTTGAATGCCTTCAACGGAACCGTGATCAGCTCGATCACAACGCAGCCTGTGCAAGCGCTGCTCGGATCAAGCCCCGTCATCAACAACGCTGGCGATGCTCTGTTCATTCAGTCCAAGAACGATGGTGAGTGTACAGCTGTGTGCTGATGCATGTCGATGCTGACTCACATGTGCAACGGGATGAATCGTTTGCTGTTGGTGCCAGACATTTGGCGTTTCAACATCACCGGCACAACGCCAGAAGACAAGCCCTTCCTCACGCAAGATTGGGTGTGCGAGTTCACGGAGTTGACTCCCAAGTGTGTGGCGTTGCATTCGCTTCACAACACACGGTCTGAAGACATCCCCGAACGCTTTCGCAAACAAAGTATGTGTGCCGTTGTGCTTGACTTGATCGTGCCATTTGATGAGAGGTTGGGGGCATTGCGGCTTGCTCCTCTCCTCACCTGTGCTTGTGTGTGCTGCCCTGCTACCCGTGCGTTGTCGTGCTACCAGTCGCTGCTGGCCGCCTCCGCCAGCCAGGGGACCCATTGCCACCCTCGTTGCAGCCCGACATCAACCCGGTCACTGGCGAGCCGCTTCTCTCGTTTGGTGACGACAACCGTGCGACCCCGGCTCTAGGCCCCAACGACGACACTGTACGTGGTGCGCGTGCCGCTGTGGTCGAGGTGCTCAAAGGAGTGTGGAACTCGGTTGTTTGTTGAACCTTTGCTGCCAGTCGTGCACATGGGCGTGTTCGTGTGTTTATTTGTGTTTTGTTGTTTCCTTCTTGTTCTCCGTGCTCATTGGTTTGTTTCTTGGATGTACGCCTCGTTGCCGTTGTCGCTGTCATTGGGCAGATTATTTTCCCTCTGTACTCCACTCAACCCAACGGGGGCGGTGTGCATTGCGCGGATGCGCTCACGGGCGCCCGTGTCTGGCGATACCTGAGTTCTGAGGACAACACGTACGGTGGGGGTGTGTCGGTGTCTGCCTCTGTGTCTGTGTCTGTGTCTGTGTCTGTGTCTGTGTCTGTGTCTGTGTCAGTTGGGATCAGAGGCCGTGACCGTGATCGTGATCGTGATCGTTCCCATGCTCGTGACGGTTTGCAGGCTGCTGGGTGACATGATGGGTCGTTCATCACCGGCTGTGGATGCCAACGGCGTGGTGTTTGTGGGGATGGACCAAGTGGAGCAAGGAGAGGATCAACCACCCCCGGTGCTGTTGGCTCTGGACAACACTGGCAACCGCATGTACGTGTCCGCGTGTGCGCGGTGTGGTGCTATCACGCATGCGACTCCCGCGGGGCGACAATGCTGCTGTTGTTTGTTGTTGAGTGCCTCTTGTCCGGTATGGTGTAACATGGACGTTTTTTTTCCCCCTTGTTATCAGGTGGGTGGACCCAGGCGTGGCGAAGGGACCATTCTACAACCCCATCGGCCTTCGATCCCCTCTCATCGGGTACGCCTCCAGCCAGACCCCCGCCGACGCTATGGTTATCTTTGCCCGAGCTGGCATCGTGCAGGCGTTTGGACCTGGCGTGCTGTGCCCCTCCAACAGTCCACTGTTGGAGTGCTCGGGGTACGGCGAGTGTGACTGCGGCACCGGCACGTGTGCGTGCTACCCTGATGAGTGCTACTACGGAAGCGACTGTGGCACGGAGCAGCTGTGCAGTGGTAATGGCGAGTGTGAAGGTACGGTCTTTGTCTTTGTTTTGTTTTGTTTTGCCTACCCAGTGCTCACCGCGCGTGTCCCCCACTTTTGGTTGTCACGAACTGCAGAGGGCGTGTGTATTTGCACCAACCTGTGCTTCACTGGCCCGGAGTGCGCTGACGAGAACACGTGCAACGGCCGTGGAAGCTGCGGCGTGGATGGTTGCCAGTGTGACTCTGCCTGCTACTCGGGTGTCGCCTGTGAGGATGTGAACAACTGCGCCGGTCGCGGCAACTGTGACATCGGCACGGGTGTGTGCGTGTGCAACCCTGGTGCCATGGGCAACGAGTGCGAGCAAAACGTGCCGCCCACGAAGCCATCAGGCGGTATGCCTGCGGGCTGGGTGGTCTTCATCTGCCTGCTGTGCATTGGCCTCGCTCTTTCCGTCGGCTACTCGGTGTTCTGGAAGCGTCGTACCGGCGAGTGGTGGATCTTCCGCTGGCGAGCGAGCGACATCGCCGCTGCTATCACGCGTCGTGGTGGCGAGTCGTCGCACCTTCTCGGTGCCGGTGGCGCCACCGCGAAGCCCGCAGCAAGCGGCGCATTTGGTACATCGTCTCCTGACGACGGCTACACCGACCTATAAACTACCGGCGGTAGTGTCAAGCGCCCCATTCTCCCTTCACCGTGTGCGTGTGTGTGAGTGACACATTGTGTTTGCTGCGATAGAGGAGCAACGCACATTCTTCGTTCCTTGGGGGCGAGTCTGAGGGGTTTGCAGCCCTGTTGTAGCGAGATGCAAAGCCCACCATTGAATTGGCACCCCGCAAATTCTGGTGGCGCTCTGCGACGAAACCCGAAACAACCGGAATGGCTGCCATCGCAAAGTAACCAGTTCTAAAACACCACGACACGCTGCAACACGGGATCAGTCGTCGTTGCGTGCATCGACATCGACTCTTGCACGATGGGACACGGTGGCAGGCGAGGTGCAGCCATGGCCTAGTTCTCGAGTGAACACCACACCACTACTTCCGCGGCGTTGTGGCTCAGCCGCATCACACGGGGCCAGCCACATGGATTTGGAACGCAGGTTGAAGCAGCAGCGGCAACGTTTCGTGGCTGCCAAAGCACGACTGCAACAGCTGAACCACCACTCTGCTGCCACCGGTGCACGCATTGCAGGCACGCCCACCCCGGTCACGGCGCTCTTGCGGCGGCAACGGCATGTGCGTCAACCCTTGACGCGACGGCGGCTGGGGGTCTCGGCGCGCGGCCAACCCCATGCACCGCGTGTCGGACGACGCAGCGGCGCCGTTGCGGTGGCTGCATCATCATCAGCAGCAGTACCAGCGCCAGCACCGTCACCAGCACCAGCAAATCATGTCAATACAGGCAGACAAACGCCGACGAATGGGTTCCCATTGGGTTCGACGCCGTCCAGTGTTCCACCCGTGAGCCCCACACCGCTGACGCCAACGCAACTGTTTCGCGAGGAGGCTGGATCCACCCCCGCTGTCCATGGAATGGCCACCACCACCACCACCACCAGCAGCAGAAGCGGCACCGGCGGCAGTCCGTGGGACAAGTCCTTCCAGGGTGCTGCTTCTGGGAACCCCGGGGTTGGTGTCGCCCACGGCGCTGGCGACGCACGCTGGCGGGGTGGCCATGGCGCCGTGATTGCCGATGGGAGGGAGGGTGAGGGTGCGGGTGGGGGTGCACGCCTCTGGACAGTCGGCCACAACCCCGCCAGTCCCCGTCCCCACCCCCGCCCCAGTGTGACATTGGATCAAGACCAAGACCCAGACCCAGACCCAGACCAGGGCCAAGACCAAGACCAAGACCAGGACCCGCCGCAGCACCCCGCCACGCAGCACGCTCATGCGCAGCAAGTGCAGCGCCTGCAGCGGGACCTCCACGCGGAGCGGCGGCTGGTTCACGAGCTGCGCGGTGAGCTACGCGATGCCCGCAGTGCGTGTGCTGCAGCCGATGCACTGGCGGCGGAACGCGAGGCGCTGGGACAGGCGGTGCGGCGCCTGGAGACGGACCTGCGCCGGTCCAACGTGGAGCTGGGCACGCGCCAAGCCCAAGCGCTGACGGAACGCGCAAGGGCAGCGGCGCTGGAACGAGAGCTGCGCGCCGTGCGTGCCTCCTTGCAGCGGGCCGAGCGTGCTGCGGCGGACAGACTCACCAGCGTGCAGGCGGAGGCAGCTACCTCTGGCGCAGCGCTTCGAGCGTGTCGGGCAGAGCTTGCTGAGGCGTACCAGCTTGTGGCGGAGATGGGCGGTCGACTGACGCAGGAACAGGGGCGGGCGGAGTCATGGAAGCGGCAACGTGAGGTACGCACGACAGCTCTTGTGTTTTGTTTTGTTTGTTTGTTGTGTTTTGTTTTGTGTGTTGGGTGCCCGGTGTTTGTGTGTGTATCGTGTGCGTGTTTGCCTGCGTGTTGTGTGCCTCCGTGCGCATGTGCACACGCAATGTGTGTTCACGCGATCCTTGTGCGTGCCGTCGCCCCCTTCATGCTACCACGCCAGGCTGAGCTCCTCGCGCAACGCCAGAAGCTTGCAGACCAAAACACGGCACTGCAGGCTGAGCTGCGTGTCCTCGCTTTGAAGTGCCAGCAACTAGAAACCACGGTGTCTCACCGACCTCATTCCACAGCCAGCTCATGTGGTGACGTACGCTCGCAGGTGGAACCCTCCTCGCCCAAGGTCCACCAGCAGTCGTCGGAAACTGGTTTGTCCGGGTCAACCCCCGACGCTCACGCCTTGCAGCGCCAACTGTCTGCTGCCACTGCCGAGTTGTCACGCGTCCTCAGCTCACGGTGCGTCACACGTGCTGTCGGCACCATGTGACTTGCGGTGATCGTTTCATGTGCTTGGTCGATGTGTTTGTATGTGTTACGTGTGTGTCTTGATGTGATGTGATGTGATGTGATGTGATATGATGTGCTGTGATGGCGTGTGGTGCGATGACACATGCGCATGCAGGAGCTCTCTCCAAGCCGCTGTGGCAACGGCACGCCAGGAGCGAGATGCGAAGCAAGACCGTATTCATGAGGTACGCCCCTCCTGTCTTCCTTTCTCGGCCCATGCTCACCCGTGGTTTCGATTGATGTTGTTTGATGGGTTGCTGTGGTTGTGGATTTCTTTTGCCCCCCATCCTTTCTGCCTTCGACTGGCGATCTTGTTCGGACGCTCCGCTCTTGAACCTTTGCGTCTTCGCTCTCCGCGTTTCTTTCTGTGTGCCAGCTTGTCAAACAGCTCGAGCAGCACAAGCTCGCAGCGGCTGCACACCAACCCGCACCGTCGCACCCCGCCACTCACGCCACGCAGCCGTCGCCACTGTCGCTCGCACCCACCACATCGACCGCCCCACCTTCTACAGCCACGGCTGTTCGCACGGTGCAATCCTTGCAAGCCGCGCTCGAGACGGCTCACGCCCAGGTCGAGCAACTGTCCACAGCGTCAGCGTCCCTCCGCGTTCAGCTCGACACCGCAGAGCGGTCACATGCCGCGGAGGTGGGCGACTTGCAAGCCAAGCATGCCGCAGACACCCGTGCCATAGCCCAGCTGCGTTGCGAAGCTGCTCAGCAGAGTGCAGAGGTGACAACGCTGCGCACGCAGCTCCAGGTGGCACAAGCAGCCACAGCTGCAGCCGCAGCAGCAGCGACACTTGCACAGGAGCATGCACAGGGTCACGCAGTGGCGCAAGGGCTTGTGCGAGCACGCGCGCCCGTCTCCGATGGTGCGGATGGTGAAGCCAAGCCTGCGGTGGACCTGTCACAGGAAGTGGACAGGCTGCAAGGGTTGCTGCGTGCTCGTGTTGACGCTGCTCGTGTGCACACGGCGGAGGCTGCAGCGCTGCGAGACCAGGTGGACACGTCCGCAGCGCAAGTGTCGCGACTTGAAGCCACGTTGGCGGAGCTGCGGGAGTCGCAACAGGCGTCTGATCTCCAACGGGAGGAAGCGAACGCCGTGCAGCAACGGCTGCGGCAACAGGAACAGCTACAGCAGCAACAGGAACAGCAAGCTGCGCGCGAATCCAAATGGGAGGCCATGCGTGCGGAGCATGCACGGGCGTTGGAAGAGGCGACGTCGTTGGCGGCTGAGGAGGCGGCCGTCGCGCACCGTGCCGCGTTGGAAGAAGTGCAAGCCCGTCACGCCATGGAACTCGCCCAACTTCGCGACGCGTTGCAGGCGGGAGAGGAGTCCCACGCCCGCGCTGTGGAGGAGCTGCTGCAGCAGCACAAGGCACAACTGGCGGAGGCGGAGATGGAGGCGGAGACGCGTCAGCAACAGGCGCTGCGCGACTTGCGTAGTCAACACCAAGAGCAGCAGGCGCAGTACCAGCAGCAACAACACACGCGCGAGCTTGAGCGCCACACGTGTGAGCTTGAGCACCACAAGCTTGAGCTTGAGCTTGAGCAGCAGTCGCAGCGGCACAAGCTCGAGCTTGAACAGCAAGAGCAGCGACACAAGGAGGCACTGCAGCAGCAACAGCTGCAGCACTCCCAAGCCCACGCGCAGCTGGAAGCCCAGCATGCCAACGAAGTGGCGGCGTTGCGTGCGACGATCGCGACGCTGAGGAAGGACATGGAGGAACTCCGTAGCTCTGCGGCATCCGACAAAGCTGCGGCCACCACCGCCGCTGCCTCCGCCTCTGCCTCTGCTCAGCACCACGCCACAGTGATGGGCGAGCAGCTGGCGGCGGCGCAGGCGAAGACCTCGCACACGGAGCACGAGCTCACTGCGGCGACCGCGGCGCTGCACGAGGCTCGTCACGCCGCCGCCGCCGCGCAAGCGTCGGAAGCCACGGCCCACAGCAAGCACGCGAACGAGTTGCAGCACGTGCGGGACCAGCTGCGGGAGCTGCGCGCCTCGGAGGGCGCAATCGAGGCGCGCTGTCGCGAGGAACACGCGGCGGCGCTGCGAGAAGCGCACGACGCGCGGGAGCGTGCAGAGGTGCAGTCGGTGGCGGCGTCCGCGCGCGCGGCAGCGCTGCAGCGTCAAGTGGAGGGCGCGCTGGAGCAACTGGGCGAAGCACGGCGGCGAGTGGCTGAGCTGGAGCACCGCGAGGAGCAAGCCCGTGCTGCGACACAACAGGCGACAGTGACAGCGACACCGACAGCGACGCAAGAGGGCGACGAGTCCGGTGTGGGGCATACCCCGGAGGCCGAGGCCGAGGCCGAGGCAGAGACTGAGACTGAGACGGAGGCCGAGACGACCCAGGCCGAGGCTGTTGCGGTGGCGGTGGCGGTGGCGGAGGCTGAAACAGAGGAGGCACACCACGCGCACGCACATGCGCTCGCGCAACTGGAGCTCGACCTGGCCACGGCCACGCGCCGTGTGGCACAACTCACCGCGGAGGTGGATGCGTGTCGGGGCGATGCGGCCCAGGCACGGGACCACTTGGCGACGGCGCGGCACGACGCAGACACCGCACAGGCCGAGGCGGCGGACCTTCGCGCCGCACTGGCCGCCGCCACCGACAGCCATGACACCGAGCAAGCGTTGGCGGCGGCACAGCGCGCGGCGGACGAGTGGAAGGCGCGTGTGCAGGCTGTGGAGGCGCGCCTCGGTGCAGAGCTGGACGACGTGCGCACGCGGCTGACCGAGGCGGCGTCAGCGCGCCATGTAGCGGAGCAGCACGCCGAGCAGCTCAGTCGGGTCATGCGGGAGTGCAAGGCGGCGTTGCAGGACGAGCAGGATGCACACGCCGCCACGCAGCACCGAGCACGCGGGCAGCAGACCCACGCCGCTGCCGACGTGGCCCGTCTTGAGCGGGAGCTGCAGGCACTGCGGCGCGAGCAGGGGGTGCAAGACGAACGCGCCAGTGCGGCGGCGGCGGCGGCGGCGGCGGCACAGCAGGCTGCCGCGGACCGGTTGGAGCGACAGCATGGGCAACAACTGGCGGCGGAGCGCGCGAGCCATGCCCAAGCTGTGGCGGCGTGGGAGCAGCGTGTGCGGGCCGGCGAGGCAGAGACGGCGAGGCTGGCGCAGGAGCTGGGTGCGGCACAGGCGCAGGCGCAGGCACAGGCGGAAGCACTGGAACAGGAACAGGCACGTCATGCGGCGGCGCAACAAGCCGCACGTGCGGCTCGGGAGGCGGCGAGCGCTAAGAGCAAGGAGGCCGAGGAGGAGGAGGGAAGGGAAGCGACGGCGGCTGCTGTGGCGGAGGCGGTGGCACAGGCGCGGGCGGAAGCGGATGGGAGGGTGGAAGCAGCCGTGCGAGACGGAGCGGCGGCGGCG
>Ga0213833_1000723_pt1 | contig 28690 bp, 43 predicted proteins | sample SWATP21_FD_160575 | JGI IMG/M metagenome (GOLD analysis project Ga0213833, IMG submission 160575) | Coastal seawater microbial communities from Marineland, Florida, United States - SWA TP2 #1 | ecosystem: Environmental > Aquatic > Marine > Coastal | place: USA: Florida | collected 2016-08-14 | reverse complement strand
CCGTTGTTGTACTCGCTGTCGTGTGGTGGACCTCAGTGTATGCTGGTTGCGTTCATCAACAGGTACTCCGCCGGTTGGATCATGACACTGTTTTCCAGCCACGATGCCCTACCTGACTCTACCGTTCGTGCAGTGTGGGATCTTTTCCTTGTGGATGGCTGGAAAGCCGTTATTCGTGTCATATTGGCGATGCTGGATAGTTTGAAGGTGTGTGTGCGGGCAGGCTCGTTGTCGTGGTGTTTGATCCAGGGTCACCTGGTTTGGCCTGTAGACTGTCTTGATGCAGGACGACCTTGGCTCCGTGGTGATGGCATTACACCGCATCCCGACATCATCAATGCCAACGGCGCGTGACCTCATTCGACGTGCGATGTCCTTCAAGGTTACGCACAGGTGGGGTCATGGTAGTGGTGGGTGTGTTCATGCTGCTGTTGGGAGCTCACTTTTGTTTGTTCTACAGACAACTCCGCCTTCTCGAAGAGCAGTTTGATTCTGTCACTGTGACCGCGTAGGCGTCGCTGTGGTTTCGGTGATGTCAGTCCCACCTTTCGTTGTAGCCATGTTACACCCGATTTTGTCCCTTCCGTCTTGCTTGATTGAGTCGGTCTGGACTCGGAACCTGCTCGCAACCACAATGTGGTGACAATATATTGGATTGGGCAACACCGGTGATCATACCTGCGCAATCTACATTTCATCGACATGTTGAGTCCCAGCACTCGTCCGAGTGCGCTTTCAGTTGCAGAAACTGCCCAATTCACTCCATGAACTGAACAACGGTGAGGCATTGACCCACTGAACCGCGTGACAAAACCCCGTACCAAGTGTGCGGTCGTCAGTGTAGCCCTCATCAGCGCATTGCGATCCTTGAGTGAACACAAGCGGCACGGACGACCTGTCCGCCTCTGGCTGTGCCATACTAAACCTTGCAGAGTCCGGAAGAGTCGGAGCTGGGGTTGCAAGCATCATCTGCAGTTTCTGAAGAATACGTGGGTCGCATTGGGAAGACTTGGGCTCGCTTGGAGTTCGTCTGCGATGTGTCACGGCGCGTTTTCGTGTGTGACGTCTCACAGGAGAGTGCAAATGCTTCTCAAGCTCAACTAGCAAGTACTCAAACTGGGAAACCAGGGCAAGCATATCATCAAGCTGGTTCTTTGCATCGGCGAGCATTGAAGAACGCATAACTCTGAAGAAATGAAGCAGCGTGCTACTGCGATTCAGTGGGCGAGATAATGAAGCACAAGTTTGTTCTTTGGCAAGAAAAATTCACACATGGGAAGTTCATCCACACAAAGTTGAACAACGCGAGGAGTCGGAAGATAGTCTTCCCCTCGTCGAGGCCCTCGATGACAAAAATCAACTCCACGAGCAGACAGAACACAGCAATCACATCATACCTGTACAACCACTCGACCTGTAATCACACCAAAAGTTGCGAAGACCCCGAAGCCGCAACGTGGACGAGTGGCTGACAGTCCAAATCGGACTGCCGATGGACAGTGACAGTAGAGCTACTTTCGACTCCTAGTAGTCTTCACTGCAGGCTCTCCGGAGTCCAGACGCGTCGCGGCCCCGACTCGAGGGACGCTTGTCGTAGGAATGGGCCAACCGCTGCCTTTTCTGCTCAACGCGTGCATGCGCTGTTGTATTGTCTCGTCGGCGCCGCTTCTTGTGCTGCCCAAGCTTTCGGGGCGTGGCACGTGAAGGAGGAAACTCATCTGCAGGACGAATGCGTTCCGACGCCGTTTTGGCCAGCACGTCAATGGGTGACACTGTCACAGCTTCGTTCCGGGCTTTCGCCTTCACACGACCGCGGCAGGTCGAGTGCAAAGAAGTTGACCTCTGTTCGGGTTTTTCCGTTTTCCTGCCTGGCTTGGCTGGTGCATCTCTGTGGGTCTCTCGGTGTGCCTCCTGACACAGCTCGCAGAAGGGTAAGTTTGCCTCGCCGTTCAAGATGAACGCCGCGATGTGTGCGAGGTCCTTGTCGCGCGCATTGCTCGCGGCGGTCTCGATTGCCCTCTGCACAACCTCACGCACAGCAGGAGCAACAGCTCGGAACTCTTCGTGGGACGTGTTCACGGTGTATCCCCGCAGATGAAGCAGTGCCAGGTCGTACGCCACCGCCGCATGCAGCGAGCTGCCGAAGTGCCCGATATTGATGGACCGGCCGCCAAAGTACACCTTCACGCGCCACCGATCCCCACTGCGACCAACACCACGAAGCTGGCTGCGCGAAGGCGCGCGCGCCTCAGATTGGGTTGTGTCAACGCTGCATGACTTCGGAGAGGCAGGCAAACGGGCGCTGGCTTCACGCTTCGGGGTGAAGCTGTCGCAAGCTTGCTGCTGTATTGGCTTTCGCACCTGCGAACAGACCCACCGCAGTCGGGAGAACGAGGCCAAAAGTGAGAAATGAGGAATGGCAAGTCAAGTTGCATCGTGGACATGCACACATCAGCCATCACAATGCAAGCTCGTACCAGTGTGATTTGTGGAGTAGCCGCGCTCGACAACCCCCACGGCAGACAGCCACCGTCACCAACAAAGCCGCTTGCTGTCAAGAAACGACCACAAGGGAGAGGTTTGGCCATGGTCATGCCGCCATGGGAGCCTGCAAGTGTCGGAGCGCCACCTGCCGGTTGGCCCGGGGCTTGCATGCCAGCAGGGCGCAATGTTGCGGGGTGCGACTGCACAGTTCTCATAGGCAAACTCGGGCCAATCGCGGTGGGGACACCACGAGCCCGCAGGTTCACAATCTGCTCGTTCCAACTGGGTGGAGCGACAGCGAAACGCGTGAAGCCTCCTGCTTGCATGAAGACTTGGGCCATGTACGGGGACAAGGCCATGCCGACGTTGCCAGCGCCGAAGGGTTTGGGTTGCGCTGCGGCAGCCCTCTGACTAGCAGAAGACGCCGAAAATGCGGCCATCGACAGCCGTGGGTCTGCTGCCGGCGTCTGCAGGGGGTAGTGGCAAGGCTGAATAGAGGGAAGGCGAGTGGGAATCATGTTTCGACAGTAGCCTCGCACTGATACGGCACGCGAAGGGGTCGGTTGCGGGAGCGATGCAAATCGTTGCGTGGCAGAACATGCGGTTTTGGAGTGTGTTGTCAGCGCAAAAAGTGACATGATGACGAATCTTCTGTTTTTCGCCACGCAGCCAAAACTCGGAGTGCAGTGACGCAGCCGCCTCGCCATGCAGGCGTGGTGATGGCACGACACAGGTGGAACACACGAGCTTGTGTCATTTCTACGCATGACAGAAGGCTATGTAGTGCTTTCCCATTGCCGTCAACTTGACGGCGTCAAGCATGAACACAGCCTCCGTTGTGGTGGCCTCTGGGCGGCATCTTGCTGCGTGGCAGCTGCTGAGAAGCCACACTGACCTTGTGGCCCAAGCTGTGGCACCGTTCCTTGCCCCGCTTACACACCCCAAAAGAACACACAAGAACACAGGGATTCAATCGACAAGGATCAGTCGATATTCTGACCTCAGTTGGGCACGGAGAGCCCTGCTCGACACCACAGCCAAGAGAGTCAGCTGACTCACACCCCCACGCCCCCAACTTCGTGCGAAAATCAAAAAATGGAATCTTCCACCACCTTGTTCCGGCACAAGTTGTGCCGTGCCAGACCCCAAGACAAGTGCCACACCCCAAGACAAGCTGCATGCTGCACCTTGGCGTGCGCTTGTGTCGTTGTGGATGGACTCGGAACATGCGTGCTGGTGCCGTTGGGCTTCGTGAGCCAGCCAGTGCCACCGCCTGCATGTCCACGTCGGATGGTGACGGTGCTTGCGCTCGCGTGGCATGTCACGCCTGAAGAGCTGGCCGTGTCCATGTGGTCCAACTTGTGCCGTTCAAAGTGTGCCCTCTTCCAGGTTTTGTTGCGTCGACATGTCAAGCAATCTGGCGGCACACAACATTGTGCCACGCCACGGCATTTGTCACGGTCTCTTGCCGCAGACTAGCGACGGCGTTCTCCAAGCTGCACTTCACAGTGCGACAAGCGCCTGATTCATGTGCTGTTTAACCGCCTGATTCATATGCTGTTTAACCGCCTGCGAGCCCAAAAAACAGGCGTGAAGTGCCACGTCATGTTGGTGCCAAGTCAGCGTCCCGCGTGGTGCATGCCCGGCCACCTGCGGCGGTCAAGTTGACGGGCAACGACAAGTACAAGGAGGAGAGGTGATTGTGCGGCGCCGTGCTGGCTCGATTGCCAAGCGATTCCGTGTGCCTCGCGAAAGCGCCTGGCGCAGCAAGCAGCCGCGAGTCGCTCCGATCAAGCCCCGAGCAGCCGCGAGCAGCCGCGAGCAGCCGCGAGCAGCTCCGATCAAGCCCCGAGCAGCCGAGAGCAGCTCCGATCAAGCCCCGAGCAGCCGCGAGCAGCCAGCGACAGCGCAAAACATCGATGCTCCACTAAAACAATCCAAAATAACCCAAAATATCACAAACTACAAACCTCCGTGCCCACCCATGTTGCTGCACCACGCCCCTCGCGATGTCTTGGGCCAACATTTTTGGACTGCAGACGCTGCACAAGCGGGAGGCACACAGAGCACCGCCTGTGCTAGTGTCGTCCACCAAGGGACGAAAGAGGCGGCGGCGCCCGACGCCCACGTTCGCCGAATTTCGGCAGCACATCGCGCAAGATCCCGCCAGTGCGACGCGGCGCTTTCGATACGCCGCCAGAGGGGTGCGCAACCGCGTGTGACGTGACATAGCGTTTGTGTCTTGTCTGACTTGTGTGTTGATGTGCCACGATACTGGAATGAGCTTCACTTTTCCTTTTGGTCGCGCGCTCGGCCTCGCAGCTGTCAGAACGCGAGACATCAGAGGCGCGACGGCTGTTGCTTCTTTCCGCAACACAGCAGGGCTTGGGTGATCTGGTGAAGAATCTTGTGCAGCGAAAAGGTGCTAACGTGAATGCAGCAGATGTACGTGCTTGGTTCTCAGTGTGTAGGGTCCACCGACGGCCCTCATGTGTGTTTTGACGGGCGGGGCGTTTCGGATTGCAGTCACATGGCACTGCGCTGCATCATGCCGCTCGAGCGAACAACGTAGACATGTGCCGTTTGCTAGTGGGGCTGCACGCGGACATAGACATTCAAAACGCTGTACGTGTGTGGCATGAACGTGGTTGGGTCGGGGGCTCTGAATGCGGCACGAAGCTGTCTAACGAGCGTGTCATCTGCCTCCGTGACCAAGCAGGGAGGCGACACACCCCTCCACAGTGCTGTGAACGTGTGTGCCGAAGATGCAATCGCGTATCTCTTGAGCATCGGAGCATCGCATCTCATCCCAGACTTTGTGCGTGTGCTGCTGTTGGTGGAACTGTGTGTTGGACTGCGCTCGTTGTGCTTACTGCGCGTCAATGGCGTGATTGCAGGGCAACCACATCCCCCTGCACTGTGCCGTCAAACGTTGCTCGCTCCGTATCATCAAGCGCCTTTTGAACACGACCCCCAACGGGCTGCACCATGTTTCACAGGTTGGTGTTATGCGTGATGCGTGCACCCCACTCCGCAATCTTGTTGTCTCATAGCCACTTCTTTCTCGTGGCAGTCTGGCACACCACTGAGGTTTGCTGTTGAGCGGCGGTGCTACGAAAGTCTGAGGTTGTTGCTGCAGGCTGGCGCGCTGCGAACGTGTCCGGATGTGCAGCAAGCGAGCCAAGCATTGTTGGAAGCTGTAACTGCAAACTGGGTTGATGGAGTGGCGTTGCTTGTATCACATGGCGTCGATTGCAGCCGCCCCGCCATAACAGGAAGCAACATGGCAGTGTATCCCATCCAAGCTGCGTCGTCCGTCCACATGGTGTGGTACATTCTTCAAGACAGTCGTGTCTTGCTTGATGCGCACACACCTGTAAGCTTGTTTTGCGGCGCCGTAACAACAGTACCTGAGTCGTCTTGACAGACACTCACCCGCTGTGCCCCCAGGGTCGCCCCTGTGCCCTGTACAACGCTGTCCAACGTGGCCGACTTGACATCGCACGTCTGTTGGTGCGTTTCGGCGCCGCTGTTCACTTCTCGGCTGGGCTCGGGGTACGTGCGCGTTATCTTTCTGGCGAGTTTTATGTGTGCCCCCCTTGACCAAGTGGCTCCAGGCTCAGCAGGTTCAGACACCCCTGGGCCTGGCGATACGGCTAGACCCTGCCTCAGAGATGACCCGGATGCTTCGTCGGGCGGGAATACGGCGCTCAAACTGGAAACGGCGGCGCACATTGTTGCTGCTGTTCCGTCTGACAAAACAAGGACGGGCCGTTGTCTTTGCACGGGTCGTGAAATAGTTCCGTGTGGATGCACCAGAAGGCTGGGGGACGAAACGACGGCAAGACAAAGTAGCGACCCTTGCCAAACGAGGTGTTGCGTTGCAGTGTATGTTTGCTCACACCTTTTGTTTCTGTTTGATAGGGGCCATAGAGATGTTGCATTTATTTTCAGCAGCTATCGAGCTGCAAGGATTGTTTCTGGTCAGCGATAGCATAGTGCCATGCAAGACAATAGTGGTACCAACACCATCAAGGCTTGAGCCATGGTCACCCAGACTTGAAAAGCAAGAATTGTCGCAAGGCCAGCAATCAAACAGGAGAGCAGAACCCATGTGGCCACGTTTCGGGACATGTCGAGCGACACAGCTGCCAGGCGCGTTTTGAAAAGCACAACAGTTGCCACGGAAAACAGCAGCCCCACCACTGCCGTGGCTCCAAACGACAGCCATTGCGCAGGCTGTGGCTCTGGAGCAGGGAACGTGTGCCGGATTTCAGGCAACGGCGTCCTAGCAATGTCGGACGCATGGTGAAGCGACTTTGAGTACAAGTCTTCCTTTGCCGCCGCAGGCGTAGCAGCGAGGGGCGGGGGGTTCAGAAAAACATGCCCAATCTCCCACACAATCGTGTTCTGATCCCCATGCACAGAAACCCACCCACCACATGGGTACAACTAGGGAGGTGAGGAGAGGAACACCTTCAAACCCACAACACACGCCTCGCACCTGGACTAGGGAGTCGCCAACAGTCACCACGAGGTCGTACAACCCCGGTTCGTGGGCGCCATGGAGACTACTTGGAGAACTCACATCGAGTGTCACAAGGTGCGCACCTGACTTTTGGGGGTGTGCAACGAACACAGTGGCCTTTTCGGACTGCTGGTTCACGAACGTGACAAACACTTGGTGCGGACGGAGTGGAGCACCGGATGCTTCGCTATGCACATCCAACAGCACATGCAGGAACTCCTTGTCTGACACGCGGATGTCGTGCTCTGTAGAGACCCGGCTCGGGTAGTCCACAGAAACGGTGGTCCATGTTCTGTCCTGCACAGCGCGTTTCTTGCCCTTGCGTGGCGAGGTCTTGGTCTTTTTGGAGGGGCGAGCGGAGGAGGAAACAATGAGTTTGGCTGGGCCCAACGCCACCCGCGTAGCAACCTTGAAGGTTAAGGTGGCGCTGTTGGTGCCTGAGCCGGTGTGCACACGCAAGTGAACTCGGTAGACACCGGCTGGCCAGCTCGTGGGCACATCGTCAGCACCCGAACCGTCGAGCGAGAACAGTCCTTGCGCCACACTGTCGGCGGCGAACGTGCGCTCGGGCATCGAGGCTGCTGCATCCGGACTGGCGTGTTGGTGGTGTACCACCGCGGACACAGAGGTCAACGTCGGCAAGGCCTGGCCAAAGACGTCTGTTACAGACACTTGCAACCGGGGTTGGGCGTCGCTGTCAAACATGACGGGCGTGGTGACGTCCGCTGAAAACAGGTTGAGGTCGGGGAGAGCCTGTAGGGCACGGAGGCCCTGCCACGCAGCAGCGGCAGTGACAAAGTCATCCGTGCGAGCCGTTCGGAAGGACAAAAAGAACCGTGCGAAGCTGATCCAGTCGTCGTTGGAGACACGCGCAGGCCCGTGGAGGGAGGTGGCCAAGGACAGCGCATGCTCCACGACTTGAAGCGTCAGGTGCAGGCTGTCATCACCGGGGAAGGCCAAACCGCCACCCCCCATGTCTTGTGCCATGGACACGACCGATGGAACGGAAACCTGCAGGACCGTGTTCGCCACTCCAAGCGTGTAGGCGTCTGCACTGTCTTCGTCACTGGAGTCCGACAACCATTGATCCTGGCCATGCCGGGCCGCGATGGCCACGACTGCGAACGCTTGGGCTGCGTGGGTGACAGAAGCAACTTTGCTGCCAGGAACTGCCCGAAACAGGCCGTTGGATTCCATCAGGGCACCGACGCGTTCGACAACAGGAGACCACTTGAGCGACGCCTGCGAGCACACACAACACCCGCGCGCATGCATCACACACACGCCATGCTCGGCGTGCTTGTTTGATACGATACAAGAGACACGTGGATCGGATCAGCTGTGCACAACACCCACCTCGATATCTGGACAAAGGGATGCAGCAAGAGCCCCATGGTACACAGTAGGCAGGGCTGGGGAAGACAGGGCATCCTGGATGGCGGAGACTGTGCGTGCTTGGTTGCACGAGCTTGAGCAGCCGGCGTTTGTGGCAGCAGTCAGCGCAAGATGGAGTGCCTCGGGTGAGGCTGCTTGTTCAACCAGTGGCTCAAGGCGTGAGCACAGCGCAAGTTTGTCATGCGTGGGGTGTGCGCCTGGCGACTTGAGCCAGTGAGAAGCGGCAGCGACGGTGTGGAGATCAGAAGACGAGGCCACAGCTTCCATCGCTGCTGCCACTCGCAAGGGCGACTCAGCATGAAACACCTCGCTCACTTGCGCATGACATTCTGAAATCGCATGCAGCACAGCTAACACCACGATGGGCCAGAGTCTCCTCATTCTCACAGCCGATGCGACCACGCTTGGTGTCATCACCAGGGCACCACAGCCGTACTTTGTTGATGTTTTGTAGTTTTTCTTTTTTGTTGTTGCACACATCCACGCCAATATTGCGAAGACTCACGAGATGATGGTGGGTGGAGGGCGCGCGTGGCGAGGCCTGCCATGAGACGACGACCGAGAACGTGACCGAACACGTGGACGAGATCGGGAACGCGAGGGCGACGGCGAACGTGAACTGGAAGGTGACGCGCGACGCTTGCTGCTGTCAGAGCGCGACATCGTATTTCGGCGGACCCTGTCATGCTCACGGTCATACGCACGGTCATACGCACGGTCACGGTCCCGGTCCCGGTCACGGTCAAGGTCACGCCCTCTATCCCTGTCTCTGTCTCGCTCACGGTTGTGGTGAGACGCGATCGCCGCTCGAACGCCTTGGTTTCTGTCGCGCATTTGCTCTCGACTTCGGTCTCGGCCTCGGCCTCGGTCTCGATCTCGGTCTCGGTCCCGGATCTGGTCCTGCGCATGGGCGCCCTCCATGCCACCACGCGCCACGTCTTGCCTTCGGTCAAAGCTGTGCTCACGCTTCAGCGGGCGCCCAAAGGCACCCCCTGATCCCCGCTCAACACTGGCTCCCTCCCCCCGTGACCCGGGTCCGGAATCGCTGCGGGGTGAGGCCCTAGCACGGGCCAACGGGTGCTGTACAGGCACCACGCCACCGTACTTCAGCTGCACACTCAGTGCACCGCCTTGTCGAGGAGCGTGGGGGGTGCGTGCCTGCCGGTGTGTCGGAGGAGCGGCGCCCGCGGACCGCGCAGCTGCAGCTTGCCGATGGAACGTCGAACCGTTGGTTCCAGGAGTCGGCGCCTCAGCACCACAACGGGAGTCCTTGGCAGACCCATGCCGTTCGCCCTGTGGTGCAGAAGTGCCGGAGGGGGTGGCTGAGTGACGGGCTGCGCTGTGCGGGCGTTTGGGAGACGGCAGTCTGGCGGAGCCAGCAGCAGGTGACGGAGGGTGTTGCCTGATCTTGGCCGTCACTTGCACACCCCCAGACCCAGAGCTCGTGTCGCTCTGGCTCACGCCACGGCTCCGCTTTGCCGGTCTGGAAGGTGCTGCAGCGTCATGCGTCCGGCTTCGTTTGTGGGTGTTTGTGGACCCGCGGCCGGCCGCGCCTGTGTCACTGCTCGCTCCCTCTCCCGCTCCCTCTCCCACTCCCGCTGCCGTCTTGCTGTGGGTTGAGGTGGACTTCTCACGCGCGTTGGCCGTCGGAGGTGCAGTTTTGCTGGCTTCTAGTTGCTTCAGTTGCTGGATTAACTGCTGCCGTCTCTTCTTGTAATCCACCAGATCTTGCTCATTTCGCTGTGTTGCCGGATGTCACAACGCACAACACAACAGCAACCCGCCGTCAAGGGCACCGTCCGCCCCTCCCCATCACTGAAAGGGAAGCGACGTGCACACAGCACACGCCACAGACCAACAACGAACCTGGATCCCCTCTTTGGTGCGCTTTACCTGCTGGTCGAGGCGCGACACTTCCGCAGCGTTGGCGGGGGAGGGCGCCTCAGCCCCCGCTTTGGCGCCGTCGTCACGGCTCTGTGTCGTGGAACGACGAGGACGCGTTCGGTTGCGAGCACCCGCAGCACGAGCTGCTAGAATGCGAGCCCGCTTCGCCTTTTCGCGCGCCTTCTCGGCCTCCTTCTCGGCCTCCTTGGCACGGGCAGTGGCGGCCGCAGCGGCGCGCTCCTTCGCCACACTATGGATGCTGTCGTGGAGCCGCTTGACAAGTGCCTGGGCTTTCTCTGGGGTAACACTTAGCAGGCTCGAACGGGGAAGGGAGTTGTTCAAGTTGCGTAGAATTCCCCTGGGGCAGTTGGGTGGGCCACAACACCACACACCACACAACAGCGGCGGGAGATTAGCGGTCAGTGTTTGTGCGTACAATCGGGTGGCAGACAACAACCATCCCCCCACACTTCGAACCATGTTATTGTATTGCGTTTGTTCTCTGACAATGGCGGTAGAGATGCTCGAAACTGGCGAGGCATGGCGCCACAATGTCAGCGCCGCGAGCGCTGCTGCAGCAAGCAACCAAACCGTGCTTTGTTGACGTGACGATGACGCCCGAGCCAGCTCGTGCGCGCCGCTGGGTTTGGCGTTGGCAAAGCACACCGTGGTCACAAGCCATCGAGAATGAGTTACATATAAGACTCCCTGAGTTGTCCCTCTTTGGACGACGTGGCATGGGAAGACACCTCGCATGGGAAGACACCTCGCATGGGAAGACACCTCGCGAAGACTGACGGCAAGTTGGTAAAAATATGAAAGAACGAAAAAAGAAAGAAAAAAAGAAAACGACGCGCGTCTTCTGTCTTCTTTGTTTGTTTCACTGCTGGTCGGTTCACTTTGCGGCACTTGGATTGCAGCACACCTCCACTTCAGGAACCAACCATGCGCACCCTTCCATGCGTCGTAGCGCTTGTGATTGTCACAGCAGCGGTAGTTTCGGGCCTTGAGTCGGGGCGTGTGTTGTTTGACTCGGGTGTTCTCGGTGTGCAGCGCGCACAGCGATTGGGGTACACCCAGCAAGGTGCTGTCGCGCCGGACCACGTGGTTGACCTGATGTTCGCGCTGCGCCATCGCAACGTGGATGCGTTGGAGAAGCACCTGATGGAAGTGTCCGACCCTGCTTCTCCGTGCGTACCGTGTGTTCGTCTTGCGGTGTGAACTCCGCGTGGCCTGCAGGCTCACTGACTTGGGTGTGACATTGCGGCATGGCAGGTTGTACGGGAAGCACTGGAGTGCAGCACGCGTGCGCGACTTTACTGCGGCTAGCTCCGACGTCGTGGCCTCTGTGACACACGATCTTCGTGCTGCTGGTGCCCTGCGCGTTCAAGTGCTGCCTGATTCCAACATCATCCACGCCACTTTCCACGCAAGGGACGCGAGCGTGCTTTTGGCTACCCCCAGCGGCTTCCACCGCTTCCACCACGCCGCGACAAACCAGACACTGCTGCGCACCGTGGAGCACTACTCCCTCCCGTCCAGTGTGGCCCGGCACGTGGACCACGTCGGCGGCGTGTCTCGACTGCCACGTGTCGGCATGGCAGTTGTGCGGTCCCGCACCCCAACAACCCCCTCCGCCGTCGCGGCATCCGCCACGCATACTGCCCCCGTGCCTACCTCTGTGCCTTCCTTTGATTCATCAGCTCCTGTCGTGTACCAGATCAGTGGCGGCGCCACCCAGACCACCTTTTTCCGCCCCGTGTGCCCCGGCGGCAAAACCCTGCCGGCGTTCGGCTATCAGCCGTGCACGCTGGCATCGGTCACGCTGAGTGCGTCTCCCCACGCTCCGCAGTTCCCGGCATTCAGCGTCAATGCTGCGCCCCCTGCTGTGTGTGGCCCGTGCTCTAAGTTCAAGGTGCGGTGGTGGTGTTGTTGTGATGTGATGTGTGTTGCTGCCGAGCTCACGATGTGACCATGTGGTGGTGGTGGTACGTGATGTGCCCAGGGTCGGATTTTGGCCATTGATGTGCATCAGACATGTGAGAAAGCCGACGCCGCGCTTGGTATCCAGAGCGTGTACTGCATGATGCAGGTGTGCCTGCTGTTTTGTGTTGGCTCATGCACCTCGCCACGCAATGACTTTTCGTGGGGGCTGTTCGCTTTGGTGTATTGCCAGATCAACACCACGGTTGGTGTCAATGTGACGTTTGATGTTTCTTCGCAATACGTCGTTGGAGGTAGCAGCCAAAATGCATCCATGAGTTTCATCACGCAGCCGGAAGTGACTCCTGCCTACTTGAAGAATTTGTACAACATTCCCACTGGTGCAGTGGTCCGTTGCCGGAGTGTGCTTGCTGTGTCACCGCCAGCTCATCATGACTTTGGTGCCTCTCCAGATCAAGTCAAACCCTGGCTTTGTGCAAGCTGTCGCAGAGTTCACGAAGCAGGTGCTGTGCAACCACCCCAGCCTAGCCTTGCGTTGTGCGCAGCAGCCCAGTCGAGTCTAGCTTGGCTCACCTTTGCCTCTTCCATCGCAGTACTACTCCCCGTCTGATCTTGTCGGCTTCGAAAAAGAGTTTGCCCTCCCTGCGGCGCAAGTGCGTTCAGTCTTCAAGCAGCGTGTACCACGGCCACTGCTTGTCTAATCGTGTGTGACTGTTGTCTCATCCCTGTGTGTTTGTTTGAACTTCGTGTTGTGGTTGCTGACTGCTTTGTTTGCCAGATTACTGTGAACGGTCCCAATGTCGCGGCCGACCCTGGATTGGAAGCCACACTGGATGTTCAGGTCATCACTGCAATCGCCGAGAACGCTCCCACGCAGTTTTGGTCCACTGCCGGCCTCCGCAACAACTCCGCCGGTCCTTCAGACAGTAATCAGGAGGTGTGCAGACATGATTGCTGTTGGTGATGCGAGGTGCCTTGGAGAGCATGCCGTTGGTATGGTTGACCCCTGCTTCTTGAACCACTCGTCTTTCCATTGTGTGTTGTGTGTGTGTACTTCGCAGCCCTTCCAACGCTGGATCGCACGACTGCTTTCCCAGCCCGATGGTTCCATCCCTTTGGTGAACAGCATCAGCTGTACGCGCTTTGCTTTACCACATGCCCGCTGCGCACAGCAATGCTGCCGGCGCTGGTTGTAACGAGTTGGCGCTTGGGCGTTGCTGTGGTGCAGATGATGACGACGAGTATGCTCTTCCGCTCGGTTTCACCACGAGCTTGAACGTGCAGTTCATGAAGGCTGGCTTGCGAGGTGTGTGGTTGTTGCTCCAACGTGCGCCGTGCTGTTGGTATGTGCTGCTGCTTCTGACGAAGCGTGATGATGCGTATCCGCAGGTGTGTCACTCCTGTTCTGTGCTGGTGACGACGGTGTGGGTGGTGAAAGTGTGCGAGATGGCGGCGAGAGCGAGTGCCCTGTGTTCAAGGTAGGTGGGCACGTGTGTTGTGACGACGGTCCCAAGAGTGTTTCTTGCCCTGCGTTGCCACTTGCTTGGTGTTGATGCGGTTGCTTTGCTTCCGTGCTGCGTGCTCCAGCCTGCATTCCCGGCTTCGTCTCCGTACGTTACGGCTGTCGGTGGCACCCAAATCTTGCGTCACGTGCCGGAGTCTGTGGACCTGGAGGAAGTGGGTACGTACATCAATTCCACACAAACGGATGGCAGGGCGCAGTTGACGATGTTGTCGTTTTGTGTGGGAGCAGTGAGCAACTCGGTGACAGGCAGTATCATCACCGGTGGAGGCGGCTTCTCGAACCGCTTCCCAGCCCCTTCGTACGTGTATTGTTGTTGCATCGCTGTGCGGGCGTGTGTGGAGAGAGAGAGAAGTTTGTGGTGTTGAGATTACATTCACCTGACTTCGTTGGCGTGTTTCAGATACCAGCTCCAGGCTGTGCAGACGTTCCTGAAATCCGCTGACAGCCTGCCACCGGCTTCCTACTTTAATGCGAGTGGCCGAGGCTACCCGGATATCACTGGCTTTGCCACCAACTACAAGATCCTGCTCAACGACACCTGGTGGCAGATCGGGGGTGCGTGTGTGTGCGCACGCTGCTCTGTGTTGCCTCGGGTGCCTTTGCGGCGCATGACGCGCGCTGTCTCCTGGGACAACCCCGACAATGTTGCATGTAACCACTTGGGCTGCCACTCTGCTTGCAGGCACATCGGCATCCACCCCCCTGGTAGCCGCCCAAGTCACGCTGCTGAACGTTCTGAACATGCAGAAGTATGGAAGTCCCCTCGGCTTCCTGAACCCTGTCGTCTACAGCGGCTACAATGTGGGTGTGAGGTGTGCTGCGTAAAGCAATGCCTCTCTCACGCGTCTCCGCAACTTGCTGTGTGGTGTTTGGTGTGTGGTATGTTGCTGTGTGTCGTCAGTCTGACCTTTTCAATGACATCACGTGAGTGACGCGCGTGCGCGGCCTGTCTGTGTGTTAACACTGTCCTAACGCGCGCCTGCTATCTTTCTGTCCTGTGGTGGTGTGTTTGTACTGTTGTGCTCGTTGGTTCTTTTCCTCAGCTATGGAAACAACCGGTGTGTAGTGTTTGTGGGGAGCACTTCGGCTTGCTCGCTCCTGTGCTGCCTTCCTCACGCGGTTTGCTTGTGTTGCTTTGGTGCTGGCAGGTGTTCCGCTGTGCCCACGAACTGCTGCGCGTACGGCTTCCACGCGCAGAAAGGCTGGGATCGTACGTACCTCACCTTTTGGGACTTGGGCTCGGTGCAGCACTGACACCCGTGGTGTGTGTCTGTGCTTGTGTGCGTCTGCTTCCAGCAACTTCGGGCGTGGGTTCTCCGAACTACGGCTACATTGCGTATCGCATCAACAACTCCTAGCGCAGAAGTGAGCAAATACAATATGCAAAGTGCAGTGCGCATGTGCCTGACATCAGTGGTGTCCAGTGGACACTGTCCACTTGCTCTGCGAGACACTTCGCGAGAACCTGGCCCCATACGGACACACAGCCACGTACACCGCCGCGATTTTTTATATCGGCCCCAAGTCTATTCAGGTATCCACACACAGTAGTGTCGACGGACCCACCAGCACCCAATGTAGGGCCGTGCGTCCATCTGCATCACGCCAATCAACTTCTGCTTCTTTGCCTGCGACAAAAGTTGTGTGCATACACAGCCAGTCAGCGCCCGAGCACGTCTTCATCCATCTCAGTGTCTTCAGCCCCAGTAAGAACCACCAGCAGTCACGCGTGGATCAGCAGGAAACAACATGCGCAATTTTCCTTTGCTTCTGCCGGCCACAGTACCAGCTGGCAGCAAGATGAAAATGAAGAGGCTACGCCTGTGCGGGATCCATCTCCCAAGGAGGTCACTCCGAGAACGCCTGCACACGAACGCCTGTCACAGTTGAATGGCCTCTTCTGTCCCACCCTGCGAATGCTCCAGTCCGATGGAGGTTTACCGTCGTTCTCCCTTTCGCTGGATGTCGTTGAAACAAGCACACCAATGTCGGTACACAGGAGTGAGCGCGTGTACACGATTACCGAGCTCGGATTTCTGCAGACACGGGACGAGAGCGGCGATGGCCTTCACGTCGAGTTCTGTTGATGCAGCTGCCCAGTGGCAACCTGGTTTGGTCCCACAACCTGGGGGTACTTCAAGCAATTGTGATTGTTGAGTTCTCGAGGCGTGATTTTGTGAACGCTGAACGTGAAATTGTACCCTTCGTTCTTTAGCTCTTTGCTTCGGTTTTACGACCGCGAAGCCGCGAAGCCCCACCAGGAAACCGTCGTTGTGAAACACAGGCTGAAAGCAGAATTAAACGCTGTCTTGGGTCAACAGCCCGTCTGAAGTGTCCAATCATGCATCAACAACTCCTAGACTTTGACGTGTGTTGAGCTCGACAGCAACGTAACCCATATGAAAAGAGCACACACACCAATATCTTGCATGGATATTACCGTAGCCAACCACTATCTTCAACGCGTGGATATCTGCGAAGATCCGTACAAGCTGTCACTGGCAAAGCGTCACGGAACACACCCAGAACGGAACTCACACTGGTGAGTGTCGCGCGAAGGCGGCTTGGGGCGAGTGCGAAAGCATGCTTCCCTTGTTTGTTCCGTGTCTTGATCCGCGCACCATTTTCGAGCAACATGACAGCCACCAACTCTCGGTTTTCTTCGCATGCAAGGTGCAACGCCGTGTTGCCTGCCAAACCACACACACACGCACACACACCCACACAACACGTGTGATTTGGGCTCTTGCCACAGCGTCGCCCACCCGTCACATACCCCACTTGTCCTGAAGGTTCACGTCCGCACCAGCCGCGACGAGTGCCCTTGCGGCATCCCCAAGTCCTTGTGTGGCAGCCCTCATCAGCGGCGTCGACCCACGAGCGTCTTGACAATCAACGCTTTTGGTGTGGGGAAGCAACGCTTCGATGACATCTCGCCTGCCCTTGTGGTAGTGCAAGGCGATGTTACGGCCTTTGTTCTTCTTATTGGCGTCTGCTCCCTGCCGAGGCGAGGACGGCAACACGTGTGGAAGCGTCAGTCAACACGAGTTGGTGAGTGCATGATTGGCATCCGCACCTCCGCTAGCAACCTGTGGACTATCTTTATGTGCCCGGCGCTCGCAGCTGCGCCGTCCACCCAACCGCAGAAGTGAGAAAATACAACTTGCGAAGCCGCACTTCGCAGCGCGCATGTACCTGACATCAGTGGTGTCCACTTGCTCTGCGAGACACGTCGTGAGAACGCTGGCCCCAAACGAACACACATGCACATACAGCCACGTACTCCGTCACGATTGTTTACATCGGCCCCAAGTCCAATCAGATACTCCACAGTATCGACGGACCCACCAGCACACGCCCAATGGAGGGGAGTACGTCCATCTGCATCGCGACAATCAACTTCTGCTTCCTTGCCTGTCACAGCAACACGCACGGCTGGATGAGGCTTGGACTCGCCATGCGCACGCAAGACTGCTTCGAGCACACCAAGGTCAGAAAAATGTTGCTTGACTGCTTGCAGGTTTCCCTCATAAGCAGACAGCTGCAGGGAGTTGTCTGAAATCTCATTTGCGAGCATAGTGCCGTGGTGCGTCGTTCTCTTGTTGCTGTTCTTCTTTGTTCTTCTTTTCTTCTTTTTCTTCTTCTTTTTCTTTTTTTCTCTTCAAGTTGCACCTGACTTTCAGTGCACTTGCATTTCAGCCCAAGTCAGCACAACCAGCGCGTTCAGTTGCGTCTTGCATCATCATGCCACACCTGCCTCTCACGCAAGTCAATAACTGCATCTTGAAGGGTTTCAGCATCAATGGCGGCCTGCAGTGCTGTGTGACCTCGGAGGGGGGCGCACAGCAAGTTGCTGGCTTTCCGTCACAAGTTTTGTTTTCGGGTTTTGGTTGTTTTTCCACGAAGTTTGACGTCAAATACCGCCAAGTTGTGTCACGTTGTTTTCGTGTACGCGTGCATCTGTTCGTACACCGGAATGTTCAGGGCAACAACCATCGCCTGCCTTCTTGCACCGAAGCAAAGCCACCAAGCAACGGTCCACACTCCTTGCCCCAAACCGTGCGACGTACTGTTAGCAGCGACATTGTCGTCTCCACGGCATCACAGCTGTCGCTCTCCTGTTTTTCCAGTGGGGCAACAACACCAATTACCGTCCCAAACATGGGTCAGTGCTCCGCGCAACCCTCCACACAAGTGGTGCCTTCATCGGTCTTCACAGCAATGCCACCAGTCAAACAGGTTGCTCGCTCACAGCGCCTCGCCGCTGGGCAGCGAGTGGCACCCATGATGCGGGTTCCCAGCAACGAGGAAGCAGGCATGAAAGAGCGGCTACACCTGAGCGGGTCATCTCAAAGCCTCGCAAGCATTCCCGGTCGTCGGGAGGCCAGGCAGCAGCGCCCGAGCACGTCTTCAGCCCTCTCAGTGTCTTCAGCCCCCGCAACCACCACTGGTAGTCACACATGGATTCATGCTTCGCGCTGGCAACATAAACATGCGAAGTTTTCCTTTGCTTCTGCGGGCCCGAGTGGCAGCTCGATTGGCGATCAGGAAAGTGAGCACGAAGAGGCTGCGCCTGTGAAGGATCCATCTCCCAAAGAGGTCACTCCGAAAACGGCTGCACACGAGCGCCTGTCACAATTGAATGGCTTCTTCTGTCCCACCCTGCGGGTGCTCCAATCCGATGGCGGTGTGCCGTCGTTCTCCCTTTCGGCTGACGTGGTTGCTGAAACAAGCACACCAATGCCCGTACACTCGCTTGAGCGCGTGTACACGGTCACTGAGCTCGGTTTCCTCGATACTTTGGACGAGAGCAGTGACGGCCTTTGCGTCTTTTGTGTTGATAGTGACGGCCTTTGCGTCGATCTTTGTTGATGCGGTTGCCCAGTGGCAACCCGCGTTGTGGTTTCTTCATTATGTCACGTTGTGTTAGTTCTCGAAGTGAGAACAAGCATGGTCTATTGTGTTGATGTCGCATGTGTAGTGGTGTTGCGAGGTGCTCGTGCACTTCTGTGGATGCTGAACGTTAAACTGTACGCTATCAATTGTTACCTCTTTGTTTCGGTTTTTCGACCGCAAAGGCAAGCACAAACGTGTTCATGGTGCGAAAGGCCCACACAAAGTACCGGCTGTAGTTAGTTCGCGTCCAGGTGAGCACACATGACTACGCTGGTATGTAGAGCACCAGGAAACCATCGTTCTGAAACACAGGCTGAAAGTGCCGAAGTGGGCGCTCAGTGACAAGAAAGCAGAACTGGTCGCTGTCCCGCGTCCACAGGTTGTCTGAAGTGTCCAAGGCGTCATCGAACCTGTCAGGGCCACACAAACACATGTTAGAAACCGTGAGAGTCGCCTCTCACGTACCCACTTCCGGCGCAGCGCACTCTTCGGCCCAGTCACGCGCAGTGGCGATGCCGAGATCTGCGACATTCGCAAGGCTCTTCCCGTTGGAGCATTTCCCGTCACACGACCCAAAAGGAATGACCAAGTAGTTTCCTTTGAGGGGGCGCAGACTGGCATAAACAGCGTCTTCACGTAGAGTGCTATACATCTGCACACCACGCAGCCGGGTGCAATAGTGAGAATACTCGACATGGTACGAGCAACCCCGCTATTTCTCCTTCGCTCGAGCCAACTGCACACAACTGTTGGACAAAACGCACCGTGTACATGGATCGGTACCGCTTTCGCATGTGTGCATCCTCGGCGTGTGGATGAATTGCCAAACGCCGCCCAGTCATGATGCGCACGGTAGATGACAAGGCCAAGCTGCTCACGATCACAGCGTGCTTGGGCGTGTGGGTGTTGATCCACTTCATCAATTCCAACGTGTTGGCTTCGCTTGCAGTGGGCTCTGAAAACGAATTTCCCGAGTTCATGGTGCTGTTGACCTTGTGCTTCAAAACAGGAACGCCACGCCAGGTAGCGACAGCAAGCATGCTTGCCACAAGCACGAGGTAAAGCACGCGCAACCTAGGGCGCGAAGTGGCTGAGGGTGAAGTCAGTGACCTGTTTGACTTGGTGGCGGGTGCCGGGAACGCTTTGCGAGCTGAGTCCTGTCCAACAACTGCATCCCTCCAGCTCCGCCACGCTTGCGGCGATGTCAATGTGGTGGCAACAATCCCGAAGCTTGGTGTGAAGAACAGCATCAACCGCATGATTGAGTAGCCGAGCACGATGAACGCGAGTGTTTGCCAAAACAAAAACCTGGCACACGGAAGGGCATGCAAGGGGTGACGACAGGGACACAGCAAGGGGATCGTGTGCGCGCGGGCGTGCAGGGGGTTGCACATACACTGCAGCAGGGTCCCCAGAGCGGTGCCCACGAGCAAAGTCGAGCCCAATTTGGACACCGATCAGGGCCAGTGCCAAGCAGGCGCGTTGCAGCAACCAAGTGGCGGATAGTCCCTCCCAAACCCACTGCGGCAATACGTTGTATGCCCCTCCGCACAGGTACCTGGATGCAGAGTGGCAACATCGTGAGGAGGAAAAACAAGCCCACAGACACGTGTTCAAGCCAAAGCATACATGGCAGTGTCAAAGTCTTCGTAATCAGTGAGCTTCGCTTTCAAGATGTTGAAGACGTGACTATCAGCAGAGGATAGCACAGACAGAAGAAGTTTGGCAGCAACGGTGGACCCCAGCACCAACGTCACACCGCGTAGACCAAACCATAAGCGACCCAACAGCGACGCCGGGTGCCCAGGCTGCGATACGACACTCTTTCGACCTTCCAGCGGTAACCAGCTGAAGGTGGACCAAGCAACACAGCCAGGGTCAGCCGCGCCAAGGATGACCTAGCAGCGCACACACACCTTGCGTGTTGAAGCAAAACGATGGAGAGGCCGAAGCAAAGAAAAAGGGACGTGAGAACCATGGTGTTGACAAACATGGCCAACGATACCAAGACTGCACCGGCCATAGTGCTGCACACGATGTCGTGAAGCACGACGCCTGGAATATAGCTGAAACACGGCCAAAATGATAGTGTGAGTGGCGAACGAAGTCCGTTGCAATAGCCCGTGTAGCCATACCCTAACAGGTGCGTTGCCAGCAGGGCGGCCGTTTGCAAAAACAGAACAAATTGCGAGAATTGCCAGGAGATCATGAACATGAACGTGCAGGCGACAATGTCTGGGTACGTGCGCAACGCAGGTGACACCAGCCCCAGGAAGTGCTATTGCCGACACAGGACAAACAAAGCCGAAGCCGAAGCCGAAGCCGAGCCACGCAACGTCATCATGATGATGATGATACACGCTACATTCCAGCAGGAGAAAGAAAAAAAAATACTGCAACATGTTACGGACCTGCCATGCAGTGCGGGGGGCCCGAGTGCGTTTGCGAAGTTGCTTCGCGGCCAAGGCAGCCTTCGACGCTCCCCGACCCTTCGCAGTGGAAATAGGTGGGGCGGCGTCTTCAGCGACAACTGACACACGCCGAGGTTGGCGCAACACGCGCACAACGAGACCGATCTGCATCCACAGGAATGGAAGGGAGAAAGACTCGCGAAGCAAGGGGTTGGAGTACACACGGGTGGTCTCGTTCACATTGAACAGAAAAGCAAGGGCAGCGAGGATTCCAGCGCCCAGCCTGGCATCCACGTGACGGGCGTGAGCTGCAATTACTGTCAAGAGAAACCACGAAACGTACGACTGCCCAAGGTAGTCTCCGAGCACAAAAATCGCTGCACACTGAAGGCCGGTCAACGCGAAGATGGTCCACAGTACAAGCGTGTACGGGTCAATCCACGAGAAGAGCGTTAACACCCGATGAAGAAGCCCAAGTGCAAACTCAGGATAAATGTTGAATCGATGCAAGGTCTGTGGTCCCATACAACGGCTGTCAGCACTCGAACAAGAGCAGCCATGCGCAGCGAACGGACGTTAATCACGTGAGGATACTCGCTTCCAGTGTCAGTGACCAGCCCTGCAAACGCCTTCACCGGATCGGCAGCGTTGATGGTATCAAAGAAATAGGACAAGTAAAACGCTTGTTCGGAGTGCAACGTCAGGTGCTTGCGCGCAGTGGTTCGTTGGCTGAACCCATACGTGCCCTCATGCAACTCCGCCATGAGCCACGTGGTGGATACGAAAAACACCAACGCGATGGGAAGGCGTGTCTTCATCCATGACGGGGACGGAGCCACACGTGACCACCACTCAGCGAACCACATCGCTCGTGCCTCGCCGTGTCAACAAGTTGAGGGACCAGGGTGAGGGACCAGTAACGTCTGCAGCCCTGACAAGAAAGCACCAGAGATGACCTTGGCTGGCGCCGGCGACGACTCGCCAAGTTCTGTATTTCGGCATTCCGTGGGCCTGAATTTCAGTGAACTTCACCACATGAAACCTTCAGGCCAAGGCCGCCTCTTGATGAAAATGGAGAAGAAACGTACGCTATTGAAGGGTGGGTTGGAATAAACAAACACAGAACCCGCTGCAACCTCCGATACACAGCCGGAGGGCAACTTGCGCCGCCCACACAGCCCCGCTGCGCAACTGCGCAACTGCGCAACTGCTGTCATTGCTTCTTCTTGTCCCTGACCCGCCACGGTCTCCAGGTGGGAGGGTACTTCTTGGCACCAATCACCACACCAGAAAACCACATGATGTTCATCACATCGACTGTCACACTTGTGAACAGGAAAAGAGCTTGCAACGCCCAGTGGTAGGTGTACAGTGCCTCCCTATGGAGTACGGCTTCGTACCAGTACACCGGCAATGCAATGATGCGCACAGATAAGAACATCAGCACCAGGCAAATGCCATTCACAAGATACAATGGACTCCTTTGGATCTCTGGTGTGGGAGGTTTGTTTGACGTGAGCATCATATGGCACGACACAAACGGTGTGGACAGCTCCGTCATCAACTTGAACATGGCAAACCAAAGTGCGGATGAAATGTACTGTGAACGCCAACCAACAAACACCAGTGAGTCCAGCGTGGGTTCCGCGCACCACGCACCACCGACAGGACAGAATAGGACGAGGCATGCCAATTTCCTGGGAAGACAAGACGAGAGAGGTGCAGAGCGAAAACGAACCACGTTGATGGACATCCCGACAGCACCGAGCACATGGTGGAGCATGTACATCGCGTTCTCGAGGGGCGTTGCCATGACCCAAAAGTGTTTCACTATTACCACAAGGTCTGCAAAGAAGTATCCGACAGACACACACCTGTCCAGCAGCAACGTACAATGCAAAGCACAGCATGCAGCAGGCAAGGACAATCGTGAACACACGCATGTCGCATTGTGGGTGGGTGCGCGCACGACAGTCACATACGTCGTCATCTTGGCAAACGTGGAGTACGCGTGGAACGGCTCCTGGATAAGGTCTCCGTTTCCAAATACAATTGCAGTGAAGCCGGCTGTGCCCGCGATGAGGGCATGCACAGTGGATGTGATTCTGAACCACGCGGACAAACCAACACAGGACAAAGCAGTGAAGCCCTGCACAACCACTCTGCCATGTGTCGTTTCGCACGCACCGAGTGCACCAATCTACTTGCTGTCCAAATGTCAACGACCGATAAAACGAAGACAGTCCCTGGGACACCAAGTGAGCAGCGAGATACACGGTCATGAAGAAGACGAAACTAGCGAAGACAAGCTCAGGAACATGATTCTGCAGGGAGCCACACACCCACGGAACAAGACAACCGCATCGGTTACGCAACGCAAAATAGTCAACCACATCAATGAAACGATGGTTCGGGAGGAGCTTGTCAGCCTTGCGAGGCAGTGCACGCAGACACGTACAAAAGCGTCGACGGCGCCCGACTCCTGTTGCAGGTCAGTGACCAGCTCGCTGATGTAGTGTCTGCAAACGTCCATCTCACCGACACCCAACACCCCTGCGCTGCTGGTGCCAAGCACCCGGGTGACGCCGACTCTACTCCCGCCTTGACTGGCCTCTCTGCCTGTCGTGTCAGACAGCACTGCACGCGCACAAACAAATGCGATGACGCACAAGTTTCGATGAAATCGCGAAATCCAGAAAATTGTGGCGGCACAACTGTGCGACTGCCTGGGTGACGGTGCTACTCCCGTCCTGTTTTCAACTCAACAATGGCTTGTGCCGGGGCAGCAAAGGAGGTGGGAAAGAAGGCAGGGGAGAAGTTGCGTGGGTGGGACTGGTTTCACAGCATCGGCTCGCCCAAGTATGTCGTGGCACCGATGGTGATGCAATCAGAGCTGGCGTTCCGCATGATGTGTCGCAGACTGGGGGCCCAACTGTGCTTCACACCCATGATTCACAGCAAAGTATGGCTTCGAGATGTTCCAATGCGTCCACGCTACTTCGAGCACCATCATTTGGACAGGCCGTTGGTCGCACAGGTGTGGTGTCATGCAGCAACGCCCTGTGTTGTGCTTCTCGTTCCCCAACGCCTCACACCCTCCCTCGCCCTGTGCCTTCCCGACGGTTGTAGGTCTGTGGCCACGACCCTGCGACTCTGCGTGATTGTGCACTCATGTTGCAAGACCACTGTGATGCCATTGATCTCAACCTTGGTTGCCCCCAGGTGACTTGGGTTGCTTCGTGCTTACTTGCTTGCTTGTGTGCCCTGACGTGCAACAACCTCCTATCATGGAATGGTGGTGAGCAGGGAATCGCGCGTCGAGGTCGATACGGTGCATTTCTCTTGACAGGTGGGCGAGATGGTGGTGTTGGGCTGTACTGCTTTGTTTGCTGCTACGCCTGTCGTGCAGCTATTTGTGGTTCACACAAGGACGCGTGCTTGCAGAAACGGACCTGCTCGTGGAGATTGTACAGACGTTGGACAAAGCACTGTCGGTGCCAGTAACTTGCAAAATCCGCATGCTGGATACCCCCGAAGCCACCATAGCACTCTGCAAGGCCTTGGAGGGTGCCGGTTGCTCGATGCTCACTGTCCACGGCCGCACCAAGGTGTGTGTGTTCACCGCACTCGCGAGCGCCGTGGATATTGCGCCATGATGCGTGATGTGACGTAACGCAACGCGATGCGATGCAATGCTATATGGGACATTCTGTGACAGGAAAGCAAAGGTCACCGTATTGGTGCTTGCGATTGGGACATCATTCGTGCCGTGCGCGAGGCCGTGAATATTCCAGTGCTTGCGAACGGCGGTATCGGGTGCTATGATGATGTCCAACGCTGCTTGAAGGTTCGTTGGTGGGCGAGGTGGCCTTTCCAGTGCCTTGACGAGGAGATGACGATACTTTCTTCGCGTTTTGGTGTTGGCATTGTTGGTGCAGCACACCGGGGCTGCCGGCGTCATGTCCTCGGAGGGAGTGTTGGAGAACCCCGCTTTGTTCAGTCAGGGTAATGTGGATCCAACCACCGGCGAGGTCGTTACCAACGTGCGTTGGACACAGCATGATTCAGCACTTCGCCTCACCCACAACAACCAGACATCGCCTACCCAACGCTGCGCTTGGTGCTCACTATTGTGTTGGTGTGAGCCAGTGGGATATTACACGCATGTACTTCGAGTACGCTGAGCGATACAGACCCCCGTTTATGAAGTGTGTTGTGTCGCACACGTTCAAGTTCCTGTGTAATGAATGGGCGGTACGCAGGAGTTTTATTTCTCTTGTTCGTTTTGTGTCAACCCGCTGCTGCATCCTTGCGTGCATGCAGGACCATCCGCACCTTCGCCTCGAGCTCAACAAAGCTCTGCAAAGCATGGACCGAATGAAAGAGCTGTGCGAGCAGCTCATCGTGGCTGGACAAGCTGACCAAACTCGTCTCAAGGCGCTCGCCGACAACAGCAAGTCCAGCGACAGTAGCAAAGCTGTGGACAACGACACCCCTGTTACGGGCGCTGGCGCAGGCGCTGGCGCAGGCTCGGACGCTGGCGCAGGCGCTGGCGCAGGCTCAGACGCTGGCGCAGGCGCAGGCGCAGGCGCAGGTGCTGAAGCGACTTCCTCTGCAAACGACGAAAAGACGGAAGCGGGAACGGCCCTACAGTACAGCAGCAAAGAGGCTGCGGTGTTGAATGCATGGCGACTGGGCTTCGACGCGGCAGTAGCAGAGAAGAAAGGCGCCGGCGAGGCGACCGGTGGGCCTTGGTACATGCGCCACCGTATCCCACGTCCCAAGATTTTGAACCGAATCGCGGCGCAGCAACGCAAAGAACGCAAGCGCCAGCGCAACGAAAAGCATGCGGAGCGCGCCGCCCATGCCAAGGTGAAGCAGCAGGAACGCCAGCGAAAGCAAGCACGCGTCGAGTAGAACTGCTGCATGTGTTTTATGGCGCCTTCGCTACACAACGACACAATCATCTTCATTTGCGCTACACTGTGTTGCATCGTTTGTTGTCACGCGCAATGCAACCCAGCATTCGCGAGCGACATGGTGGCCCCTGCCAGTGCCGCTGGAGCGCGAGGCCGTGCACTGCCGCCGCGGACTGTGATGGCTTCGTAGCGAGTGAAGGCTTCATGTGACGTGACGTCGCAAACTGTGCACTAGTCTTGACGCAGTTTCGGAACACCAATCGTTTTGCCACAAGTTGTGTGAGCCACGCCCCACAAGTCACACTCTGCAAGCGCCTTGCTCGAACGCCCCACCGTCGAAGCGTGCGCGCGCGCGGAGTGCCAGGCAACCCTGCTCACCAGCGATGGACGAGAGCAAGAGTGATGCTGTTGCCACCGAGAGGGACGAGAGCAAGAGTGATGTTGTTGCCACCGCGACGGACGAGAGTACAACAAGTGATGCGGTTTCCAGGACAATTCGTACCATGCAGGACTTGCTAACACTGGTCCATGGCGCTGCCATCTCTCGTCCGAGTCTAAACGTGCTCAGTTGTTGCAAGGAAGGGGACAAAGAATGTTACCCAGAATGTTACATGTACCCACAAGAGAACGACGAAGACGAAGACGAAGACGATGAGACGAAAACCGGGGAGCAAGTGGCTGGTTGCTTACAGCGCATTCAAGAGGCTGTACAAGTCGTCTACATGAAGACGTACCCTTGTGCCGGCAACATAGTCCGCGTGCTCAAAGTTGACGGAACGTGTCGAACTGAAGACGAGCTCTGGAAAATGGGCATTACGAGTCCCTTTGGTGACATTGTTGCCCATAAGACTCGCGTGGACAAGAGCGTTCGCGACGCACGTGAGCTTCCGTCCACGTCCAAGGTCACCGGCTTTCTGGACAATCCATCCGATCCCATGTGGGGTGATCTGCAGAAGATGGTCGAGGCTAAGTGATCCCGAAGCTCCAACTTCTTCCTACGATTCAAGAAGGCGAACATGTATCGGAAAGGAAATGGTTTCAAAGAGCATGTCGATACGCCGAAAGCTGGTCTGGTGGGCACCGTTGTTCTGCTTGGATGGGGTTGTGCAAAGTCATGGGGTGGCCACGGCAGCGGCGGCGACCTTGTGGTCCACGTTGAACGCATCCCCGTGGGCTTGCAGATGACCATGGTTGTATTTTCCTCAGCAGCACCCCATCGAGTGGAGCCCATTAAAGCCGGAACCCGCGTCTCACTGGTGTGGGAGCTCTTTTTCGGTTCCCACCCGGAGGACGCGACGCGCTTGTGGCCAAGCAAAGGAAGCCGCAAAGATGTGGACACAGCTGAAGCACTGCTGAAGCTTGAGAAGACGCGCATCAAGGAGACCGTCGCCAAAGAAGCGCGCCCCTTGCGCAAGATTCCAAATGCCAACCACGTGTTGATGCTTCCTCTCAGTGAAGCGTGCACGTCGGACACGATTTGCCAAGCCATTCGCAACTCCACTGGTCGCGCGGTGGATCTACAAGAGTCGCTCATCGGGACGGACAAGACAGTGGCCCAACCCTTCTTGGACGACAAGAACTTGGTTTGCTCCGTGTCACCTGTGGTTATTGTGGCCATGCAGGAGGACGCTGATGGCCTCGACAGCGTGGAACCTTACAAGGAACATTATGTGGATCTCATATGTGCCTCAAGCATGCTGTATGAACGCAACAGCGTCTTTCAGCGTCTTGTGAGTTGTGGTAAACGCGTGAAATGGGTGTTTCCAGCGTGGACCTCCGTCAGGCAATGGGCACAAGGCTTCTTGGTGGTGGGAAAGATCAGCGAGGGATTTTGTGGCCACACTGGGAACGAAATTTCACAAGTTGCGTCGATTCGTAACCAGGCATACTTCCGCTTGGTGTTGTGCGTGATGCACAAAAACAGCCCGTTGCTGACTGAGCTGTAGATGTTGTCAAGTGGATTGCAATGCCTTGTCGCGAGAGCAGTGCTCACCTCAACCTCGCAAGTTGGGAGTCACAACACAACGTATTCATCTCTCGTGTATGTCAGTATCACACCCACCACTTCATCCACCACTTCATTTGCATATGTATGATGGCAACGGCCGATCACAGCCACAGTGTCTGCCAGTCGACCTGTTCCACCAGTGTTCTGCCGTTTGCAAAACAGACTTTGGACAACCAATCCGAAACGCGTGCATGCTATCCCCAGCAGATCCTTCGGCGTACCAGAACGCACAACATCACACAGCGTCATCAGCGACAGACTATTTCTCAAGCAGTGCTCGTAGCTCTTGTGAGAGCGAATGCTGCCTCAATCAGCAGTGATACGTGGTCTCGCTGATGGTGGCAGCGGTGGTGGTGGCGGTGTGTGTGCGTGTGCGTGCGCGTGTGTGTGTGTGTGCGCGCGCGCATGCTGGCGCGAGGTGCCCAAACCTCACTCGGGTTGACATCATGGATATTGATTGGGGGCGCGGCTGAACGTGGGGTTGCATCAGAACACTGCCGGTGCGGACGAGCAAATGAAACAGCCAAAAACCCAACGACGAAAGCACGACAGGCAAACGCTCACACGAAAAAAGGTCGTTGTGAGCTAGAACAACAAGGAAACAAGGCCTCCCTCTTGACAGCCAAGGGAGTTTTGAAGCTTGGTAGGGAGGCGGACAGGGGGAGAGGGGGAGAATGAGGCGAAAATAATGGGGGG
>Ga0213833_1000721_pt1 | contig 28716 bp, 22 predicted proteins | sample SWATP21_FD_160575 | JGI IMG/M metagenome (GOLD analysis project Ga0213833, IMG submission 160575) | Coastal seawater microbial communities from Marineland, Florida, United States - SWA TP2 #1 | ecosystem: Environmental > Aquatic > Marine > Coastal | place: USA: Florida | collected 2016-08-14 | reverse complement strand
CTTCCGAAGATGCGCCACGCGCTTCGACAAGCTCGCAAGAAACTTCCTCGCCGCCGTCGCTCTCGCCTCAGCCCGCCTCTGGATCAGAAGTTATGAGTCCACAGCCTAGGCGCCGTCCTGCCACACCGTTGGGTGAAGCGGTCCGGAAAAGGGTTCGCCGTCTTCCAGATCGGGCAGGATGGTCGGCACGGCAATCTCGCCGGGGCGCCGCCAGAAGCGCGCATCGTCGCCGAGCCAGCGCGTCGACAGGACACGGCGGCGCCCGGCGCTGGGATTGGCCGGCGCGCCATGCACCAGCATGGCCTGGAAGACCACGCAGTCGCCCGGCTCCAGTCCCCAGGATACGATGTCATAGGCCGACCGGTCCGCCTCAATATCGGGCAGGCTGGGCAGACCGGTGCCGGCATAGGGCGTGCCGTCTGCGAAATGGGTGGGATTGAAAGTCTGGTCCCAGCGATGGCTGCCGCGGACGAATTCCAGCGACACCTCGCGGGGCACCGGGTCCAGCGGCATCCAGATCGAGCAGACCTGGAAGCCGTTGACGGCCCAGTAGGGCTGGTCCTGGTGCCAGGGCGTGCGCTGCTGGCTGCCCGGCTCCTTCACCAGCATCTGGTCGTAGAGAAAGGTGGCCGTGGACGATCCCATTATCCGGCCGGCGATCTCCGCGGCGGGCGAGTTCATGACGAAGTCCCGGAACGGGTCCAGGCGCGTCCACATGTCCAGATCGCCGAAGAAGCGCTCGGCCCCGGCGGGGCCGTAGCGTTCGCCGTGGGGGCCGGGCGCGTCGAGCGCCTGGCGAACCCCCTCGGCCACGGTCTCGATCCACGCCGGCGCGAAGGCGCCGCGCAGCACGCAGACACCGTCGCGTGCGTAGTCTGCCTTCGCGTCGTCGTCGATCATCCCGCCTACTCCCCGGCTGCGTGGACGAAGGGAATGCCGCCGCCCAGCCAGTCGACGGTCAGGTCTTCCGGCGTGCCGCCGTCCGGCGCGAAGTTGAACACCATCTCGTCGTCATGGGCAGCCAGGAAGGTACGGCCTTCCAGGTGAAGCAGCGGGATGGCCGGGCCCTGGGCGTCGACACCGCCGATGCGGAAGGCGATCCCGCCCTCGCGCGGCAGAATGCCGATACGGTCGATGCCGATCCGCATGTAGCTGGCGTCGTAATTGCCGGCGATCGCCGCAATCTCGCTGTCGGCCAGCGGATCGGTCGACGGCGCCGGCCGCGGCTGGTCGAAGACGATGCGAGCGATTTTCTGTTCAAGGCCCACCGGCGTGGGCGCGACGTCGCGCGTGCTGCCCATCACCACGATCGAAAGATCCTCGTCGGGATAGTAGGACATGTAGGCCGCGAACCCGTCGATATCGCCGGCATGGGCGATCTTGCGATGGCCTTCCCAGTCCCGGATCACCAGTGCGCCGAGCGCGTAGGCCAGCGTGTCGTCGCCCAGTTCGGCCTGTTCGTAGAGCATGTCGCGGACCGCATCGCCGAACACGTTCCGGCGGTGGACCTGATCGATATAGTCTTGGATGTCCTGGACGGTGGACAGAAGGGCACCGGCCGAGAAGGGCACCAGCGGATCGAGCTGGGGCGCATTGCGGAAGCCGTCCTCGCCGACGACATAACCCTCGGCCCGGCCCTCGATCACGGGCTCGTAGCCCGCATAGTAGGTGCGGTCGAGGCCGAGCGGCTCCAGCACGCGTTCGGCGAGCGCGATATCATAGGTCTCACCGGTCACCGCCTCGATGATCAGACCGAGCGTATAGGTGCCAGAATTGGAATAGGAAAACGCCGTGCCCGGTTCGAACATCAGGTCGGCCTCCTCGAAATAGTCGCGCATGACGTCGCGCGTCACGGTGCGTTGGCTGCCCTGGGGGAAATCCGGCAAGGCGGTGTAGTTCACCAGGCCGGCGGTGTGGTTCATCAGATAGCGCACCGGAACGCTGCGGGCCGGACCGGAATAGTCCGGCAGATAGGTGGAGATCGGCGCGTCGATATCGACGAGACCTTCAGCGGCGAGCTGGGCGATCAGCAGGCCGGTGAAGGATTTGGTGATCGAGCCGATCTGGAAGACCGTGTCCGACGAGGCGGCTGTGTGCTGTTCGAGATCGGCCTCGCCATGGCCGGCCTCGTAGATAATTGTGTCGCCGCGGCGCACCGAGACGGCGAGCCCCGGATAGGGTGCGGAGGACTGGGCCTCGGCGACGAGCGCCTCGATGGCGCCTGTTTGGGCGCCAGTCTGGGCGTCGGTTCCGGCGGCGGCAGGCTGTGCGGTGGCGCAGCCGGCGAGCAGGCTGCTGGCGGCGGCGAAGGCCGTCACCGCAGCGGGGAGTGCGAATGTCTGGATCATGGGAAGGTGTCCTTCGTCTGGATCAGTCTTCGAGCCGGCCGTAGCGGGCCAGGATGTCGCGAACCCGGTCGTGCGGCAGGCCGTAGACGTGGGAATTGCCCCGTCCGGTCGTGTCCTCGCCGGCGACAAGCGCGTTGAGAATGGCTTCTTCGGTGGCCTGGATGACGCCGTCGAACATCGGGTCGAGGGCTTCGCCCGGAAGGCTCTGATAGCTCAGCGGTGCGCCCGCTCCGAGGCTGACCGGATTGGCCGTCGTAAAGGCGAGGAAGATGTCGCCGGAACTGGAATCGCCCTGGCCGCCGGTGCGGCCCAGGCCGATCGTGGCGCGGCGCGCCAGGCGGCGCAGCTGGTCGGGCAGGAGGGGCGCGTCGGTGGCGATCACGATGATGATCGAGCCGTCGCCCTCGCCGGCCGCATCGGCCTGACTGGCCCGGCGCGGCATTAGATCGTCGAGCTCCTGGCCGGCGGGCGTTCCCGCGATGCGCAGCTGGTCGCGCACGCCGTGATTGGCCTGGACAAGCACGCCGACGGTGAAGGCGATATCCTCGCCGTAGCGCACGATGCGCGACGACGTGCCGATACCGCATTTGAAGTAGTAGCAGACCATGCCGGTTCCGCCGCCGACCGCGCCCTCCGCGACCGGGCCGGGACGGGCGGCGTCCAGTGCCGCGACCACGTGTTCCGGTGTCAGCGGCAGGCTCCACACATCGCTCAGTCCGCCATCATAGGTCTCCGCCACGACCGGAAGGACGCGGCTGAAACGCACTGTCGGGTCGTCGAAATTCCGCGCGGTCCATTGCAGGATGCCGTCGCGGGCCGCACCGACGCCCAGCGTGCCGGTGATGGCGATCGGGCCGAAGAAGGCGCCGAACTCGTCGATCAGGTGTGTGCCGGTCATTTCACCGGTGCCGTTGAAGGAGAAGACCCCCGCGGCGACACCGTCCGTGGCGTCGCGTCCGCGTGGAAAGATCGTCGTGACGCCGGTATGGGCATCGCCTTCGTGAAGAGTGACATGCCCCACTTCCAGGCCGGTCACGTCGGTGATGGCATTCAGCGGGCCGGTCTCGCCCTCCAGCGGTATGCCCAGGTCCCGGGCGCGCGGCGCGTCCTGAGCGCAGGCGGCGGAGGCGAAGGCCAGGCCGCCAGCCAGCGCGATTGATATCAGGTTTCGGCTCGTTTTCATGGTCGTATGGTCTCCCGCTCGGACAACTGGGTCCGTATGCAACGCCCCCCTGTGGGCCCTCTTCGCCGGGAAGAGTGAAAAAAAATGAAATTGACGTCAACCTCATAAAATTGTCAGGATCGTCGCATGAGAGCTTACGTCGCCGGCCTGAGGACGGAAACGAACAGTTTTGTCGCGCGCGCCACAACGCTCGCGGACTTCCGGGCCGGTGCCTATTCGGCGGCGGGCGGCGGGCCGGTCTGCGCCCTGACTCATCCGGGCTGCTGCGCCATGACGGACGCGGCGCGCGCGGCCGGGATCGCGGTGCACCGCGGACCGGTGGCTTATGCCGTGCCCGGTGGTCCCGTCACGGCCGACGCCTATGCCGCACTGAAGCGGGACATCCTTGATGCCCTGCGTGCGAGCCTGCCTGTCGACCTTGTCTTGCTCGATCTTCACGGTGCCATGAGCGCGGACGGCGTGCCGGATTGTGAAGGCGATCTGCTGGCCGCGATCCGCGCGGTCGCGGGACGGGCCGCCGTCGTGGCGGGGCTGCTGGATCTGCACGCCACGTTGAGCCCCGCCATGATCGAGGCGGCGGATCTGCTGCATGCCTACAAGGAATATCCCCATACCGATGTCGCCGAGCGCGGCCGGGAGCTGTTCGCTCTGGCCCATGCGCTGGTGCAGGGACAGGTCCGGCCTGTCGCGGCGGTGGCGGCCTGCCGGGCCCTGGGCGGCTTTCCGACGACGCGCGATCCGATGCGCGCCCTTGTCCGCGCCATGTGCGAGACCGAAACGGGGGCGGGCGGCGTGCTCTCGGTATCGCTCGTTCACGGATTTCCCTGGAGCGACAGTGCCGACAACGGCGCCAGGGTCCTGGTTTATGCCGACGGCGATCGTGCGCTGGCGGGCCGGACGGCGCTGACCGTGGCCGAGCACTTCGCCGCGATCGCGGAAGAGGCGGCGGAACGGCCGCTATCCATCGCTGAAGGACTGGCGCGCATTGCCGATCATGCCGGCGAGCGGATCGTGCTGGCCGACGCGTCCGACAATCCCGGCGGCGGTGCCGACGGCGACGCAACCCATCTCGTCGCGGCCCTGCGCGAAGCCGGATACAGGGGTATCGGCGTGGCCTTGCTCAACGATCCGGTCTCGCTGGACGCGTGTCTGAAGGCCGGGACCGGCGCGCGCCTGACGCTCGATATCGGCGGCCGGATGTCCCGGTTCTCCGGCGACCCGATCCGGGTCGACGGCGTGGTGGCCGGACTGGCCAAACGGGTCGAGCGGGGTCCGGCGGACGCCGCGGCGGGGCCGCCGGTCGGGCCGGTGGCCCGGTTCAGCACCGGTTTCGCCGACTTCATCCTGTGCGGCAGCCGGCGTGAGGCGCTGTGGCCGGGCCTGTTCACCGCGACGGGTGCGGACCCGTCGGACTACGCCATGATCGTCCTGAAATCCTCGACCCATTTTCGCGCCTCCTTCGCACCGCTGGCCGATCGGATCCTGTCGATCGGCACGCCCACCGCGATGAATCCGGACCTGGCGAGCCTGCCCTATCAACACCTTCAGCGGCCGGTCTGGCCGGTCGACGAGGTTGTGCCGGTCGCAAGTTTGTTGACAGATTTGCAAAATAAGTGAAACTGATCTCATATTTCGTTTAAGCGGGTTTCGCAGCAGGTTTTCTTGGGGGAATGACCATGAGCCGTACGACTTGGAAACAGGAACTGATCTCGACCGCCGCGGGCGCGGTCCTCGCGGCCGGGCTTGCGGGGGGTGCCGCTCACGCGCAGGCCGACGAAAGTGCTTCGGCCGACGTGATCGTAGTCACCGCACAGCGTCGCGAACAGTCGATCCTCGACGTGTCTGCCTCGGTCAGCGCGCTCGGCGCGGCCGAGCTGGAGGAGCGGGGCGTGGAGCGTCTCGACGACATCGCCTCGGTTTTCCCGAACGTCTACATCAATACGGGCAACGGCCTGCGCTCGACGATCATCACGGTGCGCGGCATCTCGTCCAATCCCAACAATCCGGGCGTGGAACAGTCGGTCGGCGTTTTCGTGGACGGCGTCTACCAGGCCCGCCCGACGACCATCAATACCAATCTCTACGACCTGGAACGGGTCGAGATGATCCGCGGTCCGCAGGGTGCGCTATACGGCAAGAACACCATCGCCGGCGCGCTCAACATGATCACCCAAGGGCCCGGCGACGAGCCGGGTTTCGAGGGCGTCATCTCGGCCGGCAACTACAGCGCACTGAGCCTCTATGCCGCCGGCGACGTGATCTTCACGCCGAATGCGCGGGCGCGGGTCTCGGTGTCCTCGCAGACGCGGGCGGGCTATACCGACAATACCTTCACCGGCACCGAGCTGGACGACCAGAACGAGCTCGGCGCACGCCTGACCTTCGTGGCGGATCCGTCCGAGACGCTGCAGCTGACCTTCCGCGCCGACATGGCGTCGAACGACACCAATGGCGGTGCGTCGGAAATCCTCGACAATGGCGTGCTGGCCGGCAGCCCGCTGGCCGACGCCGATCCGGATGACCGGCAGGTGGCGCAGGACTTCGGCTCGGAACAGACGCGCGATGTCTGGGGCGTGTCGCTGCAGGCCGACTGGGATCTGGCCGGCGGCGTGTTGACCTCGCTCACCGCCTTCCGGAACTTCGAGTGGTTCAATTCCAATGACAACGACTTCACCATCCTCAACCAGCTGCGTTCCGGCATCAGCGAGGATCACGACCAGTTCTCGCAGGAAATCCGCTTTACCTCAGATGCCGGCGGTGTGTTCGACTACATTGTCGGCGGCTTCTTCAGCCACGAGACCTTCGACACGATCTCCAATGCGGTGATCGGGCCGGACCTGGGCATCTATCCCACCGAGATCAACGCCGACATTTTCGGTGATCTGGAGACCACCAGCTATGCCGTGTTCGGACAGGGCACGTACCACTTTTCCGACGCGTTCAGCGTGACGGGTGCGCTGCGCTATTCCGAAGACGAGAAAGAGGTCACGCACAGCCAGATCGGCGACCCGTTCCAGCTGCTCGCGCCAACCCAGGCCGAGCGCAGCTTCTCGCGGTCCGATGCCGAGGTGACACCGTCGATCACGCTGAACTGGGAGCCCAATGCAACCTGGCTGGTCTATGCCTCTTACAGCCGGGGCTACAAGTCGGGCGGCTACAACGTCTTCTCGATCACGCCGAACGACAATGCCGAGTACGACCCCGAATTCGTCAACAGCTACGAGGCGGGTGTGAAGACCACGCTGGCCGGCGGCGCGGTCTATCTGGCCGGCTCGGTGTTCTGGCTCGACTATTCCGATCTTCAGGTGAACCAGCTGATCAATATCGGCGGCGTGCCGACCTTCACCACCTCCAATGCCGCGACCGCCGAGGCATCGGGCATCGAACTGGAGGGGCTGTGGCAGGTCACCGGCGCTCTGTCCTTCTCCGGCTCCTACAGCTTCCTGGACGCCACGTTCGAGGACTTCACCAACGCGACTTCGGCCGGAGCCGACTATTCCGGAAACGACCTGCCGCAGGCGCCCGATCATACGCTCTCCCTTGCTGCGGACTTCAACACGCCGGTGGCCGAAGGGATGGAATTCGTCGCCCATGCGGACCTGAGCTATCGCAGCTCGCTCTTCTTCGGCCCGGAGAATAATCCGGCCTACAGCCAGGACGATGTGACGCTGATCAATGCCCGCGTTGGCTTCACCTTCCAGGACGATCGCTGGAGCGTGATGCTGTGGGGCCGCAATATCGGCGACGAGACCTATGCGGTCAGCCGCAGTGCCGGCGTGATCATTCCGGGGCAGCAGATCCAGGCGCTCGGTGCCCCGCAGACGTGGGGTGTCGAACTGCGCGGCCGCTTCTAGCGCCGGGAGCCGCGCCTCGTGCTCAAACCCCTCGCCATACTGGCGCCCCTGGTCGCGATCGCTGCGGGCGCGGGTCTGGCCTGGGCACTCGGTGCGGCCGGCATTATCGCTTTCCCCGCGCTGGGGCAGGAGGCCTTTCTCGCCGCCTTGCCCCGGCGTGCTTTTTCCCAGCTCGACGTCTTCGCCCTGATGGCGATGCCGCTTTTCGTTCTGGTGGGTGAGCTGATGAACCGGGGCGGGGTGACCCGCGCTCTGATCGATTTTTCCGCGCTTCTGGTCGGCCGCGCTCGCGGCGGGCTGGGCCATGTGAACATCGCCACCTCGCTCTTCTTCGCCGGCGTGTCCGGATCGGCCATGGCGGACGCCGCGGCGCTGTCGACGACGCTCGTCCCGGCCATGCGCGAGCGCGGATACACGGCTGACTATGCCGGCGCGATCACGGCCGCCTCCTCGATGATCGGCCCGATCATTCCGCCCAGCATCATCCTGATCTTCTATGGCGCAATCATGGGCGTCGACGTGGCGGCCCTGTTCGCAGCGGCGATCGTGCCGGGCCTCGTCCTGGCTGCCGGGCTGTTCGGGGCCAATGCTCTCTTCGCTCATGCCGGCAAGCACCCGGCGGCGGAGCGCCGTCCGCCGGCCATCGCCACGACGGTCCAGGCGGCTCCGGCGCTCCTGATGCCGGTAGTGATCCTCGCGGGCATCGTCTTCGGACTGGTCACCCCGACCGAGGCTGGCGCCCTGGCCGTGCTGGCCGCGCTGGCCGCCGCAGCCGTCTACCGTACGCTGGACTGGCCCATGCTGCGCGATTCCATCGGCGGCGCGACGCGGCTGACCGGCGCCATCTTCTCCCTTCTGGTTGCCGGTGCGGCCGCGAACTTCCTGGCTTCGCTGATGGGCGTGCCGGATCTCGTGCGGGCCTGGACGGAAGGGCTGGGCGTGGGGCTGGACGGTTTTCTCATCATCCTCGTCGGCATCTTCCTGGTCAGCGGCATGATCCTGGACACGCAGATCGCCCTCCTGCTGATCGCGCCCATCCTGGCGCCCTCGGCCTACCTGTTGGGTGCCGATCCGGTGCATCTGGGCGTGATGATCTGCCTGGCTATCACGATGGGGCTGATCACGCCGCCGCTTGGCGGGGCGGTCCTGATCGTCTCCTCGGTCACCGGGGCGTCCTACTGGCGGCTGATGCGGGCGATCGCGCCCTTCATCGTGCTGGAGATCGCGATCCTGCTCTTCCTCACCTTCACGCCGGACCTCACCCTGGCGCTGCCACGCGCCCTGGGGTTGGCATGAGCCGGGACCGGACACGCCGGGCGGTGCTCGCCGCCGGCGGGGCGCTGGCCTTGACGGCCTGCGGAGCTCCGGGACCGCGGCGCGACGTGCTGGCGGCGCTGGCCGGCGCGGCGAACTCGCCGGTCAACGGCGTGTGGATCTGGATGGACGCCTTCGCGCGCACGCTCGACGCGGCCGGGATGAGCGTAGAAATCTCGGCCAATTCCGCGCTCGGCAGCGAGCCGGACCGCACCGAGATGACGGGGCTGGGCCTGCTGCACGCCAATGACGCCGGCATCACGGAACTGGTGGCCTATTCCGACGCCTATCGCGCGCCGGGCCTGCCCTTCCTGCTCGACGATATCGGCCATTTCGAGCGCTTCATCGCGGCGCCGGCCTTCCGCGGCTGGCTGGCTAGCGAGCTCGATCCGGCGGGGCTGGTCTTCGCCGATGCGGCTCTCCTGGGCGGGATGAGCGGACTGTTCACGGCGCGCACCCCGATCCACGAGATCGCGGATGTGGAACGCTTGCGCCTGCGGGCGATGGGTCGGCTCGACCTCCTGATGATCGAGGCGTTGGGCGCCTCGGGCGTGCAGGTGGCCTGGGAAGAGGTGCCCCAGGCGCTGCAGACGGGTATCGCCCAGGGCTATTTCAATCCGCCGCTGGCGCCAGTCCTGTTCGGACATGGCTCGCAGATCGGCTATTTCCTCGACCTCAATATGAGCGCTGCTCACCGGGCCGTGATGCTGTCGGTGCGCTGGCTGGAGACGCTGACGCCGGAGCGCCGCGCTGTCGTTGACCGGGCCGTGGCGGCCGGGCATCAGGCCAATCGCGACTGGGCCCTGAATGGCCGGGAGCGGGAAATGGCGGCGCTGGCGGAGATCGATATCGAGGTGATCGAACCGGGTCCCGCCCTGCGCCGCACCTTCGCGGAGCGCGTGCGGGCCGCCTATCCGCGTATGGCACCGCCGGAGGCGGTCGAGCGCTTTGTCGCGCTGGCACGGGAGACACGGGCATGAGCGCCGCCGCACACGGCATCGCGGCCGGACTGGAGCGGACCGCCGGGGCGCTGAACCGTATCGTCTGGGCCGGTGCGGCCGGGTTTCTCGTTTTGATGCTGGGACTGGTCTTCATCCAGATCGTCGGCCGTTACGGCTTCTCCGATGCGCCGTCCTGGACCGAGGAGGGCGCCCGCTATGCGATGGTGTGGAGCGGACTTCTGGGCGGGGTGGTGGCCTTTCACCAGGACGCCGACCCGGTGCTGGTCCAGGTCACCGACCGACACCCTCTCTGGCTCCGCCGCCTGCGCGCCTGGTCGGGCAGCGCCTGTATCGCCGTCTTCCTCGGCGTCCTGCTGGTGAATTCGCTCGGCTTCGTGGCCCGGGCGTCGGCGCGTCATACCGAGTCACTGGACTGGAATCTCGGCATCGTGGTGGGGATCCTGCCGCTCTATGCCGGCCTGGTCATGATCCAGGCTGTGCTGAAACTGGCGATTTTCGAACTGCGCGCCGCCGGCGGCGGTGCCGTTGCGGACAAGGGGTAGCGCCATGCGGATCTATATCTGCGCGGATATCGAGGGCGTGGCCGGCGTGGTCGATGTCGACCAGCTGCAGCCGTCCGGATCGGGACATGACGAGGCGCGGCGGCTGATGACCGGCGAAGTGCTGGCCGCGATCGAGGGCGCCCGCGCCGCCGGGGCTGGCGAGATCGTGGTTGCCGACAGTCACGGCAATGGCCGCAACCTGCTGATCTCGGATTTTCCGGAGGATGTCGAACTGGTCCAGGGCTGGCCGCGCCCGCTGGTGATGATGCAGGGCATCGAACAGGGCCGGTTCGACGGCATGGCCTTCATCGGCCATCATGCCGGGGCCGGATCGACGGACGGCGTGCTCGCCCACACGGTGAGCGGGCGGCTGATCGCCGAGGTGACGGTGAACGGCGCCAGCTGGTCGGAAACCGATCTCAACGCCGCCATCGCCGCGCATTTCGGCGTGCCTGTCCTGCTGGCTACCGGCGACGATGCCTATACCGGCCATGTGCAGCATATCCTGCCTGGCACCGCGACGGTGACCACGAAGACGGCCTTTGGAGCGAGCTCGGCCCGCTCGCTGACTCCGGCGGCCAGCCGCGCGAAAATCCGGGCCGCCGCCGAAGAGGCCGTGCGGGCCCTGCCGTCGGCGGAGGTTTCGGCCCTGCCGCGCCCGCCGCTGGAGGTGGAGCTGACGCTGAAACGGCGCCAGGCCGCCGAACTGCTGGCCTATCTGCCGATCGTCGAGCGGGTGACAGCGCATACGGTACGTTTCCGGGCGGGCGATGTGCTGGAGCTCAATGCGATGCTGTATTTCGTGGCGGCCTACGATCCCAAGGGCGCGCTGTTCTGACCGGCCGGCGCGACGGCGGCGCAGGTGCCGTTTGTCATGATGTGCCGAAAGCGGTTATGAAGCGAACCTCATATCTGTCCGGATACCTGTTCCGGCCAAGACAACCGTGCCGCGCGGCATGACAAACAGGCGGGGCGAACAAGCGGGAAGTGATGGAAGCCACAGTCGAAAGCTACAAGGCGCAGCTCGCGCGGCGCCTGAAGAACGAGCCGCCCAAGCGCAAGGGCGAGCGCACCCGCGAACGTTTCAAGCTCGCCACGGCGCGCGTGCTGGAGCGGACCGGCTATCATGCGATGCGGGTCAGCGACATCACCAAGGCGGCCAAATCGTCCGACGGCTCCTTCTACATGTACTTCAAGGACAAGAAGGATGTGGCGCTGACCGTGCTGCGTGAATTCCTCGAAGGTATGCAACTCGTCGGCACCAATCAGGGGGCGCGCGGTCACGGGCCCTTCGACTCGATCCACTACGCCAATGCCAGCTGGATTGAGACCGTGCGGGCTAATGCAGGCCTGATGCGCAGCGTCTTCCAGATGAGCGACGAGGACGGCGATTTCAGCCGTCTGGTCCATTCCACCAACCGCGCCTGGTACGAGCGCGTCGCACGCAGCGTGGTGAAGAATCATCCCGACGGTTCGGTCGATCCAAGCGCAGCGCTGTTCGCAGTCTGGGCTCTGGGTTCGATGATGGACGAGATCATGCGCCGGGTCGTCGTCTATCCGGATACGGATTTCGTCGACTTCCTGGAAAAGGCGGCGCCCGAGGCCGACGATCTGGCGAAGGCGCTCTCGGTCATCTGGTTCCGGGTCCTCTACCCCGGGCTTGACTTGCCAGACGGTCTTGAAGGGCTCGCCAAGTCTTTGACTGCGCTGGAGTTCAAACCGCGAGAGACGGCACGCGGCCAAGCGTAAATTCTTCCCTGATAGGTGTCTTTCTGCCCGGTGCATCGTTGCGCCGGCGCCGCATTTTCATGCCCGAAATCGCGGCTTGGAAATCCCCCATTGACAGCAGGAAAAACTGCTCCCCAAAATACGAAACTGAGGACAGTTTCATAAAATGCTTGGAGGAGGGCAGGGGATGATTTGTGGTAAAACGGGGCTCGCGGGGGCGAGCGTTCTGGCCCTGACCGTGGCGGCGGGGACCGCCTCGGCGCAGGACACCGATGCCGCGGTCGGCACGCAGGTGCGCGGCGGCATCGAGACGATCGTCGTAACCGCCCGCAAGCGCGAGGAGTCGATCCAGGAGACGCCGATCTCCGTCACCGCCTTCACCGAAGGTATGATCGAGCGGGCCGGCATCACAGACATTGCCGACGTCGCGATCCGCACGCCCGGCCTCGCCTACGGCAATTACGGCGACGAGAAACTCTCGCCGACCTCCCTGCGCGGCGTGATCGGTGGTTCCGGCTCGGCCGGCGCCGACGGCGCGGTGGGCTTCTATCTCGACGAGGTCTTTCTGGGCCAGGGCGTCGGCGCCACGATCGATCTGTTCGACATGGAGCGGATCGAGGTTCTGCGCGGTCCGCAGGGCACGCTGTTTGGCCGCAACACGATCGGCGGCCTGATCCACTACACCACGGCGCGGCCGACCGACGAATTCGAGGCCTATCTGGAAGCGGAAATCGGCGACTACGACCACCGCCGCATCGGCGGCGGGGTCAGCGGTCCGCTGATCGGCGACCGGGTGTCCGGCCGGCTTGCCTTCGTGCGCAACCAGCGCGGTGGCACGTCCTACAATGTTGTGCTCGACGAGGAGGTGAACACTGAGGATTCCTGGTCGGCCCGCGGCCAGATACTGTTCGATATCGGCGACCGGACGGAGTGGCGGCTGAGCGCCGACTATCGCGAGGTCGATCAGGACTCGCTGGTCTTCGAGACGCTGAACTACAACCCCGCCACCACCTTCACGACGGTGCTGGATCTGTACGGCCTGCCGCGCAACGCCGATCCGTTCGACCGCAATGTCTATGCCGACGACATCACCTACGAGCGGTCCGAAGCCTGGGGCGTGGCCTCCCATCTCACGACCATGATCGGCGATGTGGAGCTGGTGAACATCACCGCCTATCGCACGCACGACTATGCCAACCGCACCGACACAGACCGGTCGGCACTGGAATGGGCCTATGACGGGGATCCCGAAGAGGTCTCGCGCTTCTCCAACGAGCTGCGCCTGTCCTGGTCGTCCGGCGATTTCGACTGGGTCGGAGGCCTCTACTATTACCAGCAGGAAACCAACAATCTAAGCTTCATCGAGCTGGGCGGCGATCTGATGACACTGCTCGGCGCGCCGTCTCTGGCCGGTATCCAGGCGGGCTCGGATGCGGCCATGGACACGACCAGCATTGCCGTCTTCGGCGCGGGCACGTGGAACGTTTCTGACCGGCTCGATTTCACCCTGGGCGGACGCTACACGACCGAGGAAAAGTCGATCAACTATTCCCAGTCCGATCCGGTCGGCCTGCTGGGCGGCGACTTCGCCGTCTCCGCAGAGGACGACTGGGCCGAGTTCACGCCCAGCGCCAATGTACGCTTCCGCTTCACGCCCGACGTCATGGGCTATGCCACGGTCAGCCGCGGCTTCAAGAGCGGCGGTTTCAACGATGCGCTGGGCGATGCCAACGGCATCTCCTTCGATCCGGAAACCCTCTGGAACTACGAGGCCGGCCTGAAGACGACGTTGTTCAACGGACTGATGCAGACCAACATCACGGCCTTCTATATGGACTGGAGTGATATCCAGGTCGCAGGCGACAATCCAGCGACGCCCGTTTACGATCCGATCATCGTCAACGCCGGCGCGGCCCACAGCCAGGGACTGGAACTGGAGATCCTTGCCCAGCCGACCGACAACCTGACGCTCGGCTTCAACGCCGCGCTGCTGGAAGCCGAGTTCGACGAGGGCACGCTGCCCAACGGCGCACCGCTTGCCGATATCCCTCGGGCGCCGGACTATACGGCCAATCTGAATGCTGAATACCGCGCGCCCCTGACGCCGGGCACCGACTGGTTTGTGGGTGGCGAGGTGCTGATGCGCGGCGAGAGCTATCTCACCGTCGACAACCAGGAGGACGGCCATGTCGCCGCCTACGCCCTGGTGAACCTCAATATCGGTCTGGAATCGTCGGATGGCCGCTGGCGGATCAATCTGTGGGGCCGCAATATCTTCGACGAGACGGTGAAGGAGCGTCTGTTCGACCTGTCCAACCAGGATGTGGTCGGCCAGAAATTCATCGTGCTCAACGACCCGGCCACCGTCGGCGTCAGCCTGAACCTGCGCTACTAGGGGATATACCATGCCGATCCACGCCCGCACCCGCCGCGCGTCCGTCCTTCTGGCCGGGACCGCTCTCGTCCTCCTGCTCACGGCCTGTTCCCCGGGCACGGAGCCGGCGGGCGAGGGCGCTGAAGACGCGGCGCAACCGGCTGCTGAGGCCGAGGTCCGGCGCTCCGACCGGTCCTACTATGTTGAGATGGCGGATGGCGTCCGCGTGGCGATGAGCCTCTATTATCCCGGCGGGGTCGAGCCCGAGACCCCGCGTCCGACAATCTTGGTGCAGACCCGCTACGGGCGCGAGGGCATGATCCGCAGCTTCGAACGCTTCGTGGAGGCGGGCTATGTGCTGGCGTCGGTCGACACGCGCGGCTCGACCTCCTCCTTTGGCCCCCGGCGGGTGGATATCGGGCCGGCAGAAATCGCGGACATGGACGTGCTGATCGGCCATATCGCGGCACAGCCCTGGTCGGACGGGAATGTCTTCGCCCAAGGCACGTCCTACATGGCGGACACGGCCGACATCGCCACCAGCCGCCCGGCGCCGGCGCTGAAGGGAGCGATCATCCGCGAGGTGGATTTCGATGTCTTCCTGCAGCTCTTCTTCCCCGGCGGTGTGGCCAATGAGTGGTTCCTGCAGAACTGGGGCGGCGCCACCAAGACCGCCGACGAGGGCCGGTCGCCGCGGCCGGGCGAGGACTATGACTGCCTGGCCCGGGCCGAGGACTGCGCGCCGCTCTGGCCGATCCTGGCACCGGTCGACGGCGACGACGACTATGCCCTGCTGCGCGAGGCGCTGGCCGGGCGCGAGCGCTGGGCGCCGGATGATTATGCGCAGATGGAATTCCACGATGATGCCGGGCTGAACGGCTATGTCTTCTTCCAGTCGGCGCCGGCCGCCCATCTGGACGGTATCCGCCGCGAGGCGACGCCGGCCCAGGTCTGGGGCAGCTGGGTCGATGGCGGCACCGCCGAGGCGGCGCTGGCGCGCTGGCGCTCGGCCCCGGACGTGCCGATGGAGATCTGGCTCACCGGCAATGACCACTCCAACCGCGTGCTGGCCGATCCCTTCCTGCCGGACGTGGAGCAACCCCGTCCCGGCCCGGACGACCAGTTCGCCGTGATGGACGGTTTCTACAGCCGCATCATGGACGGCGGATACGACGATCGCATCATCCACTACTATGTGATGGGCGCCGGCGAATACCGCCAGACGGCGGACTGGCCGCCAGCAGGCGTCGCCGAGACGGACTTCTTCCTCGCCGCCGGTAACACGCTCAGCACCGCCCGGCCGGACGAGACCGGCGTCGATGTCTACAATGTCGACTTCACAGCACAGACGGGCGACCGCACCCGCTGGTCCACCCAGTTCGGCACCGCGCCGGCCTATCCCGACCGGCGCGGGGAAGACGGCAAGCTGATCGTCTTCGACACCGCGCCCTTCGAGGCCGACATGGAGGTCGCCGGCGCGCCGGTGATCGAGCTGCATGTCGCCACCGCGACCGACGATCCGGCCTTCCACGCCTATCTCGAGGATGTCGCTCCGGACGGCCGCGTGACCTATCTCACCGAAGGTCAGTTCCGCGCCATCCACCGCGCGCCGGCGGATCCGCAGACTCTGCCCTACGACATGGGTCCCGCCCCGCATTCCTATCGCCGCGAGGACGCCCTGCCGGTCGTGCCGGGCGAGCAGATGACGGTGGAGTTTGCGCTCTTCCCCGTCGCGGCCCGGATCGAGGCCGGTCACCGGCTGCGCGTGGCAATCGCCGGGACAGACGCCTCCTATTTCCGCCGCTATTCCAACGGCCAGGACGAGGTGTTCGAGATCGCGCGCGGGGGCGAGGCCGCCAGCCGCGTCTCCGTACCGATGCGGTCCTGGTCGGACGAGTAGGTTCAGGCTCTCTTGATATCCGGGAATTGGCCGGACGCGATCAGGGCATCGATCGCGTTCGCCAGCTGACGGGCTTCCGCCTGAAGCGCGCATTCGACCGGATCACGCAGGGAGGCGATGCGGGCCGTTTTGTAGCGGGCCAGCGTGTCGCCCGGCAGGGCCAGGAGCCCGTGCAGGCAGGTCGAGACGCGGTCGTCGAAATCGGCGGCGGGAACCAGGTCGGTGGCCAGTCCAGCGCGGACGAGCTCGGGCCCTTTCAGCGGGCGGCCCAGCATCAGGATCTCGTTCGCCCGGTGCGGCGAGCAGAAGCGTTCCAGCAGGACCGTCGCGCCGCCGCTGGGAAAGAGACCGTGCAGGCCTTCGGGAAAACGGATGCCGGCCGTTTCGCTCCAGATCGCCATGTCGGCATTGAGCGGCCAGGAGGCGCCGCCGCCGATTGCCCAGCCGCGCACGGCGCAGACCACGGTTTTCGGGCCGAACATGATCAGTCGGGTGATAGTCTGCAACCGTTCGATTGCGGCTTCCAGCCCTTCCCGCTGGGGTGGGTTGGACGCCAGCTCGACCAAGTCGTCGCCGGAACAAAAGGCGGTGCCCGACCCGGCGAGCAGGATGATATCGGCATCCGCGTCGCCATGCGCGCGCTGCAGTGCGGCCTCCAGCCCGTCCAGCATATCCCGGTTGATCGCGTTGAGACGGGCCGGTCGGTTCAGCGTGATCCGCGCGACGCGGCCGCCGGTCTCGTAGAGAACCGGGCTCATGCCGTCGCTCCTTCGGCCGCCGGCCGGTAGTCGCTGGCGGCCCGCTTCTTCAGCGCGACCTTGTCGACCTTGCCGATCGGCAGCAGCGGCAACTCATCGAGGACGACAAAGCGTTTGGGCTGTTTGTAATTGGCCAGGCGGCCGCGGCAGAAGGCCTTGAGGTCGTCCAGGTCGAGATCGCCCCCGGGCAGGACGTAGGCCACGCCCACTTCCTGCCAGACTGGGTCGGCGGTGCTGACTACGGCGGCCATCTCGACGGCCGGATGGCTTTCCAGAACGGTCTCCACCTCGCGCGGATAGACGTTGTAGCCGCCCGACTTGTACATCTCTTTCACCCGGCCGACGATGGAGTAGCTGCCGTCCGGATTGCGCCGGCCGATATCGCCGGTCGCCAGCCAGCCGCCCGGCAGCAGCGTCTCCGCCGTGGCCTCGGGCCGGTTCCAGTAGCCCAGCATGTTGTAGATCGAGCGTGCCAGGATCTCGCCCGATTGGCCGTCGGCGACGGTGTTGCCGTCCGGATCGACCAGACGCACTTCGGTGCCGGGGAAGGGATAGCCCACGGTCGCGGACAACAGGTCGATATCGCGGCTCGGCGGCACGATCGTGATGGCGCTGCCGGACTCGGTCAGCCCGTAATTCGTGGCCAGCGGGACATTGTAGTTCAGCAGGCGCTCGATCAGCTCGCGTGGCATCACCGCGCCGCCCCACATGACCATCTGCACGGACGACAGGTCGAATGTGTCGAAATCAGGATCGGCGAACTGCAGCTGGAACGTGCTGGGCACCGAACCCCAGAAGGACACTTTCTCGTCCTGCATCAGCTCCAGCGAGCGGCGCGGCGAGAAATGCTCGAGAAACACGATCGTGCCTCCGGCGGTGAGGGTGGGGGTCGAAACGTCGACCACGCAGCCGATATGATTGATCGGGAAATAGTTGAGCGCGCGCATCGGACTGACCGGCCAGATGCCGTGCTGTTCGACGCTGAAGCCGACAATGCCCTCATGATGCAGCAGCGCGCCCTTGGGTTTCCCGGTCGAGCCGGACGTGTAGACGATCATGCAGGCATCGCGGCCGCCGCTTGCGTCACGTTGTGCAACCATTGTGTCACCGGAAAGCGACACGCCCGCCTCCAGAAAATCCCCGAATGCGACCGCGCCGTCCGGTATGTGATCGCTGTCGCGTTCGAAGATGACCAATTGCCGGATTGAGGGCGTGCGCGCCTTCAGCGCCAGCAGGTCGCCGGCATAGTCGCGCCCGTCCATCCGCGAGCGCGCCAGCAGGATGACCGGCTCGCTGTCCCCGGCCACATAGGCGAGTTCCTCCAGCTGGTAGCGCGGATTCATGCCGACCCAGATCGCACCGATCGACGCCGTGGCCAGGAAAGCCAGGAAGTAGTCGGGACTGGGCGTGGACAGTGTGGCCACCCGGTCGCCTCTCTTCACGCCGGCCGCGATCAGCGCACTGGCGAGCGCGTCGATCCGGTCGTTGAAGACGCGATAGCTGATCCGCTCATTGTCCAGCACCATGGCCTCGGCATCGGGCGTGCGCTCGGCGTAGTGGGCGACATAGTCGCTGATGCGCGGAAAGGTCGGCGGAAGCGTGTGCGGCGGATGGGACGGTGCTGTCATGGCATGGATATCCGGATGGCGTGACGGAGTGGGCTCAGGCGGTCGCGGCCGCGTCGGGCGGCATCCAGATGGACAGCCATTCGGCAACGAGTGCGGGGCGCTCGCTCCCCTCGATCTCGATCTCGCAGCCGAATTTCACGATGTCGCGCCCCTTCGCGTCGGTCCGCGTTTCAAGCACCTTGAACCGGCCGCGCACACGGCTGCCCACCTTCACTGGCGAGAGCAGGCGCATGTAGTCCATGCCGTAGTTGAGAAAATGGCCGTTCTGGCCCGTCGCGCGCTGGGGATCGGTCCCCATCGCGTCGTGCAGCATGTGGGTGAGCAGGGAGACGGTCAGGAAGCCGAAGGCGATGGTGCCGCCATAGGGACCGTTGGCCGCAGCCCAGTCCGGATCGATATGCATCGGATCGGGATCGATCGTGACCCGCCCGAAGTCGGAGATCATGGTCTGGTCGACCGGTATCCAGGCGGACACTCCGACCTCGTCGCCCACGGCGAAGTTGGAGAAGGTGCTGATTTCGCGTGCGGCTTCGCTCATGCTCACATCCTGTCCGGAAGCTTCGTATTGACTAAATATGAGGTTGGCGTCATTTTCAGTTTTAGTCAATGGACAGGGGCGGCGGATGTCCGGTCTGGACGCATTCAAGGTTCTCTCCCACCTTGAGCGGCCGCCGGTCGTCCGAGGCCATTCCGGGAGGACGCAGTGCAGAGAACGCCCCGACGTATTGTTCTGGCCTTCAGCATTGGCTCGATCGGCACCGGTATCTACCTCACCGTGCCCGGCGTCCTCCTGCTTTACTATCTTACCGAAATTCTCTCGGTCTCGCCGGCCCTGGCCGGTCTCGCGGTCTTCCTGCCCCGGGTCTGGGACATGATAACCGATCCCTTCATGGGGTGGGTATCCGACCGGACCCACTCCCCACTGGGGCGCCGGCGCCCCTATCTGCTGGCCGGCGCCATCCTGACCGCGCTCAGCTTCGTCTTCCTGTTCAGCGCACCGGACCTGCCGGGCGAGCGCTGGAACTTCCTCTACGTCACCATTGTCTATGTGCTCAGCGCTACGGCCTACACCGTGTTCGCCGTGCCCTATCTGTCCATGCCTGCCGAGATGAGCTCGGACCCCGACGAGCGGGCCTCGATCATGGCTTACCGGATGAGTTTCGCGATGGCCGGCGTGTTGGCCGGATCGGCCGCGGCGCCGGCCCTGCTGGAGGCGTTCGGCGGCGGTCGCGGCGGATTTGCCGCCATGTCCTGGGTGCTCGGCGGCGCCTGCGCCGCGACCATGCTGGTCGCCTTCTTTGGCACCGCCCGGGCCCCGGTGATTGCCGCGCCCAAGACCGCCGGTAAGGCCCATTTCCTCGACGCGTTGCGCGACGGTCGCTTCCGCATGCTGGCGCTGGCCTACATCATCCAGCTCGGCGGCCTCGGCGTGTTCACCGGTTCGACGCCCTACTATGTCACCCAGATCGCCGGCCGCAGCGAAGGGGCGATCTCGACCGTCTTTCTCGCCCTGCTGGGCGGCACCATCCTGTCCATGTTCGCCTGGGCGACGATCTCGCGCCTGACCGGAAAAGTGCCGGCCTATCTGGCCGCGGCGCTGATCACGGTCGCCGGTCTGGCCGGGCTGTGGCTGGCAACGGGGCCCGAAGACTGGACGCTGGTTATCGCCATGACCGGCGTGGTCGGCATGGGGTTCGGGGGGCTGCAGCTCCTGCCCTTCGCCATGCTCACCGATATCATTCATGACGCACGCGAAGACGGTCGCGATGCGGCCGGAACCTTCACCGGCGTGTGGACGGCCGTCGAGAAGGGCGGGCTCGCCCTCGGCCCGCTCGTGGTCGGACTGGTCCTGAGCATCGGCGGCTTCGTCTCCGGTGCCGAGGCACAGTCCGACCGCGCCCTGTTCTGGATTCGTATCGCCGTGGCCCTGATCCCCTCGGCGCTGGCCCTGCTCAGCGTGCCGGTCGTGCTGCAATACCGCGCCGGCACGCCGCGGCCGACCGCCGCAGATCCGGTTTCATGACCCTGATCGCCGACTTTACCGGCCAGACGGCACTGGTGACCGGCGGTGCCAGCGGTATCGGTCGTGCCGTCGCGCGCGATCTTGCCCGCGCCGGGGCGCGGCTGATCGTGGCGGACCGCGATTCGGACCGCCTGTGCGAGACCGTGGCCGAACTCCAGGCCCTGACGTCGGTCCCCGTGGACGGCGTCGAACTCGACGTCACCGACAGTGCCCGCTGCGATGCGGTGGTCGCACAATGCCTTGAGGCCGGGGGTGGCCGTCTGGACATTCTCGTCCACAGTGCCGGGATCGGCATCGAACGGCCGTTTCTGGATACCTCCGACGCGGAATGGTCGCGCATCATCGACACCGACCTGTCCGGCACGTTCGCCATCAACCGGGCGGCCGGCCGGGTCATGTCGGAGGCCGGCTACGGGCGGATCGTCAATCTGGCTTCGACGGCCGGCATCGCCGGGGGCACCGGCCGGGCCGCCTATGGTGCGGCCAAGGGCGGAGTGATTATGCTCAGCCGCGTTCTGGCTGTCGAACTGGCCGCAGCCGGCGTCACGGTGAACGCACTGGCGCCGGGCGCCATCGAGACCGAACTGGTGGCCCGCATGCACAGCGACACCACCCGCAAGGTCTATCGCCGGGCCATCCCGGCCGATCGCTACGGCACGCCGGAGGAAGTCTCCGCGGCCGCCCTGTTTCTCGCCAGCCGCGAAGCCGGTTACATCAATGGTCACGTGTTGGCCGTTGACGGGGGTTTCCTGGCCGCCGGCGTGATGCACAAGGACTGATCCTGCAACACTCGGAGGTCCGATGACCGGTCTGCTCGTCGCCAATCGTGGTGAAATAGCCATCCGGATCGCCCGCGCCGCGCGCGAGCTGGGGCTCCGCATCGTCATGGTCCATTCGACTGATGAGGACGGCGCCCGCCATCTCGATTTCGGCATCCAGATCGCCCCCGGCAATCCTCACCATGGCACCCTGAAGCATGTTCAGGCCGCGCAGGACCCGGATCAGAACGAAGCCGGCAAAGGCGAGCAGGGTCAGGATGAGCAGACCGACCGAGACATTGGTCAGCGTTTCGTAGAAGTGCGAGACAGCGCGCGCCTCCGCAATCCGGTCGCCCGTCCGGCTTTCCAGCATCACGAAGAAATCGTCGACCGGCTGCATGATCTCGGCCTTGTAGCGGTGATAGTCCGCCGAGTGCATCAGCTCGCGGGCCTCGCGCAGATCGCCCTCCGGATCGGACGAGCGGTCCGACGCCACGGCTTCAACGAGGTTCATGGCCCGCACTTCCAGCGCTATGAGCGCGTCGGAGTTGGCCTTGGCCCGATCCAGCAGGGCAAACTCGGCATCGGTGAAGCCGGCATCCGCCATCAGCTCGGTGAGGGAAGCCGACCCGGTCGCCGGCCGCGGTGCCGAAGCGCCGGCCGCCACGAAGTCCCAGTAGATGCGGTGATAGTCTTCGGGGCGCGGACGGGTGCCGTCGCGAATTTCGACAATGGCGTTGTACTGGTCCCGGAAAGCTTCGTCGCCCGTGACCACATAGGTGCGCGCCAGCCGGGTCAGATCGTCCGAGCTCTGCCGCAGTTCGTCCGCCAGCAGGTAGGAATTGTATTGCTGTTCGAATGCGGCGCTCACCTCGGTGTGCGAAGCGTTGAGTTTCACGACGCTGAACACAAGAAAGGCACTGGCAATCAGGTTCACCACGCAAAGAATTGCCACGATCTTCTTCAGGCTGAACATGCGAAACTCCGCTGGAATGGACTATTGGCGGAGGTAGGTCCGGCGGGTTAACCGCCCCCCTAATTGCGTGTCCCGTGCAAGCGCGTCCGGCGGGGCTGCGGGGCAGCAATTGCGAGCCGCCATGCGGGATATTTCCGTGTCCCGCGGGGCTCGTCATTTTCTATGATACAAAGCATTGTATTTCAGGGGTTTTCGCTGTCTGCCACCGTGGGTGGCAGAGCCTCGATCCCCTGACCGAAGATCTCGCACATCCGTTCCAGGATCGTGGCGGCATCGGCGGAGTTGCACAGCCCGCCGGAGAGGTGATCGATGCGGCCGGTCTGGGCCAGCGACAGCGTGATGGCGCCGGACATCATGTGGTAGAACCAGTAGAGGTCGGCCAGCGAGCAATCCGGCCGCACTTCCCGCAACAATTCCACGAAACGCTGGGTTACGGCATCGAAGGGCGAGGAATCATGCCCGATCTCGTCGGGGACCGGGGCGCTGTTGAGGCGGGCAATGAGTGCACCGTAGTGACGGTGACCGGGTGTGCCGTCGAGGATGAAGCTGAACGTCGGTTCCAGGTAGGCGCGCACCAGGCCGGGTCCGGTCATCTTGCCGGCATGCTCGCGGGCATAGGCGTCCAGCGATGCGGTCCGGCGGGCATTCACCATGTCGGCGCGGCGTTCGAGAACGGCGTCGATGACACCGGCCTTGGTGCCGAAATAATAGTGGATCAGAGCCGTGTCGACGCCCGACTCGGTCGCGATCTGGCGCATCGAGACAGCTTCGAAACCGGCCCCGGCGAAGAGACCCTCGGCGGCATCGAGAATGCGTTCACGCGATTCCTCGCGGCGGTCTGCCTGGCGACGGCGCCGTCGGGCCGGCCTGGCAGGGCCTGTGTCCGGTTTTGCGATCATGCTCTTGCTCATGGCCTCCCGTCTTGCACCGTTTTTCCTGCTCCGCCAAGGCGCAAGCATGCACATCAATAAATTTATTGACCAATAAATAAATATATTGAGTATATCTCCCGAACCGGCGCCAACGTGCCGGAAAGCGCAAAAATGCGCCGAGGGAGGAGAGCATGAAAAAGGGGACCGGCTCGTGTCTGCGGGCCTATCTGATGTCGTGTGCAGCAATGGCAGGATTGCTGACGACCGGGGCTGCAACGGCCCAGGAAAGCGCGCCGGCCGGAGAAGGTGAGCGCGCGGTCGATACCATCGTCGTCACGGCCCGCCGCCGTGAGGAAAGCCTGATCGATGTGCCGGTCGCGATGACGGTGCAGAGCGCCGAAGCGCTCGACCTGTCCGGCGCAACGGACATCACCGCGCTCCAGCGCAACACGCCCAATCTGACGCTTCAGGTCGCACGGGCGACGAATTCCACGCTGACGGCCTTCATCCGCGGCATCGGCCAGCAGGATCCGCTGTGGGGGTTCGAGCCGGGGATCGGTCTTTATATCGACGATGTCTATGTCGCCCGCCCGCAAGGTGCGATTCTCGATATCCTGGACATCGAGCGGGTCGAGGTCCTGCGCGGTCCGCAGGGTACGCTCTATGGCCGCAACACGATCGGCGGGGCGATCAAGTTCGTCACGGCGCGGCTGGACGACCAGCCGACCTTCTCCGTGCGGACCAATCTGGGCGAATACAATCAACGCGATCTGATCGTGTCCGGCTCGGCACCGCTGTCTGACGGATTGCGCGTCGGCGGTGCGCTGGGGGTCTACCGGCGCGACGGCTATGGCACCAATCTGTGGAACGGCGCCGATATCGGAAACCGCGAGAGCTTTTCCGCGCGCCTCACGGTCGAGTTCGAACCGGCACCGGACTGGTTCTTCCGCCTCACCGCCGACCGGCTGGACGATGACAGCAATGCCAATCCCGGCCATCGCGAACTGCCCGTTCCCGCCGCTTTCGGTGCGCCGCCCATCACGACGCCGTTCGGGATCAATGTGCCGGCCGGCGCCTTCCCGGTTACGGACGATGTCTATGACAGCTGGGCGGGTGTCGACGAGACCAATGAAGTCATCAACCAGGGCGTCTCGCTGACCGGTGAGTGGACGATCAGCGATCATCTCACCTTCAAGACCGTGACGGCCTGGCGCGATGGCGAGACCCATGGCGAGGGCATCGACTTCGACGGCACGCCGGCGCCGATCCTCGACGTGCTGGCACCCGAGACCGTCTATGACGACGACCAGTTCTCGCAGGAATTCCAGCTCCTGTTCGATCATGATCGCTGGCGCGGTGTGGCGGGCGTCTACTATCTCGATGCCTATGCCAGCGGCGGTTATGACACGGTGTTGGGTATCGGGGCAGCGGCCATTCCCGGTTCGCCGACGCCCAACTTCACCCAGGGCACGAGCGGGCATGTCGATACGACATCGCTTGCGGTGTTCGGCGAGTTCGACTTCGATCTTGCGGATCGCTGGACGCTCACGCTTGGCGGGCGCTGGACGCGCGACGAGAAGACCGGCCGCGTGTTCAAGGCGAATTATCTGGGTCTGGGATCGCCGGTCTCCGGCACGCCGAACACGCCGATCCAGATCCTCACCGATTACACGGCAGAGCGCGCCTTCGAGGAATTCACCCCGCGTATCGGGCTGAGCTACCGGATCAGCGATACGCTGAACGCCTATGTCAGCTATGGCCGGGGCTTCAAGTCGGGCGGGTTCGACATGCGCGGCGATGCGGCGGCGACGCCGGCGACGATGGACGGCTATGACCCGGAAACCGTCGACTCGCTGGAGATCGGGCTGAAGGGCTATCTGTTCGATGACCGGGTGCGATTCTCGGCGGCCGTGTTCAACGCTTCCTATGATGGCCAGCAGGTGACAAGCCAGCAGGTCAATACGGTCGGCACGGGCCTGGTGAGCTTCATCGACAATGTCGGTTCCTCGACCATTCGCGGCGCCGAGCTGGAAGCACAGGCCCGGCTGGGCGGCGGGTTCAGCCTCGATCTGGCGCTGGGCTATGTCGATGCTGCGTTCGACGAGTATCTGGCCTATGTGCCCAACGGATCGCCGCCGCCGGCCTATGTGCTGGCCGACGTTTCCGACGCACGCCAATTCCAGAACACGCCGGACTGGAACGGATCGCTGGCGCTCAGTCACCATTCCGACGATGTGATCGGCGGCATGCTCGATCTGCGGGCGGCGGTGTCCTGGCGGAGCGACAGCTCGATGTTCGAGACGCCTGCGCCTGAGATCGACCAGCCGGGCTACTCGCTTGTCGACGCCAGCGCGGTGTGGACGTCCGGCTCCGGCAGATGGCGGGCGGGACTGCACGCCCGCAACCTCACCGACGAGCGCTATCGCACGGGCGGCTACTACTTCCCCGGCCTGGCCTATGGCGACAGCATTATCGGCTTCTACGGGCCGCCGCGCACGGTGTTTGCCTCGCTGGAATACCGCTACTGACCCCGCAAGGACCGGCCGCCGAAGCCAACCCGGCGGCCGGTCCGGCTACAGGACTGATCATGACTTCACAAACAGAACCGGCCGGGATCCGCTGGACCTCGGAAGACGGGCTCGACCTGTTCGCGCGCGATTACGGCCCCGCCGCTGCCAGCGGCATTCCGGTGATCTGCATTCCCGGTCTCACCCGCAACAGTCTGGACTATGAAGATGTCGCGCCCTGGCTGGCAGCGCGGGGCCGGCGGACGTTGGCGGCCGATCTGCGCGGGCGTGGCCGGTCGGCGTCCGGCGATCCGGCGCGTTACCGGCTGCCGGTCTATGCCGCCGACATCGTCGCGCTGGCCGACAAGCTGGGCATTGAACGGTTCTACATTCTGGGCACATCGCTCGGCGGCATGGTGGCGATGCAGATGGCGCGGACGCATCTGCACCGGCTGGCTGGAGCCGTGCTCAACGATATCGGTCCGACGATCGAGAAGGCCGGGATCGCCCGGATCTCGGGATATGCCTCGAGCGCGCCGGCCGTTACCGACTGGGCCGGCGCCGTTGCCTATGCGCGGCACATCGCCGGCGATGTCTTTCCGCACTACACGGATAGCGACTGGCAGCGCTTTGCCGCCCGCATGTTTGTCGAGACGCCCGAAGGGGTGTTGCAGCCGACCTATGATCCCGCCGTGGCCGCAAAGGCCCCGTCCTGGCTGATGCCGCTGGCGCGCTTTGCGATGTGGCGCAATTTCCGCCGACTGGCGCGACATCGCCCGGCGCTGGTTCTGCGCGGCGAACATTCTGACATCCTCTCGCGCCGGACACTTACCCGGATGGCGGCGTGCTCGTCCTCGGTCAGCGCGCGCGAAATACCGGGCGCAGGACATACGCCGGATCTGTCAGAACCGGACAGCCGGACCGCGCTGGCGGGCTTCTTCGACGCGGTCGAGTAGATCGATCTGCATGCGGCGGACTTGTCCGCCCCGGAAAAGCCCGGTCCTATTGGGCTCTGCCAATCTCCGGGACCGTCATCGTGCTACGCCTGCGTCACATCGAGATTTTCCATGCCGTCTACCGCTGCGGATCGATCAGTGCTGCCGCGCGCGAGCTGAATGTGTCCCAGCCCTCGGTCAGCAAGGTGTTGCGCCATGCCGAAGACCAGCTGGGCTATCCCCTGTTCGAGCGCGGCCGCTCCGGCCTGATCCCGACGGCGGCGGCGCACGAGCTCTTCGACAAGGCCAAGGATGTCTATGGCGATGTCCGGGCGCTCAACCAGCTGGCCAAGAATATCCGCGAGCGCCGGGGCGGGCATATCCGCCTCGGTGTGCTGCCGTCCTTGGGACTGAGCATCGTGCCCGAGGCCATCGCGACCTATCGCAAGGATCAGCCTGAGGTCAGCTTCGAGATCAATACGCTGCATTCCAGCGAGATCGCCGAGGCCCTGTTCCAGCAAGGGTGCGATATCGCGATCGGATACGGGGCACCGATGAATGCGCGCCTCTCGACGCAGGAGCTCGGTCGCAGCGAATTGCTGCTCGTTGCCCGCCACGACCAGTTCGCGGGACGCGACAGTGTTTCGCTCGCGGACCTGGACGGTGTGGAGTTCATCGGGCTGGGCGATAGCGGGCCCTGTGGCGATCTGTTCAGTGATCAGCTGTCGAGAGCGGGGGTCTCCCTGCGGGAAGTCGTGACCGCGCGCACCTATTATGTCGCGATGTCACTTGTCCGGCACGGCGTCGGTGTCGCCGTCGTCGACAGTTTCACGGCGGCCTTCAACGAGGACCCGGAGATCCGTCTTCTGCGTTTCCAGGATCCGATCCGCTACTCGGTGAACGCCGTTACGGCGGACTCGGTGGATACCGGTACGGGCGAGCGGACCAACCAGGCGGAACTCGTCGGCGGCTTTCTCGATGTACTCCGGGCGGTGATTTCACGAAGTCACTCAGTGCACTGAGCGCCGGACCGCACGCATTGCGGGCATAACCTTCGTCTATAGTCGCACAAAAACTGACTACGGCTGCGCGCCTTCACGGGCGCGACATAATCTGAAAGCCTTTGCGATCAGGGCGCTGCCTCGTCACAGGGACGAGCGGGTCGGCGCCGTCATGCAGGGGAGAGTGCTATGACCGTCGGGCGGGTTTCCAAACTCATTTTGCTCAGTTCAACCGTTCTGTTTTCGCAGGTGGCGAACGCCCAGGAGGCCGAGGCTCCGCCGCCGGCCGATGATGAAACCGAAGTGATCGTCGTCACCGGTTCCAACATTGCCGGCACGCCGATCACCGGCGCTCTGCCGGTCACCGTCATCGGCTCGGACGATCTCGATGCGATCGGCGCCTCCTCGATGGACGAGCTCTTCCGCTCCATTCCGCAAGCCGGCGATGTCGCCTTCCAGGAAGGCCGTACGGCCGGCGGCGTCAATGACGCACGCGGCGATGTGGCCTCGGTCGATCTGCGTTCGCTCGGTTCGGGCAATACGCTGGTTCTGCTGAACGGGCGCCGCCTGGTCCTGCACCCGGGCTATCAGACCGAGAACCTGGTGCCGGTCACGACGGTGAACGTGAACTCCATCCCCAATAACGGCGTGCGCCGGGTCGAGGTGCTGCGCGACGGCGCCGCCGCGATCTACGGTACGGACGCTGTGGGTGGCGTGGTGAACACGATCCTGCGCGACAATTTCGACGGTCTGACCGCCGAGATCGAATATGGCGGGTCCGAGGGCACCTCGCTGCGCGAGCTCGAGGGCAGCATCGCCTTCGGCCGCGATTTCAACAATGGCCAGTCCAACCTGTCGGTCTTCATCGACTATATGGACCGGGCCGGCATGCCGGCCACGGATCGCGACTATGCGGCCAGCTATGATGCGCGCGACCAGGTGATCGGTACGCCCTTCGAGGGGGATACCGATTTCGACAACCGGTCGACCAATTCGCCCTTCGGCGAATTCCAGACCTGGGATTACACGGCAACCATCCGGCAGAACGGTACG
>Ga0213833_1000719_pt1 | contig 28747 bp, 38 predicted proteins | sample SWATP21_FD_160575 | JGI IMG/M metagenome (GOLD analysis project Ga0213833, IMG submission 160575) | Coastal seawater microbial communities from Marineland, Florida, United States - SWA TP2 #1 | ecosystem: Environmental > Aquatic > Marine > Coastal | place: USA: Florida | collected 2016-08-14 | reverse complement strand
AGAAAGAGAGAGAGAGAGAGAGAGAGAGAGAGAGAGAGAGTTCAAGAGAGTGAAAGAGAGAGAGAGAGAGAGAGAGAGAAGAGCGGGGAGAGGGGCGGGCTACGTGAGTTTCGAAGCAGAGCGTGTGGTGTGGTGAGGGGGCAAAGAGAGAGAGACAGAGCACGTACACTCGCTCGACCTCAGAGCCACGGCGGTTTTGACCCAGCAGTTTGCGTGTGTCCCGCGAGTAGCACGCACGCAGGATTGCGTTGGGAGCAGACGGCTCCGACGCCATGGTGGAAACGTGTTTTGGAGCCGCGGCGGGGGACTTGGTGCTCTTCCACAACCCAGACGCTGTGAGGTGATCCAGTTCGTATCTGGCACACAACAACGTAACACCCACGGTGGCGCGCCACACGAAAAAACGGTGGGAAACAAGTGTTGAGATAACAAACACAACACAAACGGGGCGGGGTCCAAAACATCGCACGCACACAAACCACACACCTTACATACACACAACACCACACACCACACGTACTCCGCAGCGCTGGTCGCAAGTTCAACGGGCCGCACGCCGCCACTCCAGATGGTCGCTGTCGGCTGCCGCATGCGCTGTACCAACGCCTGCGTCTTGGTGCCGGGGGCATCCACTGAATCCACGGTGCTCACACTGGTGCCCGCGTTGTGCAGGGCGCGCGGCCCGGAGCCCGTCGTCGGCATGACGCCACGGCCAAACACCCGCGCCGCGGCGGCTTGGAGCGGCGTTCGGATGGGAGACATGGGGATGGCAGCAGAGGAAGAGGACCGCCCCGGGTGCGCATCCACGGCTCGCCCACCTCGAGCAGCCAGCAAGGGGTCCACCTCTATCGACTCACCGCCCCCCGCGGGTTGCCACTTTTTCACCCACCTCCCCTTCACCCCCTTCCCACCCCCACCTCCGCCCACGCCCCTCCCCTCTGGTTGGCGTTGGTGTTGCTGCTGCTGCTGCTGCTGCGGAGATCGCGCAGCGGGTGACGTGGTGCCATTCCCGCCCTCGACTGCTGCTCCGTCGTCATCAAACGTCACGGCCTCGTCCGACCCCCCCTCCTCCCATTCCACCACCCACGACCCCTCCCCCGCGGCGTGACGATCGCGCTGCAACTCTCGAGCTTTGTACCGAAGCTCCGCCTTGTACAGCCGGGTGCGGTTGGCCACGTGCTTGCCGAGGTTGAACATGATGCGGGCGGCGAGATCACGCACCAACTTGTTGGTGTGGTCCCGCGCGAGCCGCAGCAAGAGGTTGATGCCGTACTTCCCGGCCTGGTCCTGGCACTCGGGCGCCGATGTGACGTTCAGCAGGCAGTGCAGCAGGTCGCACACGTGCTCAATGCGCACGCAGGCCCGCAGCTCATCCAGCAGCGTCTTGGTGGCGTTGATCTGCGCAAAGTACCGCTTGGCGCTCTGCGTGTCCACGGTGCGCGCCAGCATGGCCACGCCGTAGCGCTTGCTCAACGCGTCGGCCGTCACCGCAAACTGAAGCATGAGCTTCATCAGCGGGTACTGGGCGCCGGAGCAGTCGATAAGCTGTGCCGTGGCCTCCCCTCGGACGCCGTCGTTCTCCGGCACCTCCCGCACCAGATCCTGCAGGAAATCTGCCCCCACCATGCGGGTGCGGAGAGGGATGTTCTTGTTGGACGCCAGCCGAAACAGGTGCTCCACAATGTCCTCGGCCACGACCGCGGCACGCACGTCGCGCGACTCGCACGCCTTCCACAGGGCACACGCGCACATGTGCACCACGGGGATGTAGTCCGCGTTGGAGTACCGCTTGGTGTGTGTGGTGGCCAACATGGACACCAACCCGCACGCCAACAGTCGGGGGACGTTGGAAGGGTGGTACACCAGCAGCCATATGGAGCCAACCAGGAGCTGGTGCAGCCGGTTGGCCGTGTCAGGCGTGAGACTGGATGCCTTGCTCTCACTCGCGCTGTTCTTCTTCTTCTTCGTCGTCCTGCCACCCTTGCCCAGGCCCAGGCGACCCAACAACCCACCGCCACCTCCACCTCCACCCCCACCTCCACCACCACCACCACCACCTGCACCGTCACGATTTGCGGCTGCAGCGGCGAGCAACAAGCGCGACGGGCCGCTGGAACCACCCTTCTTTTTTGCCCGAGAGAAGAGGCTCGAGAAGCCGCCGCCGCCGCCGGAGGAGCTGGAGGCGGAGGATCGGTAGTACACGGGCTTGTCCACGACCTCATACACAAAGGAGGCCCATGCCCCCAGCATCGAGAGCGCTCCTACAGAGCCCAACACGTCCTTGTTGACGTCATCCCACGCGACAGCCCATACAAGAAGGGAAGCGTACGGAAGCAGGGTGGTGTTGGTGTGTGCCAACACATCGGCTGTGGCAATCACATCGCCCTGCTCAAACGGGCGGTGCAGCTGACACATGCGCAGGCACGCAGAGGTGGCAAGTCGTAGCACCGGCGGGGTCCGCAGCGTGTTGTTGTGCCGCATGACGTCACGCCCACGCCCGTCCACATTCACCCCCGGCACGCCGGCGGTGTGAAGGTCCCGCAGCATCGGAGCCAAGGAGGCGGGGACATCGGTGCTGTCCAGCCCCAACCCTGCCTTTTTGGAGCGAAGCGAGTGGAACCCGTGGAGTTTTTGGAGCTCCACGGTGGCGTTGACCAGCGCGGTGAAGAGGCCAGACTCCCACATGGCGGCACTCACGTCGACGGTGGCGCTGGTGGCGACAACGCTCACAAAGTTCACGGCGGCTAGGAACAGGCTCGAGTCACGCTTGGCGGTCTTGACGATCGTGCGCACGGTGGGCATGACACCGTGGTTGCAAAAGTGGATGGCAATGCGGGACGAGGCACACACAACAGCGAGGCTGCCCAAGCAAGCAGTGACCACGGTTTCATCTGACGACTCCAGCATCCCCACCAACGTGTGCACCACGGACGGTTCCTCGATCCACTCCAACAATGCAGGGTTGGACGCACAGGAAAGCGCTTGCATGTACGCGAACGTGACATGCCGCACAAACATGACGTCTTGCGAAGAGCCGGCAAAGCGGCGCTCTTCTTGTGTCGGGACCGCCGGCAACGACTCCTCCTCCTCCTTCTTCTTCTTCTTCTTCTTCTTGTTTTTCTTTTTCTTTTTCGTAGTTTTCCTTGTCTTGTCGTTGCCAGTGCGTTTGCCCCCGTACTGCCTCTTCTTGTTCGAGTGACTGCCATGGCGCCCGCGGCGGAGCGAACGGCCAAACGGCAGCGCGTCCCCGTCGTCGCCATCATCCTCGTCGTCCGAGCTGGCGTCCGAGCCGCTGCTGCTGCTGCTGCTGGCGCCACCGGCGCCGCCGCTGCTGCCATCAGAGTGCGGTGAACTGGGTGCAGACGTGGCACGCACCGAAGAAGAAGGCACCGCGGTCGAGCCCGCCATGCCGCCGCCGACCGAACCGCCGCTGGTGTGTGTGGCGCGCGATACGCCTGTCGCTCGAGAATCCAACCGCGGTCGCGCCGCGGCGTTGCCGCTTCCGTCGGCGGCGCTGCCGGCTGCACCTAGGTTGTCGTAGAACCCGATGCGGGCCAGGACGTCGGTTCGCCACGCCCACAGCCCTTCAATGAGGCCGGCGACCCGCAAGAACTGCGCGCCGACGGCGGTGGTATCCGTGGGCGACTTGCGACACGCACCCAGCACAGAGGCGAGCGTGGAGGCTGCGCAACGGAGGGTGCGCACCGACGTGCTGTCGCGGACCACGCGTTCAATGATGGAAAACATGTCGTGTTGTAAGAACAGCGCGACAGGTGTGGCGTGGGAGGAGGGGCGCTTGCGACTGGGCTGGACACCAAAGGCGTTGCACAGTGCCGCAACAGCCACCTCTGCAGGGTGTGTGGCGATGGAAGCCTGTGTTGCGAGCTGGTGCAGCATGCCAAATCCCTGGGAAGCACGGCAAAGCGACACAGCAGCAAAACACACACCGCCAGCGGCCATGTTGCCAGGTGTCAGTGCCAGGTGTCGCAAAACAACAAGTGCGACATACACAATCTGGCACGTCACATTCACGGACACACACACACACACACACATTCTACCACACATTTTACCACACATTTCACCACACGTACGGCATGTGACACAACAGCATCCACCCCCGTTCGTCGTGACGCCATGCCACCCACCACAACCGCGCACAGCTCTGCCATGGACACCCCGGCCAGCAGGTCGCACCCAGCCAACTCGACACTGTCAACGGGCGCACCCAGCGACGCGGGTCCGAGTTTCGCCAGTAGCTCCTTGAACGTGTGCAGCACGCCCGCCTCGCCACACAAGCCAGCCGACCGGGCGCCACAAGCCAGGACACCCACTGTCGCCGCGCACACCCGCCGGACGGGGGCCGTGGTGTCGTCACGCCGCGTGTAGGTGGCGATGGCCGCCACGCTGGGTTTGTTGAAGCTGACGGCGAACTGGGAGTGGCACGCAAACTCCCACGCGATGTTTGCACGCATCAGCCGGTCCGCACCCAGTAGCGGCGTGATCGGGGAGTCGGAACCGGGTGCTGGACCGTTGGCCCAGTGGTGCCGCACCAGCGTCGCGAACATTTCCAACTGGCGATCGGATGCGTCCATGTTCCAGGACTGCATCACCTTGCGGTAGGCGGCCTCATCCACGATGCGGTGCCGCTGAAAGTACACCCGATGCACACGAATGTCACCCAGAGCTTTCCCGGCGGCAGCCATGAACCCACTTAATCCCTCTTGAGGAAGCACCCGCAACTTGAAAGAGTGCCCAGGATGTACTGGACGTTGGTCTGCAGGCGCATTCTTGACAGGAATCTCAGCAACGGTTCCAGCCATCCCCTCCCCACTCGCAAGAGCTTCCGTGAAGTCTGCAAACGGATTGTCGGCAGCTTCTGCGGGAGCATCGACACCCTCGCCAGCTTCCCCACCACCCTCACCATCTCCACCACCACCACCATTGCCATCGCTGGGCTGTGGCCGCTGGCCGTCATCCGTCGGAGGCGGCGTAGCGCCCTCCGTCACCGCAGGCGATGCCACCTTCCCCTCTGCTGCGGCAGCAGGGGCCTTCGTAGAAGAGTCCATGACAACTGCTCACCAGCACCTTGGCGGGCTCCACAACCAGCGCAGCAGCGAGAACTAGTTCACAACTTTGGTATGCATGGCTAGATCCGCATGATAGCAGCACGATTGTACCCGGTCGTGAGGAGAGACTAGCACCCAATCACGTGACGAGCATTCGGACTCAACGCAAACACAACAGCAGTTGATGTTGCAAAAAGACTCTTTGTCACGGAAGTACTCTTCGACGCTACCAAGATGAACAGCCCACTTTGGTTGCCGCGTTGGGTCTTGTCGCCTTGTGTGTGTATGTACCGTTGTGCGGCAACGCTCATGCTCAAGTCAAGCACCACTCAACGCACGACCAACCTCTCAACACAAAGTGTCGCCATGATGTGCCGTGCACGGATCAATATGCCCTCATGTCTTTTTTTGAGCAACTCCGCACCGAAGGCCACCGAAAGAAACACGTCTACTACAACCGCCGCCGTTTTCGCAAACGTGCCTGCTGCTTCATGACCGCCAAGCCATCCTGAGCGACAAGTACACCTTGGCGGCCACGTTTCAACTTTTGCTTAGCATTGGGGCGGGAGCTTGGTGCTTGCACGGCTGCTGCTTGTTTGCGCTTCTGCTTCTGCTTGCGCTTCCCTGCGGCACGCTTTGGGGCGTCAGATGCGTTGGTCTTGGCAACCGCAGACTTGTGCTTCTTCTTTCGGCTCTTGCCGTTTGCTTTTGACATGTGGTGCTTGGGGCCCACCGCCTCAGTGGCAGCAGCGGCGCCCTCACCATCAGTGTCGTCGTTGTCGCTGCCCTCGGCTGGAACACCGCTGACCAGGCCTTGAAGGTGTGCCGGAACCTGTGCCAGCAGGGATGACACATCCATCACTTCCACCTCATCCACGACATCATCGTCACTGCTTTCACTGTCTCCTCCGTCATCGTCGTCAGACTCGGAGCCGGTGGAATCGCCAGCGGCGGCGGCATCAGCAGCCATGGAGCTTGCAAGCTCGCGTTGATACTCGGCGTCAAACTCACCGTCTGCTGAGCTGTCGTCCCCATCACTATCATCCTCACTACTCCATCCAGTGCCCGAAGCACCAAGGAGCGGGGCGATCGCTGACTCCCCTGGCATGTCCATCTCTTCATCGTCACTACTGTCCTGCAGCTGTGGGTTGCTCTGTGTCACGAACAGCTTGGAAGTTCCGCGTGGCAGCAGCCTCTGTACCAACACAGCCACCACAGTCAGCCAGGTGAGCGTGTTCAGCGAATGAGCTAAGTGGTACCACAGCACAACACAACGCAGCCGCGCCCAGCCCACGTGCATGTTCCTACCTGAGAAAGAAGCGACGAGAGCTGTTGCCGCAGTTTCTTGATCTTTTGTGACTCGCGGTCATTGTCAGTCGCATTCTGGCCCTGGGGCTTACCGAGAATGGCGGCAAGCTCGTCCTGCAACCCCAACGTTCGTTGGAAGGCACTTGGTGAGGAGAACGTCGCCTCGGGAAGTACAGCGGCACACATACCTCGTCCAATCCGAGATCAGCATCAGCAACAGTTTGCATCACCCACTTCTTGTCAGAGTTGTGCTTGGACTTGCGCATGTCGAAGTCAGACACCTTGCGGGCCACGCTGATGCGAGTCACGATCTTGTTCATGAAGCTGTCCAAGCAAGAGGAATGAGGAATGGTGAAAACAACAGCAACAACAGGTGCGGCTTTGCAACAACATGAGCGCACCTCTTGTCAATGGGAAAGCCCGGAAAGTCGCCATCGATTCCGAGCGCCTTCAGAATGTTGTCGTATTGTTTCTATCGTTGGTGTCAGACACGCAAAACGAACCAAACAGCCAGCCAGCCACCCACACACCATGAGTGTCCGGTGCGAACAATGGCGCTGCGCAGAGCGACCTACCTGCTCACGCGGCGCAACAAGCGCCAACGTCAAACCCTCGCGAGTGGCTCGGGCTGTGCGACCGGACCGATGGACGAACACCTGGGGCACTTTCGGGAGGTGGTAGTGCACGACATACTGAACCTGGGGGATGTCGAGCCCACGTGCAGCCACGTCTGTCGCAACCAAAATGGAGCGGTCGTTCTCGCGGAATCGCTCCAGGTGTTTCAACCGCTGGCGCTGCTGCATGTTGGCATGCAGTTGGTGAACGGGGAGGCGAAGAGCCAATAGCAACGCGCTCAGCTTGCGAAGGGCGCTGATGGTGTTAACGAACACCAATGTTCGTCCAGGGTACTGACAGCGAAGTAGCCCAAGCACACAGCACCAATAAATCGGCACGCAAAGCTGCGTGAGCATCCCCCCCCCCCCCCCCCCCCCAAGACAAAACGCCAGCCTCAGTACAACAAGAACACATGCGTACCTGCAACAGAAACGCGTACAGATACTGGTCTCGCTCCTGTTCCAGACACTTAACGGCGGCGATGGACAGCCCTTTCGGCAAGGTGATGGCAGCGGTGGCCTTAGTGCCCTTCCCTAGCCTCTCGCCGCGCTCGATGCTCGCAGACACCGCAGCGGTGCCCGGAGCTTTCACTCGGACAACCACGGGAGAGGATCCACTTCCGCACCGTGCCAGAAGCACCTCCATGGCAGTGCGTGAGCGCATGGACGCGGCATACCTGACCGACACGAAAGAGGTCACCACGAGGAGCCGATCACACACTGAGTCACAGTTCCAAACTCCCACACAGCGACACAACACCACAACCGTGCAAAACGTACTTGCGAAGGAAATACTTGAACTTGCGTTTGCGCGTCTTCTTCAAATCCTGCGCACGCTTGTGCTCCCGCCGACGCTCCGCCTCACCATCATCGTCGTCCTCAGACCCACTCACGCCGGACTCGGCGTCACTCCCTGACTCAGATGACGAAACCCGACCCCACATGCCCCCATGGCGCCTATCAAGAGAAGCCATCGCACGGCGGGCCAAGAAGTCAGCGGACGAAGCCACGTTGTCCTTGCTCGCTTCTCCGGATGTGGCTGAGAAGCACAAGTTGATGCGGGGGAAGGCAAGGGGCGAACCCTCGTCCCCCTCCACGTCAGACGCAGCGTCGGAGTCGTCGGCCTCTGGCTCGACGCCGCCGTTCACGGCTTCGATCAACATGTCCAACTCGGCGTAGTGTCCCGACTCAACCATGCGGTCAGCTTCATCCATTGCGAGGAACTGCAGACACAGACACGCGACACGGACAGCGCGTGTGCGTGAGAACGTCTGATGCAATGCACCTGTTCATCCGAGCATGCAAGGTGCATCGTACCTGAAGCTTGTGAAGCTGCCCAATGAACTGTCGATGTTCCGAACTGCCTTCCACCAGCTTGGAGAAACTGCGCAACGCAGCCACAAACACAGGCTCAGGAGGCGGAACAACGAAGACGGGCGACACGCCGCGACAACTCACCGGCCTGGAGTCGCAACGATGATATCTGGCCGGGCACGGATGAGACGACTCTGCTTTTGCTGAGCAAGACCACCCACCACAGCGGCAATCTGCGGAGGGGGGATATCCACTCACACCAGAGAGTGAGGCACACCACGCCACCATGACAACAGGGCAACCCGGGGATGCGGCAACAACAACTTGGGCCAGGCACGCACCCTCACAGCCGTGTCCTTTGCTGCAGCTTTCAGGTGAGTGGTGACTTGAAGAGCCAACTCGCGCGTTGGACAAATGATTAGCGCCGGAAGCATGGCCCAACGCCGTTCGTGTCGTGGGTTGTCTTCGTCAACGTACTGTTGGAGTGATGGCTTCAGCTTCGGCAAGAGGGACGGTTGGCGGGACTTGGTCACAGCCATGCCCAGTTGCTCGCGACGACAAAGCAAGTGATGAATGATCGGAATGCCGAACGCCAAGGTCTTTCCGGACCCAGTTTCAGCAATACCGGCAACGTCCTTCTTCTTCAACAACGCTGCCGGGATGGTTTCGCGTTGGATGTGTGTTGGAGTGGTGAATCCCAGCTGCACACATTGTCACGCACGCATCACGTGTCAAACACACACGACAGTTCGAGTCGCTGCTTCGAGCGTCCCTCCTACCTTGAGCAAATTCGCTGCAATCACGGGATGCACACCCAACTTGTCCCATTTGCTTGGCACGTGCTTCGCCACCACCTTTTGCTTGGCCTCTACTTCTCGCGGACGCTTTGCCTCCTTCTTCGCCTGTTTCTTCACCTCTTTCGTCTCCTCTTCTTCCGCTTCGTCTTCGTCTTCCTCGACGTCGTCTTCGTCTTCGTCTCCATTTTCTTGCTCCTGTTCAGCTGCTGCCTTGGCCGCTCGCTTGGCCGCTCGCTTGGCGGCTCGCTTCTCCGCCCGTTTCGCTGCTCGCTTCGCTTTGCGCCGCGCGGCGCGCCGTTCTTTCGCTGTGAGCTTCTTCTCTTCGCCGTCTTCATCAGCGCCTTCGCCGGTGCCCTCTGGCACAGAAGACGGGGCAGCGACGTCGGGCACGTACGATTCGGAGGCCTCCATGGTGGCGTTGGCCGACGCAGGTAGCGGCCTGGGAGCACGAAGTCCGTGCATTATGATAAGAACACACGTTACCACCGCCAGGAAGTACAGGTGCACAACGGGTGAGCCAAACACCCAAACCAGTGCAGACCACAACAGCTGTGTAGCGCAAAGGTGCCACGCACCGGATCTGCACTGATTGGTCCATGCGCAGCACATCGTACGCGTTGCCTGAATCACACAGCACAGTTATCAGTGAGCCAGTCACAGAAACAACCGAGCGACGGTGGGCCACGATACTCATGAGTGTGTTCGGTGCGAGCGTGGACACGCACCATCAAGCACCTCCAAACCGAAGAAGCCCTCTTCGGCAAACTCGGTGTCAGCGACATCCACATCCACCTGCTTCCACGGGAGGTGCTGGAACGGAAGCGCCTTCATCTCAAATCTCACGTCTTGAGCACCCTCCGGCGGCCCTGCTTCACTGTCACTGTCGCTGCCACTGGCACCACCTGCGTCGTCCTCCACAGGTGCGGGAACTGGGACGGGCTTGCTTCTCTTGGCTCGCTTCCCTTTCTTTGACTTGGACACCCCCCACCCGCGCCCCGCCACAGGAGCGCTTCGACGGGAACTTTTCTTCTGTTTCATGGCCCCGCGGGCATCCGACCTGGCAACAAAGCTCATTCTGCCGGGTGAACAAAAGAGGCACAAGCAAACTGCTGCTGCAGCGGCTGGTTATGTGTTATCTTACAACATCATATGTTTGATACAGCAGTGACGCAACTCGATCATCGAGTCCGGGTCTTGAAGTGCCACCATGCTCGGCCTCACACGCCTGGCATGTCGTCAGTCGGCGACGATGACGCATCACTTTGGTGCTTCTGTGTTGGGTGGTATGTATGTCGCCAGCGACATGTGTGTGCAGTTTATGTCAACCAAGGTTCGGCGGTGCGCCTCCTCTTGGGTTGACATCGTGTCACCGAGTTCCACGTCGTTGCAGGTTCCTCGTGACCAAGTTCGCGTCAAGTTTTCTCGCTCAGGTGGCCCGGTACGGTGTTTTGAGTGCCACACCATACCATACTGGGATCAAGTGGCCGCCACAGTATGTAACCAACGGCTGTGCGGTGTGTACAGGGGGGCCAAAACGTCAACAAAGTAAACACGAAAGCTGAAGTCCGGTTCTCCATTGCAGATGTGGGTATCGGTGGCATGCAGGCGTGAGATTATGGTGTTTCCAGTATTTACTTTCCTCCTTGGTTCGTCTCCGTCTTCCCGCTTGCATAGGCGGACTGGTTGGATGCTGATTCGCAGAAACGTCTCATGGCACTCTACCCCAATCGAGTCACACGACGCGGAGAGTTTGTGGTCACCAGCCAAGTGGGACGCACGTACGTGTTGCTTCAGATGTAACGCCAACAACAAGAGCTGACGTGTCATGTCACCTGCACGCACAGACAACACGGCAATCTCGAAGACGCGTTCACCAAGCTTGAGAAAATGTGTACCGAAGCATGCAAAGTACCGAAGGCACGAAAGCTGCGCACTGAGCCGTCGAAAAAAACCAAAGAAAGACGTGTTCAGGACAAGCGAAAGCGTTCTGAGGTCAAAAAGAACCGACAACGCAACCGGATCGAGAAGTGGTAGCGCCGGTATAGAGTAATAACTTGTTTCTGTTCAGCGTATCGCGCGAAGCAAACACACAAGCTACACGCAACACAAACAACGCAAACATTCAACGATATCTCTACAGTACAAAAGGGCAAGAGCAAGAGCAAAGGAACCCAAACTACCATCCATCCATCACAACGACGGCATATGGTGCAGAGGTTACCGCTTTGCACGTCGCCCGCGTGGGTTCTTGCCACCACGCCTCTTGTTGCTTCTTCGCCCGCCACCCAACCCTCCCCGCGCCTCTGCCGCTGCAGCACCGCGCTGCATGCGGGCGATGGGGTTGGCCGAGAGTTGCGGCGGCGGCGGCGAAGTTGACGAGTTGTGTGGTCCCGCAACTTCCTGCCTGGGGCGGGCCATGGGGTTGTCGTGCAGCACCAAGGAGCTTCGCGGTCCATGCCACATGCTTGCTGCGGTGTCTTCGCCCGGTTGAGCTCGCTTCGCGACCGGGTTGGAGGCCCAAGTGCTCATGTTTCCAAGCTTCGTGATGGAAGCACGTGCCGATGCGGTGGCTTCAGCACCATTCAGCGGTACTGCACCAAGGGACGTCAACCGACGTGCCTCGGTTTGCTTGCGCAACGCGGCAAGCTTGGACGCGCGAATCTTCGATACAGTTGCACGAACCAAGATCTACGCACACAGGAAGAGGCCATCGACGCAGGGTAAGACACATACCCAAGTGATGAAACCGGGAAAACCACCGCAGGAGCACGTACCACGACAGAGAACAATGCAAAGCAGATGAACAGAGCGATAACAAAGACGCTCAACGCCTGATATGCAATTGACGTGGAGTCTACGCCCTCCGCCTTAAACAACAGTCCACACGCAAACAACGCGAACGTGCACCCCAATGATGCGTGCTGGAATGCGCCGTCACAAGCACAACAGTGAGTTGTGTAGCTGTCATTCACACAGCAACAGCAACAGCAACAGCAACACGTACCTGAAGCACATAGGCATCCCGATCTGGCAGAAACGGTTTGGTCGAAGAAAACTCTACCCAGGCAACAGCGCTAACAAACAAAGCATAAACAAGCTGCAGAGGAGATCCAGGATTGAAGAAAATCGAAAGCGACACCAAGAGCAGCTTGCGCAACGTCTCCACTAGCACCGACCAGTACCTGCAACCAGACACGTGAGCAGATGCAGGCACCCAGCGAGGGACACTCAACAAGCGTACGCGTGTGGGCCAACAGCTTTGTACAAGAAGCCAAAGCGTGCACGAGTAGCTCGTTCTCGAAGTTGGTGGCGGTGCCGCCGCAGAACAAGGAGGATCGTGAGTGGCAGGCCCACGGTATACAACACCAGCAAGGCTCCACTCCACCCAGCAAACATCAACCAGGTGCGCGTGTAGCACTCCACCCGCACATCCGCCAGGAGATAGGGTGTGCCGTCGATGTCCACACATCGAAACGTGCGCAGCAGTCGCACACTAATGGGAGCGTAGCAAAGAAGCAGGTACCTGAGTAGCAAGCAATCGACATCAGACAGAGTACCACGACCATTGGGAAAGAGCAAAACGTGCACTCACTGGCACTCTGCTTGAAATATTTCTGTCCAATGGAGCAACTTCCACGCTGACATGCACCCCACACGCAACTTCCTGGCTTTGTTCACGATAAGTGCAGCGAACAGGGCAATTGCCACAAACTTGAACGCTACTATCGTGGTGGAAAAACGAAAGTAGAACGAGTCCGCCGTCGCACACGAGGTTCGCAACATGCCGTGTAGGTCCAACAGGAATATCTTCATGGTGTCCAACATCTCCGCAAAGACAGCGGGCCAGGGAACGCTGAAGTTGCTGCTGGCGGCAGACATGACCTGGCCAGCAGCAACAACGATTTTGACCTGCAAGAGGCGCAGCAGCAAAAAGGCTCATTCAGTTGCGCAGCGAACAGAACAGAGTGCAACAATCGCGTCGACGAACCAAATGCATTGGGAGGGCATCACGAATGAGGAAGAAAACGCCCGCCGCAGCCAACAACGCCAACGCCACCACGCCCATAAACACATAAGTTTCTTGCGTGGACTCTTGACAGCGCCGACAGCGCCCAAACTGCATGAAGAATCCCTCTTGACAAAGAGAACTGCCCACGTGATCAAACTGTCACGACGCGCCAGTGTCACACGAACACAACCCGCGACATACCACAACTTTTCGGTGTGTCCTGATGCACAGCGTGACTTGACAGTGGTGTTGCCACCCACACAAGCAGCCACAAGAGGGCATGCCAGAAACTGGTTCGACGATGACCCTGTTGTCCAATAACCGGGTCGAGCGTGCATGGACGACTCAGTAATGTTGTCACCATCCGCTACGCCACAGTAGGCCCCCTCACTTGGGCAGGGCTGGCATTCAGCAGCACCTGTGCCTGCGTCAAGCGCGGCAAATTGAGCCATACTGCAAGAAACAACCGCCCACTGCACAAGAGGTGGTGAAGGATCCTCGTTCCCCGACTTGTCGACGGCTTTGGCGTCCAGACTGTACGGGCCGACCTCCAAATGGTGGATCACGTAGGAGCACGGCTTGTTGAGCGGCCAGTTGGTACAAGCCGCCTCCCACTCCACAGGCAGGCCGTTTAGTCGCACCATGATGTCCACCAAGGCTGCAGTTGCGTTCACATCGACCACGGACGCGGCATCTTCGCCTGCCCCACTCTTGGTGGCGCGCAACAAAAACTCGGCACTGGAGAATCCAAAGTTCGATGGCGGGTACATATCGATGAAGGTGCTTGGGGGGGTCAACGAAACGGTGAAGTCATAACTGCAAAATGCAAACCCATGTCAACAATGACATCGCGCTTGCCGAAATGGCAACAAGCACGGTACGGACGTGGCGGCAGGGCTTGTGTTGTTTGCAAGGTCTCTGGCACGCAGTTTGACTTGATATCGCCCTTCCTGAAGTGTGGCGCAACAACACAAGACGTTGGAAGGTAGCAACACACAGAAAGTGCACAATACCAACAACAGGGCAATGCTTCTGGCGCGTACATCGAGGTCTCTCAGCACCAACAGCCGTGGATTCGTGTCCAAGTCCGTGGTGATTTCTTCCCACGTCGCCACTGCCTTTCCGTTCCGCGCCAAAGAGTAGTCAAACGGAAACGTTCTGGCAATTGCAGCTCCCCCAGCCTCTCCCAGTAGCTCAAACTGGAACTGCACAGTGGTCTCACTCGTGGAAACGGGTGGCGTCGACACCCACCGTGGTGTTTCCGGCGGAACAGTGTCGACTATCCAAGAAAACACGACAGGGGAGCCAACCAATCCACCGGCATCCATTGACTGCAGTATGACGGTAGCGTCGCCATCTGCAAACGGAGTGTCGAAATTCAGCGAGAAGGTCCACTCACGCAACACCCACTCCAAGGCATCAACCCCAGCATCTTCGTCAGCTGCAGGAATGCCGGCACGGTGAGAGCGCAGCGCCGCAGATGACCACAACCCCGAAGCAACATCCACGCCAACTGAGGTGTTCACAGAGATATCCAACACACTGCAGGCATCCAACCCGCCTAGACTGCGAAAATACACGTCACAAGGTGTGTGGTCCGTGCATTTGACCTCAAACTCAGGGCGCGTTACTGACGACACAGGCGTTGGATGAGCCAGCAACGACACCACTGGCGCCAGAGGATCCACAGCCACAGCCACTAGGAATGGGTTGACTTCGGTGTTGCCAGCATTGTCCGTGGCAACAAGAGATACTGAGTGGTTGCCGGCCGGCAGGGGCGGTGTGGACAGCCTACCGTGTGTTGTTGCCGTAACAACAGTGACACCGTCCACAACCAATGCGAATGAACAAGGGGGCGAGGCTTCCGCAGCTGAACACTGAGCATCCACCAACAACGACTTTGAGCTGGATACATCTGGCAACCCGAAGCGGTCACTTGGGGTGCTACCCACAGACACCGGAGGGACAGTATCGACGGCCCACGAAATCGGAAGGAGTTGCGGGGCGACGTTGCCGGAAGCGTCAGTCGTTTTCACCACCACAGCATACTGGCCGTCGCTGGGTGTAGTCACATGCAGAGCCTCCGCCGCCAGATCGTGCACCACCCCACCCCCCTTGCCGAATGCGGTGAGGTTCGCAGACGTGGTGTAGGCTTGGTGGCGAATGGAACCAGACTCCGGGAATGAGTCAAAAAGGAGGGTAGCACCTGCAGGAAGCGCATTCAACACGGAAGAGGGCGCTCCCGCCGCATCCACCATTGTGTAGTTGCACATGGACGGCTCCGAGGCACAGGCCACCACAATGACCACCTCTGTTTGGTTGGTAACTGCGGGGGCAGATGACAACACAACCAAATCGGGCGGGGTGGTGTCCACAACGAAAGCAGCTGTCTGAGCGGCCGTGTCGCGCCCGCTGTTGCCCGCAAGGTCGACACTCCACACCTTCAAGGTAATCCACCCATCAGGCAACCCATCCAACTGGATGGCTGTGTGAATACTCCCAAGCTCACGCCTTGTTGCAGCCACCAATCCACGATCAGTAGCAGAGGCAACGCCGTCTGGTGAAGCCCATACTTGGACGAGAGCTGTCGTCACCAGCTCGGATGCCTCAATCTCCACAATGGCAGATGAAGCGTTGTGAAACGCGCTGGGACCGTCAATGATGCGCGCTTCAGGATCCGTTGTGTCCACCACAAGCCGTACTCGAGCAGCAACGTTATCCAAGTTCCCGGCCAAGTCAGCTGAGGCAACAGTCAAGGTGTGGTTTCCATCCGGAAGCTGTCGAATACGAAGGTGGGTCATGTTGAACTCGCTGTCCGGGCCTGCTGTGCTGTTGAGAGGGACCGTGAACAGCGTGCTCTCCCCCGAAGCTTCCACATGCGGCCACTCAGGCTCATTCATGTCGCCCAGATAGACATGGAACACACAAAGTGGCCAATCATCCGTGCATGTTGCCCCAAGCAACACTTCGCTCGAGTTCACGATATGGCCCCCTCCCAGCATGGACGGGAGGGCGGTCGCATGCATGTCAATAACTGCTGCAGTGGTGTTGGGAGGTGTAACATCAGCTAGCCAGCGCAGCACCTTCGGCGGGTCGGCCAGGTTGCCAGCCCCATCCTCAGCCGCAACACGTAGAGTGTATAACCCGTCGATGCTGAGGGCAAAATCGAACGTAGCATTCGCAGTGTTGCTAGTCGTAGATGTGCAGTTGACTTCGTGCCTTGACAACGCTTCCGTGGGACTTTGCGCCTCCAGCCAGCAACGAAACGCACACATCGGACAGTCACTTCCGTCACCCTCAAAGGCAGACGCATTGACAGCGACAATGCGCGAACTTGTTGATGGTGTCGCTGAAGAGCCACCTTCTGCACGAGAATCGGGGGACCACCATGGCAACCACGCTTCCGTTGTTGGTGGTAGCGTGTCCACCGTGTATGCATACGATGCAGACAGTACGCCAGTGTTACCAGCGGCGTCATTCCCTCGAACTCCCACTTCCATGGGGCCGTCACTAGGTGCAAGAAACTCAGCAATGGCAGGGCCAGTAGGCTCGAACCTGCGGTTGGACACAACCGTAATGAGTTTGGGGACAGCACGCAGGAACTGGCAGCGAAACGTACGTCCACTCGATGCGGTCGTGCTGCACGAAGGAGCCAAACGTTTCCGTGCTGGCACAGCGAACATCAAGCGTGTGCGAACCAGCAGAGACAGGGCCGACCACAAGAGTAGAAGACCCAGGAGTCCAGTCGTCGCACCCATCCGAGTCAACACGGTATTCAAACCTGCACTCCGCAACCAGTGAGCACCAATACTGGCCAGAGAGATGCACGCGACAATCGTACCAAGTGTATGTGTGGGAGGACCCCAGCTCAAAAGCGGCAGTTGGTGATGTGGTCACAACCCCTTGTTGCGACGCCACCGAGCACACGAGAGGAACAGGGTCGGGGCCTTCGCTTGGATCGACAACCCACCGATGGGAAACTGGTGAAGCATCCACTGCACCAGTCGCCGATATGGAGCGAAACTCGACTTCATGCATCACAGGGGACGACTGTGACCCCATCTGCATGGAAAACACCATGTTCCAATCTTGACTTGGACGAAGAGTCAAAGAATCGCGGGAGGCGTTGCTCGACAGCGGTACGACTCGCCAAGGGTCAGCGTTTAAGCGGTACTGGATAGCTGCAGCCGCGGGTGTTGCGGACAGAACGAAACGAGCAGTGCTGTTGGAGGTCACTCTTCGTGGACTCTCGATCAAGTGCGTGTCCAAGTCGAGAGACGCGACCGCGTTGGTACTTGAACCACCGTCGCTATCGACCACACGCGTCCAGCTGCTCCCTCCGTCAGTTGTAAAGTCAAACACACACCTCGTTTCACTGCAAGAGAACTCAAACTTAGACAATCGAGAGTTGGATTGAAGCGGTGGTGATTGAACGATGAAAGCCGTGGGTGCCACTTGATCAAACACCCAATTGAATGTGCTGCTCCCAACAGCAGGTGAGAGGGTGGTGGCGGTTGATGGGCTCCAGCTCAGTGGAGTCACCTCAATCTAGAGGCACAAAACACAGTGGTGAGTGTTGACTGTTTCCCAGACCAGGTATCGCATCTTTGGATAACCCAACACGTACCGTCACATCGGTGCGAGAGGTGCCGGAGAACGGAGTGAGATCCACGGCCGCAATTGCCACGATGGAAGATGACACAACCGTTTTGTTCAGCAACACAGTCTGTGTGGCCCCTGCATCATTCGTGGCAACCACACGAAATGACATGGTGGGAAACAGCGCGTTTGACACCGGCATCTCAAAGGATACGGTGCTGGATGGCTGGTTTGTGAAGGCATCCGGCTTCGACACAAAGCTGACCAATGAAGGCCATTTCACTCCCAGCCCAAAGGCCGCGTCAGCAAGATACGTCAGGGAGCTCACGGATTCTGGCAACATTCCCACTAGTGGGGGTGTCTGCACAAAATCACAACGGTGACTGTGTGCGTGCTCTCCAACACCCCTGAGCAGAACGTTCGTACCACATCTGCAACATCAATGTTGATCACTCGCCCGGATGCCGAACACGTAACTCCAATAAGGGCATCAATACACGGGTCGTAGCTTGCCGCAAGTGCACTGAAGTTCCAAGGGTGCTGCCTGTTTGTCCAGCCCGCAACGCTCAGCTCAATCAAACCGCCCGCAACAGAGCACACCTCAAACGTACTGAAACGTCGAGTCAATAGCGTGGAGCACCACCAGGTCACCCGCGTGAATGGCAGCCTGCGTGGAGGAAAATGTGCACGAAATAGCAGCACACTTCGCAGACAGCGAAGCAGGGACTGTTGCTGTCAAAAGATTGTTGTGTAGCAATACCTCAGACAAGGATGGCGCGTTTGCTAGCTCAGCTGGGATCGTTCCAGACAACAGATTCCCCCGTAGTCGAAGGACTGAAAGCAGAGGCAAAGAACCGAGCGACGCCGGTACCGTCCCAGACAACTTTGCATCCAGCACGGCGACCGTAGTCAGCAAGGGTGACGAAAACTCGGGCAAACTTCCATTCAGCGAAGTAGAGGAGGCGGTGAGAACTTCCAAGTTTTGCAGGTCCGCCAACGAAGATGGCAGAGACCCAGACAGCTCGGCGTTGTCGTCCAGGTACCTGGTGTGCACACGCACAACATCAAGACAAGCAAATCAATGACATGACGATGGGAGTCAAGATGTACATGGATGGCAGGAAAACGCACAGCCTCGCCAAGTTTGGCACGGCTACATGCTCGCTGATCGTGCCCTGAAGGTCATTGCCGTTGACCATGAGAAACTCCAGGTTTGGTAAATTGCCAGCGAAACCATGTGGCAAATGAGTGAGTCGGTTGTTGCTGAGTCGAAGCTCAGTAAGCGCTGGTAGGCTCCACCATGAATCTGGTTGAAGGTTGCGTGAGCCAAGACAACCCTCACATACATATACACATACACATGCGCGCACACACACACACACACACACAGCACCACACACAACACACAACACACCCGGAACGGCTCCCTCGAAGTGATTTCCGGTGAGGTCGATAACACTGAGCTTTGACAAGCCCCCCCAAGCTGTCGGCAAAGTGCCACCAATGGTGTTTGTGGAAAGTTCTCTGATCAAGCCAAGCGACAAACAGTCAAACAACCAACCAGCATCGGAAGCGGTGGCACAGGTACGGACACTTTTGTCAGTGTGCTGGACAGAGCTCCAATTTCTGGAGGCAACGTTCCCGTCAATTGGTTGTCGGAAACAAGCAACTCTGTGAGTGACGTATTCCCCAAGCTAGGCAACTGGCCTTCAAAGCTGTTTTCAAAGGCTCGGAGGGAGCTGAGAGAGCGGAATGTGTCCAGAAACGCTGGCAGCTCGCCGGATAAGCCGTTGCTGTTCACCCACAACTGCTGTAGAGATGAAAGCGTCGACCACTCGGGAGGAATACCACCAACAAAGCCATTCATTTGCAGGCGAAGCCGTTGTAAGGTGGTGCAGTCGCCCCACTCAGGAGGAAGGGAACCAGACAGCGCGTTGTCAAAGAGGGCTCTGTGATTTGGCACGTTTCGCTGTGAAAATGCAACCAGAACAGCGCATGGAGAGCAAACAACGTACAATTCTGTGATAGGCAAGTTGCAGATGTGGGCGGGAGGAGAACCTGTCAGCCCACAGCTCCGAAACCGTCTGTGGAACAAGCAACAACCGATCAACACCACATCACAGACAAGCCACAAGCACGGCTCACGTACACAACCTCCAATTCGGTCTGGTTAATGGCCGCTGGGATTGACCCAACTAGCTTGGGATTGGTCGAAAGATCCACTTCTCTCAAAGAGGGTAAACCTTCGAACAATGCAGCGGGCATTGTGCCGTCTAAGTTGTTGTTGGCAACATCCCTGCGCGTGAACACCCGAATCAGCGTGCTCCCATACGATGACGTCGCTATGCACCCCACGCACAACTGAGTGACCGATGAAGCGGCGCATTTTACTCCGTGCCAAGTGCATGCATCACCTGCACCCCAACCGTCGTTGGATGTCCATGCTGCACCGTTGGTCGAGGAGTCTGCGCAGAATTGTCAGAACAGTGTCAGAATCAAACAATGCCACAGGCAACTCAGCTTCTTCAGACATACACAAAGACATTAACGCGCTGGATTCGTCCGCCAAGATCCTTCCCACCAACAAGAGGGCGCATGCCGTCACAAGTCTGACACGAACCCCGGCCCCCATCCCCTCACAATCTATCTGACTTGCAGAGCGGGCGGGATCCAACGCAAGCACGCTGCGCAATTCACAGAATTCAGAATCGCTGGCTCGCCGTTCTCTACAGTTTGTTCTTCCAGGCTCACAATACTACTGCACACGAAACACTCATACGCACTGCAAAATGGACCAGTTGACGTCAAAGCTCCTCAAGTTTCGCGGGTTCGTTGAGGAAGAGTTTGTGTAGCGAGTTGTGATAAAGGTTGTGCCCACCAGTCGTTCACCATGACTGTGCAGACTGCTGGCGTCGAAACTTGCGTCGTTCAACACTTGCGAAGTCTCTCACCGTGCCCAAGTGGCGGAACTCGAGCGAACTGTGGACCAGTACAAACAGCAGTCTTTGCGACTCAAGGACTTGCTTGCCTCACAAGCAAAGGGCTCTCAAGATGTCTTGGATGAGTTGCAGGGCAAACTACGCGAAGTGTCAGAGACACTCCGAGGAGCAAACACCACGGTGGCGCTGTGCAAGGCGAAGCTGAATGAGTCCAAACAGCAATGTGAGCAACAAGCGTCACAAATAGGTATGATTGTCTCCAGTTGGGACTGGGTTCAGAACGTTGATGCGAGCATGCCCTTCAGACACACTGCAACGTCAGATCCTCGATCTCCAAAGTCAAATTGACGCCACGCATGCTTTGGGGAGTCCCAGTCACCAGGGCCTTGCGACCATGTATGAGAAGGTATGATAGAGCGCGTTCTGTTCACATGCATTCGTTCCTCACCCATAGGTGTCAGCAACTTGAATCAAGCCGCAATGCACTCAACGTCAGCATGGCGGGACATGCGGCTACCCAAGCAGATATCAAGGAAGCAAAAGCAGCTCTGGAATCTCGCGGTAGGTTTGAACGAGTATCCTGCATGTGTATACATCGTCTACGGTTGTCTGTGATAATCGGTGTGGAATAGAGAAACACGCTATGGCTCAGGAGGCTACCATTGCGCAACTGCGAACTCAGAACGAAGAGCTGCTTCAGCGTGCCAGATGCACTGCGACTGAAGCGAAAAAGAGCGCCGATGACGCTGTCATGTGTCGCTGGGAACTGCAAGAAGCAACGGTTGCTCTCAAGGATGCAAAAGCGCAGCTCGCTACAGTGGAGAGTGAAGGTGGGTCGAAGGTGGGTCGAAGTTGTAACCATGTGGGTTTCCCCTGACCACAACTCTGTCACAGCTGCGAAGTCGAAACAGCACAACAAAGGTATGCCCAAGTCGTTTTTTTTCGTCCTTGTCCGTTGTTGTTGCCCAGGTCACAACAGCCACCTCCCCCAGAGCTTCGGTTGGCATTATCCAGTCTTCGTGAAAGTCTCCATGAGACTCATGCTGCCTTGGAAGCTCAACAAGAAGAGACAGACGAGCTGAAGGCGAAGATGAAACAGACACCCCAGGACGTGAGCGTGGCGGTCAAATCCACTCAAACCGCAGCGAAGCCAATCGGTAAGTCTACAGCGTCTCTCGGCGGGACAAACTCATCCACACTCTCCCTTGTCTTCCAGCGCAACGTAGACCGCCGCCGCTACTCACAAGCAGTGAAAGCTCCAAACCCATTCCGGCTGACTCGTCGAGCAGGGATACCCATCTGCCGCAAAGGGACCGTCCAACAACTGCCGACAACGCGGCAGGCGCCGTGCGCACTGCACGCTCAACTACAGATTCGTCCAAGGATGAAGATGTGGCACGAGGAGAGCGGGCAGGGACGGAAGCAGTCTCGTCCGGCGACAAAATCCATTTGTTGTCAAATCCCTTGCCGCCAAAGACAACTACCAAGGCCCTGATACCTCCCTGCGTCCACTGTGGGGAGGCTGCGTTCGGATTGATGGTGAGGAAACGACAATGTGGGAAATGAAAGGAGTGCAGCTCAATGGTTTTCGTTGCACAGATCAAATGTAGCCAATGCCGCTCACCATTCCATGCGCACTGTCTGACCACAAGCCAGCCACCACGTACGACGCACATCGCTGTTGGTGTTGGGCGCAACAGACTAAACCACCCTCCAGGTGTTCATGCGCTTCCAGCAACATGTGCGAATTGCAACAAGGCTGCCCAGCAGTCAACCCGTGTGCTCGATAATGCCCCCCTCGCCGCTCCTCTACGGAAATGGCAATCCAGGCACCAACCTGGTCGTCCCACTCCACCGAAGCGACCCCGAACAAAGGCTCCAACTTCGACGTCTCCGGACTCATCACCAATTGTTGCGGATTCATAGATAGTTGTGTTTTTGTGATTTCTCAGTCAAAATCATCGTCATACGAGCCACCGTCTGAGTCTGCAGCCTCACTTGCAGCTGCTGGATCACTGAAATTGCTGTATGCACCCACTGTCGATGCGGCTTCACTTTCAGCTACTGGGTCACTGAAATTGCTGTACGCACCCACTGTCGATTCACCCTCGGATTCACCCTCCGTAGTTTCTGTTCGCGGGGCATCCACGGTTGCTGCATCAGGTTTTGAGCTGGGTCGTACACGCTTGGACCCATTCGGAGCGTCAGGCAAAGGTGGTTTCCCCCCACTACCTGTGAACGATTTGCTTGATTGGCTTCGCTTGGGACTGCACCGTGCCCGACTTGGCCCTGCGCTCTTTCGTCGGTACGGAGACCGACCCGGGATTCGCGAGGGTGTCCCACTGTTCCCAAGCGTGCTCGGACTCATCCGGGGCTGCAGCCCAACACTGATACGAGCACTGTTCGTGCGACGCCGAGCCATGGTGGCTGCAGCAGATCTTGGCCGGCGCCGGCGCGGAAGTGGAACGGTTTGCAGAGGAATCGACGCAATCACGGGAGCACCATTTTTGTCTCGTTGGGTGTGAACTGTCGCTGGAAGCGCGTTGATGTCATCAACAAGATCAAACACCACCAACTCCGGTGCAGGCCACCGGAGCAGCCGTTCAATATCAGACTTTGGGCCGGTGCGACTATCTGAACTTCCGCGTCGACGTCGCTGCCCCTGACTACGCCGTCTGTTGGGTTTGGGAGACGCACACGAAGATGGTTTTCGTGTGTGTCGTCCCCGCACTGATGGTTGAGATGCTGACCGCTTCGTGCGGCGGCGTTGCCCTGATGGCGATGGGGACGACATCGAAAGTCGACTGTTGAACGTATGTGTCAAGGCTGAGTAGCGATGAACCCCAGCGACTTCATGCTGATGTCCGGGACTCGCGCTTGCCACATGCACTGCGGAAGGGACAACACGTTATCCTGAACCAAGGTACCCCCCCCCCCTCCACCGCCAAGCGTACCTTGCCCCAGCTGTTCCATTGTCTCTCGAAACGACGGCCGGCGAGCCCTTGCAAACGTGGACGCTTCCCCCCACTGCGCAGCATCGTTGCGTCTTCGTGAACCACCCGCAGTGTGGCGGAGATGACGTCCGACGGTCTCGGCAACAACGGGGGCGCCTGCTTGGGAGTCAGACCCGAGGCTTTCTCTGGACGCACGTCTCCGAGCAAGTCCAGCAGTTTCCTTTGCGGTCTGCAACAGCTCCATTTCTGCCTTTGCATGGCGCTCGGCGGCCAGTCTGGCTGCCTTTTGGGCTTTTCGCACTTCCTGCTGCAGATACGCCTCCATGCTCCGAGCCTCCGCGAAAAGCGGATGCTCTGGCCCGTGGCGTCCCGGCGCTGCAGACACTCTCCGAGTATGCTTTGCAGCACCCTTGCTTCCCAGCGCGCGAGTTGCAGGAGCAGATATTGGACGCTGGGTGTGGCACGCAACAACAACAACAGGTGAGTCTGCGGCAGTGCTCTCCATGCAACTATGTGCTCGGTGAGAACCCACAGTTGCAAGCTTGGCCTGCTGATTCCATTTCCGCGCCTTCGCTTGGTTGGCGGCAGCAACTTTTCTTTTCACGTGAAGGGGAATATCCGCAATTGTGTCCTTGAAGCGTTCATTACCCACCCCGATGGAGGCGGCGAACTTGTTCTGAACCCACACGTGGCGCTTGCTGTCACGCAATGACCACACGCAGTGCAGGAAGCAACACACCATGGGGACACCAACGTACCACTGGCTCAGCCTTGATATCGTATATTGGGCCGGGTTGGTCCCGTGTGGCCAGTTGCGCTCCGTGTTGAGCTGCTGCGCCGCCCTTGTTCATGAAATCCGCCAGTCCCTCGCGCCGCGCGGTGGGCCAAGTGGAAGTACCCGGAACCGCTTTGGGGGTTCGATGCGAGATGGTACCGATCTGAACTCACACGGGTGAGGGTGCACGTCTATCCTTGGCCTTTCATAAGGCGCGCCCACTTACGTGAAATAATCCAACCTCTTGGCCAGGTGCGGAGAAATCACGGGCGGTTGGTATGTGGGGCTTGCTCCGCGGCACTCGACTGCCAAATGCCCCGTGGCCTGCGCTTGGCCTCTGTCCTTTACCGACACTAACAAGCTCGGACCCTAAGTAGTCACGAACATCAGGACGGTCCCAGTGCGGACGAAAACCGACACTGCCATGTCCATGTGTTCCGATAGAACCAGCGGACGTTTCGTACTTGGCCCCTGGGACACTGTTGCCTGCGGACCACAACAACAACGGGTGACGAGATGTCCACACCCTCCCTGGCGTCAACAGGCTTCGTACCGGATGGCCTCTTTTTCGAAGTTCGCCCAAAGGTGGTTTTGCTGCGAAAGTTCTTGTGCTTCTGGTTAAAGCCGATACCCTTGTATGCTTGCAGATTCGTTGCGTCCGGGCCCTGTGACAGACACGTCGTTGGTGAGACCAGTTGCAGCGCAACAGCGGAAAGCCGCGCACGGACTGGTGTAGGAGGTGCTGGTGTACGTGACTCGCGGTCATTCCGGCCAGTCCTAAACAAAGTGGCCATGGCGCCGACTAGTTCACGTTGTTGCCAAGCTCGTGTGTTCGAAACGCACTGGGCACTGCAACATCACAGCATCATAAAATTATGTCATGTAGCTCGTCGTGCTATGCGAGACTTGAGCCGGAAGGGGCTCCAAGTGAAGTGTGGTTCCAAACTGATGATATCAGCGACAGTTGATCAACACGGCACCACGTTTTGTCTCGTCTCGGTGCCACGCTCACACGGAGCTCGACGAGCCGTCGTGCAATCGACGTGGCAAGTCGATTGCACGACGGTGCAACGGGGTCTGACGTAACTTGGTGTGACGACACACGCTTCATCCGCGAACCCGTGTCGTCATCATCCACATCACCTCATTCTTGCGGTCGCCGCAGCCGTTCCAGTAAGAATGGAGCAGGTGAAAACAGGACTAGCTGTAGTCGGAGCAGCGGCGCTGGCTGGCTCCCTCTTGGTGGTCACGAAGCGCATGTTGGAGCAGCACCGAGACAACCAGCGGCTCCGCGAGATTGCACGGTTGCAGGCCGAGCTGAGCGCAGTCTCTGCGGAGCTGCGCAAGAAGGACCAGATCGATGCGAAGGCGAAAGCAGGGAAGCCCATTCGCATCTATATCGATGGGTGTTTTGACATGATGCACTTTGGGCACAGGTTCGTTTGCGTGCGGGTGGCTGTCCATGTCAAGTGCCGCAGCAGTCCAACGCCCTGTGTTGTCCCAGCAACGCGCTGCGGCAGGCCCGCGCGGTTGGGACGCACCTCGTCGTTGGTCTAATCGGTGATGAGGATATTGTGCGCAACAAGGGCAGCGCTCCTGTCCTCCCTATGGAGGAGCGTCTGATTGCCGTCAAGTCGTGCAAGTTTGTTGATGAAGTGATCGAGTACGTGCGGTGGTGATCCTCAGGTGTCTCAGCTCGCTGCAACTGACGTTTGCCGTGTGGATCTGAGAGGGCAGAAATGCTCCGTATGATCTCACGCCAGAGTTTACGCGGCTGCTCAAGACGAAGTACAACATCGACTATGTTGTGCATGGCGACGATCCGTGTGTGACTGTACGTGGCGTGCTCCAGCACACCCCCATTGTTCGCATCCATCCTCACGCAGCAATGTTACAGTGTGATGGAAAGGATGCTTACGAGACTGCAAAGAAATTGGGTACGACCCAAGCTCTTTTGCGAACATTCTGTCGCCTTCATTCTGGCGCCTTCTTTCCTCAACGCTCATGTTGGTGTGGGCGCTGATCCAGGCATGTTCAAGACTATCAAGCGCACCGAAGGCATTTCGACCACCGACATCGTCGGGCGCATGCTCCTGATGAACCGTGAGCATCATGTCAGGTCAGTGTGGCGTGCAACATGCGCTCTCCACCCGTGCTTCGGTGTGCATCACGCGTTCGTGACTCGCAGAAAGGCTCCCGACGCCGACGAAGCCAAGGCAGCGACCGAGTCGGCACAGATGATGCGAGCGCGGGCCAACAGCGGAGACACTGCCGATGAGTTGCTGAGCGATGTACGGTACATCGTATTGTGCTGAGAAGACTTTTGTTGGGTCGTTGGGCCTGCTGTACGTTTCTCTGATCTCCATTGGATGCCTGCGTCCCACAGACTCGGATTTCGAACTTCCTTCCAACCTCCAGACGCATCGTGCAGTTCTCGGAAGGGCGTTCTCCGAAACCCACGGATGTTGTTGTGTATGTGAGCGGATCATGGGACTTGTTCCATTCCGGGCACATGCTGGTATGTGCCACGTTTTGGCTGCTGTCGCTGTACCATCTTCACCTCACAAGCTCGACCCTCGCCCACAGTTTTTGGAAAAGGCGAAAGCTCTCGGAGACTTCTTGCTGGTTGGTATCCACGACGACGACACTGTGAACGCCGAAATGGGCGGTGGCTATCCAATCATGAACCTTCACGAGCGAGCTCTGAGGTCAGCATCTGCAGTGCGCGTCGCGTTGCACTCTTTTTGGTTTTGCGTATTGACGCTGTTCTTTTCGACAGTGTGCTGTCTTCGCGCCATGTGGACGAGGTCATCATTGGGGCCCCTTGGTCTCTGACTGACGACATGATCACCACCATGCACATCTCGCTCGTCGCAACCAGTACGTGTGTGTGTGTTTGCTCGTCTCAAAGAAACGCCACGGGACCAGTTGCGTTGCTTCATACCCTGGCCTGATGTCTCGATGCCTTTCGCTGTTTTGTTCGTGGTGCCACAGGCGACATCAACGCTACGACCGAGCGAGACCACGACCTTGGGGACTCCTATGCCGTGGCGCGTGAGGCCGGCATTCTGCGTGTGCTCGAGAGTGACTCCCCCGTCACGGCAAGCGTGATCATGGACCGCGTCATGCGCAACCGTGCTGCATTCATGGAGCGGTATGCGCGGAAGCACAAGAGCGAGAAGGAGTACTACACCACCTCCAAAACGACGGCCGGATACGTGCAAGAAACATAAACAAGAGCAAGTGATTTCTTGCTGCACGTGATGTGCAGAATGTACAAACAAATCACCACCAAATTGTGCAAGTATGCCGCGCATTACGCCCACCTACCATTCGTACGCCCACACGTACGTGGTAATGTTGGTTTGCTTGGGCGACAAGCTGCCGGTGTCGTGGCCAATCTCCCACGTGAGGTCAAAGGACTTCGTCCAGAGAACGGGATCCTGCTCAAACAATTTGTAGGCAGCAAAGGAATGGTTCACAAACCGATCCATGTGGGTGCACCCACTGATGGGGGTGTGGAACGTGCCCAGGTCAAAGTACTGTCCTGACAAAAAGAAGTCCTCGGTTCCACTTGACAATCCTACAAACTCGCCATCGATGACGGCGTTGATCTCGCCTTCCAGGTAGTGGAGATTGCTGGAGATGCCGTACAGAGTCGTTTGCAACAGCGCCCCACTCGTGCCCGTTGAGTTGTAAATCGACACAACCTCGTACGGTTGGGCTTGGTAGTCTTGCAGCCGTTTCAGAGTGAGGCGAGAGCTGCTCGGGAGCAGAAGATCGCCGACAACGACGGGGAAGTCCAAGGATTGCATGCCACGGATGATGAAGTAGAAGGACTTGTCGCCTGGAATCAGCATCTTTTCTGGCAGTTGGGCAGTGACGCGCAGCGAGGTCCCAAACGGAACTCGGTAGGTGAGGTACGCCCCACCTGAGAGGGCAACGTTTCCCAACTTGTTCTCGCCCCAGGGTGAAAGCGTGTCTCCGTACTGGCCGACGGCCATCAGGATCTCGAAGTCCAAGGAGGGAGAGTCGCTGCCATCCACGTACACCCGGATGCGGGTGTTCCCGAACGTGGGCCACAGAAGTTCACCCGTGAACCACATGAGTGTGACTACGCCTTCCCCGGTTCGGTTGTACAACTGGGTCTCTTGGTTTGTGATGGTGACGCCTTTCAGAGCGTGACCAAACGTCTTCATGTTGGAGGTGATGGGCACCGCAGCTTGCGAGGCCTGCACCAAAGCCAACCACAATCCAGCACACAAGAACGGTACGCACTGCCTCATTACAACGGGCAGACGTGCTCCTCCAAGGCGACGCTGATGCGATCAAGTTCTGTCGGGGGGGGGGGGGGGCGGGGAGAAAAGTG
>Ga0213833_1000718_pt1 | contig 28758 bp, 23 predicted proteins | sample SWATP21_FD_160575 | JGI IMG/M metagenome (GOLD analysis project Ga0213833, IMG submission 160575) | Coastal seawater microbial communities from Marineland, Florida, United States - SWA TP2 #1 | ecosystem: Environmental > Aquatic > Marine > Coastal | place: USA: Florida | collected 2016-08-14 | reverse complement strand
CAGTGCCAGTGCCAGTGCCAGTGCCAGTACCAGTACCAGTGCCAGTGCCAGTGCCAGTGCCAGTGCCAGTGCCAGTGCCAGTACCAGTACCAGTGCCAGTGCCAGTGCCAGTGCCACCAGCGCCACCATCACCACTCCGCAACCAGGCGTTCTTTACTTCAGCGTGCAGCCTCCCATCGATTGTCTCGCTGAGGGCTGCCGTTTTCAGCACGTGTTCTGGAAACACTTCCCAAGACCACTTGCGAGACACGTGTTTGCGACAGGTTGGAATAAGGTATACCATTGCCAACCACTCACGAAGCATGTCAAGGGCTGCCGCCGTTGACGCGGCTTTGCTGGCAGCCGCTTCTTCCGAAGTAATGCATGTCTCTACCCGCTCACGCCGTTCGTGGGGTCCGGTGTCGCGAGCTTGTAAGAGACGAGCTCCGATGCGATCGATGTCCTTGCTGGTGTCTTGGATTTTCTTGAAGGTTTTCTCGGTTTCCTGGGCGGCTCGTGAGTAGCAATCGCAGTCCATCACACAGATCGGGTGGTGCAACATCGTCAGTGTCAAGCGTGATAGCAGTGAAGCGGCGGTGTCCAAGTGCTTTGAAGGAAAGCCACGAAGACGTCCTACTTCAGTACAGCCAAACACGCTGCTGACAGTCGTGTTTTGAGCTTCTTCAATGTCTCCTGGTGTTGCGACCGTCGCCTCGCGTGTGCCCCAGGATGTTGTCGTAAGATTGGCGACAGCATAGATCGGCAACACCATGTACAGTAACGGGTAACAGAAGAACATGACGATGAGCTTGAGAGGGAGGGTCTTGTTGCTCCAGAAGAAGCACAACCACGCCAGGACCACTGCACCCACGATCAAGTACATGAAGAGGGCGTTCAAGGACAGCCAGTTGGTGTACACACTGGATCCAATTGCGATCACAGACATGAACATCATGCCGGTCCATAGTGCTGTGACAACAGAGTACGCAAACACCCTGCGCTGCTGCTGGCGATCGCGTGTTGTCTTTGACACGACCTTGCCGTACAACTCCTTATGGGAAGCGAAGCACCACCAGGCCTGGCCAGGAACAACAAGCCATCTTTCCACTGCCCACAGAAACAGCAGGGGGCTCCAAGCCAAAGCCACTCCAGCTCCCCAGGATAAATGCACAAGAACTGTCAGCGTCCCCGAAAACATTAGAATGAAGATTGGGATCGCAAGAACCTGACCCAGAAGGCTCACAACTTGAAGGACTACCAACAAGTAGCCTCCGTTGCGCCCCTCTCGCATATCTGTGCCCATACTGGCAACCTCTACCATGAGCTCCATGCTTGATGGTAGCCAACGGCGTCGTTGATTCAGCAACTCTTTGATGGTAACTGGACACGATGTAGTCGCGACCGCATTGGTGCAGTATCCAACTGTGTAGCCACAGCGAACGAACTCAACGGTCATGTTTCGGTCTTCTCCCATTTCCAGCCGCAAGAAGGTGTGTCCATCGTGATGCGCCACGCTAAACTTGGGCAGTACCTGTTAGTTACATGTCATACAATTGGCGTTGGTACAGCATGCATGCTACACGAGACATCCAACGAGTTGCCCTACCTCCATGACACAGCTCAGACGGTAGCACGAGAAAGCACCCGGCGCACATGTGATGGTACCTAGGCACTGTCATAAACACATTACGTTGTCAGAGACAAAGAACCTCACCGTGGCTATAGATCCTGCACACGTACGCGTTCTGCCGATTTCATGAAAGCATGACTGAGAAAGTAGCTTCCTTCTTGTACCCAACGCAGCCACCCGCGTCCGCGAGGCACGATCCGGCCGCATACCGCGGCCATGCCTGGTCTATCCTGCAAGTGGTTCACCAAGTTGAGACAATCATTCGGCTTCACCGCTGTATCACCGTCAAGGGTGAGGACAAAAACGTCCTTGGCATTGATCCGTTTGGAGCCTGAGGCATGATCATTGCGCCGATCGATGTCATACATGATGCTGGCGTGGGCCAGCACGAGAGAACAGCGCTTGCGTTGATGTATGATTTGCGTGTCCTTCAATAGCAGCTTTAGTTTCACCGGATGTTCACCGCAGCCGCGCCCAGACTTTAAGGTAGCTTCGCATGCAGCGCCATAGCAGGTGGTGGCCGTTAACACCCACATGTCACCCTTGTCATGTTTCACCTGCTCCATCCCTCCAGATTGCAGCAATCGCTCCATGAAATTCCGGCCAAACACCCGGCGCAGTTGATCAAACAAGCGCCGAGTGTGACTGTTGAGTACGCGCTTTCCGTTGTTGCAGTTTGTGAAGGCGTCATCCATGACGACTAGAATGGTGATTTCACTGTCAGTGCTGTGAGGCCAGTACGTCATTTGGCCCATCGTACGCAGTGACTCGAGCATCTCTTCACTTTTCTCATGATAAAAGGGTATCACAACGTACAGCAATCGCTGTGCAGCGCCAGGCACGTCAGGAAACGCGCGAACGTTCCGTGGCGGCGCTGCTGAGTTGGAAGCCGCACCAGTATCAAGCCCTCTGACGCCACGACCAGCAGCATCAGTGCAACCACCACCATCACCATCACCATGACCAGGATCAGCATCAGCATCACCACCATCGATAGTGACTCCACTAGTTTCATCACCACCAATGTCAACGCCAGCAGATGGTCGCAACGGTAATGCCCTGGCTCTCGCGGGCCCAACTGTATGCGAGAACCGAGGCGTGTGGGGTTCAAGAAACTCTTGGAAAGGAGCCGTTACAGGAAATACTGCACTCAGACCCGAGTCAGTCAAGGCATGTGCGGAGTGAGCTGGCTGGTACCTCCTCTTGGATGAAAATCGCAAACCAATCAGCACAAAGGATAGCCATACACCAAAACCGACAAGAAAGAGTCCAAGCAAAGTGCCCCTTTTCTCGTCTTGTAAGTCGGTGTGGAAGGAGGGCAGCACGTACGCGACTACCAAATCCAAAAAGGGGTACACAAGCATGGACAGGATTGCAGTCCAACGCGCTTTCATGCGGACCATGCGTTGGAGGAGAAATGCCGCCACCAAGCCGGACAGCATGAACGCAAAGGACGCCCCAGACACCATTGCAGCCTGACACCACGATGGCACGGGGTCACTCCAGACAACCGCAACAGGCAACGCAAAGACTGCGCAACAAAATGAGGCAAAAGTGCGAGCAAGGGTTGCATCTGAACGGCCTGGCCCTGAGAGAAGCACCAACCACGCCTGCCAAAATGTGCAGGCGTTCGGCTCAAACTCATTTCCCAAATCTACCATCGCCGACACGGTGGGACAGGTCCCGGATGTAGGCGTTGGGCAGCAAGCACCACAGATCAAAGGAGGGTCCGTGGCCTCGTCTCCCTCGTGCTCTTGGTTGGCCCCACGCACATCGCCTTGCGCACTCGCTGAGTGGCCTTCACGGTTGGTGGTTGATCGTGCCAACAGAGGTTGCGTGGCCGCGTCTCCGTCACGATCTTGGTCGACTCGACGCCCATCGCTTTCCGTGTGGCTGCCCAGGCATCTTGCTTTGCTTGAGCAAGAGTGAGCCCGAGTGTGGCTATGCAGCGTGAAACGGGCGCATTGTTGCAGAATTATTGATCGCACGCTGGCAGCTCGGATGCAAATGTACGCAACCAGCGCGCCGATGGGATACTCCAACCGCTGCAACAGCAAGTACAAGCTCCACAACATGCACGCAGCAGCAAGGCAAGAGCCCAGCGCGTCGATGAAGTGGCGAACGCCCTTGCAAGCCCCCATCCAAATGAGCAGCTCGAAGAAGGCAATGGTGACGATATCAGGGAAGGGAACCTGCCAAAGCACCCAAAACTTCATCTCGTACGCCACCAAGTTGAGCATGGCGAAGGAAACAAACGCCATGAGACCGATTGTCTCCATCATGCCCAAAACGCACTCTGTGGAGTACAGAGACGTTCGGTGCTTATCAACTTCACGCAGTGCACGTGGTGGTGGGAGAGCCTTCTTTGGGATTTGGCCACAGCAGGCAAACATCATCCGAACCAGCGCCACCACCGCCGCACAAACGGCAGACAAGACATAGCTTGAGGACTCAGCGAGAATGGGACAAGTTCGCATCACCTGCAGCAATGGTTCCGGTGGGACGAGGCTGTATGCGGCTTGGACAACCTCAAACGCCGTGTCGGTGTGCCCCACGATGCTGAACGCTGTTGTCGTGTTCAAGACGGTGGCGTTGCTTGGTGCGGTGCTGTTGTGAGCCGTGACGTTTTTGAGCGGCGCGGTTCCGTTCGTCGTGATCGTCTTGATCACCACATCAAGATTGTACGCGTCCTCAACGATGGCCCGGAACAGGCCCCAACAGAATATGGCCGCAGCCAGAACGGCAAGGATGAACACAAGGCAGCATAGAGCGCGCACACGCTCACAGTACCCGCGGTCACGGGGACGAAGCTTGACAGGCTCCTCACCATCATGACGCAACGGTGGAAGGTACTGATTCTCTGCACTAGGAGATCTGAACAGCGAGCTGTGTGTCATAACAATCACGAACACTCACCGCAGCAGCGGCGACTTCTACGTACTTCGCTTCCAAAACCATGGCGGCGCGAAGCACCAGAACTTGTCGTGGTGAAAGTACGCAGGGAACTGGAGAGAACCGTGTCGCGGCGCAGGTTGGTAACCACGTCTAGTGTGATGCGAAGGAGTTCGTTGCCACATGCTTGCCGAAATCCGTCACACTTTGACTAATGGAGACGAGCGCTGAACTGAGCTGCCAACAGCCATCATTGTTGCAAAAATAGCAATTTCTCCGCCTTGTCTTGCAACAGTTACTCCTTGCGAGCAACGGGCTGCTTTTCTGTTGCCGGCCATGAGCGCTGAACAGGAAGCGGATGGGGCGGCTGTGCCTGAGAATGCTGACTCTTCGGCTATCTCTGTAGCCCCTGCTGAGGCCGAGCTAGCTGCTGTGCAGGAACCCGCTGTGGCCGATGCGGCGCCAGCGAGTGAGGCACCAGCCGCACCACTTTCGACAGACAACGACCATTCCACTCCCACAGCCCCTGAGGTTGACGCTGTCGACACCAGTGGAGACGTAGATGGAAGCAAACGGGCTGAGGCCACTAGTCCAGTGGCTGGGGATAACTCCATGGCTGCAGCCGAAGACAGTGCCGGTGCGTTACCAGAAGGCGCCCAGACTGCAACTACCAGTGCAGACGCTGAAGTTGTGAGTGACTCAAAGACTGGCGGCACAGATGATGGTGGCGACCTTCCAACGCCTACTGAAGCGCAACCTGACGGTGTAGCTGCAGCACCCGAAGCACCTGAGCAGAGCGCTGCTGGTGACTCGGAAGCGAAAACAACATGCGATGACGCGCCAACGCCAAGCGATGAAACGCCAAGCGATGACGTGCTACGCGCGGAGCCTGTTGACGTCCAGCGAGACGACGTCGGAGGAGAAGACGGTGCCGAAGTCGCGCAGCCAGTAGAACCTGTGGAAGGATATCAGGACCCCGCCACAGCTGACGCAGACACAGAGAATGGTGACCCTGTTTCTGCAGACGCCAACGCAAACGCGGCGGGTGGCCAAGATCCGAGTTCCGGCGTGATGGGGGAGGGTGATGCTGCTCCTGCCATTGACGATGCCGATAGTGGGGTAGACGTTGTCGCCAGCGATGTCGCCCCCGTGGCCGGCAAGGATGCCGAAGCTCCCGCGGCAGCGGTGGACAGAGACGTTCCGCCGGGCGATGAAGCTGGGGCTGCCGAGGCACGGTACGAGAACGGCCATCCGGATGCAGACGGCTACTTCGACCCAGGGGTCGCGCCTGTCGAAAGCCTTCCCGACGAGGATGCAAAGGCGATGGATGACCATCCCACTCCAGCCGACGCTGGTGCAGACGATGCAGCTGGCCAGGGCGACATGGCGACCTTGGAGCAGGAGCGTCGGACGTCTGAAGGGCACATCTTGCCGTCTAGTGGTACACCGCGAACGGTGGCGGAGCACGAGGGTCTGGACGAGGCGCCACTACCGGCTGATTGGCAAGAGGTGCTTGACCACGAGTCGGGGTACGTGTACTACTGGAACCACGTCACGGACGAGACAACTTGGGAGCGACCTGTGCCGAGTGGCACAGACGCGGCGCCCGAGCATGATGCGGAGGTGGAGCATGCCGCTGCAGTTGCCATGCAGGCCGCTGGTCGCGGCTTCTTGGCACGCCAACGAGTCGCCCAACTTCGAGCGGACACCACCGATGCGCGTGAAGCTGATGTCAAGGCTGCGCAGGATGACGACAGCGTGGCTGTTGCAGAAGGCGGCAAGGCTGCAGAAGTCGAGGCGGGCTCAACAGGCGTGCCATCTTTTCACGAAGAAAAGGAGCAGCAGCAAAAGCACGAAGCTGAGGATGGCGTGGAGTTGGCATCCGACGCGAAGCACGAGGATGCAGATGACACTCTGAAGGTGGAAGCTGAAGAAAAAGTGGCGTCCACACCCTCACCGCCTCAGCCTGACCCTGTGTCCAGCAGCACGGACGACGAAGAAACTCCAGCCTCGCCCGTAAGCCGTGACATTGATCGTAGCGCCAATACTGGTGCACCTGTTGAAGCCTCGACCGAGTCCAAACTCGAGGCTGCCAGCCCCGAGCCGAGCGACCTCGACGCTGCCATCCCCGAGCCAAGCGACCTCGACGCTGACCGCGTTGCCAAGACGACACCCAGCCGCGAAGGGGCATCTCCTGTCAGCGACGACGGAGGTCCACTTTCCGGCACCGCACGAACCGTTTCAGTTCCAGCCCGCTGCTTTGTCGCCGTTGATCGCAGCACCCAAACCAGCCCGCTACCTACCCCACAGGTCGCACCGGTTCAAGAGTCGGCACCAGAGTCGACACCCACTTCGGAACCCGCACCACCCACAGCAAGCCCCCCGCGTCGTGTTGGGAACGGACCACTTCCGTTGGGTGTGACGCCCAGTCCACGCAAGTCGCGCCTCCCTGTCTACCGACCTTCCGGGCGTACCCCCAAGCGGAGTGCAGTGAGCAAGGGTGACGATGTTGTGGTCACGGAGTCTGGCAAAGGCCCCGCGACACGCAGCCCCCACCCCCCTATCACTGGCCACGACACGGCATCCCTTCTTGCGAAGTACCGCCGTGGCCTGCATGTCATGTTTACGTTCTATGTCACAGCGCAGAGTGCATTGGCGTCACGCCGGCGGTCTGGGCAGCGGCGCCGCAGCGGGGCTGACAGCAAGGAGGAGGTCGATGACGGTGGCAGTCAGCAGCAGTTGAACGTCGCAATGTTTGTGAAGTGTTGCCGCGATTTTGGCTTGCTGGGGGACTTGCTCACGGGAGCGGAGATCATTGGGACGTTCAAGCAGGTGGCGCTCACAGCAGGTGTGCAGGGCCTGGATGAGCGTCATTTTGGAGTTTGTTTGGCCGAGTGTGCACACAAAGCCCTCTCTCGTCAACCCTACGTGCAAAAGTATCGAACTAAGGGATCACAAATCAATGGCTTGTTTCGAAGGTGTGTTCGCTCTGTATGTTGATGTTGTGTCCCTTTCTCACGCTTGGCGTGGCGTGTGTTGTGGGAACTGCGTGATGTACGGTGTCGGTTCGGTTGAACAGGTTGGGTCTCAAGGACCCGGTGCGTGTGCGTGACCGCCTCTCTGCACTCGTCGCTGCACAAGAAGACGCCGCACGACGGTCTGTGGAGATGCACAAAAAGAAAAAGAAGAAGCAAAGGCCCCAACAACAGCAACAGCACCAGCAACAGCAACAGCACCAACCAGCACTAGCAACAGAGGCCGCCTCAAATTCGCCCCAGCATCGCCAAAAAGCGCAGCAAGCTCGGCACTCGGCGCGCGGCGGCGATGCATTGTCACCCCCCCAAGCCCAGCGTGGTCCGGTGGCTGTGGACCCAACACGTGCTGCGCGCGCCGCGGCCAATCGTCGCCGACGCCGCGCCCGGCGCGCCCAGCGGTATGACACCAGTGACAGTGACGATGGTGCGAACGACGGCGCGGTACTCCATGGTGGACAACGCTCCGCCCGGCAGGCACAGCCCCAACACGGGCAAAGCCCCCCTCAGCGTCGCCCTCAGCCTCACCACCACCGCGGTGTGGCGACGAACGGGGCGCAGCCGCTGCACCCGTCACCCTTGCGCAACGGTGCCAGTCGGCCCGCAGCACCGACTGCTCGTGGGCCTGGGGACCCTCATCACCGCGCTGTGCACGCACCGACCAACCCAGACGCTGCGGTGGAGAGGCTCCGTGGCATGGGGTTGACGTTTGGTCAGTCCACGCCAGATCTACGGGGCCGGGCCAAACGTCGAGGCGGCGGGGCCGCCCCAACAGCGCTGCCTGTCAACGGTGTCGGGACTGGTGCGGGTGGTGGTGGTGGTAGTGATGCTGCTGCTGCTGCTGCTGCTGTTATGCACCCACCGAAGCAGCCATACGCAAGTTCACACCCGCAACCACAACTGCAGCAGCACTCTCCGCCGCAGCAGGTCGCAAGGCAATCCTATGGACAGCCGGCACAACCTCGCGGTCAGGTACATGCGTCTCCTCCCCGCCGTGCAGGCCACGCACGCCAAGCCACATCATCGCACCCTCCTTCACAACCGCAACCACACCCCCAACCTCCGTCACGCAGGCAACGGCCCGCCCAGCGACCCAACCATCGTGTGGCGGATGCCCAAGCACCCAGTGCAGTAAGTGGCGTTCGCTCGGGGGGCATTCATCGCGGTCATGGCCCAGCGGCTTTGGGCGGGAACGGGTTGGCCCGTCAGCCGCTCCAGCACCAACGCCACCCGCAGCACCAGCAGCAACGCTTTGCCCGGCAGCACCAGCACCACCCCCAACCAGTGCACCCACAGCAACTTCATGCGCCGCCCCGTCACGGCGCGGTGGGTGTCAACCACGGCGACCGCATGACCCACGCGGTGCCGCCGCACTACGGTGGCGCGCCGGACCTCCATGCGCGCGCGGCGGCAGGTCCACCCCACGGCCATCTCATGCACGGCCGCGCACCCCTCGTGGCCGGTGGTGCCACTCCTCCTCAATCACAGGCACCCGGCGCGCTTGCCAGCCCCGTGCATGTGTCCGCTGCTCCGCAGTACGTGCACAGCCCCGCGCATGGCCATCCGGTGCACATGGGCGCCGCGGCTGGTGCGCTTCACCCAATCCCGTCGCCAGTGCGCCATGGGTACCCAATGCCGTCACCTGCTGTGCAGCACCACTCGCCATTCGCCCACCATGTCCCAGCTACTGTTGGGGTCAGTCCCGCGGCGTATGGCGGTGGCCAGCCTGTGAGTATCAGTCAGGCCACACGGGCGCGCGCAGAGGCCATTGCAAGATCCGAGGCACAGCATCTGCGTGAGCAAGAGCATGTGGTTCGTTGTGCCTCTTCCCTCCACGCTGTGTCCTCTTATGTGCGCGGGTTTCGCTTACGTGTTGTGTGTTTCTTGCTGTTCTACAGATGTTCCAGCGTCTTGATCAAGGTCCAGGCCGCTTCCGCGGCGGCTTTCCAGCGTACAGATAGTGATTTGCGCGAAGTACCGCGTCCTAGTGTGCTTTGCTGTGGAGTTCTTCCTTTGATCTGTGTAATGAATGCATACGCGTGTCTCGCACTTCATTTTTCTTGTTGTTGTTTTTTTGTCGTGTTCACGACGCAACTTGCTGGGGCATGGGGTGCGGTGTTTTGACAAAACCAACGAGACTCTTGTGGGACATGAGCTTGACTCTTGGGACATGAGCTGAAATGAAAATCAAACGGAGATGCTACAGATACAACGCGGAGTCGAGCACAGGGTCGGAACGGAAACTCTTGCCAACCTCCTTGAATCGCAACGTCGGCGCCATCTGTGTGGCAACTTTGCCGACACCGACCACAGCCTCACCCCACTCGGATATCACACCCCAAACCGCGTCGAAGCTCTTCAAAAGCGGCATGTCGACAACGCGAACTTGCAGTGCCACGAAGGTCGCAGCGGCGATCCCGAAAACTTGGCACTGCACACCCCAAATCAACCAATAACCACAAAACGAGTCACTTTGACATGTGCAAGGACATTCAAAGACACCACTAGCACTACTCACGTGTGTTAGAACAGCACCAGGTGCTCCACAAACCAAGAATGGGGGGCGCACAAACTCGACACCTTGCAAGGGAGCCTGCACAGAAGCCCTGCACGTTCAGAACCAACCTTCACCGGAGTGGAGCACCACAGCACAATCATTCGTACTGTGAGAGCATCTGTCTTCAGCGCACGCAACAGAGGGCCAGACAATCCGCGAACTTCCGCTGGAGAAACCTTCAAAGTGTCGAGAACCACGACCCTGGGACACATCGCGCAGGTTCAGTGACCAAGATTCCAGGCACCCCAACTTGCAACCCAGTCAAACCTGGTAGGCTGCACGTGGCGGAACAGTGTTTGTACCCAGACGGGTGCTGTCTCCGGTGAAATGTAGTATCCACATCGTACAACCAGCACCTTGAACGAGCCGCCAGGTGTGGTGTGAACTGTGCATGTGCTGTCAAGAGCAGCGGCGCCTGACAGCGTCGCCTTCGACTGCATCAATCACGACGTGTCAACAGACTCTCGCATCAGCAGGGAAGTAACACATCAGGGTGTGGAGGGGAAGGCGACGTACTCGATCAGTTGAGGGAAGCTGTACAACGCCGACCCGGTCACCACAAAGAGAGGCGCGGCAGTACGCATCTCCAGCACCTGCGAACCCAATTATCAGCAGCTCAGGCCGTAGTGCACCTTCATCTGTTGCTGCTTGAGCAGCGGGCGACCACTGCATGGCAATGCACAGCACAGACAAGCTTGTGTGTTACCATCAGCCAACCAAACAGACAAACGCCGGGAGGACGTACCATCACCATGGGTGCGTGTGCATTCACACGAGCCACAGAACTGTCGCTGCGTGCCACTGTTGTTGCATCTGCCTCTGATGCCACTCCTGCAATGTGCGAAGAAGTGACATCCAGCTCAAGCTCGTCATCATCGCAGTTGCGTGATGTGGTGACAGGATCAAGCCCGCCAAGCATCTGAAGGCAGTCAGTTCCAGCCAGTACCAATATGCTGGTCAGCTCGTTCTTAGAGGGGTATGGCACCCTGGATAACACACAAAGCGTACCATGTTGACGGATGCACGAGAGTCGCCTGAACTGTCAGTGTTGGGCTTGATGTAGAGCTTGTCTCTTGCACTGGCGCACAGCGGACGCCGCACGCGCACTCTTCCATTCCACTTGCAATATGTGTATTCATCATGAGACATCGTGATTGATTGGAGTCAAGTGTGCGTTGTGCGGCTGGACGCGGGAGCAGCCGCGGTGCGCGTCTGTCAAACCCGTCTTTGACCCCCTCGGTTCCTGGCGCGGACTAGCTTCGTACCGTGCCGATGGCGTCGTTAGGGTCACATCCGTTGGTTCAGGAGCTATCACGTGGCGCGCCAGCCTCAAGCCGTGGCCCAGGTTCGGTCAGGTCGATGCGTGGCCGCCCAAGATCTCAAGGATCCAGCCGCTCGCGCTTGACTGTGAGCAAGCTGCCCTTGGCTGGCCTCTCCAGCGCTGCGTCAGCCCGAAGTTCAGCACGCCATGTCGCTAACAAGCAGCGCTCCGTGCCTGTCGATACACTGGGCTTTGAGCCTCGCTCTGCGCTCAGTCGCAAGTTGTTCAGCAACTATCACATGATGCAGGACATGTTTGCTGCGGCGGATCCCGGAGGTCGGGGGGTGGTTACGTACCGTGATTTCCGTACGGCCCTTGCGGAGATTGGTGTTTCTTTGCCTAAGAAGGTAAGAGGCTGTGCGTTTGCAGTCGCGCACGAACGCTTCACAATGGATGGGTGGGATGGCTGTCCTGACTTATGGTACCGTTTGCAGGAGTTCAATCGAATCCTGCGGCTGTATGACCCGTCTGACTCCGGAGTAGTCGACTACCGCGCGTTTAACAAGCGATTGGGGAAACTTTTTAAGCCAATGGCGAACGGCCAGGTGTTCGTAGCGCCCTTCAGCGAGAAAAAGCGTGGTGGCAAACTCGTGTCTGGACCGCCCCTGACTCCTACACTTGCGGGTCGCTTGGAGACGAAGGTCGCCAACCAGGTTCGTGTGCCCACGACATGCCCAGCCCCAATGCGCGCGTGTGGATGTGTTCGTGTGCCTATTTGGTATGCTCACTCTATGACGACGGTTGTGTTGGTGGTGTGCTGTGCTGTGTGCAGGGTGTACTGCTGTTTCACAAGCTTGCTCCTGCGTTTCGTGCTCGAGATCCTGCAGAAACGGGACAGCTGTCTGTGGAGGAGTTCGATGCCGCGTTGCGCGATGCAGGTATCGCCCTCACGGACGACGAGGAGCGGTACATCATGCAAAAGTTCTGCGTCGCGGGTGGCAAGGTGCCCCTAGATCTTTTCTCATCCATCGTGGCACGTGACGTCAAGCCCAAGGATGTGGAACGTGCCCCCAACCGTTTGGTCACGGCCCGTACCGTGAACCGCTTGTTTGCGCACAAAATGTTCACGAGGTTTCGCACTGTAAAGCGGGCCTTCCGGATTTTTGATGAGGTGAGTACGGTGGTGTTGGTGGATGACTCCGATTCGGCATCCATATGCTCATGGGCTAGCTGAGCGATGCATTCGACGACAACACAGGACCATTCGGGGGACGTGAGCCACACAGAGTTTCGTACCGGTTTGGCAACCCTGGGGTTCCACATGACCGATGAGGAGTTCAAGAAGTTTGTTGTTGCCTACGACAAGCGTGCGTGTGTTGTTTGCCAGCCCAGAGGGTGCATCGACCTGACACCCATGCTCGGGCATGGTGCTTCCCATCGCTTGTTGTTGTTGTTGTGTGCAGACAACTCCGGTCATGTCACGTTTGACCAGTTCAATGATGCGATCGGCGAGTTCATCCAGCCTCGGCCCACCGATGGACTCGTGTTGCAAAACCGAGCACCCACGCCGCGACTCGCGGCCTGGGTTGAACCTATGTTCCTCCAAAAGGCACTTGTGATGCACGAACTGAAGCAGAGCCAGCTTTCAGAGCTGTTCGACGTCATGGACCCGTACGGCGCCGGTGCTATTCCTCGAGCGCGACTGGTGCAGGCTATCCGCAACGTGGGTATTGAAGGGGCAGAATCCGACTGGATGGCGGAACTGTACCCGGCCGATAGCAACGGGCGCATCACAAAGGACGTCTTTGTCACACGCGCCTCGGAACAAGTGAAGCTGCCAGGCCGTGCGTTTGTTGTGTGTGCTGCTAGGGCTGGGAGGGTTTGGTGTCATGAGCAGGCGTGGCGCAACCCCTCATCGGCTGTGTGTGCCTTCATGCAGGCCCCAGCTTTGACAAGCGACCTGAGATGTACAAGATCCTCAAGGGCACCACACAAACTGCTGACGACGTGGAGAAGCTGTTTGCCAACGCTATGTTCTCGCGTTACCGAACAGTGCTGTCTGCCTTCCGCCAGTACGTCCGTGGTGTTTCACCGCTTGCAAAGCAATCATTGTTTTTGCTCGGGGCGCTGTTGCTTACCTGGTGGATGCCTTACCAACACCAGGTTTGATGAAGATCATAACGGGGTCGTGTCTAGAGCTGAGTTCCGGGCCGCGCTAGCCTCAATGGGTTTCCACATGACGGACCATCAGTTTGACAACTTTTTCCGCCTCTTTGACCACAACCACAGTGGTGCCATTGACTTTGAGCAGTTTCGAGAGACGATCGGGGACGTTATCCAGCCCACGGAGCGCCGCAAGCACGAAGTGCGACCACGGTCCCACCAGCCAGGCCTGCACGAGTGGATTTTGCGAACCATGCAGAAAGCTGTGCGCAGTCACTTCTCCGACCCGACAGAAGTCCGGGCGTTTGTGGAGACGTGTGCTGGAGACGATGGTGTGTCGCTTGGCTACCGTTGCGCCCGTGTGTGTGGCTATTCGTTGATTCCAATGCGTCGTCGTGCCCATGAACAGGCTTTGTGTCGCCGGGCGAATGCATTCAATTCCTGGCAATGTTCAGAATTTCCCTTGGACTTCAAGAGGAGCGCGAGTTCTTGGTGTCGCTTGATCGGAATGAGTCGGGCAAGATTCCTGCTTCGGAGCTACTGAAGATCATGAACGACGCCATGAGCATACGTCCGTGGACGAAGGGGACTGTGGTGTTTTGCTTGGTTTCAGTTGTTCACTCCATGTCGATGTGGGGTCCACAGAGAAGGAGCAAGTTGCCCGGGCGCCTGGCTCTGTGATGACTTCAGCCCGTTCCCACGGGCTGCTTTCCAGCCGTTCCTGTTCACGCTCCACCCCATCGTTGCGGCCACCCCTCAAACTTAAGGTGTGCAATCAGTCGCCAATCAGCTGCGCTCTTGTCTTGCTTGTGTTGCCCACTGCACATTCTGAATGTTGGTGTTGGTGTTGGCAGACCCGAGTACCGCCTTTGGCGAACTCCAAGCACCGTTTGCCGCGTCCAGCTTCATCACGCTCCATCCCCGTACCTGTATCGCCGTTGGTGTCGCCGTCGCCGTCGCCGTCGTTTCGGCAGCGTGCAGAGGAGATCCGAACACTGCAGTCACAGCTAGAGGCTCGTGGACGTGCCGAAATGAACCTTGGAAACGCAGCGTCCATGAGCACCATCAAAGCCCTGTTCTCCAAAATGAAGCGCGTCGACAAGCGCAAGTACGTTCTGTGTACTGTGATTGTGTCCGCGGTGCGGTGGCGGTGTGACTGTGCTGTGTGTCTATGGATGTACCTTGCAGGCGTGGCGTGTTGCCAGTGGCGATGTTCACGCGCATGCTCGTGAAGGCCGACGTTTCATTGACGCACGAAGATATCTCCAGTTTGCTCGATCAGTATGGCAACGACGCGGGCACACACATCGACTATGTGGCATGCATGCGGCAGGTGTGTTGCAGCATGCGCCGTGCGCGTCTGTACCACTCACTCACAACGGTTTCGGTTCATGACCAGGCTTTTTCTTGTCGTGCCACCCACCGACCACCTACGGCTTCGGCTCTGCAAAGTGCGCGTTTGATGTCGCGCTCACGCAGCCGCACTGGTTCGTTGGTGGAGTGAACGTGTTGCAAAGTTTCCGAAGCACCTGCGACCGACTTCGGTGTGCGGACGCGTGGTGTGTGTACCACCTACGTGGTACTCATTGACTCTTCTGTGGAGCGAGCGAGTTGCCAAGTTGCCGAGCCACAAGTATTTGTTGGTGTGCGGATGCGGGCTGCTGTGTGTGTGTGCCACAAGCGGGTTCGGTTTCCAAAACCTATGCTGCCTCCTTCGAGGGCGTGGGCTGTACATGGTGACGGTTTCGTGTGGTGTCATGAGCACCTACAAAACATAACCAAACGTGGGAATGCCTTCAAAGCATGTTCGATCTCGTTTCTCGTCGTATTTTTTTGACAAAGCGCCGCAACCATCAACCAGCTAAGCACCGCTGCAAAACAGTGCACCCACACACTACCGATCCTCCTCATCCACATAGTTTGCCATGGGGTCGTCTGCTCGCACCTTTTTGATCCGGTACGCCTCCATCTCTTCAGCTGTCACATCGTCTGAGGCCAATGAGTTGTACTTGCGTTTCCTCTCGTCGCGCTCATGACGCTTTTTCTCCTTCTTCTCTGCTTTTCGGAGCGCCTTCCGCAGCTTCTTTTCGTCCAACTCTGGCGCCAGATTCTCGCCCCACAACTTGTTGGACTTCACGGACGGTGGCTCTTTAGCCACACGCTTGTGGTCCTCGGGAGGCGCCTCCAACATGCGGCGCTCGTTCACAGTGCGTGTGACTTGGCGCGCCTGCTTGCCTGCTTCGCCCGTGCAGATGGAGTTGCGCGTCATAAGGTGACAACACGCATACCCCCATGACATGGTGCGCAGGTCGAAGTAGCTTCCCCACACAGAAGTGTGGTTGTTGTGAAACACGTCCTCCTCGTACTTGGACTTGGCGATGGCGCGCTCTTGCCCCTTGATCACACGGCCGTCTCGGGAGTACTCGACGTAGTTCTCAGTCTCGCCCATCAACAGCTCTCGAGGCAGGGACCTCAGGTACTTTTGCCCCCCATACTTCTCCATGATAGCCTGCTTCTTGGTCTGCTTGAGCCCCTTCTTCTTCTCCTTGAACTGCTTCCGCAGCAACTCTGCCTGGGTTGGGTTTGCTTGCAAGTGCACCTCTTCCTGGCCTGCGCGGTTGGCGTCCCAGCAAAACATCTGCGCGCGAGTAACCTCCACAGCATCACCTGTGAGACGGTAGGCATTGTCGCCAAGGAATGTGGTTTCGTTGGCAGTCAATCCCTTGTTGGGGTTCTGACGCATGGAACGGGTGCGGCCATCGTAGTAGGCCGAGTCCGTGTCCAGGTTCCGCAGATACTTGGGCAAATCCTCACGAAGTCGCAAGTTTCGCACACTCATCTTGGCCTTGGTGGTGTACCGCACCAAATCGCCACCAACGGCCTGCGTGGAGTCCTTCTGCTTCACGTCCTCATCCTCTGAATCGGTCGAACTGTCCGCGTCGCTGTCACTGTCACTGTCGCTGTCGCTGCTGCTTGAATCGCCATCATCACCTTTCGCGGCCTTCCGCTTCTTGCGTGCCGCCTTCTTGGCGTTCTCTTCCATAGCTTTCTTGTCCCGCTGTTCTTGCTTGTACTTACGGCGCTCCGCCTCCGCTGCGTTGAAGCGAGCGATGGTCAGCTTGTGTGCGTCCGCGTCGTAACCGTTGTACCGGTCGCGCTTTCCGTCCCACGAAAGGTTCAAGCCCTGCGGCAAGATCTCGTCAGGCTTGATGTTCTTGCCCGTTTTCCAAGCGCCAACACGTCTCGGTTTCTCTGTGCACTCCTTGGCTTTGTGCGTCATCGCGCCACAGTTCTTGCAAGCGCCTTTTCGAAACTTGGTTGCCCTTCCCAGGAAACCTTTCCTCATACTCTTGTGTAATCCATCGAATACTACCGTGTGCTCCTTGCGAAAGCGCTTCTGATGCTTCAGGCCGGGACCTTCTTGGTTGAGGTACCAAGGCGCCTTGCTCATGAACTCTGGAATATGTGGGTTGATAAGGTTTCCATCCTCATCTTGCTCTGGAGGAAGCTCGCCATTCTTCCGCGCTTCGTTAAGTTCACGTTGCTTACGATAGTCTTCACGGGTCAGTCGTGACCCTGAAGCGGACGCCATCGTGTACACGACAGCGCTTGCCAACTCACCGACGTGGCTCTGCTCGGTGCGTGGGGTGTTCGGCTGTACGTCACGCCAAATTACGTCACAACACATTTCTTGAAATACGATGTGAAAAAGTGATTGATTCGGTATGAACTGGCTGACGGAGACCGAAACGGCTGTCACAATGCGCTCTCCCCGCGCTTCTGCGAATTGGTACAAAAAGTGCTAAGAACCGCCTTAGATCGCGTACAACGCTCCTGTTGTGAACACTACCGCCCTTACCGCCTGGGTTTGGTCCAGTGCGATTGTGTGGGAAGTGATCTCGCAAGGTGACACTCGAACGCAGCGTGGTGCAGGAAGCACCAGATTGCACACTGGAATCCAGCTTTGGTCAGACGCCAGTCTCCCGCGCAGCACGTTGCCATATCGCTATGCCGCAGGTTGCGTTCATACCTTGCCTTGAATGAGCCACGTTGGGTACTGAGGGGGGTTCCTGGCTCCGCTCGATTCACGGGTACTTTCAGCGAGTCATGGCGACATGATAGCCTGTCGTCATGCAGTTCTCACGGTCGTTGAGTGGGCGGCTGCCGCCGCCAGGGTCAATGCGAAAGTTCAAGTCACGTCGTGAGTACCTTCTGGCAGCTCGTGGGGTCGGTACAGAAAGCACCAGGCTCTCCGTCACGGGGCAAGCTGGTGCGCTTCCTTCCATCCCAACACGGACATCGTCTCGACTTGATCTGTTGGCGGGATCCGAGCACCCCATGGAGAGCACCAACAAGCCGAACCGCATGCCTCGAATTCTCCCACATCAAAGGCAGCCCACGTTTCGGCGGCGGCGTCAGCAACGACGACGGTTGATACCGTTGCCCGCCCCGACGCGCCCACCCGTTCCCAAGCCGCCGCCTGCTGTTGTCCCGACGCCTGAAGTCGTGTCCAAGCCAACACCAACCCCCGCCGTGCCAGTGGTTCCCCCAACTCCTGTAGTCATTCGTCGCCCGGCATCCCCTCCCATTGTTGTTGAGACGGTGCCCGACCCACCCGTGCTAGAAGAGCCTGCGGGTCTGGTACGGCTTCCTTGGCACCTGATTCGCTACATCTTGCTGTTTCTGCACGAAGGAGACGCCCTAGCTTGCGGAGTGGTAGACAAGAAGCTGAACAGTGTGGTGCAAAGCCAATCCTTTTGGGCATTGACAGTGGACCGGTTCCGCTCAGAAGTCGTTGCTCTACAGGCTCACCGCGATTCGATTCGCGATCTGGTCGCAGCTGTGTGTCAGACTCTTGATGAATGGCCCTCAGACGAGGTGTTGTTTCGGTATCTGGGCTTTTCAGCCCTGCCTCCCCCGCTAGAGTACCTGTTATCTGCAGTGGGGGCGGTGCTGGACGGGCTGTGGAAAACTCATCGGAAACGCCGTCGTGAGGCTCGGCGCAAGCGCGAGGAGGAGCGAAAGCTGGCAAAGCAGCAGGCGGAGGCAGCCCGTGTTGCCAGCATGTCTGACATGGAGCGTGTGCTTGAAATCATGCGCAGAGGGGCTGGAACGGGGCAGGTGGGAACAGCGTCGGGCCATCCCCAAAAAGCTCACGGGACCGCTGCGGAGTCCGGCTCCAACGACCCCAACACGCCATCCCAATCTTCGACTCTGCCTCCCGACTGTGATCAACCGAAGTTGCAAGCTCCACAAGGGAGATTTCGGCGTCGATTGTACAAACACTATACGCGCGACAAGCTGAAGACTATTGATTACGCAGATGCGCCAGCAGAGTACATGTTTCTAGCGTCCAAAGTTCTGAAGAGGGGGGAGGGTCATTTGAAGAACGCCACAGCGCTGGAGGCAGAAGAATGGACTCCGATGATGGAACCCTTCTGTGGCATGTCCCGTTTCATTCGTGCTCTTGTGAAGCTGTTCGAGTGCGGCAAGTGTGTCGCCCACTTGAATGTCAAGTCGCTCACGGTTGCGGGGGTGGATCGAGCGATTCAGCTTCGACACCGCAAGACACCTCTTGCGGGAACCATGGTTCGGAATTCTTTGTAGGTAGGGACAAGCTTGTTGGGTTGTGGACAGCTTCTTTTTCGTATGTATTGCAATTGTCAAAGTCCGTCTACATGTACCACAAGAACTGCAGCGTGCAGCGAGGAAGCTTCGTCACGTCATGTTCACACGAAGAATGTTCGTCAGCGGAAGCGACAGATTGGAAGTGGTGCCGCACATCGCACTGCGCTCTCATCCACTTGTAGTCGGGAGGCAGGGGCACTATGGACGGCTCAGGTGCTGTCAAGCAAGACGTGGTCCAGGCTGCCTTGCGGAAGGTGGTACCGGCACTGGAAGATGATGCTGTGGTGGAGTACTTGGGGTCCCTTGCTGTGGATGCCGTGAGCTCTGTTCCGGCTGCAGGCGACAACTCCGCCGTTGTGGCCGCGTTACAGGACGCTCTGTCCGGATTCTTGATGGAGTACATGGAAGAAGATGATGTTATCGTGGCGTGCACGCGCTTGGTGGAGCTTTGCACGCCCAAGCAGCGTCCAAAGGGAAGGCGACACACACGACGACCCAAGCGCCGAGCACGTGAAGGTGCGCCACCACCGGCCCACCCCCACAATCAGCCTGTAGCCAGTCAGTCTGGTGCACAGGCACATATCTTGCCTCCACCAGTGCCAGGCGCGGTTAGTAGCAGTCCCTCTGGTGCAGGTGTGGTCGGAAAAAGTCTCAAGCAAGCCCCTTCCAGCCCTGGAGACACCAGCTGCACCAGCACCGCGAAAGCGGCCACTGTGCCACCTCCATGCCTGTGGAAGCCTGTACTCGCAGAAAGTGTCATTGTTGAAGGAACTGTAGGCGCAACACGCAAGGTGTGGCGTGAACGCTTCAGTGAGCTCTGGCGGGTGGCGGGGGTGGCGGATCCGGATCTGGTCACGTACATCAGCAACATGTGCGTGGAGGTTCTAGAAGAAGTGGCGTGCGGGCGTATGAACACCCTGGACCTGGAAGCGTCATGGGCGAACGTAGTTCGTGAAACCGTTGCCCCCAAAGTGATACCACTCCTCGTGGAGCGAGTTCGTGAGTTTGTGGAGGACATGTTGGCACCTTTTGTGGTGCTGCAAGACCTTTGTACCTGCATAGTCAACGACGGCTTCACCATTCTCCAAGTGGCGTTGCATGCGTGCCGCTCATCTCGGCCGTGGCGTAGTGCTGGCTCCGACGAACGCAAGGAGACCCAACGCGAGGATACTGATGGCGCAGTCCAGCACGGGGGCACGCCCGCCGATGTTCCATCAGCGGCCCACCCATCACCTGTTGCACCGCTGCCCTACACACATAGCGACCCTGACGGAGGGGCACCCATTACGCCCCCTGAGGACCTGGTTAGGTCGTGGTCGGATGGGAGTGCTACAGCACTCGGTGACTTGGCCCACGGTGTCGTCCCGGAAGAAGAAATGTCAGCGTTGGTGTCGCTGTACGGGGGACGGCTGTCTGTGCTGACGGAGCCACCCAACAACTTGGATCCTAAGCTTCCTCCTAACTTGTTGGCTCAGCTTCGTGGTTGTATCATTGTTTCACTACAGCAAGCCTGCAAGAACGAAATGTGCGTTGCGGTGTGGGTCATGGTTGCTGCACAATGCTGTTGCGAACGGGGGCGTGCTTGGCTCGACATGTGGCGTTGCGGTTCTTCTTATCCCGTGCCATTGTTTTCTGCACATGGTCCAGGAGAACGTTGCGTGTGTGTGTGGTGGTACCTTCTGTGTACCCTGTGACAGGGGCCATGTACAACGACGGTTCGTCTCCACTACTGGTGGAAGTCCGCATTTTGCCGAGTAGACAACCGTCGTTGCTTGAATGTCCGAGTGGCACACCCGACGCTGGTGTGCAGCTGAGTCATTCAGAACGTTGGCTCCAGAAGCGTTTGAACAAGTTGATTTGCGACTCGTTTGCGGTGTGTCGCGTAAAGCTGTACGTGGTGTTTGAGCCGGTACTGACACTTCGTTTGGTGTGAGCAAACTTCAGAACATGTCAGATCCCAGTGTTGTACCGGAGGAGGACGTCGAGCAAGAATGCCTGTGCATATCGCTTCTAAGTGTTGCACAGCTTTGGCTCGAGGTGAGCTCACGCGAGATCGTGTGGCTGGTGCGTATGCATTGTAATTTTTTCTCTTGGGTTCCTCTCTCAGGGAATGGGAGAATATGACGACTGGGGTGTGGCGGAATCCATACCCTCAAGCGAGCAACACACGATCGCCAGCACCCGTTTTGGTGACTCTACAGTTCGTGTCGGCGCGGGTGCGGGTGCGGGTGCGGGTGCTGGTGCGGGTGCAGGTACAGGTGCAGGTGTTGGGGTTGGGTTTGGTGCTGGTGCTGGTGCTGGTGCTGGTGCTTCACCAAGTAACGGCAAAGGGGCGCCGTCTCCAGTGGACACAACCCAGCAGAGCAGCCTGACGTTCGGTCGTGGATTGACGTCTATGGTGCCCTTCACGCTGGAGGGTGTCCGCAACTGGCGGTCGAAGTTTGCAATGGACTTCCCTGGGTTCCCCGTCACCATCGACGGCTGGACGTTCCCATCTGCGGCTGCTGCGTACGAGTACGGCAAGTTCCGTGACGGCTCGCAACTCAATTTTGTGGCCCGGGAGGGCCGCCTTCGAGTGGGTGCGAGCATGGGTGCCCCATGGGGTGACAGACCCGCCCTGCGCGGTGGCGAAGCCTCGAACCCGCTGACCGACAAGGAGCGCATCCAGTGGCATCTTCGACGCGAGCGGCGCATGCTCACAGTGCTGCGTGCGAAGTTCACGCAACACGAGAGTCTTGGTGCTGCGTTGATGGCGACGTACCCGTCCCGTCTGCTGTCCCACGCGACAGGCAAGGAGCATGATATACTGAGAGCCTCACCTCCTGGATCTGGATTTTGGTACGTCCGCGCCTGCGGGGTGTTGATGTTCCAGCCCCGTCGGTGCTTTACTCCGCTATGTGGTGTTGTGACGGCGCAGGCATGCCGATTTTTCTGGTGCAAACCGTCTAGGTGAAACCTTGGAGGCCGTTCGAAAGGAGCTGCTGGCGCAGCGCGCACGGGTGTCGTTGCGCCGCAGCTTTCGCAAGCACCTTGCTCGAGCACCGCGGCTGTCCAACACGAAGTTCATCGCCAAGCGGTTGGATTTGGCTCTTGGAGAGGTGAGTATCGTATTGAAGGGACCATGGGCGCAGATTCATTCATCCCTGCACTGTGTTCTGCGTCGTTGTCGTTGTCGTGGTCGTTGTTGTGTTCTCTTACCCAAACCTCTGTGACCAACATGTCACGTTGTGTGACGCGCTAGATCCCTGCGGCTCGTGCGTTTGCAGCCAGTACGGTTGTGTCGCCCACACCTGGTGCAGTGAAGTGGGAGTCCTACTTTGTCATGCATGGGGGGCTTAGAATCGGCGCTGTGAGCCCCTCGATGGAGTTTGCCGAGTGGCTCACGCCATACGAGCGACGTGTGTGTCAAGTGTCCCAACTGCGAAAGCATGGCATCTCGTGCATGGGTCAATTTTTGGATCCCGCGAGTGAGTGTCGGTGTTGTGGCGTTTGCATGTTGCAGCGCCTTTGCGTGATTGTATGTGCTGTGTATGTTGCCAGCACAAACCCCATCCACATGGCATGGTGTCACTGCCAAGTACCCTTCTCTTGGTCGCACGTTTCCTGCTGTGTACTATGGAGCTGAAGGTCCGGCTTGGTATGGCCAGCTTGGAAAATGGTGGCAAGGTACTCAGCGCCGAGTCCATGATCGAGTGGATGTGATGATGTGTGGTAGTAAGCCTGCATGGCGGCGCATGGTATGTTTGTATGCATGCATGTGCGGCTTGTCGACTGTTTCAAGTTTGTGTGCTGTCGGTACTGTGCGTTTGACACAGCATCAATAACACTTGCGGTGTGCAGCATGTGACAACGCGGAAGATGATGTGTCGCTTTGGCCACACCCTGGTGTCCATGCCAGGATCCCGTGTCGCCATTATGTTTGGAGGGCGCGCCCGTGCTCATGCTCGACCAAGCCGCGTGAAGGTTGCTCGCAAGGTGGGTTGATTGGATTGTTCCACATCGTGCGGTTGAACGGAGATGGATGTGCATCTTCATGCCTTCACGTGCCATATGCACAGGTCCACACATTGCGGTTTGACAAGAAAATGCGTTCGGCTGAGTGGGTCGCCGTCAGTTGTCGGTGGCGGTCGCGCAACCCTCCTGTCATGCGGCACCACCACTGCGCCGCGCTGGTCACCCTTGGGCAGCACACCAGTCCTTCCATGGTGGTATTCGGTGGTGTGTACTTTGCGGGATCACGAGAAGGTGACCGGTACGCCAACGTAGGCGCCCCGTGTCCGCGCGCGATCTGTTTGTGAAGATTTCGATGCCTTTCCCTGAACATGCTCTAGTGTTACTCATGGTGCGTTTGGTGTGGATTGCGATTTGCAGGCTTCTAGACTCTGTTGATGTGCTGGACACCGCCTCGTACACATGGCACACGCCGAAAGTGACGGGTGCCATTCCACAGCCATGCAGCCACGCCTCCCTGGTGCAAGTTGGCGCGTCTGGAGCAGTCACGCCGAGGCTGATCGCATTCGGAGGCAGGGTGGCCAACCAGAGCGGCAGCAATATGTGTCACGTGTTGGAGACGTCGACATGGACCTGGGTTAACGTGCAGCTTTCCAGCGTGTCTGGTCCACCACCGCCGGCCCGTGCGAGCCACTGTGCCGTGGGCATGGGTGAGGACATGGTGGTTTTTGGTGGCTCCCATGCAGGTGGTGGCGGTGAGTGCAAGGGTTTCTACACTCTGCGTGTGGAGGAGACTGTCGGCAGGCTCCGACTGTGCGGCACCTGGTCTCGCCACGAAGTGGTGAGTCACACCTCTGCACCATCAGTGTCAGGCAGTGCTAGCGCCAGTGCCAGTGCCAGTGCCAGTTCCAGCACCACAGCTGTGGAGTTCTCCAGCCCCCGCAGCGGCGCGTGCGCGATCGGCGTTGGTGGCCACATCTACTTTACGGGGGGGATGCAAACGCGGCGGAATCAAAGCGGGGGCCGGGGCGGCTCGGCGGCTGTCCAATCGTTGTACGCGTCGTCGGTACGCTCGAAGGTCCACCTGTGTGTGCCTGTGTTTGTCTCATGTGCGGTGTGGCCCTTTTTCACTCGGCATGTGTCGACGTGGTGTGACATGCTCGCACGGTTGTTTTTTGTGCGTTGTGGTCTGACTGTGTCGTTCACACTGACTTGCCACCTGGCCAGGTTGTGAAAGTTCTCATTGGTCCTGCCCCGATCATTGTTCCGCCCTCGAAAATGTTGCAGCACTTTGGTGAGGCGTACGACGCCGAGTCCAGTGTCGACACCGTGCTTCTGTGTGGTGCGGGCCGCGACGATGCCCTTGTTGGTGAGGTACGGTGCCACCGCTTCATCCTCACCAACTTCAGTGCCCACTTCCGTCGAGCTCTACCCCCTGCCGCGCCATCTCGGGGTTCACAGCTGCCAAGCTGTGGCTCTGCCATGATGCCCGATTCCATCACGATACCCGATCGTGACGTCGAGGCCGATGCGAATGCCGATGTGGATGCAGACGACCACCTCGGGGGAGGTGGCGCTGCTGCTTTGGCAGAGGCAAAGCATGAAGGGTGGAGTGATGGGGAGGAAGCCGCCATCGGTGGCGCCATTCAGCAGGCGGCTGTAGAAGAGCCAATGGTCCACCCAGAGGCGGCAAAACTGGTGGTAGAGTTTATGTACAAAGGCACCACGAGTGTACCCCCGTCACTGCTTGTGTACGTTATTGAAACGTGCACTCGATGGCAGTTGGAAGCGTTGGTGCTGTTCAAGCAGTGCGTGCGCATCTTGGAAAAGGCGAAACGAAAGGTGGGCCACACGCCAGGGATGCTGCGCGCCATGGTGGCTCGTGAGTACCAAGCGCACATGCAGGCTGAGATGGAACGCCTGGCTTCCGCGTGGGGACGTGGTGGTGGAGACGGGGATAGCGGTGGTAGTGGTGACGATGATGTGGACAGTGATGGTGACGGTGACGATGACGGTGGCGGTGATGATCGCAGTGGAGACGTGCATGGTGAACAGAACAGTAGTGAAAGCAGAGGTGTTGGTCACATGCCTGATCGTGGGGAGGTTGGCATTGTTGTCGGTGTTGGCACAGCGGACGAAGGCACAAGCACCACACCGCAGCCATCAAATGGTGAAGGATCGGATGCTGGGAGTGTCAACCCCGAGGACTTCGAAGAGGAGATTTTTCAGGCGGCCATACAACTCTTGGGGGACAAGCCCATTGCTATGGGCCGATACCCCCGGATCGTGTCCAAAGAGTTTGCATATGTATGTGTTTTGGAGTGTGGCTGTGTTTTGGAGTTGAGGCCTTCTTGATTTGACCTGTTGTAGTTGTACGGATCCCTCTCTTGCAGACCCTTCGACGTGAAGTTGAAGTTGCCGCTGACTCTGACGTGACGCTGATGGTCGAAGGGCAGGCAATCCACGCCCACCGGTTTGTGCTCGTGGCAAGGTCCCAGCTTTGGCGGGGAATGTTAAGTGAGGAATGGAATAGTGTGGATGAAAATGGGATGCTGACAGTGCACGATGCCAGCTATGATGGTTCGTTGCGAGTTCGTGTTGGGTTGCGCTTGACTACTTACTTTTGCTCTGTTTTCGGCGCAAAAGTGCTTGTGGCCCACTGAACTCACTGCATTGGATGTGCACTTCACTATGTGCGCAGCTGTCCACGCTTTGGTGTACTACATGTACACAGACTCTCTTCACTCCAGTCTTGATGTCGACACTGTTCCTGAGCTGCTCCAGGTGCGACGTTGACTGTGCATTCGCGCCTAGGCGTCCCGTTTTGACACCTGATGCACACGTTCACCCAGCTTGCGGGTTTGCACATGATGCCACGGTTGTGTGCGTTGGCTGAGCAACGCATGGTACAAGAGTTCAGTTTCGATGACTTGTCCTCCGTGGTGGCCATGCTTGGGTTTGCCCGAGCGTGTGGACCCATGGCAGCACACCTCCAGTCCATGTGCTTGTTTTCTCTGGTTTGTTGTCCTTGTTGGGTGTGGATGCCGTCACGTGGTGACGTGGTCGTGGTCGCGGGCGTGGCGGTCGCGTGTGGTCGTGGTGACGTGTGCTTTGGTTCTCCTCGACGTTATCTTCCACCCAGGCCATGGTGTTCAAGCCGGAAGACGCGTTGGAGTGGGTGCAAGAACACAAATCGGAGCTGCCGAAATCGTTGCGCAAGGTGGGTGGTGCACCTCAGTGTCGCGCACGCCGTTCCACACTCACTACGCACATGGTATCTGGTACTGAACCAGGTTGTAAAGGACGCGGTGCGCCACAAGACATGGCCGGTGGCCGACTAGGGCAACTGCAATTACGTGCTCCAGCACCAGGCATGTTTCCGCGATGTCTTTAGCGAGATGGGGTGTCAATGTAGGTGCCGTTGTAGGTGCCGTTGTAGGTGCCGTTGTGGTGCCCAGCTGGTGAAACAGGCGGTCGGTGACATCACCTGTTACATCGCGTCTTTGCACATCCATGTCCCTCGTCCACAATTTCTTTCGTCTGTCAACACTTTCTTTCGTGCTATGGCGTAACCCACGGTTGCTTCCATGCACAAGCGGCGCACTTGGTCGGACACTACAGCACTGCCACGCGGCTACGCGGTGGTCTCAAGATCACATATTTTGAAAATAAATGCAAGACATGGCGTGTTCGTTGGAGGCGCTCCGAAAAGAAATAACTTAGGCAATCAAACGGAAGACGATGTCCCATCTGCGGAGGATGTCCAAACTCCACAGACGGGCGCGGCGGCGCTGGCATCACGGTGCATGTTTCCCCGTCACATGACACCAAGCGCTGACCGCAGATCAGCAAGCTGAGCATCGTTAAGGCGCCCCTTGCGGGTGGCTGCTTCCAGCACCCGGTCCACGCCCAGGTGTGACCCCAAGGCGTGCACCAACGCATGCAGTTCTGACTTTACACCACGCCGTGCGATGTTTTGACGCAAGAGGTCGAACACCGTCTGTAGCATCTTGCTTGAAACGGCGGTCGGTTTGTGGCGGTTGACATCGGGAACCAAGTCTGTCCAAGTGCCAACACCGTGTGTGAGAGGGGTCGAAACAGCAAAAGCCAAAACAAGAAACACACCACACACACGCCCTGTTTCGCAGCTCCACACGCACCCTGCAGCTTGTGGAGCATCACAGCCTTGGTGCGGTCATTGGCGTGGACTGCTTGCGAGCACAACACAGGTGCCAAGCACCTGGGGTTCATGGTGGACACGATGACGTCCATGGCCTCACTCGCTGTGCGCGCGAGCTTCGCTTGCGTGGAGGACATCAACGCCGCGACAGGTGGCACAATCTGCGGAATGGCACTCTCCAGACCGTCCGACAAGAGGCGCACCACCTCGGCCGTACTGTGCACTGCCGTTGCTTGCACCTTGCTGTTGCCGTCTGACAGGCGCTGGTACAGTTGATCCGCAATGTCATTGGCCTTGATGGTCGCAAACCCGCGGGACGTTGTCACAAACTCCACGACGTCACGCAGTGCCTGGTCTCGCTTCCGCCAGTCCCGCGCGTTCATGTCCGCCATCACCTTCGTGAACTGCTGGCCCTCGGGTGTGTCCAACGACACCGTGGCCATCATCGGCGGGCCACTCCCCAGCCGCTTGCGCACACCGCCACCACGACCACGACCGCGGCCACGACCATGACCGCGTCCGCGGCCGCGGCTGCCTCGATGGTGCCGCCCTCCATGGCCGTCGCCATCCATGGCGCCATCATCATGGTGAGCCCCCGACCCGAACCCCACCGAGTCTTGTGACGCGGCGGACAGCGGCAGTGCGGGAGAGTGCTCCCCCGCAGAGGGCACGCGCCGACGGCGGCCAAAGCCACTGGCGCGGGACGAGGCTCGAGACGCCGCACGGGAGGCAGCACGAGAGGCGGAGGGGAGGAGGTGGAGGAACGCCGGATCGACGCGAATGCCGCGGGACAGCAGCTTCTTGATTTGGTCGGCTTGTGACCGCGTCAGGCACCGCGTGAGCAAGGTCTCGTCCAGCACACCTGCCTTTTCCAACTGCGGGCAGAGCACAGCACAACACAGCACAGCACAGCACAGCACACAAATGAGTCACGATACACACAAGGCATGTGCGGCATTGACTCGACTACCACACACGATACGTACATGCAACAACATGTGCTTGGCGGCCGTACGCGGTTCCTCTGATCCTTCACCGAGCTGGCGTCCAATGGCAGGGATGATGGTCGAGACCAACAGCTGCTGTGACAGCCGCGACGCGGGCATGCGGGACAGGAGGCGCGCCAGGTGGCGACCGCACTTGTTGCGCACGTCATTGTTTTGGCTCTTGGCAGTGCAGGACACCAGGGCTTGCAGGGACTGTCGTTCAGAGCAGTTGTCCACCATGGCCCCCAGCGCAATGCACGCCGTGTCACCGAGAATGCGGAGCGTGTCAGCGGCTTTCTTGACCAACAGAGGCGCCACGGCGTCCAGGTGCCGTTCGATGTAGCGGGGCACACCCACGAACAGGTCTGCGAAACCCATCAACGCGTTCTTGGCGACAGACGACCGCAAACTTTTTGCCAGTGGCTGCAGCGACCGACGAACAGAACGAACACAACGACACACATCGAAGAAGCGTCAGGCAACGGGGGGGGGGGGGGGG
>Ga0213833_1000717_pt1 | contig 28810 bp, 42 predicted proteins | sample SWATP21_FD_160575 | JGI IMG/M metagenome (GOLD analysis project Ga0213833, IMG submission 160575) | Coastal seawater microbial communities from Marineland, Florida, United States - SWA TP2 #1 | ecosystem: Environmental > Aquatic > Marine > Coastal | place: USA: Florida | collected 2016-08-14 | reverse complement strand
CAGTCTGGTTTATTTTCTTTCCGTTTGGGACCACGCACCTACTTTTTTGCCGCCGTCGTAGGAGAGGTCCCGCTCAGTCGTCCGTCCCATGTCGTCTTGCGTGGGGATATTAGTTACTTCTTTAGAAAACATGACAACCCCCCAACCGTCGAAACGCTGTTCTACTCACCTCTTCGATCCTTGCTGGAACACCGTACGCAGGATGCTCCAACAGGTGCGCTGTGGTGCTGAGTAGTGCATAACCCTGCCACAATACTACGCTTGCTTGGGCAGCCGTCGTGGCCATGTCGCTCCAAAGCTCGTCCGCGCAGCTGCTTGGAATAGATGACGAGTCCAACGCCCCCTGGGACGAGGAGACACCGTTCCTGTCCTCTCTCTACTACAAAGGCGGCGGCACGCTGGGGGGAGGGGGTGCCGTGGGCGTTCGTGGACCGTACGGTCGAGCCCGCCGTAGATTCATTGCACACGCCAAGGCGCGTCCCAAACGACGCACGCGGCGAGCGCAGCGCCGGTCTCGCCTAACGACCACTCGACCAGTGCCGTCCAGTGACTCGCCGCCGCCTCCGATATCCTCCTCTGCGTTGTGCAAGGAGGCACTACAGCCCCTTATCAAGATTGCGTTCGAGTCGCCTTACAAGGAGGTGCGACGCGACGCAGCGGAGGCCTTCCTATCCTTGTGTGAGCACCGTACGAGTTGCTGTGCTGTGTGTGTACATGAAGCTGGCACCAGTGGCCCATGTCTGATTCGCGTGCCCCCTCCCCCTGTGTGTGTGCGCACTGATCTGACAATCACAGCGGTGGGCTACAACAAAGATGTACCTATGGCGTCAACACTGGATGCTCTGCTTCAGCTTGCCGCCGTGAGCAATCCGCACAACGATGTCGTCATCATATGCCGCGCTGCCACGGCGCTTGCGAGCCTTGTGAGCATTGCAGACATTGGCTTGCGCTTAGCAGAGTCCCCAGACGGCATTTCTAACTGTCTTCAGCTGCTGCGCATTAGCAACTCAGAGGCCAACTTTCAGGGGTCTCGCATCCTCTTTCGGCTCGCAAAGCTCGCCGAAACGCCTGCAGCCATCGTGGATGCCGGTGGCATGAAGGCGCTGTGTTCGTCCATTAACCACAAGGACAAGCGCATCCGCAAGTTGGCGCTGTCGACAGCAGTGCATCTGTGCACAAGCGTGCTGCATCCTGAACGAATTGGGGACACCAGCACGCCCTTTCGCATGCTGGAGATGTTCACGGTCGCCAGGCACCCGGAGCAGCGTGTTGGGTTGTTGGATCTGATGACTCAGCTGGCAGCACACTCAGACGTCCGCCCTCGTCTTGTGGCAGCAGGTGCTGTGGACACACTAGCAAACTTGTTAACGAGCAACACCACCACAACTGTTGTGCAATTGGTTCGTGCTTGTGCGCGCGTGGAACGTGGTGTCGTTGTATCGCCTCTTACGCCTGGGCACATGTGTCTACCCCACCAGGTTGTCACGTTCTTCTACTTGCTCTCGCTCTCACCGGACGTGCAATCAAACATCATCCAGTCGACCGTGCCCGTGCTGCTGCTTCGAGTCCTGTTTGGTGACGCCAAAGGCAGCGAAGACCCCATCCCGAAGGAGACAACCGCGGGCCGTATCACCGTGGTGGCGGTGAAGTCAGGTCAAGTGTCCATGGGCAGCCTGGACGCCAGCAATGGCTCCAGAGGTGGTGCTGCGCGCGCGGTTCAAGACAAGACGCCAAGTAGAGCCCGTCAAGCCAACCACGCGCCGGCACGCGCCACACGCCAAACGTCCACCGCGCCGTCGCAGTTTCGCCACATACTCACGCGCGCGGGCGCGGTCATGGGCGGAAGCACGACGAGCATGGGACACGACATCCCTGAGGATGCACCCGACCCCGCGGGCGTCGTGCGAGCCTCTTCGCGCACCAGCCACGCCTCCCTCACCACGCGACCACGCTCCCGCGCCTCCTCACGGTCGCGACCCAGGTCAGCCCGGTCACGACCCAGGTCAGCCCGGTCACGACCCAGATCGAGGCCAGGCTCGCCCCGCTCCCGCCCCCGCTCCCGCCCCGGCTCTGCGCTGTCCTCGAGCCCACGCCCCGCAACGCCCACCGCGTCGTTGTCCATGCGTCCCGCGTCAGCGCGTTCGCGGCGCCCGGGCTCCGCCGCGCGCGCTCGGTCCCCGTTGCACGCCGCACGCCCCACGTCCCGGGCTTCGGTGGGCTCTCGGAGCGGGCGTCCATCGTCGCGGCAGTCGCACCGCCGGCCGCGCTCCGCGTTGTCGACGTCGCGAGGAGGTGAGGAGCCGCGCCGCATCGGCGAAGACAGCGACGGCATGGATGGGGACATTGACCGCCGTGTGTCCTTTTTCAAGGAGCACCCACTGACTGAAGACGTGCGTGGCATGCCCAAGTTGATAAGCACGTCCACCAGCGTCGTGATTCCTCCCACAGACGGCTTCCATGGCCGGCTTCCCGAGCTCGCTTCCACTGCCCACGAGTTGCAGGCTTTGTTGCAACAGCAATCCGCCACAGCCGATGACGCCACGTTGCCACAGGCCCTGGATTCGTCCATGGAGGGGACTGTGTCCGGGCGTCAGCTCGAGTTTACCGACGCTGCGTCCCCCACAAGGACGGACGCCGCTGCGTCCGCCCGCTTGCGCCAACCACATATGCAAGTTCCACATGCACCACACACATCACCAGCACCGCGGACCTTGGCCTCGCCACGAGGTAGTGCTCGCGGTGTGCGCCATCGACAGCCGCAGGCCCCTGCGGTGGAACACCACGCTGGCAGTGCGCTGGGCACGGGGCAGGTCACGTTCCGGGTGTCTCCGACCGCAGCAACTCGCACGCGAACCGCGTCGCAGCGGGCCATCCGAGGCAACAACGATGGCCATGCTCGGTTCAAGGGTGCCTCCCTGGGCGGAAGAAAAGCAGCAGCGGAACAAGCCTCCGCCAGGCGTGGCAGCAAGGCCGCCGCAAACGGAAAACATAGGGCCAAGGGCGCTGCAACAAAGGAGAAGACGGCTGACGGCGCACGACGTCGTCGTCGTGGAGCTGACAGCAAGCGGCGAAAGCGCAAGCAAGAGGAGGACCCTGTGTCACTGGCCCACGTACTGGGGGCCTACCGCCACACTGTGAACGGGGAAAAGGTGGCACAGCTTGTGAACATGGTCGTTGCCGCCTCTCGCGCGAGCCAACCAGGTGTGAGCCGTCACGGAGCAGCCACTGCGGGACCCCGCCGGTTGTTTTTCCCTTTTGCCGATCAAGACGTGTTGGAGCGATGCATGGACCACTTGGTACGTTTTGCCGTTCTTAGCAGTGGGAGGACAGCGTGCGCGTCATGCTTGCTTGCTGTCGTACCCAGGCTGCTGGCAACGTCACGGCTCCACAGCTGAGCATTGTGAGAACGGCGATGCGCTTCTTTGCTTCACTAGCCCAATGCCGCCTCCTTCGCGACCACCTGGCCACCCAGACGGCTGTGCTTGGATGTGTGTTTCAGCCACACATCTTGTTCTCCACCGACAAGAAGGTACCACCATCCCGTGTGTGTGATGCGCAGCGCTAGTTGGTGGGCTCACAATAGTGATCCTCTCGGAACCCCCCACAGATTCGTCGCCATGTTGCCAGTCTGATCGAAACACTGTCCTCACGCGACGGAAACTGCGCGTGGCGACACCAACTGATGTATCGGTATGGCTTGGTCCCGGCGCTGGCTGGAATGCTGACCAGAGATGACCCTCGATGCAAGGAAGCGGCTGTCAGAATAATGTCCAAGGTGGTGCGCAGTTCGTCTCTCCAGGTAGGGGCGTCTCTAAATGTGGGCGTGCAGCCTTGGTGAACACAGGGTACTGACTGGGTGTGACGACACGTGATGCTTGCCGTCCCAGTCTGTGGTTTGTACGCACTCCATCCTACAGCCCATGTTTGCGTTGGCCACCGCGTCGGACTCGACCACACAAATGGCACTGGCCGAAACAATCAAGGCTTTGGCTGGGCGGGGTGATCTCCATGAACCACTTCTCCAAAGTGGCGCGATCTCTGCTGTGGTACGTGAACGGGAAGAGGGGTGTGGAACACGCTGCGTCCATGCTGTGTGACGCGTGAATGTGCGCGCAATGTCAACAGCTATTCTTGCTGCGGCCCAACGCGGAAGACTGCCACACAACAGCGATGGATGCACTGCATTGCCTGAGCCACAGTGAGAAAGCATGCCACGACATGGTCACGAGTGGGCGGATGAGGTAGGGTTCCTCGCGCCATCGTTCTGCGGCGCGGCTGTGACTCTAACATACTGGTGGCGCAGCTACTGTATCCGCTTGGAGCGACGTGGGCCCATCGAGGTTCGCAAGATGGCCACGCTGGTTCTGGCGAACGCCAGTACCCATCATGCTGCCAAACGCATTCAGGTGAGGGGCGGTCCGTGTTGTTTTGGAAGCGCAACACTTGGGGGGCGGGAGGTAACGCGTGTTGAGCGCGGAGCAGGACATGGCACGGCGGCGGTTCGCGAGTTCTGGCAAGTTGTTTTCTTCTTTCCGTGCTGGGGCGAAGGAAGCAGCGGATTCGCTTGTGGGTGGGTCGCATGGAGCATCACACCGACTCCCTCGGTCACAAACCGATACGACAGCCATGGAACACGGAACGTCGGCGAGCGTGCGGGGGTCTGTGCGCAAGCAGTTTGGGGGTGCTGACAGCTCCAGTGACTCCAGCGACTTGTCTGGGGATGAGCTCGTTCAAAATGTGACCGAGCACACACTGTGGTTGTGAAAGTGTTGAGTGGGGGCAAGGTGTGTGGTAGGTGCAACAAAACATTGTTGTCGAATAACTGTTCAACCTTGCGACGCAAACATCGGACCACGGTCCTGACTTAGAAGGGTGGGTCAACGGAGTACACCATGAAGGGAGCCGTGCAATGCTGAACCTATGATTTAGACTCATCTTCGACGCTCAACGCAGCTGCCTTCTTCTCCTTTTCGTATGCAGCCACGGTCGCACTGCAGCGCCAGCGACAACAGCACAGCGACAGTGAGATTGGCAATCTGGAAGCGGCCAACACGACAGCACGACGCGAGGATTTGTCACGTTTGTCACGTACGGAGAGGGAAGCACCGCTCCAGGGAGTTGTACAATGCAACACGTCATGTTGTCACGGCTGTTGAGACCCAAGCAGTGGTCGCAGATCTTCTCACAAATCTGTCGCAACAACACCCCCATAAGCCAGTTGCCGACACACAGCACATACAAGGTATCGCACGACAAAGCACGTACTACCCCAAGGTCCGTTTCGCCCTTTCGGACGTATGCGCGGACAAACGCGATGCAATCTTCATTGGTCATGACGTCCCAGATGCCGTCACACGCCAGAATCAGGTAGTCATCCTTCTCCTCGCGCTTCAGCACGGTGATCTCTGGCTCGCAAGACACCTGTTGCTTTGTGGCATCCAGGGTTGCCACTTGCTTATACAAGTAGTCACCAAGCGCACGGGAGACCTGTAGAACACACGGACAAGGAAATGAGACACGCGGTGAGTGTGGAGCCTGCTGCGCTGAGCCACATCGCCCTTCGACGCACAGCGAGATCACCGTTAACACGACGCATGGATACGGTGCCGCCAGCTGCTTCAATGCGCTTGCGCTCCCCCTCCAAAGTTGGCTTATGGTCTTCCGAAGCCCATACGCCGCGCCCATCTCCACGCGCCAAGACACACCGGGAGTCGCCGCAGTTGGCCACCACGTAGTGTGTCGGCGTCACGAACGCAGTCACCGCCGTGGAGCCGCTGTGGTCGACACCAGCAACAATTTGAGGCAACGAGCGAGTGGCTGCGTCAAAGGTGAGGAAGCCTTGGTGAATGGCAGGCGGAAGGTCTTCGGCAGTCTGTCGGGGACACGTGAGGAGCACGAGGTGGCACGGTGGCGTGAGCACGTGAGGGCAGCAAGCATTGGCCGCAACCTGCCAGCAAACGCACTTTGCAACCTGCAAGCGCCTTGCAGCCAAGTATCTCTGCTATCAGACCAGTTGATCTGCAAGGATCGTGTGAGACGGCGGGAGGCGCGCGACGCGTGCCAAGGTGTGCGACCACAAGCACGTACGCTTGATTCGATACGAGACTTCCACCATGCCCATCATAAACACCGAAGAAGGAGAACCCTGGCAGCCCTTTCACATCCATCATGATCGTGTGTGCATCCTGTTGGTGTGATGGGTGCAAATACACTTGAGTCGCCAAAAACGAGAAGCGAACGCCGTATCCACCCGTACGGACCTCCATCTCAATGCGCCAGCCTTGCATACTGGAAACCGCACACTTCAGACGCCCATTAGAGTGGCGCTCTGTCTCCTTCTCCGTCTTGGGGGTATCAAGAAAGGAGCCCATCGTGCTTGCTCTGTTTCCCGGCCGCAGCAAAATTGAGTGAGCGCACGTGGAACAACCGACCGTTCAGCAGCAACCACAGCCCTGCGAGTTGTGACACTCGCACGTGTGCAAGCTCACACCGCAAGTAACATGCATACAAAAGCACACGTACGGACGAGCTGGTCCACGTCCGCTACTCCGCGCGCTTCGTGACACACTCTTCCCTGCTGCAGAAGCGGTCGGCGCGCTAAAGAGTCGGCTGCTTCACGGTGTTCTGCAATGCAGCAAACTCACACCAAACATATGCCAAAATCACCACAAACATGCAATATTTGTTTTGTGCAATATGCTAAACATCACAAGTCGCACTGCGTGGGAGAGGCTGACAGGAGGGCGTTTGCACCAGCTGTGGCGTGACATATCTGCCTCCATGTTCTCCTACCCCGCCTTCTCGCTGGGTGCGTAGTGATGTGTTTGTGGCGCAAGTTGGTAGGCTAATGCGTGTGGCAACAGACAAGTCGCGGTTTGACCAATCAACGTATTGGGGCCGGGTGGCGAACTTTATCAACGTCGTGGACCCTCGGTATGTGCCGGCCCATGTCGCAGGGTTGTTTACCCTGCGTCCCGCTGTGTGCGGGTCTCACTCTGTGTGGCACCACGTTTGTATGGTATTTGTAGCCTCGTGTTTGTATCAAATGACCGTCTTGAGCGAGCGAAGGCTCTACTTGAGTCCTTCCGAAAGGGCAATCTTGCTCCAGGCGTCACGAACGCCGATCTATGGAAGGCGCGCAAAAGTAAGCTCCTCCGCCCCACGCGCCTGTGTAGCTGTGGCTTTGTGCACAATGGTTTCTCTTTATTGCCTAGTCTAACGTTGGTTGGTGGTTGTGCCCAGTTCGCGACTCTTTGATCCATCCAGACACCGGCGAGGTGATCCCTGTGCCGTTCCGCATGTCCTTCTTTGTGTTTGCCAATGTACCAATTTGTGTTGGTATGGTAGTGATGCCGCCAACGGTACGTGAGCGACATATGGAAACGAAACGATTCGTATGGGTGGTGGTGTGACCGCTGTTTGTGGGATCGCAGACCGCCAATGCGTTGTTTTGGCAATGGGCGAACCAGTCGTACAACGCCGCCTTTAACTACGGCAATCGCAACGCGACAACGGAAACAGACACTGCTTCGCTGTTGAGTGCGTTGCATCGGCTGTTGCGACGATCACATGAAACTAACACTTTTGTTCTGGTTGCCCTGCAGCTTCATACCTGACAGCCACGACCGTTGCCTGCACCGTCACGTTGGGCCTCAACCACCTCGTCAAGACAGCTTCAAGCTTGTCTCCCGCCGTCAGGACGCTTGTCCAAAGGGTGTGTGCATCACCTTGGGACTTTGGGGGCGTCGCAGTGTTGTAGCTCACACGCATCTTGTGTGACTCAGACTGTACCTTTCACAGCAGTTGCGTTGGCTGGTGCATGCAATGCGGTGGCGATGCGGTACCGCGAAGCCATGTACGTGTCTTCGCCACGTAGCGTGATGTGTGCCCATGCAGGATGCCATGTCGTTCGAGTGTGAGTAACCTCCTTTCGTCATTCTCCTTTGCTGTTTTCTCTGTTCTGGCTTGTTGCAGCGACGGTGTTGATATCACTGATGCCGAAGGAAATGTGATCGGGAAGTCCGTTGCAGCTGGCCGATCAGCATTGGCCCAGGTTGCCTTGACGCGCGTTGCGTTGCCGTTGCCAAGTACGAGTGGGGTTTCTTGTCCCTCTGTTGGTGGCGCCTTTCGTGGTTGTGATGTTTTCTGACGTACCGATGTCCCCGTGTGTTGTGGTGCAGTTTTGATGCTGCCCCCATACATCATCCCCGCCATCCTGAAGTTGAAGTTCGTTGCTGCGCGACGTTGGATGAAGCTCCCAGTTGAACTCGGTTCGTTGGTGTGGTGCCAGTTTGCGGCGGGTGTTCCAGCACGCTCACTAATGGTTGTTTCTTGCTCGCCTCAGCTGTGATATCCGCCATGATCATGGGAGGTCTTCCGTGTGCTGTCGCGCTGTTTCCCCAGCAAGCGAAGATTAAGCGCACCAGTGTGGAGCAGCAGTTTCACGGCGTCACAGATTCCCAAGGCAAGCTGGTGGACTACTTCTACTTCAACAAAGGATTGTGATTCAAGCATGTTTGACAAGTTTTCACAATGCACTGCATGTTAGCAATGGGCTATCCACTCGTGTCTCTATCAAGTCCAAGCCTTACACTCTCAACAAAGGGGCACCACAGCAAGCAGCCTGCGTGGCGGACAAGTGCGAGCAGCTACTTGCGGTACCGGCGATCGTAGCCACCGCGGTTAGAGCGGCGCCTGGAACAGAGGAACAATGGCACATGAAACTTGTAAGACACTAGCCCCAAACATTCAACATCCACCACAATCTAATCACGTCACACGTACGAATCGAAGCGTCGCGTTCTTCCACGTCCGCGCTTGGAGTAGTAGCCAAAGTTCCGACCACCACCGCCACGGCCACGGCGACGTCCACCCCACCTCCGGTTCTGGCCATCATCACCAAACTGACCGCCAGTCTTGGCAGAAAGCAGGCGCTCGTTGGTGTCCACGAAGACGGCAACCTTTTCGGCAAAGTCCAGTGCCAGGGACTGCAGCCGGGTGGGCTCAGTCTTTTGCATGACGATAGTCTTCGTCGGTTGGTCCCAAGCGGCAGGCAGAGACTCCTTGATCATCATCTTGGACGTCACGGAGTGCACGACCTCGGCGGGCAGCTCGAACATCTTGCACAACTGCTCATGAGAAATGGCGTCGTAGTGAGCGGCGTACGTCAGCATGAACGTGCGGAGCGCCTCACGCTTCAAGCGGTCGAGCAGTTGAGACTTGACGGTGGTCAAGTCGTGCTCGGCGCCAGCCCAGTGGCGCCACACAGAGAGACCGAACAGGTAGCCCTTGGCCTTGTGCCAGTCGCACTTGGTGAGCGCAATGGCAGCAGTGATAACGGTATCACGCGTGCTCTCGGGCGGACCAATGAACGTCTTGCTCGACACGATGTCAAGCTGCTTACGGAACGTGACGCTGATGCGGCGGCGAGTGGGGTCGTTCACCTCAGCGGCCATGTTGGGCACTTCCAAGATCATGGCACTGATGAGGTGGCACGCCTCCAGCAGCTCCAAGTTGATGTGCATGTGGTACGGCACTTGACGACGGCGCTCCTGCTTCTCACGCTCCGCATCGCGGTCCTGGAAGCGGTTGGTGTTGGACAGGCCCTGCGCAAGCAACTCCTTGGGCCGGCCGATGCCTGTGAGCTCGTGCAAGCACGCCTGGCAAGCCTCGAACAAACCGGCGCGGAAGGCGGCCATGCCCAGCTGGGCCAACATGCGGTTGTACAAGATTTGCGTGGACTCGTCCATGTGCTGGATGTGGTCGGACATGTGCGACACGAGCAACGCGTCGCGGGCCTCGTAGAACCGGTCGTGGATGGCGTGGTAGTAGATGAGGCACAGCATTGCACGGGCACGAGCGCGCTCCTCGCAGTTGTCGAAGATGTAGTTGCACAGTCCAATGAGCTGGCCAGCCACGTCGAAGTCCTCCTCGTCCACGGCCTCACGAGTCAGCTCGAGCACAGCGGCCTCCAGGTTCAACTCCTCGGCCTCTGCCATGGCCTGGCTCACTGTCTTGACGTCCTCCTTGGCCTCGCCACCCGGAGGAGTGGCACCAGCACCAGCACCCGCACCAGCGGCACCCGCACCCGCACCAGCAGCGGCGGCGGCACCAGCCCCGGCCGCGGCTGCGGTCTCACCAGCCGCCTTCTTGGCGGCGGCAATCTCCGCCTTGCGCGTGGCAATCACGTCGAACAAGTTCGGGATCACAGGCTGTTGGCGATGCAGGCTGCGGGTGATCCTATCCTGCTTGTAGTACATGTGCTCCAGCTGCAACAAGGCCAGCTCGCCGCACGACTCCTGGTCACCGACGCGCTCGGAGTACGCGAACACACGAGATGCAATGGAAGAAAGCTGCTGCTCGTCACGGATCCGCTGCACGTATCCTGCGGAATGAGCATCGATCTTACGGAGCGCACGTGTCCACTCGTCGCCAAGACTCTTGACAAACAAAGTCAGGTTACCCACAACAGGAACAGGTGTGGTCCCCGCCTCGCCCTGGGCAACTTCGAAGGTTACTTGTTGGCTGCTGGAGGCAACTGTGCTGGCGATCTCCTCGCTCGACAGCGGTGTCAGACGCTGGAAGAACCACGGCAATAAACAAAAACAACATGGGGGTCAGGAGAACATACATAACACCACACACGCAACAGCCAAGCACGCACCAGCTCTGGGTTGTCTTCCAACACCTTCAACACAGTGTTGATATCCACCAGCACCTGGACCCACATTTGGCGGTTGATGAACGCGTCGATAGAACGCGATGACACGTCAAACTGAGACGAAATCAACTGCATGAGCACTGGAAGCTGGAACGTCGGCGGGAACTCTAGTGACCGCACAAAAAGGTTGCGGAGATCGCTAACAATCTTGAGGGCGCTGACATTCTTGCGGCCACGAGAGCGGATGATGCTGATCATCTCTTGGTTCAACAGGGCAGGTGTCCACTCCTGCTGAGCAGCTTGAGAGACTTCCGCCTTCGTTTCCTCTGCCTTCTTTTGCTGCTTGGGCTTCGGTGCGCGGGGGCCCTTCTTCACCTTCTCCACCTTCTCCTTCTTGACCCAGTAGTCACGGGTCAAGTTCGAGAAGTCGCCATCGTCATCTGAGGAAGAGGATGAGTCATCCGACGCATCGAAGAACGCGCTGTCATCGGAGCCAGAGCCGGAGCCAGAGTCGGAGCCAGAGTCGGAACCCGAGCCCGAGCCCGAGCCCGAGCCGGAACCCGAGCCCGAACCGGAACCGGAGCTGGAACCGGAGCTGGAACCGGAGCTACCGTCACTATCGCCACTGCTGGAGTCTTCGCTCTCAGTCCAGTCGGTTGGCTCCTTGCGGAAGGTCTCAATCAAAGTCGCGTACTTGTCCAGAGCGTTGTTCTTGCGGATCTCTTTGCGGGTTCGCATGAAAGAACGCGCGTTCTGGGCGTTCCACTTTCGCGACTCGGACTTTGTGATCTTGTTAGCCGCGTCCTCAAGCATGACACACGCTCGGACATAGAAACGGGGAACACCCTGGAACGCACAAACGCCAAACGTGATCCTGTGTACTTGTGCCACATCCAACTGACCAATCGACGCCACGCACCTCAGCGGCAACGACACGCTTCGCCTTGTCGATGATGCGCTGCAGCTTGTCAAAATCTGAAAGAAAACGCACGACGACAACCCAACACAACCCCAGACGCGCGCATGCATGAGCTCTGGCCTCGCAGCCCATGCGTGTGCGTACATCATGCACGCACCCTGAGCGATGCCATTCCAGTCATTGATCTTCAGCTCGTTGATCAATTGCTTGATCACTGCACGCATTTCACCCCAGCGCTTGTCGCGCGCTGAGCGAACGACACGACCCTCATCCTCAGACTCGGTGTCGCTGTCGATGATGAAATGGGTGTTGCGACCCAGCTGCTGCTGGTTCTGGTTTTTCTGCTCCTCCTCAGAGTCGCTGCCACCATCATCCGAGCTCGACGAGCCATCCCAGAAACGCCCACGACCCGACATGGTTGCCTAACACAGCCGGTTCTGGCTGAGACAAGCACACAGAGGGGTAGCGCAAGGAACGAGCGAGCCACACACAAAATCGTCCCGCCAGGCGCGCGTGGACGGCTGGTGGTTTCTGGCACGGTGTAACACAAATACCACAAATTCGTCCAAACAACATGTATGTATTCATCAAGTCGTGGCGAAGTTCATTGTGCCTCTTCAATGTGGAGTCCGCTCGCAGCGTTGCGCCGAGGTGGTTGTTTGCAATGTTTTCCCAATGTTGCCGGTCTGTGTTGCGGGCATCTTGGCTCAGAAGCCATTGCACGTCACAGTTTAGTGTGATGTCACCATTGGTGGCGGGCGGGCGTCGAGAGCTGTCCATTCTCTCACGCTACAACAAGCCGCCGATCTCGGTGCCCGGTGCTGAGGTTTCACCTGATCAAGAAGCCAAGGATGAGGACGTTGAGGCTATCCTGGGTGACGACATGGAACTGGAGGTGCCACGGTCATCTACTGGTGCTGAGGGATGGAAGGAGGCGGACCACTTGTCCGCGGCAATGGCAGGTGCGACGGTGGCCTGTGTTGCTGCCTTGTCCGCTCATGTGTTAACATTGTCGGGCCCGCAGAGTTGGAGGCTGGCCGTCGCATTGATGATGACACCTTGAAGGCACTCGGGGAATCTGAAGAGTTCAAAGCGTATGATGAGGAGGTCACACTGGCGGTAGAGGCCGTGCGCGCTGGGTAGGTGTGCGTGTGTTGTGGAGGCACAAGCTCTCGTGCTCACGTTGTGGGTGGTGTGCTGCATGGTTGCAGGTATGAAGTAGCTGATGAACCCGTCACGACAGCACGCATCACCCAGATGCAAGCACATGTACAGCAAACCATTAATGAGACGATGGAAAAGCACGCGGACCAGGTTGGTGTCGTTATGTGCTGCCAACCGTAGCCGGCTGGGTGCTCACACAAGCGGCGTGTGGATGCAGGTTGCGCGAGATGCAATGGACGCCATGTCTCCAGCAGAGATTGAAGAGCTGCGTGCAATGTTCTACCGACTGGAAGAAAAGAATATCGACGTGGAACCCGATGGGTTTCTCGACCGCGATGACATCATGAAGGAGTTTGAGCAAGCATCGATGATCATGCAAAATCTTCAACGGGCGGAACAGGCTGCGACAAAGGAGGAAAAGCATTCCAAGAAAGGCAAGAAGAAGAGAGGAGGGCGGTAGAAGTGGTTGCTATCTGCTGCTTCACAGCTTTTTCGTTTTTGTTTTCGACAGTCGCAGTCGGCAAACACCGTCTATGCCACGACACCGTGCTTGGCTTCCAAGCTCTCATACATGGTCTTCACTTGTTCAACGTACTGCTGGTGCTCAGAAAAAGAGCCAGGGAAAAATGCGGTGTCAAAGCCGGTCAAAACCACACGCTTCAGCTCCGCAGGGGAGAGGTCAAACGTGTCAACTGCCCGCCGCAGTTCCTGGAGAACAAACGAAGATCGGTCAACTTCGGCGCGCCACACGCACGCCTCACAAGCAGCCAAGACCCACCCGTGATGTTGTCGTCCGCGACATCAAACGGTTGTCGGTGCAGATGGACGCTGAAATTCCCGTATCCACCATCTGTGCAGCAAGACGCCTCCATGACATGATTGCACACGCACCACCCTACCCGAGGTGAAAAACGAACCGTGCGGAAGGTATGCTTTCCAAGGTTTCCATCTTGCAACCAAGGCATGGTTTGCTCGTTGCTGGTGAGGCAAACCTCCATAGTGATGCGGTTCCTACCGGCGTAATCGATCAGATTGTTGACATACTTCTCAGGATCGGCAATCTTCGCCCGGGCGTCGTCTCCCACTGGTGGCCGGACAACGCGACACCATAGCAAGACAGTTCGTTGGACAAGGTGAAACATTTTGAGCACAACCACACCACCATTTGTACACGCACTCGAATCAACGAGAAAGGTGTGGTGACCGTGACCCACTCGCTGGCAATTCAGATCAATCATTGCTTGCTTGACAGACTCGGGGCCAAAACTGTCCGACACACACATACATTTGTACACACACTTATTTTCAACGTGTGACACATGAATCTGAGGGAGCAAATCACCGCAGCTGCACGCACGCTTCGCCGGCATGAACTGTCCGGCCCAAGAACTTCCGATGTGCTTCGTCGAAGGCCGGCTTATGAGGCTTGCCTGGGAAGCCCTGCAAGTGGCAGCACAAAAAGGAGCATGAAGCAAAGGTGAGCCACAATACCAGCAACGTCTCTTCACCCGCCATGCCACCCAGATTTTGTTGTCTCACCGCTTCGGCGCCAGCGATGTCCAGCGCCACAATCGGCAGGCGGTCCACGTCGCGTACGTGCACCGCGTCAGCAACCAGCGCCTTGGACGATGCTGCATACACATCTTCAACAGGGACGGCGCCCATGACGTCGAAAAGGGATGCATAGTACGGGCTCATTTCGGGAACGAAGAACCGCAAGGCGCACGCGATGATGCCGTACGTGAAGGGCGGTGTCGCAGCGTCCACACGACCGGCGTTGAACTCATCACACGCGCGAGCGAAACCCTGCACAAGCGACGCCTCCGTGTAATACTAGCCCTCCAACAACATATTTGATGGCAGCACAGCCACAGCAGGACGAATGCGTGGCGTAGGCCTACCTCATTGACGGCGTGCAGGACCCTCGGCACGGTGAGATCTGGAGATCGTCCTGCATGAAGCTGCGGCGCAAAGCGCGCCTCGAAGTATCTCACACCCTCGCTGTAGTTGTCACATGCGAACTCGTAGGCCACCCGTCGCAGGTTGTCCTCAGAGTTCATCACCGCTGTGGTGTACCTATCGGGTGGAGGAAACACGATCAGCACAGGCGCTATTGCGTCTCGTTTTCATTTTCACTGCACGTACTGAAAGCACTCAAGGTACTCCACCAAGCTGCCATAGTCCTCCTTGAAAGTGTTTTGCAGCAGTTCTTCCTCTGTGTACCTGAGGGGCTCGGCATGTCAACATTTGCTGAATGACAAGGTGCCACGAAAGACAGTGTGAATGGGGTGCTACGTACGCAGGCAACTCCACCCCCTCTTGTTGAGCGAGGTCGATGATGGTGGGCACACGCAGCGAGCCATCCAAGTGAACGTGGAGATCCTGTGAAGATGCATGTGCACAAAACGTGACCGCAGGCCAACCTTGATAACCGTAGCACGGGAACATACGGTCTTGGGGATCTCTGACAGAAAAGCGTCCGAGATCACTGACATCGAACGGGCACCGCAAGGGACACCACTGACGTTGGAAGCTGCACAAACGAGCCCACGGCTCGTCAAGCGTTTGGCGATTGACACTGAATTCATTGTCACGGTGGTTGGCGTGTGGTGGGTGGGGCGAGCAAGCAGACGTCTGCGGCAGTGCGGTAGCTGGGTCATGTTATTTTACAAATAGATACATTATGTTTGGTTGTTCGTAAAACACAGTGTTGGATATCCTTCAGTGAGACACGCAAAAACAAACACGGAGCGGAAGCTGCACTATTTGGTGTACAGCTTCAGTACTGTACGATCACCCTTTCCCCTGTGCAGCCCGAGCATGGCTTCGTCGAACGGCTTGCAGTCCCCCTTGCTAGAGTTGGGGGGACCGGAGCGTGCTGGTGACCGGCTCAGTTTTCACCGGCCACGCGCTCAAACTGCAGACAACCTCCAGTTCCACAACTTCCACGGCAGTCTCATCCGCTTCCGACCCACGCCCCAGACACTGGGTGGCGCCGACCAGATCACGACCGCCCTGCTGCCCGACGTACCGCGTGGCCAGCAGTGCCCTGATCATGCCATCCTGATGGGGCTGCCTGAGGTTAAAGGGGTCGCCCTGTACCGGTCCATCATGATCGAGGTGCGTGTGTGTGTGTGTGTGTGTGTGTGCCGGTGCAGTGTCACAGTGTCGCCACCGTGTACAGTACTGTACACGCTGGACATTGCCCTATGAACCCATGGGGGGGCACAAGAGAGAACAGGGCTCAACCACCTCCCCTCACACTGCTGCTGCCGCGTGCTGTTTTTTTTTTTGGCCTGTGACCCGCCCAGTTTTTTGCGACGATGCTGTTTGTGTTCATGCACATTGCCATCATCCGAGCAGCGCTCACCACGGCACCGGATGCGAACGGCAAGCAGATGCCCGTGTACCCGAACCCCAACTTCCAGATCGCTCTCGGCCACGCCATCCTTGCGCCACTCTTCATTTTTGCCTCCGGCCCCGGATCCGGTGGCCACATCGTGTCCACCGTCACTCTGGCCACCACCTTCACCGGCCACACGTCCTGGTTTCGGTGCCTCTTCTACTTCATCGCGCAGCAGGGCGGTGCCATCATGGGCGCTGTCCTCTTTCGCGCGGCCGCAGGATGGGGCGCCAACGGGTACGCGTCGCTGGGCGGTTGTGGCCTTGGTGACGTGACCCCGAGCGGAGCCGTGTTGAGCGAGTTCAGCTTCACCTTCGCCATCTTCTTTGTGGGTGCGTCGCGTTGCTGCGTTGCGGGGAGTGGCACTCGGCTCGCTGCTGGCGACGGCGTGCGGGGTGCTGTGTCCGGCGGTCGTGCTTGCCGCCTCAATTCACCGCTCACCTGTCGCTTTCGTGCCACTGTGTGTTGTGTGTGTGTGTGTGACACGCGTGGGCCGAACAGCGTACGGCGTCGCGTTCGACCCGAAAGCCGCCGACGTAAGTCCCTCCCTCTCTCTCTTGCAGCTGTGTGCCGCTGTGCCAAACACGATCTCATCGAGAGTTGCGCCTCATCTGCACTTGCACCATCCCAGACATACGGCCCAATTGTGGCTCCCATCTTCATCGGCATCATCTTGGGCTTGATCTTGTACGCTTCCGCCTCCATGTCGCCCACTCCTGGCTACACCATTGGTACGCAGTGCGCGCGTATGGGCGGGCGGTAGACGTGAGTTGCACCTTCGTTTGCCAGCCCTTATGTTCCCCTGTCTGCCCAATCCCCGGTGTGTCACTCCGTGTGTGTGCGCGCCTGCACACCCCGTGCACACCCTCGCAGGCTTGACGTGGAACTTCTGCATGGGTACCGCCATTGCCACGGGCAGCATCCCGTCGTTCTGGTGGGTGTACTTTGTGGGCCCCACGTGCGGCTGTGCACTCAACGCCCTCCTCTTCTTCTTCGCGCCACCCCACCACGAGGAAACGGGGGTGTTCACCCCGCCGCTGCTGGCGCAGTACCGGGAGGAGCTCAAGGCGGTGCGGGAGGCGCAAAAAACTGCCAGGAACAACGCAGCTGGCGGCAGTACCGCTGCGCATGCGCACGTGCACGCGGCTTGAATCAAGGTCCATGATTCATGGATCTCTGCGGGTGACATTGCCCTCGCCTGGAAAGCACGAACAACCCTCACACTTGAGGTGCTCGGTGTGTCTCGAAATGTCGTTTCGTGGGTGCGCGCCCCAAAGATAGTGCGTCGCATCACGTTGGTGCGCGTTTTGTTTTGTTTTTGCTCGAACATCACGACACCGAACTTTTGGCGAAACGCGAAGGCGGACTTCATGTTTTCAGGGAACTCGGGAGAAAAACGCATGGAAACTTGCAAGCGCTGTATTTATAGCTCCACGAAAGCAGCGTCACAAACGATCGAAATGCTCATGCCCTGAATCCTCCCAGCAACGGTTGGCTCTTGGTTCCCTGTAGACACCACATGCATCAGGCACGGAGCAATGGGTGGCACAGCACGCTACGCCACACGTATCCCTACCTTCTTACGCTTGCTGCGCACTTGGAACTTCTTGATGAGGAAAGCCCCCACCCAAAACACAACCTGGGAGGGCCATAGAGGCACACCGTGAGCACCACAACAAACCAGACGCAATACAACAACACAAAACGACCACGCAACGCGCACGTACGGTCCACACCAGCCAACACACAAGGAGAAACAAGGTCCACTGAAGTCCTGGCACCCGCCCCCTGCCACAGGGTGAACTGGGGCCCTGCCCGTCGGGGCAAGCTGGGGCAAGAGCATCAACTACAAGTCCCTGTATGCAAGCAACAACACAACATGCAGTCAACAAATGAAACGTCAGTGTCGTGTCACAACGCCAGCGTTGAGGAAAGATCGCTTCCAGAGGCGATTCATTCCCCTCACACTGCGCAAACGCACAATGATGGTGGGAGAAGGCACGTCCCCAAGGCCGTGCATGATGATGGTGCTCAGCCCGATCGCAAACGACCGGCTGCGGGCTGGGACGGATGCCATGACGGCAACGTTGACACCCGCGGTGGTGGAGAAAAGGAACAAGATGCCCAAGCCAAGAAGCAGGAAGAAGATCCATCTGGATGCAAGCCACCAAGCGAAGACACGTGAGCACTGCTCACTGCTAGCCGAGATGAACACAGCAACCCAGCGTACTTGTTGTCGATGAAGGGACACGACAGACAAAACGCGATGCCAACAACGGCAAACGATGCCAACTGCAGGGTCGAAGAAAGAAGCTTGCAATCGTTTTCTTCAACTTCACGCTCGGCAGCATCCGCCTGGTGTCGATTCGAAAGTCGACACGGCGTCCACATTCGTTAGCATTCCGACGTACACAACACGACAGCCAAGAAGCATACGTCTGGATTCTTGTCACGAAGGTCTTCGAGCTGTTTGCCGATCCATTTGTCCAGCATCGCACCCCCAGCAGCCGTCCCTGTGTTGACAACAAATGCGTGAACCGGGCTGCTTCAAAGCACAAGATGTAGCAACACCAAGGCAACGCACCAAAGAACCCAGCCACCACTACCACGGCGCCAAACATGAGAGAGGCAGACGTTTCGGTGGTGAAAAGATCCTGTCCACGGCACACGCATGAGAGACGCCGCCACAGGAACAACACTTGCATGCGTACCAGCCCCAACAGAAAAATGGGACCAAAGTTGGCAAAACCGGCTGTGACAAAAGTGTACGCCGCATACCCCAGGACCTGCAACATGACGGGTGAGCAAGCCACAAACCCCTGGTGTGGTGTGAACACGGCACGCGCACGAGTGTGTACGCACCAGGCACACATAGATGGGATTCATGATGACAACGCGGAACTCGTCCCAAACCGACGGGTCTGGGATGTCGGCGGTGGGCACTGCGACCAAGTCACCATCCTTCTCGGTGATGGACATGCGGCGGTTCCGGCTGGGGATGTGTCAGACACAGCGACACAAACAAGGCAGGAGCGTCAGCTGGTGCTCACACCATCACCATCACCATCACCACATTCACATTCACCCCCTCTTCTGACGGCACACTGCTTCCAGCTGCGTACCCGGTAGCATGGGCCTTCAGGAAAGGCAGAATGGCAGCCATTGGGGCCATGATCAACACTTCGATGTAGAAGGGATCACGCCATGACCCGGTGGCGGTGGCAATTTGCGAAGAAAACACGTACCCACACTGATACCAAGTTCACACATGCCCATATGCTGGTGAACTCGTCTGCATACACCAACGCAGCAACTCGACAGTGGAAATCCGTACCGCGTATCCAACAGGAATCGCAGAGAAAAAAATTGCAAGCCACAGCGAACGTGATTTCTGGATGGCACCAAACAAGAGCTGTGAGGGACGGACCATGAATAACCCCCAACTCAAGAAAGGGCACCTTGGGGGCATTGTCGTCGAGCCATGGTGGGACAATGCACTGGAAAGAGGCTTCACCGACACCACTGCACAACGAAAAGCACTCACACTCGTCATGCACACCACGCCACCAATCGCATCACCACTCGCCGAACCTGAAGATGCGAGCGATGAGCAGAATCCAGTAGTTTGGAGACAGCCCACTGACAATCACAGCTCCGCACCAACACGACAAACCAACAGCGATCAGGCTGAACGGGTTAAAGTAGTGCACCAGGTGACCGAACACCAGGGAAGAAAGGGCGTAGCCCGCAATGAATGAACCTGCACAGAGGCACAGAGGCACAGAGGCACAGGTCATGAGTGGCAGAGTAATAAACCCCACACACACAGAAAGTACATCGTACTTTGCAAGGCGCCAACCTCAACGTCGGTGCTGTTGACATGCAGACTGTGCTGGATGAACGGCTGAATCTGGGTTGGCTCTCCCTGCGGTGAGGCCAAGCGCACCAAGTGGTCAACACCACATCCAAACGGGCGAGGCTAGCACCATGTGGCTTGAAGAACATCACGAGCAAACAAAAACGTACGGGAATGATGCCACGATCAAGATAGTTGATGAAGTTGATCGCTGTGAACAATGCCTGGAGCGAAAGTGATGCAAATTGTTACAACGCGCAGCACCAGTGGTGCAGCTTGGCGGGCGGACATTCACAAGGCGTACCAACATCAACCGTGGTGTGAAGCACCGCGCAAGAGCATTGAGGCGGTGCGGCTTTGGTGCTGTCGGTGGCACCCATGCGCTGTTGTCAGCCATGTCAGGCGATTGCGGCACTGTCACAGAATTCAGCGGTTGACACAACCGATTGGTGGCGTGGCGCGAACAGCACCAGCCCACTTATTCACACTCGCACAGAAAGAGACAAGGCACACACGTCGACGAAAAAAAAATCACGGAACGGGGCCACGGTTGTGGTCGAGTGTGCAGACACAAGGAGCAGCACACTTGCCTGGCAGCGTCGGACCCAAGGTCTCCATGCAGTTCGCAGCGCGTTCGATCGAAGCTGTGCTAATTTGACGTGACGTTCAAGTCGCTGCTGAGTTGGGTGGTGAGTGGCACAAGTGCGTGCGGGGTTGAAGTGCGCCGTAGCCACTCGAAAAGAGCTTGAACAGGGCTGTATTCAGGTGAGCAGCTCGGCTGCATGTTCTATGGTGTATGGTGTGGCGGTGCAGTGACTCAGTTGCGTCATCCAGGGCGGTACAACCATGAGTTCCGCCGGACGTGTCCATGATCGGCTGCTCGACAAAGAGGCCACGTTCCAGAGTCTCGATCTGGGGCTGGACAAGCGACTCACGAAGGGCTTGGCCCTAGCTGGGTTCATCTATCCCACACTGGTTCAGGTTTGTGCTTGGGTCGGCCTGGTGTGTGCAGGGCAGGCGTCGGTTGATGTTCCATGTGCTACACTTCACAGTCCAAGGCCATTCCGCTGGCGATGCAAGGGAAGGACCTGTTGGTGCGAGCGAAGACGGGGTCTGGCAAGACTATTGCCTATGCGCTCCCTCTACTCAACATCATTCTGGGCGTGAACAGCGGCGGCCGACGTACGTTGTGGCGTCGTGTGTGAGCCATCGACAACTGCTGGCTTGATCTTTGACGGCGTGTGTTGCGCCCACATCCTCACCACCCCAGGCAAGCCTGGAGTCAAGGCCATCGTGCTTGTTCCAACCCGTGAGCTGTGTGTTCAAACACAAGATGCGATTGGCCAGCTTTGCCGCTACTGCCGTGACGTTGTGACCATTCTGGCGCTTTCCCATTCATCTGTCGCCGACCAAGCGGCGCAGTTGCTCAACCAGCCTGACATCCTCATCTCCACCCCTGGTCGTCTGGCAAAGCACTTGAAGGCTGGTGTGTACACGTCGTGCGGAAGAGTCGTATGAACGTATGGACTTGTGTTTGTACGGCTGGTTCACGAGGCGTTGGTGGCATGGTTTCAGGCAACCTGACGTTGAAGGACAGCTTGAAGTTGCTGGTTGTGGACGAGGCGGACCTTGTGCTGTCGTTTGGGGGCACGGATGATGTCCGTTCCATTGTGCCGTTCCTGCCCAAAATCTGTCAGGTGAGTCACATGGGTGCAGGGATGTTTGGGGAGTGTGTAGCGTGGCGGCGTGTTGACTGACCCTGCCCTCCTTCGTCAGTCGTTTCTGATGTCCGCCACGTTGAGCTCCGAGCTTGACGAGCTCAAACGATTGGTCCTTCACAGCCCCGCTGTGCTGCGACTTGAGGGTGATGATGCATCCGGACAGTTGACTCAGTTCTTCGTCAATGTGCCCTCCGAGGACCGCTACCTGGTGTTGTACGCGCTGCTGCGCTTGGAACTCATCTCTGGCAAGGCCCTGTTCTTCGTCAACGACGTCGACGCGTGCTACCGCTTGAAGCTATTCCTTGAACAGTTTTCCATTGGCGCAGCGGTCTTGAATGCAGAGCTGCCGGCCAATTCCCGCCAACACATTTTGCAGCAATTCAACAAGGTTGGTCTCGCCTTTTGTGGTCTGTATGCCCCCTTTCCGTCCCTCACACGCACGCCGCTTGGCAGGGCTTGTTTGATTACTTGATTGCTACGGACGAAAGCCTTGGTGAGCCTGACTCAGAGTCCGACTCAGAGTCCGACTCAGATGCCGAATCTGGTGCTGAGGGTGACGAGACCAAAGATGATGGTGCCGACGACTCCGACGCTGGTGCCGCTGACGACGACGATAGTTCCAATGCCGAGTCTTCAGATGACGGCTCTGACAGTGGTGAGGAGAGCGACGAAGACGCAGCGTCTAGTTCTGGAAACGACAAATCAGATGGCAGCTCCAGTGATGAGAGTGGATCGCAGGAGGATGATAGCGAGGACAGCGCAGGCGAAGGGGAGGACGTCAAGGCTTTTGCAGCTGCAGCGGCGAAGGCTGCGAAAAGTGCGGAGAAGAAGGCTGCTGCGAAGCGAGCCAAGAAAAAGCGTCGCGAGGATAGAAAGTTTGCTAGGGACGGCGACTTCGGTGTGGCACGTGGTATTGACTTCAAGGGTGCGTTGCTGGGGTTGATGGCATGGCGCTGGGCTGTGCTGGGTTGCAGCCGCCTGACATGCTTGGGGTTCCGTGGTGCACATTTCTGCAGCCGTGAACACTGTTGTCAACGTAGACTTCCCGGAAACCGTCAACTCGTACACGCACCGCGTTGGGCGTACAGCACGTGGCGGAGCATCAGGTACGCCCCTTTTCGAGCTCCACACGACCTTTTCTTTTTCTTCTTTGCACTATTTGTTTGTTTGTGTTTGGTTCTCTGTCACGTACACCTCTTGATACTTCTGACTTACTTTTGTTGTTCTCACTTCCACGTGTTTCTCCTGCAGGTGCTGCATTGTCTTTTGTGGACCCGAAGACACATGCAGAAGCACTGCTCAAGGTGCAAAACAGTCAACCACAGGACGCCGAGGGCAACTCACAGCCATCAGAGTTGCCGTTTGACATCCGCGAAGTGTACAGCTTCAAGTACCGTGTGGACAACGTCAAGCAAACAATCACACGGAAGGCGATCAAAGAAGCGCGCTTGGCGGAACTGAAGCAAGAGATGATCAACTCCGAGCGCCTGCGTGCGCACTTCGAAGACAACCCCCGTGATCTCCAAGTGCTTCGCCACGACCGCGCCCTGCGCCCGTCGGAGGTGCAGCCAGCGTTGGCCACGGTCCCGGACTACCTTGTGCCAGAGTCACTCAAGGCAGCCGCTGCCGCTGCCAAGGACAGTGCCGGTGCCGGTGCCTGGGCAGAGGACGATGAAATGGACGTGGGGCGCGTGGGGCGCGGCCGCGGTGGGCGGCGACCCAAGAAGCGCCGCCGTGGAGCGGATCCGTTGAAGACGTTCGCCATCAACGCTGCGGCGTTCGGTGCCATGAACGCGGTGCGTTGTTGGTTGTGGGTGCTTGGTGGGAGACATGGGGTGGGCAGTGTGTGACTGTGGTGCGATCCTGTGGTTGGTGTTGGTGTGGCTGAAAACATGTGCAGAACCCTGCCGTTTTGGCCCGGGCAGGTGCAAGTACCTCTGGCCGCAACGCCTGGAAGGCCGTACGTCGCTGCATGGTTGTCGTTCGTTGTGTGCGTGTGCCGTGTTGGTGACCTGTACTTTGTATGCGGTGGTATGCGACAGCGTCACAACAAGGGAAAGTTCTCCACGCGAAAGCGCAAGCAGCGGAGGCAGTTCTACCGCACGTAGTTTGTCGCTGTCATTGTGTTGGGAAAAAAAAAACAACAACAGTGATCACTCGAAATTGTAGGATGTTTCGCGATTCCACATGCAAGCAAACACGCTACTCGTCCGCATCACTATCTTCCTCAGCTACCTGCTTTGCAGTCTCTTCCGCCTCCATGTCATCGTCCGCTGTCTTATCATTGTCGTCTGTGCGTTGGCTATGGGCGTTGGGAGGGTACGTCATACCCTTGACTGCCTCGTTGCGCACATCCAAACAGAATTGGATGCGGTTGTGGAAGGTCTGCTGTGGCTCTGTTGTGGAGTACACATCAACGGTGCTGTTCGAAACCAATGCCCCTCGCTCGAAGTCCAAGTTCCCATCCACAACACCGTCCTTAATAGCCTGGCACATTGGTATGACGTGAGCATGCAGCAACGAAGAAACAAGGACAACATCAAGCACCCACCTTGGCCGCCAAAAACGCTGCGTCCTCTGCGCTGCCCAAATGCAGCTTCTCGGCAATGTCAGCAAACGAGATGGCGGAGTATGCCACTGACAACTTGCGAAGGCCAGCTTTGATGACGTTGTTTCGCAACCTGACCAAATTCAATCCACGATGAGCAAAGTAGCGCTGTCACCGGGTCCAACTTCACAAAATGAACTCACCGAAGAATCAGAGAGTACGACGAGTCACTGTTGAAGTCGTCCGCAAACTCAGTCAGAACGGAGTTGAATAGCTCCAAATCACCCACACGAACGGCCTGGGCCAACCGGAAGTGCGGATGTAGTGCTGTTCGCAACTCAGGCTCGCGGAAGACGGCTCGATCAGGCAAGTCACCCATCAAAAGCTTCACAACACTGTGGAGTCGGTGCAGCGTGCATCGGAATCCCACGGCAACCTTGCCAGAGGAAGGAACCTTGCGAATAGCCTGCTTCAAGCAGTTCTCCGCATCTGAGTAGTCAGTACGTACGGCATGGATTCGACCTGCAACCACGACAAGGAACTGTTCAGCACATCACCGAAGGTGGCACCACCGCCGAAAGCACGCACCAGTGTAGTAGAGGTAGCGGATGTACTGGTTGTTGGACGCTGCTTCGGGGAAGGGGGCACGTAGGCGGAGTTTGTTTGCTTGGTCGTAGAGGTTGTAGTGAAGGTAGTTTCGCAGAAGGAGATTCAACAGAGTGGCTTTCCCAAACTCATCGTGACGCAGAGATGATGTGCGGTGCGCCTTCATCAGCAACCTGTGTCGAGCGATTGTCATGCGGCGCACGCATCGACCGACAACAGCAGCGGTACATACCCTCGGATTGAGCTCAAAGTGCCCATCTTCTCATGCACAAGCGAGAGCATTGAAAAAGCGCGAGCTGAGAACATGTCCAATGTGCGGCGGTTGAACTTGCCCAAGTATTCCACGAGTTGGGATGCAACACCCAACGCCTGTGATACGCAAAAGCAGAAATGAGGAGTGCGGAACACGGCGGAACCACCACGGTGAAAACCAAAACCATACCTCATCAAGCAAATTGTACTTGAACAGGTGAGACATGGTCAAAAGCTCAACGTATGCGTGCACTTCCGGCAACTTCGACGGCTCGACAGGCTTCTCAGGCTGCTCCTCGCTCTGCGTTGTGTCATCGGCAGGGCTGGACTCTCCGGCCATGTCAACGTCATCATCTGTTTTGCTTGTCGCTTCGGCAGACGATATGGCCCCAACAGCCGAAACGAGAGCGGCGCGAACATCGTTGGAAAGGAACTGCAGTGCCTTCTCAAGGTCCTGGGCTGTCATGCGGACACGGACATAGTTCGTCTTCCACAACGACTTCTTGATCCCACGCACGTTCCTTTCTCGCACTGCCTTCTCCAAGCTTTCGACGTTAGCACGAAGAGCTGCGACCGGACACACTCGAAGCGTTAGGCACGACGACATGTGCAAACGACCAAGCACCAAGACGGCGCACCTTCCCATGCTGTCAGCGGCTTCGCTTCCACCTTCTCCTCATCTTTTTGCTCCTTCTCCGTGGATGCAGGCGCTTTTGTGTCTTGCTTCATTTCCTCATCCCCCTTTGCGGCTTTCTTGTCCCCAGGCATTGTTTCTGAGCGACGTCGAAGCTGTTGCGGAGGAGTGACCACAGGTGTTGTTCCATTGTTCGAAGCCGCCATCGTAACATAAATACCACCAATACCATTAGTTCCTTTTGTAGTCACGGTACTGCGGGGTTCACCACATGCAGGCACAGGACCGCAACACACACACAGGGGAACAACAGCCCATCATGCTATCGACACCAGAACTTGAGCCACCGGTGTCAATTCCCTCACCGAAGCTATGCCACACGCCTACATAGCCACATGCGCCGCCAGTTTGTGTTGCAATGGATCGATCGCTGCCGGAACCAGCGCGACGCAGGCGTCACGCAGCGGACTGGCCTGCGCGACCATGAGCGTGAAGCCCATGGCCGAAACCTTCTCCAACCACAACCCAGTACTGTAGCGTTGGGAGTGCGCAGGCCTCTTCCCAGTGAACCAGAAACGATTCCTGTCGGCGACGCGCCAGGCCTGCAACTCGAAAACTGCTTCGTGTGCCGCCAACACACCACGCCAACCGACTTACGTTTACTGCCAGCATGCACACTTATGTAGTGATACGCCTGAAACACGCTGCAAGTTGTGCGCACGACCAACATGACCACACGCAAAACGCAAGCGTCAGCGCGTGTACGTCACTCATGCCCGGACAAGCCATTTCGTCACGTCAGTTGAGGATTTGCTGGATGGAAATCTCAAGCGTCGAAACCGCTGGTATCTTTGCTGCGACACCGCCCTCGCTGCGCAAACCGTTGCTGCACCATATTCCTCACCAACACAAGTGGTTTGCAGCTGTTGGACAACATGGACACATCTTCTGGCGGCATGATGCACACAGACAGCCTGACTGACCTCATGAACAGCTCTGAGACTTGGCAACCGGCATCTCCCAGTCCTGGGGAAGCGATGGCGGAGGTGCACTCCCCTGCAACCCATCACGTTGCAGTGTCTCCTCTTGGGTTCCGAGATGATCGCCCATCACCGAACCGCCCGTCGCCGAGCCGATCGCCAAGTCAGTACGGAGGTCGTTCGTACGGCTCGCCGAGGACGTTCGGGTCCAGTTCTCCTCACCGCTCTTTGAAGAAGCCGGCCTTTGGTTCGTTTTATCGTCGCCAAACTGGTAGAGACAGCCCAGGACCTGGCAGCTACAACACAACTACATACGCGTACAACAAGGTGCGTGATTGAGACATCACCGTCACGCCTTCTGTTTGCTTCATGTTTATGAACTCTTGTGTACGTGGCAATGCGCAGAAAAAGAACGCCCCCAGCTACTCCATGGCACCGCGAACAGGACATGGAGCCTCGTTCATCGATAAAGAGACGCGCCGTCGAGCAGGCGTCCCTGGGCCAGGAGCGTACCATACTGCAGTACGACACAACTGCCACGTCGTCATGTCCTCGCTGCGGGCGGGCGCATTGCTCACTCGCACAACGTGCTGTTTTTGTGCTTGCTCACACAGAGTTCGTTCAAGAAGACCAACGTGTACACTCAGTCACATCTAATTTCTGCGAACATCAAGCACCAAACAGGTGCCGCTGCCGCACCAGCCTTCTCTTTTGGCCACTCCAATAAGGTGTGTGGACAATGTAAATGGGATGCTGTCTTTGTGTGATTGACGCCGTGCTGTTCTGTGCAGTTGGTAGAGTCCCGTCGCAGACCTCTGGTGGAGAAGGAGCATCGCCATGAGTACTATGGGCAAGCTTCGCAAGGGCCCGGTCGCTACAATCAGAAGGTTCGACGTGGGTTTGCTAGCCTTGACGATGGCGGAAGGCATGCGGGTGGCTCACTCACTTGCCACTGCCGTACTTCTACCACAGTCGCTGTTCTCCAAGAACGCAGTGGGAGTGATGTCCAACGCGCCAAAGCGTGCCCCCTCCTTCGGCTTCGGAACTTCGAGTCGATGGTAACGCAACTGACCCTTTGTACATGTGTATATCCATTCGCTCCTTCCACCTGCCTTCTGCACCCTCACAATGTAGCTTCGCGATGGCGTTGACGGTAGGCATGGTGTTCCTTTCGTGTCAGTACTACTGAACAAACACACAACGCTGCTGACGAACAACTGACTGGGATGAAAGCCATACGCTACTCGGCCATCATCATGTTGACGTACTCCACATAGTTCACGAGTCCATTGGCATCCGGTTCCAGCTGTCCAATAATATCAACCAAACAAGTCAACACACACTCCGTACGTGCGAACACGTGCAACGTGAATCGCACCTGGCCCACCAGTTCTGCTGCTTGTTCCGCAGTCAGCTTGGTCGTGCCATACTTGGTGAGGGCGTTCAGCAAATCACTAACTTTGATGTGGCCTGTGGGTGCCGTTCCTTCGAAAATCTGCTCAACGAAGCAAACAACACAGCGGCTCAGACGCGAACACAAACATCCACACAGGCTCTGCTCCGGCTGCGACACCTTGAATGCTGATTTCACCTGCTCCTGTGTGTACGTCGCATTCACTTTTCTGGACATTACAGCGACAAACTCTGAAGCAACCAAGACCATGAGGACGTGGCGTCGCGTAAGGAGGCACACACGGAGCCTGCTCACCATCAAAGTCGATGTCGCCATCATTGTTTTCGTCCACTTCGTGGATCATGAGATCGATTTCCTCTTGGCTCGCATTGATGCCAAGCGTTTCCATCAACTCAGCCAACTCCTCCTTTGAAATGGTTCCGCCACCATCCTGTTAGATGACCAGCCAGCCCAAACCACTGTCAGAAAACACACCCGACTCCGCAGCCCAACACCCCCAACCTCCACCTGCCTTGTCCACAAGATTGAAAATTTCGCGGAATTCAGACAGCTCTTCCTCTGAGAGAGCTGCCCGGGCGGCGGCAAGCTTAGAGCCTTCACCCGCACCCTTGCTATCAGCTACACTGCCTGCACCGGCCCCACCGGCACCTGAG
>Ga0213833_1000715_pt1 | contig 28890 bp, 15 predicted proteins | sample SWATP21_FD_160575 | JGI IMG/M metagenome (GOLD analysis project Ga0213833, IMG submission 160575) | Coastal seawater microbial communities from Marineland, Florida, United States - SWA TP2 #1 | ecosystem: Environmental > Aquatic > Marine > Coastal | place: USA: Florida | collected 2016-08-14 | reverse complement strand
CGGCGACCACGCTGCCAGTGCCGACTCGGTCGCTTGGCTGGCAAGCACGGGCAGCAACGCGCGCGCCGTAGCGTTGACCGCGGTGCGTGCCGCCACGACTGCCATCCACGTGGTCTCCGACAATGCATCCTTGAAGTGGCGCGCCTGCTGCTGGCACAGGTCCTTCGGGGTCGTCACAAACTCCCCGGCGGCGTTCTTGGTGACGATGTCAAACGTATCGCACGGCGGCTGCGCCTGCGTCTGCCACTGCCCCTCCACCACACGGTCCAGCGCCTCCAGGAGCTCAAACGTCGCGGCGGTGGCCACCGACGCGGCGGTCGGCTGGCTTTCGCGCAAACGGAGGTACTGGCTGGCAGAGGACAGCGCCAGCACGGGCGCAGCGTCGTCGATCATGCCTAGACTCGCCTTCAGCATTTGCGACGTGCCTACCAGGCGCTGCAACACGTCCTCCTCGCCGGGCTGCGACCAGGCACGGAGATCGGCGGCGAGGGCGGAAGCCAGGGCCTGCGCCGGCGCCACAGCCGCTGCCAGAGCCTTCGTCAGACGCGCGTCAAAGGTCTGTTTGGCAAGGATGCGTGCATGGGTGAACAGGAAGGACGCAGTGGGCGGGGCAAACGTGTCAGCAATGGTAGTGGGCACCTCCTCGAGGGCGGGCTCAGCATCGCGCACGGCGTCCAGCACCATGGTGACACCCGTTGCCAGGGCGGTGACGTGGCCATCAACAATCACACGCGCGGTCCCCGCGGCGATGAACTTGTGTGCCTCCTCAGCCAGGACGGCTGCAGCTGGCACGCAGCGTGTGACACGAGCGTTCAAGGCAAACTCGTCCACCAGCGCTGCCACGTGCAAGACGATGGCGGTGGCCAGATCGCAAGGAGCGGTTTCCACGCCACCTGCAAGCCGCAGTGCAAGCGACACCTCGGTGGACACAAGTGCGGCAAGGGCTTGCGCGTGAGCCAGGTTGGAAGCGGGGCACGCAGTCGTATCCACAGACGCGGTACGAAGGGCCTCTGCGTTGGCAGCGACAACGGACCAGTCCATCATGGACTCGCCCTGGATGTTGGTGTAGCCGGAGGATTGGAAGGCCGCGCACATGGCGGTGTGCCAAACACCAATGTTGTTGCTGAACGCCGACGCGTTGTTGCCAGCGGCGGCTCCTTTGTTGACGGATGCAGCACAGCTCACAGACGCGAGGTGCAAGTGGCTGGAGTGCCCATGACAAGCAAGTTAGTGGTGCGTGCACCCACTCACAGCCAACACCACGACCGGGACACGTACATGGTTGGCAGCTCCGTCTCCAAAGCGAAGAGGTCGCCGTCGGTGCGGAAGCCTTCAATGCCACCCCGCACAGTTCCCAGCTCATCGGCCGCCAACTTCTGGATGTTGGTGGCGTCTTCGGTGTTGTCAGCCAAGTGCAACAATGTCGTGTTGCGCAACTTAACAAAAGCGTGGCTCATGTCGTGAACCTGGCAACAGACACAAGGGACAACACAACGTACAACACAAAGGACACAACAACACAACAGGGAAGCGCGAGAAACAGGGTACGTCAGATGCGTCGCTGTTCCAGCAGTTGCTGAAACACACCGCGCGTGCACTAACGTACATTGGTGGCACAGTCGGGCCCGAATGCGTTGTTGGCGCGAGCTTCGCGGTACCAGCGGGCTGCTCCAGCGCGCAATGGGATTGGTGTGTACCAATACGTGTTCACGTTGGGGGAAAGCTTCGTCAATGCTTTCCACACCTGCGCTTTGGCAAGCTGCGAAAACGTCTTTTGATTGTCCTCCACATAGTCGAAGCTTGTAGACACCGTGGCGGTGGGGCCAGACACGGTTTTGTCCGCTGCGACTGCGTCCAACAGAGCGCCGTAAGCAAGCTGTGAAGCGGGTCGCTCCTCCGCGTCTGGCAGCGTGCCGTTGGCAGCCATCACCAGAGCCGGGCCAAGCTTCTCGAACGCGAGGCCTGCAATGCTGTCCACACCGCCAAGATCCAAAACCGCCGCATGCACGGCCTGGCGCGCGGTGACGGCTGTTTCCAGAGGTCCAGCGCCCGTGTCTTCGTAGTCTGGGCGCACATCAAACTGGACGCCGCTCACGAGCTGCGCCACTCGCCACATTTTGTCGCCGGCTTCGAAGTCACTGGTGAGCGACGACGCGTCGGCAAGAGCGTTGCCTTCCAGGGTCGTGGCAACGTCGCCGACCGTGCTTGTGAAGGAGCTGGCAAAGAGCTCACTGGCAGCACCTTGGATGCGCTTGAGTGTGGGCGGGGCAACATTCTGCAACCATGAGTCGGCGTCGCTTGATGCCAGGCTGAGGTCACCGTCGTCACTGCCCAAGCTGTCAACCCAACCGGCACCAACGACCAAGGCTTGAGCCCACGCGTCCACCGCGGCATCACCTGCAGCTGTGCGCTGGGCCTCGACGCTGGCACCCATGTCAGCGTTGGCCAGAGAGGCCACGATGGTACGCAGCTCCGACAACGTCGAAGCAGAAGAGGTGGATGCTGGTGTAGTCGCAGCAGCGGCGTCTGTGTTGGTGATCTGCGACACGCGGTCGGAAAGAAGCGGTGCCACAAACGCAGGCAACGCAGTCATTTCACCGTTGCTCCACCCCCGCAGCAACGACAGGACGGTGCCCGCGGCGTCGGCGTGATCCAACACCGCGTCACCGGCGGCAGACACCAAGAAGTTGACGGTGGCGGAGCGCAGTGCGTCGGGGTTCGTCAGGTCGGCCGTCTGGAGGAAGTGCAAGCCCTCGCGAACCGCACGACTGTTCAACCACGCGTCACGAAGGGTGGTTTCGCTAGGTATCACAACCTCCATGATCTCCCGCAGGGCGGTGATGTGTTCCGGCAGGTTCTCGGCGGCAGACAGGACGGTGGTGAGGGTCTCGTTGACAGTCGGCACCGCGTTGGCGGCCAGAATGGCAGCAGCTTCCTCCGTCATGCCAGCAATCTCATCGGCCGGTGTCTCTGGGTCCAGCGACCCGTACTCTGCAAACGCCGAGTCCATGAACTGCAGCTCCTCGCTCATGCGACCCATCGCAACGTCCGCAGTCGCGGCAAACTTTGCCAGACGGGCGGGCAGCTCCGTTGCAAGCCCGTGCACATCGGCTTCGAAGTGGCCCAGTGTCTTGCCCAGGTGCAACAACGTCACAATCTTCTCCTTCACCGTGTCCGCTACCTCCACCGCACCCTCCATGACTTTGCCTTGCGCCAACGGCTTGGCGCGTGCGATGAAAGACGCGGCACGGGTGGTCACAGCGCTGGCCCATTGGCGCCGTCCCAGTACGTCATCGGTGTCGTTCATGAACTTCTGTACAATCGCCGCGTAGGGTTGAGAGTCCACCACAGCTTCGTACGTGGCATCCTGCGTGACGGCCATCATGTTGATGGACTCCGGCAACGCCGCCAACTTCGGCCAGTACTCCTCCACGACGACCGTGAAGGCCTCAAGTTGCTGCGCAAGGCGAAAGTCGAGCGACGTTTGGTGCGGGAAGAACGCAGCGGCACGGCCGCTTCGCTCGCCACCAATCAGATCTGGTGCCATGACAGGGAGCCATGGCACGAGGCCTTCAAACTGGGCGATGGCCTTGAACAGCGTGAGCGTGATGAAGATGATATACGACTCCGCAAACACGCTGGACAGGAACGACGTGTCGAGCATGCCGATGCCCGTCATCCGTGACACGTCGGCGTGTCCCTCGGCGTTCATGATGTCCCCGAGGAACGCACCAATGAGGCCCCGCTTGCCAAAGCCCAACACCCACTCGTTGATCTGTTCCACGCTGAACCTCGTTCGCGCGGACGCCATGCCCGCCGCCGTCCGCGCGTTGTGGCGCAAGGGCCGCAGCGCGACGAGGTAGCGAGCGTGTGCGCGGGACACGGTGTGCTCCAGGTGGTGGCTCGACGAGGCGCCATCAGCACGGCCCGCGGCCAACAAACGGCGGATCACTTGCTTCGCCGCGGCCGTGCGCCCCTCCAAGGGGTCCTCTCCCGCGGCCGAGGCGGCGCCAAACTGCTCCACGGACGGCTCCGGAAGCTCCGCGCTCACAGCCGCGGCCGCGAGGGCGTCCAAACCCAGCAAGCGGTCGTGGTGGGCCTTGCAGTTGTTGCGGCAGCCACTCCAAGCGGTGTTGCTGCTGCGCTGGAAGCCAGTCGGACTTGCACGGCCGCTGGCGACGGGGCAATGGGCAAGGCAAGCCTCCAAGCCACGCAGGGGCTCGTCTTGGTGTGCAAGGTAGTGCACTGACGCGGTGGAAAGGGTCATGCTGTCGTCGCTGGCAGCCTCTGCGACGTCGCGTGGCCACCCGGCCATGGCTCCGAACGCGGTCAGCCGCACCTGTGGCAGCTCTTCTGGGCGGTGAAACGTGGCCACGAGGTGCCGACGAGCTGGCACGGATGGCATCGTGGCCAGTGCCGAGGCGGCTTCCTGTCGAATGGTGGCGCGGCGGTGGGAAAGCAGTGCGGCAACTTGCTCTGCGTAGTCGACATCAGCAGCGTTGGAGAGACCGCGGATGGCGTGTTGAAGACGTGCGGTGATGGGATGGGCCACTGTGGCTTTCATCCACACCTGTTGCGCTTCACCCGCCGACTTGAAGTTGGGTTGATGCACCGCACGGCGCCCGGCATTCAGTCGCCGTTGCACGTGGGGGGAGGCATGGTGGGTGGGCGACAGCAGTGACGCGCCGTGACCGTCGTGCTGCCAGCCGTCGCGAACCATGTGGCGCTGTGCCAAGGAGAGCAGTGTTTGGTTCACCACGCGGGTGCGGTGGAACGTGTCCATGTCCATCCACGCGGCGTCAGCAGCCGCAGCGTTGTCATGGCCACGCACCGACGCCATCACGGCGCTGCGGTGATGATCGGGCATGTCTTCCCAGATGTGCGTCGCGCGTTCAAGGTACGCGCCCACAGCCGCCTCGACACTCTCGTGGCGGTCCAGCGCGTCATGGAACGACGAACGGAGTTGCTCCAGCAACACGGCGCGGCTCGTGGTGTCGTCATCGCGAGCAGCCCAAGCAACTGCACCAGCAGCGACGAACAGGTGCTCCAGCGTGTCTTCGTCCGCCGTCACGGGGTGTGCTCGCAGGTGGTGGTGCTCGAACTCGGGGTCCGCAGCCTCATCAGCCTCAATGCGGCCCTCCACCACACCGATGGCAGACACAAGCGCGTCCGCCAACACGGGTGCGGTGTGCTCCACAGCCATCAAGGACTCCAACAGGGTCACCAACGCGGCATGGGAACGCACGGTGGTCAATGGTGTCTCGTTGGCAAGTGCCTGCTGGACCTCCGCCATCACCTCCGCAGCTGATGGGTGCTCCGTGGCTCGGTCAGGGAACGGATTGGTGGAGCGCTTGGACACCATCACAGGCAACAGCTTGGCCAGTACGGCTTGGCCGTCAGGGCCAGCGGCGGCAAGGGTGCGGAACAGCGTTCGCAGACCGCTTCGGGGGAACAGGCCCGACACAAAGTCGAGGGCACCCATGGGCTTCCAGTCGCTTGCCATGGCCAGCAACTCTTGACGGACGTCTTCCCGCGCACGCACGGCGGAGAGCAACTCCATCGAACATTGCGTGGCAGGTGTGCGCCGGGTCGACGCTTCATCGTCTTCTTCTTCTTCTTCGCCATCGTCGTCGTGTGCCACGCCGCCCTCTTGTTCGCGCTGGGCCGGCGGCGTGTCCGTGTCCATGGCATCCACAGCGGCCTCCACGCATGCCAAGAACTCGCTCACGCGCATGGTGCGGGCCTCTTCACGGTGGCGGAACATGGTGGGGGCAGGGCTCCAGCCCTCCTCGCCGTTCAGGGGCGTCGCCATCATCTCCACGGGCTCGTCGCCGCGCACACCTTCGGCCAGCAGCCGGCGCTTGCCTTGGTGACCCCCTGTCGCGGACACCGTGCGGAAGGTAGGGGTCTCGGCGGTATGCACGCCGGCCTCGTGCATCAGCACCGCGGTGCCTTCAATGTAGTACGCCGAAGGAGTGGCGCTCAACCCGGTGTGGCGACTGGCGCCGCTGATCGTTCCGAGCCCCGAAGCCAAGCCGCCGCCAGAGGCGTCAGACCGCTTGGCGCCGGGGATGTCGTGGGAGAGGCCCGCGTGGGAGGCACGCAGAGTGGTCAGTCCGCGGAACGCCACACGTTCCGGGACGGTTTCACCCTCCCTGAACGTCCCCACACTGGTTTTGTACGTCATGCGGACGAGGTATGGCAACTCCGCGGCAGCTGAGTGGGCCGCGGCTTCTTGCAGTCGTCGATGCGACGCGGGTGCCGCGTCGTCGCTTGTCACCACCCTGCCCGTCAGCCTGTCGGTCGCAGCAATCACGTTCTGTGACACCACGGTGCGTCGAACTTGCTGGTGCCCCGATTCCAGGCGTCGCGCATGGTACACCGCATCGTGCGACCCGCCATCGTCCACATCCTGTTACGCAAACCCAAGCCACAGACAGGTTGGTTACGCACGCCAAGCCACCCGACACGCCAGCAAGTGCACGCAACAGCAGGCGGAAACGACGGTCCGGGGCAGGACAGGTCCACACACAACACAACACTCACGTTTTCAATGGTATAGCGCTTGACGCTCCCAGCAAAGCTGTCGTCGTCCAAGTGCGCGCCTTCCTCACTCACAGTGGCGGCGTCGAGATCAGTGTCCACGGCGGACGCGAACCACTCACTGTCCGCCCCTGGCCCACGCCAGGTGGGCAAGGTGGCCACGCCATCGGGGCCACTGGGCTGCACAAACGACATCGTCGCCGCGACACCACGCTGGAAGGCCATGGCCGCGGCCGGATCGCCGTCGGTGCTGTGTTTGTCCTCGTCAGCACCGGTGGGTGGTGCGCGCGGCTGAGCATCTCTCATATCCGCCGAAAACAGCACCGACACAGTGGCGCCGGTCGAGGCGTCGATGATGGGAAAGAAAGGGCGTGCGAGGAACCCAGTCGTCATGTCGTCCACGCGTGACTGGTCCAAATTGTGCGGGTGGCCTGCACTTGCGGTTGACCACGCGCCACCGAACCGCGACTCGATAGCCCGGCAACCAGACAGCTGCGCGCGCATGACCCGATCGCCGGCGGCTGCGCGCATCTCGACGGCATGCTCAGCACCCACAACTCCCACGTCGCTGAGATCAAGTTTGCAGTGGATACCATGGTTGCGTTGCTTGACGGGAGGAGCCCAAGCACTGAAGTCATTGTATGTCAAGGGCCGGCTTGTGTCGGCAGGCAACATGCGCCAGGTAAGATCGTATGACCGTTTCTGGCCCTCCATGTGACCCTGGGCAACCGAACACGGCCGTAATAGACATTGAAGCCACAAAACGACAACAAACACGGTGGGGCACCTCATGGTTGAGCTGCGCCTCACAGGCTAGGTGTTCTGTGCGTGATCGGTCGAGTTGCGGCGCGCCCACCACAACGACGCACTGACTCCATGATTCACAAACGCTAATTTTGCGTTACCAAGAAGCTTCGAATTTGAGTAGAAAATAACGAACGATACTCTTTCGTCACGTCAAGTTATGATTCTCCTCCGCTTTGCGAGCCGTAGTGGCGACAGAGGCACCACATATGCCTCCTTCACCACTGCCTCGGCTTTACAAGTGTTGATGCTGCCAGAGCACAGCACCAGAATGATGGTGCACCACCTGTCAGGCGCGTACACGCGACCGGCGTGCTGTGAGTTCATGGTTAAATTGACGTGACGTATGTTATTGGAGTAACAAGCCCAACATCAGAGATGCGTGAAGCAGCGTTGCGTTTTGGTCCCTCCGCCACGATTTGTGCCCGGTTCACACCCGCCACACAGCAGTGCCCGTGACGGCAACTGCCACCCACTGCCATGGCCCGAGTGTTTGTTGTGGTGTGCATTGCATTGGTTGTACTCCAAGTTTACCGTGCTTCCGCCTTCAATCCAGTCCAAACAGGTGCGTTCGTGTTTTGCGTGTTGACCTTCGTTCGACACACACTCACGCCCTCACCGATTTGCGCCATGCTTTGGCCCAGACCGTTGCATGACGGGCGTGCTCCACCATCGCGCGTCCGCAATGCGGTTTTCCACCGTGTCGGGGTCTGCGTTCTTGGAGGCGGATGGCGAAGAGCTTGCGACGCTCGCACCGCATTCGTTGAATCTTGCCCGCATGACCAACGACGACAGAAGCGAATGGCTGGACGGAACCGTCATTGACTTCCATGTCCAGAGTGACCAGGAGTTGATGTACATCAAGACTATATTTCTGATTGATGTGAACGGCAAAGTCGTGGCGACTCTGCCTGTCAGCCCTGACACGGTTCGTCGTGTGGACGCATGAGCAGCGCTGGGTGCTGTTTCGAGGTGGTACTGTCCCGGCCAATGCAACACTGACAGGGGGGCCGCTTTGCTGTGCTGGGCAGAACCCTCAATCTGCCGATGGGGGTCTCACTACAAAGCTCCGCCTGGAGGTGACTGGCTCCACTGGCGACGGCACTGTGGCTGAGGTTGCCGGCGTCAAGCTGGAGCTGAATGCCGTTGCGGCATCGGACGGGATCACGTTCCTTGTCAGGGGCGTGTACTTGCGCTCTGGTTGCAAAGGTGCGTGTACGCGCCTCGCTCGGCTGCAGTGTGTGCCCCTGCATCAGTTGCACCGTCTGGTTTTCACACGTGTCGTGCGCCCGCACCCGCTCCTGCTTGTGACTGTGTGTGACGGGGTGTGACGGCGTTTGACTGACTGGGTGACTGACTGTGTGACTGTGTGTGACTGACTGTGCGCGCGCGCAGAATGTGGCAACCCTCCCTTTGGATACAAGCGCGAGAACGCGTATCTGCCCATGGTCGCGGACGTTGCATTGGAGGGCGCCACGCCAACCAGTCAAGGCGCGCTCGCTTTCGACGTGTCGAGCATCATCGACCCAGCGTGCGGCTGCATCGCCGAGGGCGGTTCCATCGTGTTTGAAGGCACCATGCCCGCCGCAAGTTGGACCCCCAACAGCCATGCAGCGTACCCTGACGCCTTCCCGCGCGGGTTTGCCATCGTGGACGGCGACGGCAATGAGCTTCTCGTCGGCAACACGAGTTTCGCGGCCGCTGACTTCGAGAACGGCTGCTATGAGGGACAGTGCATCGCGCGCAGCACCATTGACATCGGCAACAAAACACTGCCGCGAACAACCTTTCTGCAGCAGCCTTTTGACAAAGCCTTCCTGCACGTCTGGATCGCGCCGACGTCGGCAGGGATGCCGTCGTCTAACTACCCCGTAGTGACTGCCACGTATCGCGCGACGCCCTCGCCGAAGGTGCTGTACACCACTGTCCCAGCCTGGTGGCACACTGCCGTCGGCATGACCTGGACCTCTGACATGTTCTCGTCCAGCTTCATGCCCAAGATCGGCGAGATGTCGTTAACGGACTGGACGCCCGCCGTGACCGTTTGCGGGGGTGCTGGCGCCTTTCCGTGCGCCGATGTGTCGGTGGCGATGACCATTGCGGTATCGGGGTCTCTTGCGGCCGATTCGATCGTGTTCATGGATAACCTCGACCGCAAAGCAGTGTGGCCGCTGCCCCAAGTCCTCGAGGCAGACGGGTCCACAGATGTTGTCGCACCGGGTTCAGACTCCGTCGAAGTGGAGACTGATTTTGACTGGACGCAGGTTGTGGCTTTCGGAGTGAAGCGCACGGGTGGAGAGTTTAATTTCCAAGCGTCTGACTTCATAGTTTCTTTCAAGACAATCCGTGTTCTCATTGGAGGTGCGGCATCCTGCCCGTTGGGTTTTTCGATCGGGGAAAGGCCAGTGCTGGACGCAGTGGTTCGTAACGACCACTGCCGACCATGCTGCTGCGAGTTCGACACTCCCGATGGCGACTTGTATTGCTACGACCAAGGGGTTCGTTGTGTTAGCTTGGGCCAGTGACAGAAGGGGCGCGCGCAGGGTTTTACTGGTGATTGTGCTGCAGGATATCATTGGCGAGGTCAGCCCCAGTGCTTCGGGGAGCAACCCAGATGAATTGTGCCAAGTGTGCAACGCCCTGGAGTCCACCTCTGTCGCGACGTCCGCCGCGCTGCTTTGGGAGAACGCCACGTGTGACGATGGCGACCTGTGCACGTACAACGACCACTGCAACGTTGCAGGGCAGTGTATGGCGACGGAGTACCCCGTCCAGACGTGCCTGATCGGAGAAGAGTTTGGCAACGACCCCACTATGGACTGTGAGGTGCGTTCCTATTGGCTTGTCTGGCAGCCCATCCCAACCTCACAACCCAGCCTGTTCGGTTTTTTGTTGTTGTCTTTCACAGGTGTGTGACGGAACTGGACCTGACAGCCCAACCCATGGCTGCAAGCCCCGTGATGGCTACTTCGTGTGGGGCGATGGCGCCACGCCAGGCACGGATCGAAAGTGTGCTTGCCTCGCAAACGACGAGCTTGTGGCGCATGGTGACGTTGCCGGGAGTTCTCAGTGCAAGCTGTGTGATGTGGGTCAGTCTCGCACGGTTCTCGTGCACCAGGAAGAGGACGTTGTTTGTGATCCCACGCTGCAAACGACGTGGCTTGGGAGCTTTGATGAGTTCTGTCGCCACTCGTATGTGTGCAAGTCTGGCGAGTGCACTGGCGAGTCGTACAGTTGCCCTGCCCTGCAGGTACGGGTGTAGTGCCAGTCAACCGATGAGTGTGTTGTTGTTCGTCACCCGCTTCGAGTGTGTGTCGCAGGAATGTGTGAGTGGAACGGACGAGTTCCCATACTCGTGTGATATGTCAAGTTCCACGGGTTGTCAAGTCCAAGTGCGACCGGAAGGCGCACTTTGCCGCAAGGGTGGAAACGAATGCGAGCTGCCCGGTCGGTGCAACGGTGTGCTGCACTCGTGCCCATTGTCGGAGGTCCTCCCGGGCATCATTGAGAGCGATGCCAATAAGGAGGTGAGCTTGATCGTGCTGTACAAACTACGTGATGAGGTATGGTTCTGACTGCCAGCGGTTGCCGTGCGACTGCGCTGCAGGTTCGTTTGTTGCGTGTCGACAATGATCTTGCCTACGCGGCAATGCCAGCGAGTCCGTGGTTGGACAAGGTGGCGCTGTCCCTGTTTGCCTACCGTGTCCAATGCGACCGTGACCTCATCAAGGTGAGCGTCATTCCGGAAGGAGCCTGCTCCCCCGACATTGTCACTGAGGAACTCGGCGGAATGTGGGGGAAAGACTTCCCACCCATCCGTACGTTGGCCGCCAGCGCTTTGTCTTGTCTTGTCTTGCGCAGTCACCACTTTGCACCTCACACCTTGTCCATCTGCACAGCCTATGCAAATGCGATGTTGAGTACATCGCAGTTTGCACTGTCGTTTCCTGGCACGCCTTCGAATGGCAAGCTTGTAACGCAGTCCGATACGAGCCTTCTCCGTACCAACCTCACAACCTTAACCACACGCACCTGCGAGTGCATCGTGAACGGTTTCATCGATGTTGAAGTTTACGTCACCAACACCACGTTCTCGCTGGCAGCGATTGTGCTTGTCGACGGCGACGAGAACGAGCTTGTGGTTCCGATTGCCAACGACACGACCATCAACAGAAACGCGTGGACTCCCGTCCAGATGGTTATTCCCTCCCGCCAGCACATCTCGTGGGAGAATGTTGCTTCGTGGTGCGTTTGCGGTTGGAGACCGTTGCTGCTGTTCGCCACGTTGCCGTGCTCCCAAACCTCAAGGGTGGTGGTTGCCCCCGTTCCCCCTGATGCAGGTATGCCACGCACTCTGGCGACCCCAACAAGGTCGCTGACAGTTCCGACGCCACCGTCCCCATCACATTGAGAAACATGCGCCTACGAGTGCAGTTTGATCAGCCGTGCGCCACCGCGTATGTGAACTCGTTTCCCAACTTCATGACAGCTGAGCCGGGTTCCAACGCAGTCAAGATGGATATCACCAGCGACGCTTTATTTGTTGTTGCTGATGGTGCCCACCTCCTGCCTGGCAGCCTGCTGTCTGTGGACGTGTACGTTCCCAACTCTGAAACGGTGCCCTTGCGGTTGACCGTTGAAGACACCAACGGCTATGGCTTGACCATGGCATTGTCGCCCCCGTCGGAAGTGTTGATGGCGCCTGGGTGGCAGCGCTACTCCACCGTCATCGATGAGTTGAACTACGTGGACTACAACATGGCCACGCGGTGGCAAGAGATCACCACCGTACGGATTGAAGTGACGCCTGGGACAGCAACGTGGTTGTACAGGCTGGGGACCTTGCGAGTGACAGCTGTGAATGACGAGTGCTTGCCGTTGGTGTCGGAGTCGCAAGGCTTCCGTGAACCCGTGTTCCACAGCAGCGTTACGGACAACGTCACGGTCTCGTTCTCCGACGAAACGGTGGCTGTGAGTGATGGCGTTTCTTCTGGCACGTACGCCGTGCTTGAGTCGCTTGGAAACCTGGAAAAGTTCTACTCCATCGACTGCCAGTGCCTCCTGGATACGTACGTGCTATGGTTGTGGCAGTGCTTGTGGGTGCTTGTGGGTGAGGAGCATGGCAACTAAATGTGAGCTGTGAAACAGGTATTTGCATGTCCAGCTCGACCTGGACAGTTCATTGTCTCTTCCAGAGCGCATCACAATCCTCGATGCCAGCGGCAATGGTATTTCGGCAGCCTTTTCATCGAACGACATTGCCGGTGAGCAAGTCACGAGTGACCACGTCCTCACGTTCCGTATTCCTCTTGGCGAGGCCGAGCTTGTAGGCCCGCCCGCTGACTGGACTGCCGTGAATCGGTTGTCCTTCACCCGAGCATCTGGCAGCCTGGGCACGGGAACGTTGCATGTGCACTCTGTCGAAGTGCGTAAGCTGAGCTTTCCAGACTGCCGCACCTACAACGTCACGGGGCAGCAGTCCATGCTTCTCTTGGATGATGACGTTGTTGGTCTCACCGGTGACGACCTTTTCCCGCCCTCCACAGCTGTGGTGCCCGTGTCTCGTGTGGCCCACCCTGCCCCGTCGCGAGTCTCTTCCTGGAGTACCTCCGTGGGAGTCGAGTGGCGGACGGTCGCCGCTGCGGAGTCCTCCATGGTGGCTGGTGGAGCCACGACGAGCTCGAACGTGCAGGTGGGGCCAAGGCTCGTGGTGGAAACAAGTGCCGCCGTCGCTGCCGTGTTGCACGGCGTCTCCCTTCAACCCTCCTTCGTGTGGACTGCCGGTACTTCCTCCTTGCATGGAAACGGCGCCGCCGTGCAAAGCGTGTGCATTGGTGGTGATGGTCAAAACGCCATGGTGGCAGCTGTCGTGGACACTGGTGCTTCTGGTGATGACATTGGCATCGTGGACAACGAGGGGCGCTCTCTGACAACGCTTGGCGTTGGCAACAACGACATTGCGGTGTTCAGTGCGAGTATGATCGATGGAACCGTGGCCTGGGTAACCACCCTTGGCACGTCAGGCGTCGACACGGTGACCACCATCGTGAGTGGCGGAAAGCAGACGTCTGCAGTCGCTGGCTCGATGGCTGGTGGTGCTGCGCCAAAATTCGTCAACGGATCGAAGGACACACTTTCTGCGACGTTGTCAACGTCCTTTGGGTTTGTGGCATTGATCGATGAGGCGTCTGGCCAAGTCGAGTCGTCGTTGATTATTGGCAATCCGAAAGAAAGCGGTGCTGAGGCTTCTGTCCTGGATGTTGCCTTTTCCGAGAGCGGCGACACTCTCTTCTTGATTGCCTCGTGCACCAGCCCGACTGCGTGTTACATTGGAGCCGATGGTATTCCCCTGCCAGGCAACACCACTTCGGTTGCTGCCGTGAGTGCCACAAACACTAGCGATGTGTACTGGGTGTCGTACGTGCCTATTGGTGCTGGCTCCATGGCCCACATCCAGGGCGGGAGTTTTGGATTGGTCGTGGCAGGCAGCCACGTGGGTGAACAGTTCAAGTTCAGCAACGATGCGAGCAGGTACGCGTACGAGTCTTTCGTGGACACTCTCGCAGTCGACTCCGACTATGTGATGCAACTGGATACCACGAACGGTGTCCCCAAGATGATCGCTTTGGTTGCCCGCAATAGCACTGTGACGGATCTCACTCCGTACTCGTGCCGGGTTACAGCTTCTGGTCTCATCGGCCAGTCGGGCACATTTTCCATCCACACGGTTGAGTTGGGCACCTCACTGGGAGCCCACTCGTTTATGCAGTGGAGCGAACAGTTGGAGGTTGAGGCCTCGTCCGACACCAACTCGATGTTGCTCCAGCTCGACATGTGCGAAGCTTCTCCAACCTTTTCTTTGGAGCTGTTTAGCATGGCTGACACCGCAGGGTCCATTACCGCCGCGTCGACAACTCCAAGTGGAGACACTGTGTTCGCCGGCACGGGATACGGTGTAGCGGTCGGGGACGGCGTTGCCATGGACACTGGTTCCGCACGCCAGGGGTTTGTGGGAGTTTGGAACCCATTCCCGTACTCACAAGGTACTGTGACACCATTGAGTGGCTTCAGTGCCGGCATGAACGACACCACGACAATTGTTTCGGGAGTTGCCCTCCATGAGGGCGTCCTCGTTCAAGTCGGTACGTCGATGGAAGCGTCCAACACGACGGGACTTGTGGTGGTGCAAAATCCAGCCACGGGGCATGTTTCCAGCGTCACGATCGACATTGCCAACTCAACAAGGGCCAACGGAACGCGGCTTGTTGGTGTATCACCTGCTGTGACAGACACCATGGACGTGTTTGTTGCCGCTGGCTCCTTTTGGCCACCGTCGGCCCAAAGCCACATCATCGTCGCCGGGCAATCGATGAAGATGCACAGCAGTGTCTCGAGCGCCTCCTGGGTTGAGCCCCTTGTGTTTGGCTTCTCCACCCGCCCCGCCGCTGGTGCGCCGTTCACTGTGCAGTGGCTGGCGAACCTGCACAGCGATGGTGTAGAGGGCGCTGACGTTCACGCGGTCGTCCCTTCGCACAACCGCACAGCTGTTTGGGTTGCGTGGGGCTCCTCGGGCAAGGCGTACGATGGTGACACGTTGCTCTCCGACAACCCCGAGAACGTCCATGTGGGGCTTGTGAGCCTGTTGTCCGTTGAGGACGGCTCTGTCCTTCATCACGCCATGTTCGGTGGGGACACCGGCTCTGACACCTGGGTCGTGTCTCTTGCCACCGTGCCATCGTCGACGGCTCTGGCAGTGCTGGGATACGGTAGTGGCAGCAGCAGCATGGTAATGCCAGACTCGGAGCTTCTTGTGGAGACCTCAGACGGCTGGACCACTGGTTTTGTGGCACTCTACGACACAGTGTCGATGAAGACGCTTTGGGCAAGCGCGATTGGTGGCAGCGAAAACAGTGTAATCCATCCTGTTGACATTGTTCTCACGCCCGGATGGGTGGGAGTGTGTGGCACCGTTCGCACAAAGGCCACTGTTCCCCAAGTTGTGTTTGCCTCGGACATGAAGGTGTCATCAACCCTCCGCTTCGCTTTCTCTGGTGGCTTTTCCTTGGAGGACGGAACCCCTTCGTGGTTGAAAAGCGAAGGCGAAGGCACCGCCACCGGTTGTGCTGCGGCGGGTGTGGGCATGCTTGTGTCACACACCGCGTACGACTCCGAGGACACTGATGGCGGCGGGAGTGGGGGTGGTATGGAGGAGGAAGAGGATGATGGAGCCAAGACCGTGCTGGTCATGCGGAACACCACCGATGGTAGCAAGTTGGAGCACGGCACTCCGTTTTCAACCGTTACTCTCGCTGCTGCGGAGGGCAGTGTCATGAAGCAGAGTGATGCTCCTCCATCCCGCCGTCTTAGTGAGCAATTGGACATGTCAACGGCACAGGGTGAAAGCAAATACGTCGTCGTGTCGGCCGTGAGCTACGACGCGCCGTCCAATCAGTTCCTCATTGCAGCACAGATGTCCAAGTCGAGCCTGCTTGCGGAGACCGATTGTGAGACGGCGCCGTGCGAGCGCGATCATGTGTGGACCTCTCCACACCGTTTCGAGCACTCCACTGTCACGCTTGCACTCGACGCCAACGTCACCGGGGCTGTGGCGGAAACACGCGGGCAATTTTCAGCGTCTGGTGACGAGTGGGGTGATGCCTACGGCTTTGGCGTCAGCGCTGGTACACAGTCGATTGTGTCTTGTGGCTTCTTCTCAGGTGCCGTTAGCTTTGGCGGCATCACACTGAACGGCTTGTCTTCGATGGACTCTGATGCCGTTGATGGGTATGTGACTTCGTCGCGCTGTGCTTGTCTCTTGGAACGTACGTCCTGACCATGCACACAATTGCACACAGGTTTGTTGTGATCCATGACCATTCTGGAGCCGAGCAAAGTGCGATTTTGGTACAAGTGGACGACTCGGATGCTGCGATGGACGGCACCGAAGGTACGCCATGCACCCAGTATCGTATCGCATGCAGAACGGGGGCGGGGGGTGGGTACTGACATCTTCGTTCACATTTTGCGGTTTCTGCGCAGCATATGAGTACATGTATGACTGTGCGGCCACCCCAAGTGGTAGTCTCCATGCTTGTGCGGGGTTCCTAGTTGGTCGGAAGGACGCTCCATACAGCGTCAAAGGGACGGACTTCACCATGCCAGATAATTCTACGGGTCTCGTGCTTGGCATTGATGATGTCACTGGTGGCATTTCGTGGTACCACGCATGGTTCACGCCCGGCGCTCTCGACAAACTTTTCGCGGTGGCCGCCTCCGATGATGTGGTTGTCGCGGTGGGCACCACGACTGGTAGGCCACTGATTGCTGGCGCCTTTGCCTTCCCGGACACGGTAGAGGGTCAAACCCTCGGTGTGGTGATCGGAATGGACACTGCCGACGGAGCTGAGTTGTGGGGTTTAGCACTTGGCACATCGACGTCCACAGGGCAAGTAATGATCACGTCAGTTGACATCAACGCGCGTGGTACGCGTGTGGTGATCGCTGGACAGTTTTTCGACGGTGATCTCGAGTTGGGTGATGGCGTTACGTTGAGTGGAGACAATTCCGCGGATGCCACATTCATGTTCATTGCCGTGTACTCTCTGGACGGCACCACTCTTACTCACCTCTGGTACGTCACGCGCCCTGGCCTGAGCCCGCGTGTCTGGTGGCTGTTCTGCTCTGTGTTTCTTTTGTTGTTGTTGCTTTTTTCTTTCTTTCAGTGTAGTTTCTTACAAAGGCGGCTCTTTGTGCGCGTTGTGCAGGTCCAAGGCCAACAAGCTGGCACCAACCGATCAAGGCTGGACTGCTGTGCGCAATGTTGCATTCTCCAAGTCGGGCGGGCTGATCTACGCCGTGGGCGAGACGAGTGGCAACGTTATCGAGTTTGATGGTGACGACGTGTCTGCCACGAGTCCGACGAAACAAGACTTCGACACGTACTCCGCCTTTGCGTTTGCGTTCGAAGCCGTCAGTGGCAAGGCCGAGTGGGCACTGGTTCCAGAGTGTGAACACTACACATCATTCACTGGAGTGGATGCCAGCGGTGCGAACCTCGCCTTGGTCGGCTTCGGTTCTGGCTTGTACTCTCTTGGTGATACGGCGGCTATGGATGTCAGTGCGCCGACCACCAACCGGGGCGTGGTTGCCCTGGTTGATCCTGACACGGGAGTGGTCCGTTCCTTGGAATACCTGGGAACATTGGCCACCCCCGACACAATCCCGTACGATGCCGCGGGTGATCCGTCTGGCCGTATGGTCGTCATGACTGGCTTCCGAGCCGGTGCCCTCTCGTTCAACGCGCCAGGAGACGCCGTGCGTGAGTGGACTGTGGACAACTATCCAGAGAGCTCTGCGTGGCCGGAGAGCATGCCGATGCTGGTTGCCATCGATCAGTACAAGATGGGCGCTTCGTTTGTGGGTGCAGGCCTTCGGCCGACCACCTTTGCATGGAAGGGCGCCGCCACAACTGTGCAAGACACTGCGGTGGCCACCGGAGCACAGACGGTTGTGTCGGCGGTGACGTACATTGATGGCGATGTTGTAGCTGCGGGAAGTGGAGAGACCTTCTCCCTCGCTTCTGGATCCACCGGCGTGGTGTTGGTACGGCACCTTGCGGACACTGGCTCTTTTGCCACGGCCACTGCCATGTCAGAAGCTGGCACTGACGTCAACATTGCGGACCTCACCGCAGCCCGCAACGGCGAATCGATTTGCTTTGCTGGATCTATCTCCAGCACCGGCGGATCCACTGTCACCGTTCTCGGTGCAAGTGTCACACTCGTTGGTGGGAGTGACATGCTTGTTGGCTGCATGGATGATGCCACTGGCGATGTGGAGTGGTTGCGGGTGATCGGTTCGAGTGGCGATGACGAAGCCACCGACGTGGCTGTGAGCGGCCTCGCGCTTGTACTGGGTGGATCCATCAAGGGTGACGTTGCGGTTGACTCCGTAACGGTCACACACGGCGCTGGCTCCACCGTGTCTCGATGCGCTCTTATCGGCCTGGACCTCGCTTCTGGAGATGCCGTCTGGGGCCGCGCCCATGGCTCTGTGGACGCCAGCAGCCAGTGCACCGTGCACGACCTTGCTGTTGACGGCGCCAGCGGTGATATCTGGGCTGTGGGGAGCTTTGTGGGTGCCACGCTGGACCTGGATGACTCCAACAAGCCGGCATCACCGAACTCGGCGAAGATGCAGCCCTTCGCCGTCCGCTTCAATGGTGCTGACCAAACTGCGACGTTGTCGCGTGTTCCGTCGGCCATGGGTACTGACCCGGCTGGTGTGGCAGCCATTGCCACTGGCGTCGCGGTGACCAACGACGGTGCTACCTTTGTGTCTTACCTCCAGGAGGCTGACACTTTGACGTGGGACACGGTCATCACAACGAAGGCAGCGTCACACGGATACGCGTGCGTTCTTGCCCGCGTGGACTTGACCGGCGCGTCGAAGTTCCTGTGGACCCGTGTATTCAGCACGGACGGATCAAACGGCGCCGTGGAGTGTGCCTCTCTGGCCTCGACAGCCTCTTCCGTGCTTTTCACACTCACCACAGACGCCTCCGTGACATACGACTCAGCACCCTTCGAGTGGTGGCCCACGCCACTGCAGTCCACTGCGTCCATCGTCACGCGATGGTCGTCGATTGGCGTCTTGGAGTCGAAGGAGCATGTCGGCAGCGGGCAACCCGGAGACGGCACGCGTGTGGATGACGTCGACGTGTCGCTGCGCGGCGTGATTCGGATGAGTGGCTCCTTTGGCGGTGCGTTCACCACCTTCCCGGGCGCTGTTCCCGCTGGACACGTGTTCGCCTCCTTGGGCGGTGCTTCGTCGGCCGAGCGCAAGTCCACGTCGTTCGTCGCGACACTTGAGCCGTCCGAGCTCGTGGTGCACGACATCATCCCCACCGCGTCGCACGACCTGTCACGGTTTGTGCACCCCGACTGTGGCTGCATCACGGACGCACGGCTTGTGGTGGAGGTGTATGTGCAAGAGGGCACTGCCATCAGTGGTGCGACGATGCGGTCGCCCACCTCAGGTGTCGGTTTCTCCGTCGCGTTTGACTCCACGCCGTCCGTTAAGAACAGGTGGGTGTTGTTGGAGGCCACAGTCACGGCCGCTGACAACTTTGCTGGCGGTGCCGTTCCCTCGGACTACACCGACCTGCAGCTCCGCTTGCAGCGCCCAGACATTACGACGCCCGCCCCTCTTGCGGTGCGTGGCGTGACACTTTCCGTGCAACCGGAGATGTGCTACACGTGCGGCAATGTGACACTGGGAACAAGTTCGCAGGCAGCCGTGGACGCCGAAATGTTGGTGGACCCCACGTGCAACTGCCTCCGTGACACGTTCCTCACCTTGACCTACAAGGATGACGAGGAGAACCTGAGCACGTTTGGTGTCGCTGTGCCAAAGGAGTTCTCCATTTTGTCTGGCAGCACCGATGGTGCGAGTGCCGATCGCGCCGCCGTGAAGTGGAAGTGTGGTGACAGCCCCGTTGTGGTGTCCCGGCACGACGGGTGGACGTGGATCATGATTCCCCTGCCCATGTCGGCGCACCAAGACACGCGAGCCATGGACTGGTCGTCTGTCCATGCCTCCATTTCCAGTTGGGGGTGCGCAATTGATGCCATCTCCTGGGACGAGTATAGTGGAGGTGAGGCCCCAAATGACCTATCCAACTACCTCGCCGTGGCACATGACGGGCCTTCGCGAGGCAACCCAGAGCTCATGGAGATCCGGCGCATGTGCCCTGATGAAGAGTACATGGCACACCCAGACCCACAGAGCTTGGACACCGAGGTTGTGGTGATTCGCACGGGGGTCAACCTTGCTCATGGCGAGCGCTACCAGGCCATCACTGTCGAGCGCAACGTGTGGGGTAATGAACTGACGACCTGTGGTGATCCGTTCCTCGTGGACAGCACGCCGCCGGATGTGAGCAACATGACGGCCATTGACATGGTCCCACTCCCTGGCCAAGACCCTGTGGATGTGAACCTCCACGGCCAGTCCAAGTTCCGCGCCTCATGGACTGGGAAGCCCGTCGATCCCGAGGTCACGGATGGGCTGTTCGAGTTCCGCATCAACGACATCCGCGTGGGCAGCAAGGGTGGCGCATCCCTGGAAGGGTTCAAGGCGCTGGACACGTGGGTGATCGCGGGTGCGGCGTCGTATGAAGAAATTGACAGCGACGAGTTCGAGTTGCCCGACGGCTCCACGTTCTATGTGGAGCTCGCGGTGCGCAACCACGCTGGCCTGTTTGCCGGGGTGTGGACGGACGGCGTGAAGGTTGATGCGTCGTGGCCGGAGCTCACAGGAGACATCCTCGAGACGGAGGCGCTGCCTACAAGCGGCTCTGGAAACGAGGACATCGAGTTCCAGAGCGACAATACCAAGGTGTACGGCTTCCTGCCGGCGTTCAACGAGCCTCACACCGAGGTCGACAAGGTCATGGTGGGTCTGGGTACGGTGCAGACGGCGCCTAACGCGTTGCCGTTTGCGGAAATCACGGTTACGGCTGGGCAGTGGACACCACTGACGCTGGAGTATGCTCTGCAAGACGGCACGACATACTACATCATCGCACGTGTGTGGAACACGGCTGGCGCCTGGGGTGACTACAACTCGTCTGGCGTGCTGGTGGATTCCACTGCTCCCACGTTCGACTACATCACGGACGTGTTCCCAGCGAGTGCCCAAGGCGATGACGGTGGGTGGAAGGACTACGACGAGTACGGCGACGTCGCGTTCCATGACGGAAACAGCAAGGTGCGCGCCAAGTTCCGCTGTGATGACCTGGACAGCATCAAGGCGGGCGAGATCGCCAACGCCACGTACCGGTTCCGTGTGTGCAAAGACGACAACACCTGCGCCGCGACCGGAAGTGTCTTGGTGGACTGGATCACCACCGGGGAGGTGCCGTACGGCGAAACCGAGGAGCTCGGCGGACTACCGGGTGGCACTGTCATCTATGTGCAAGTCGAGTGCACCAACCCCGCCGGTGTAACGGCCACGTCTGCGAGCAACGGCATGGTGGTGGACATGACGCCGCCCAACGCAGATGCCGCCACCATTGATGATCTTGTGCCCGGCCTCGGGTCCAACGTCGAGACGGACCAGCACGGCGTGAACCGACTGCGTGCCGTGTGGTCAGGCTTCACGATCACGTCCGGCAAGCCGGGGTTGCGTTCCTACTCTGTCGCGGTCGGCACCAAGCCCGGCCATGATGACATCATGGCGCTCACGGACAATGGCATGTCCACGGAGTGGGTGTCTGACGAGGGTGACCTGGCCTTGGTGTCGGGCGGTACCTACTACGTCACCGCCCGTGCCATCACCATGGCTGGTGCCTGGGCCAATGTGACGACGAACGGTGTCACCATTGATTTGGTGCAGCCCAACATCACCAACGCAGTGGTGAACGGCACAGGTACCTTGAATGTGACTGGGATCGACGTGTGCCCCGATTTGGAGTGCACCAGACTAACGGACTACCCGGTGACCGCCCAAGCCGGCACCACATACTTCAGCGTCGCGTTTGACGGCTTCGTGGACGTGGATTCGGGCATTGACTACTATGAGTGGGGTGTCTCGCTGTGCAACGCGCTGGAAAACTACGGTGCACTTGCCCTCACGCGCACCACCAGCTTCACGGCGGCGGTGACAACCACGCTGGACGTGGAACTGCAGCATGGCGTGGAGTACTGTGCGGGCGTGACGGCCATTGATAAGGTCGGTCACCGCTCAGACCCCAAGTTCACGGCGCCAGTTGTGGTGGACATCACCGCGCCATCCATTTCGTCGGTTCATGTGGGTCACTTGCCGTCTCGTGACAAGGACGTCACTTCGTGGGCGAATGACTTCAACGTCACCTTCGGGTGCAGCGACTCCGAGTCCGGCATCCACCACTACGAAGTGCAGCTCACGTCCGTCGCTGCCGCCAGTGGCGTGGAGTCCAATGAAACCGAATTCTTGATGGTCGAGGGTGGTCCCAGCGCCTTCACCGCTCGACTGGGCGAGTTGGGCAGCTTCACGCTGAAGCACGGCGACCACGCGTACGTCACCGTGATGTGCGTGAACAACGCGGGAGCCTACTCCACCATGGCTTCGCAGCAGGCGCTGGTTGACTTAACGCCGCCGGCTCTGGACAATGCTGAGGTGTACCACGATCTCCACGCCGTGGCCGTAGACTTTGCGGCCTCGAAGACCGTGCGTGCGTCCTGGGGTGGCTTTGTGGACGCCGAGTCCCGCATTGACTACTTCCAGTGGGCGGTTGGCACGGCGCCACGGAAGAGCGACATCATGCGCCGCACAAACGTCGGCGGTGCCACCGTGGGTGTTGCGGAGAACTTGGACTTGGAGGATGGCGGCACGTACTTTGTCACGGTGTGGGCGACCAATCTCGGTGGTCTCACCGCGACGCTGTCATCGTCTGGCTTCACCGTCGACTTGTCGGCTCCTACGGGTGGCTCTGTCACCGTGACGCCGGGCACCAACGGCGAAGTCGGGTTTGTGTCCTCCGTGTTTGCCATGGAGGTCACCCTGGCTGATTTCGTCGAGACACACACCAACGTCACGTATCGCTGGGCCATTGGCACCAGTGTGAACGGTGAACAAGTGCGCGAGTTCACGGTCATCCCGAGTGGGTCTCTCACCGCAACGGCCGAAGACCTGGGGCTGCACCCTGGAGAGGTGTACTACGTCACCGTCGCTGCCACAAACGATGCAGGACTCACGACACTCGTCAGCAGCCAGCCTGTTGTCGCGGATCCGTACCCACCCCTGGCTGGTGAGGTGCTGGATGGGTCGTCGACCTCTGTGGATGTCGCCGCAGTGTCAGCATCTGCCACCTCTCTGTCGTGCTCCTGGACAGGTTTCGAGGATGCCGTGTCGGGCATTCGACGCTGGGGGATGGGTCTTGGAACCTCCCCGGGCGCAGTGGATGTGGCGGACCTCGTCGTCGTCAACGATGACAGCGCCGACACACACACGTTTGACAGCCTGACACTCTGTGGCGGTTGTTCGTACTACTGTGTCGTCCAATGCACAGATCGCGCGGGCAACACCGTGACACTGCCTTCAGATGGCGTGACTGCCGACGCCACGGCGCCGGTTGCAGGCAAGGTGCGCGACGGCACTGTAGCGGGCACAGACCTTGACTGGACCCACCACGCCGACACCATGTCGGTGCAGTACCCCGGGTGGTTCGATGCGGAGACCGGCATCGAAAAAATGGAGTGGGCTGTCGGCACAAAGCCGGGCGGCATGGATGTCGCAGGGTGGGTGCGTGTGGCCACGCACGCCACGCGTGCCACACGCACCATCGTCGGTGGACTGGAGGCTGGCGTAACGTACTACTCCACCATCCGGGCGTTCAACCCTCTCAATTTCACCACGCGGGTATCCAGTGACGGCATCCAGCTCCTCACCACCGACGCCACAACGCAAGTGAGCGAGTTCCTGGACACCAAGGCGGAGTTCAAGGTGCTGCAGGCCGTTCCCACAGGGGACGCGACAACGTGCACCTGCCTCGACTCCAACGCCTGGTTCTTCCCCACCACCGCTGTCTGCATGTGCCAGCCCGGGTTCTACCTCAACGAGGATGGCGAGTGCAGCGCATGCGCCTCTGCCACAAGCTGCAAGCCGTCTGCCGGCAACGACCCGGCCACATGCGTGACAGACTCGTCATGTGCCTCGGACGACACTGCGCCCTCCGCTGGCACGTTCACCACATGCGCCGAGGGCAAGCAAACCACTGTGCCTGGCGCAACATGCGAGTGCGCAGTGGGCACGTACATGCACGTGGATGGCACCTGCGTGGCGTGCCCCACCGGGACCTTCAAGGCAGTGCCAGGTGACAGCATGGAGCTGTGTGTGCCGTGCTGGCAGCCGCAAGGCTCCGGTGTGGCGGATGCGGCACTGCTGCAGGTGTCTTGGAACGCAACGGAAGCGGCATTCCACCAGCCTAGCCACTTTGTGCGCATCGGCCTCGGCTTTGGCCCGGGTGCGGCGAAGTGGGTGGTGGACCTGGACCCGACCTTTGCTGGTGATGCGACCCACCTCGCCTCCGCAGACATGCCAGGCGTGTTCCTGGGGCATGGCGCCGTGTTGTTTGCGACGGTGTCTTTGGTCAACAATGGAACGCTGGAGGAGCTGGCCTCCAACACGGACATGGTGGGTCCCTTGGACTGGTCACCACCGCGAGCCGGCGTGGTGTTGGACGGCACAACGTTGCGTGACGCGTCTACCCTGACCTCCCCCACCAAGCTATCGGCCGCCTGGCACGGCTTCACGGACTCGGAGTCGCCGCTGGTGTACGATGTGGCGTTCGGCGAGGCTGCCGGCGGCACGGAGCTGTCGGGCGGTTGGGTGCGAGTGGACACCGATGGCGTGGACGCGGACAGCGTTGTGCGCTTCACCACCGACGTTGCTGACGCCAAGTCGCCACTGGCCGACGGTACTCGTGTCTTTGCCACCGTGCGTGCCACCAACGACGCGGGTTTGCAAGTCACCGCCTCCAGCAACGGCGCCACGGTCGCTGCTGCCAGCACGCCGTCAGTGGTCGTGCGCATCGTTGACCGCGCGGTTGCCAGCGCTGCAGCGGCCAGCCCCGATGCGGCACAGCACTTGGCTGGACAGTCGTACGGCACGGAGTTGCACGCGGTGTGGTCTACCCCGTACGCACCAGCGGACGGTGTGGGCTTTGCGTGGGCGGTGTATGACGCCGCCAACACCACTATGCCACTTGTTCCATGGACGTCGCTGGGGACTGGTTTCCACACCGGCGCCTCCGTCATGGACTTGGAGCTGGCAAGCAACACGACCGTGTTTGTGAGGCTGCGCATCCAAGACGGCGGTGCGGTGGCAGAGTACGACTCTGACATGACTGTCGTGGACGCGACGGCGCCCGTGGTGACGCACCTGGCTGTTGGTGGCGACAACGGGGTGACGGTGGCGGATGGTGGCTCCGGCATGCAGCCTGGCCTGCGCCTGGGTGGCATCACGGACACCAGCACCGGTTCTCGTGTGTACCAAGCCTCCCGTACGACGCTGCGAGTGGGCTGGGAAGCGACTGACAAGGAGTCCGGCGTGGCGTCCGTGTTGCTGTCGCTTGGCTCCGTTGCCAGTGGTGTGCAGGGCATGGCGCCAACGACGTCTGACAGCCCCAGCGAAGCAGAGTACGAGTTCACTGGGCTTTCCATGCAACACGGGCACTGCTACCGCGTGGAAGCCACCGCTGTGAACGAAGCAGGACTCGTGTCCGACGTCTTGTCCTCCCGAGCACAGCTGTGCATCGACGCCACAGCACCTGCCGCATCTGTGAGCGTCAAGCAATCGCAGTACCTGGCAGACGTAGCGGTGCCCATCGGCCCCGCGGCACTGACTGCGCGAGCCGCCTCCCTGTCCGACCCACTGCGTGTCGTGCTCGTTGCCACTGACACGGAATCGGCCGTGGTGCAGGTCCGCTATGCCGTGCTGGACGACGACACCGCTGAGGCGTGGGCCGACGCGCCGTCGTCGTCGGTGCACACACTGGACTTGGAGGGCAAGCAACAGCTGCTTGAAGACGACGAAGGTGTAGAGCTACCAGACGCGCTGTTGACGGACCTGACCACCGGCGTTGCTCAGTTCGTGCACGTCGAGGTCACGAACGCTGCCGGTGCGACGTCCCACGCAGTGTCGTCTCCGGTGGTTGTGGACACCACTGCGCCTGTGTTGGAGGACAACAACGTGCCATTATGGGTCACCCCCAATGAGGCTGCCGGGTTGCAGTTGGAATGGGGTTGGAGTGACGACGAGTCGCCGCTGGCGGTCGAAGAGTGGAGCATCGCCCTGCAGCGCTCCGCTGGATCCCCACTCGTGTTGGCTTCGGGACCTGCAGACTTCCCCGGGACAGCTGACGTTACGCCGCACAATCTCAACCTGGAGAGTGGAAGCACGTACATTGTCGCACTCCAAGCGTGCAACGAAGCTGGACTGTGTGCCAACGCAACGTCGCTGCTGCAAGTTGACAGTGCGTAACACGTCGCTGTGTTGGGGTTGGGGGTGCGGTGGTGGTGGTGGTGTGTTTTGATATGTTCCGTCGTGTCGCGTTGGTTCGCGTTGGTTCGCGTTGGTTCGCATATGTATGCGTGAACTTACCCTCTGCACCTGCTGCTTGTCTTACAGGCACGGCACCTGAGGCAGGGTCTGTTCAACTGTTCCATGACAGTCGCCCCAGCGAGTCGCAAGCATCTTTGGAGCAGCTCGAGGCCATGACCCTGGAGTGGACTAGTTTCGACGATCCGGAAGTTGAAGCCGTGGACTCCGCCGCCGTCACGTATGTCGTCAGCGTTGGGCACAGCGACGCGCAAACGCAGTTCGCCAAGGTGCGAAAGGACTCCACCGGTGCAGACAGCTACAGTTTAAACCTGTCTGATCTGTTGGCCGATGTACCGGAACCACTGCGCCGTGGTACCATGGTGTTCACGGTCGCTGCTCGCAACCCTGCCGGTCTGACCACTGCCGTCGCGACGTCCGTGGTCGTTGATCGCCTGCCTCCGATGTTGGGCTCCGTAGAGTTCCCCTCTGCGTCTGCCGTTCGTGCAGCGTCGTCCACCATCAACGACGATGGTGACCAACTGCCTTCCCTTCCATCGCGCTACGTCCAGACGTCCAGCACGACGCTGAATGTGTCGTGGACGGCGTTTGCGGAGCACGATGGCGCCCCGCTGGGCAACTGCACCGTGGAGGTGTTGTCACTGGACGGTGGCTCCAAGTTGTCAGACCCCATTATCGTGGACTGCTCTGCGGATGGGGAGTTGTCTGTGGACGGCTTGGACCTGCCAACGGGCCTGCCAGGCGTTGTGGCAGTGGTGTACGCGGAAGACTCCGTCGGCTTCGTCAGTTCCTCTGTGGCCGATCCGCCTTTGATCGTCGATGCAACTGCGCCGGTGGTGACGGGCCTCGTTGATGGCCTGGCGCGTGGTCGCGGGGATGTGAACTGCGTGCCTCGCATTGGCAGCCCGGCTTCGGAGGTAGACGCGTGGTTGGGTGTCGCGGATGGCGTGGTGCAGGTGTTCGCTCCGACGCTGCCTGTCGTGGTGTCAGACGATGGCACCGTCACGACTCCTGACGACAGCACCATGACAAGGATCGGCGTCCAGTGGGAGTCTGTGTCGGATCCAGAGTCGGGAGTGGATCAGCTCCAGGTGTCGGTCGTCACGGATCCCGAACACGACGTGGCACTGCTGCCTTGGGCCACCGTTGCCGCTGGAACCACCGCTGTGGAGGTGCTGATGCCCCGTTTGAACGTTGGCGAGCAAGTGCATGTCGGCGTCCGGGCTTCGAACGGTGCTGGCATGTGGTCAGATGTACGCTGGAGCAATGGGATGTTGCTGACGTGTGGAGCCGATGATCCGGCTGTGCAGTGTGTCGGCAGCAGCACAATGTTCGTGTGTGTGTAAATAAGTTGTGAAGCGAAACTTTTCGCCATTCTTGGGACAGTCGTTCATATTACCGAGGTCATTCATTCATTCATGCATTCTTCAGTATTGTTCCATCCTGGTGTCAAACACCAGCGCTCGTTCCTGCACCAGCGCCAGCGCCAGGGCTATCCGCGACTGCACCAGCGCCAGCGCCAGCGCCAGCGCCAGCGCCAGGGCTATCCTCAATTGCACCATCACCAGCACCGCCACAAACGCCCCCACTGCCACCATCATGAGCCCCCACACTGGCGGTGGGAGTTGACACATCGGGTAAACCAGGCGCGCTAGCACACTGTGCCCGGCAAAACTTGGGAAAGTGGACGTGTGGGTGTGTGTGATGCAACACATCTGCAGGCCACCCGAGGTCAACCAGCACGGCTGCGGGGTCGAAGTTGGTCGCGCCGACGAAGTCACGAATGCCGATGACTTCGCGAAGGTTGTGGGCGCCTGTCATGGCTGACAAAATAACACGCCACCCAGCTTCTCCAAAGTCACAGTCTGTTCCCCCAAGAATGATCATGTCAAGAGGAATCACAATGCAACGCCGGCAGGTGACGCAGGGACGAGCTACACACAAGCACACCGAGCGCACCATAGAGAGCAAGGTCGCGCAAGGATGATGCATGGCACAAGAGATCTGCCACGGATTGGGCGCCTTGAAGTCCCCAGTCATGGTTGGCTGTCGACAGAGCAGAGAGAAGAGAACAGAAGAGAACAGAAGAGAACAGAAGAGAACAGAACAGGTCATGAACCTGGCCCAGCCCGGCTCAGAGGAGTGCCCCTATGCACAGCCACGAACCAGCAAAGTGACACGATCGCAGCGCACTCCATGTCTGGGAAGAAAATGATAGACGGCCCTTCACACCACAGGCTGCATACATACCAGACACATCATCACACGGTGCGCCAATCAACAGCAAGCAGCAACCGTACTGCCATGCCTAACACGTCGATAGTCTGACTCACCATGGAAGCGAAGGCATTCCATTGTGGCGCCAGGAGCAGCATCAAGCAGCTGTTGGACCCCAGATGTCCCCAGTTCCCCGTTTTCTGGGGGGAGGGGGGGGGGGGCCGT
>Ga0213833_1000714_pt1 | contig 28908 bp, 29 predicted proteins | sample SWATP21_FD_160575 | JGI IMG/M metagenome (GOLD analysis project Ga0213833, IMG submission 160575) | Coastal seawater microbial communities from Marineland, Florida, United States - SWA TP2 #1 | ecosystem: Environmental > Aquatic > Marine > Coastal | place: USA: Florida | collected 2016-08-14 | reverse complement strand
TTTGGCATTGGGCCCTCGGCGCTGACGGAGGCCATGGGCATGCTCAACCACCATTTCGCAGCAGCCGCCTGATCGGCGCAGAGCGACAGCCTACCTCTGACTGCCGCCAATCTTTGCAACAGAGCCCATCGGTTATCTCTCCTTTTTCATGAAGCGACGAGGGTCCGTAGAGGTGGGTTGTTAGCGCGAGGGGGGTGACGAAGGTGAAGAAAGCAGCGTGAGGCCGCTGTCGTCGATGACGAGCAGGTTGCCGGTGTTGGTGATGGCAATCGCTTGTGCTTGACCATGCACGGTCCCGCCTTCGCTCCAGGATGTTGCTCCGGCGGTTGTCGTCCAAATCTTTCCGCCGCTGCCTACTCCGACGATTCGTTGATGATCGGGCGAGACGCCTAGCAAAGCGATGAGCGGCGTATCCGCCCACGGACCGAACGATTTTGCGCCGTCGGTGCTGATCTGTAGCCCGTCGGGTGTGGACGCGATGATTCGGCCGGTAGCATCCGCCACCATGTTGAAGGCAAACGTAGAACCGCCCGTGGACGTCCAGGTGTCTCCTTCATCGGTACTCACCAAGACATCCGTAGAGTCGGTGGGAAGCCCGTACACGGTGCCGTCCGGGGCGGTCGCGAGGACGTGGAAGTCCTTCTTCCCCGTGAACGCGACCGGTGTCCAGTTGCGAGCCGAATCGGTGCTGCGGATAATGCCCAAGTGTGGGCTACCCAGCTCGGGAGGGGTGGTCTTGCCGGGGTGTCCCGAGGCGAGCAGGGTGTCGTCGAGGACAGTGAGTCCCATGGCGTCGAAGCGGGGACCGTCCACTCGGGGACCGAGTTCACCGTCGTCGGTAACGGTATAGATGCCGTCGTGTGTACCGATCAGAAACCCGGACCCAGACGGGTCGGCCACGACATTATGTATGTGTTCGATCGTGGACGTGGCGTGGTCGTCACCGGTGGAGGGCGGTTCAGTAGCGCATCCGGAGAAGAGGATGAGCGTGGCTAGCGCTACCGCAGCGAGGACGCTACGGCGCGCATGGTGATGCCCCAGGGGCGAGGTCAGAGCGCGATGAAGAAGCATATGGCGTTGTTTTCTGATCCGGTCGCTGGGTGTCAGAGACTCCCGAGCAGCTCCTGCATCGTGGCGATTTCCGCGGTCTGCGTGTCGATGATGGTCTGCGCCATAGCGATCGCATCCGAGTTCTGCCCGTTGTCGACTTCGTCCTGCGCCATCTCGATGGCACCTTCGTGGTGCATCGTCATCTGTTCCAGGAACAGTCGCGACGCCTCCGCGCCGGTAGCCGCTTCCAGCGCCGCCATGTCGTCGTCGCTCATCATGCCGCCGCCGTGGTCCATACCGTCCATGGAGCCGGTGTCGTTGTCGGCACCCCACTCGTCAAGCCATGACTGGAGCTGGTCGATCTCGGGCTGCTGGGCGGCTTTGATGTCGGATGCCAGGGTGAGGACACCCGGGTCGATGCCTTCCTTGTCCAGGACCATATCCGACATCTCGACGGCCTGTTCGTGGTGCGGGATCATCATCTGCGCGAACATCACATCCGCGTCATTGAAGTCCGCTGTCGCCGCGGACGAGGAGGACGGAGCCGAACTGTTGCTGTGGTCCATGCCGGGCATGGACTCTGAGCCGGAGCCGCCGGCGCAGCCTGCGAGGGTGAGCGCAGCGGCGAGGGTGAGTGCGGCGGTCGCGGTGGTACGAATCTTCATCATGGTTCTCCAATACAGGGGTACGTGAAAGCAGCGCCGGTCAGGATGACGGGCGTGCGGGTGCGGGAACCGGGGCAAGAGGCCGGTTCGGACGCATCACGTACGGCTGATGCAGAGAACGGTGAGTGAAGGCGGATGTAGGGCCGGCCTGACAAACAGCGCCGACACGGCCAAGGGTCTCGGTCGCGGGAGGATCGACAACCATCGCCTGACCGCCCCGGGCCGCGCCAGCAACAGCACGGTCGCCAGAAGTGCCAGGACGCACGCCATCGCGAGCATGTCGGAGTGCCCGCTACCGCAATCCGCGCACGCCTCATCGGTTGCCGTGGATCCGGCGTGGTGATCGCCGGAACCGGTCGAGGCGGTAGAGGTAACGCTGGCCGGGTGACCGGTGTCGGTCGCGGTGTGGGCGTTGAGGGAGTGCATGGCCAGCAGGCCCACGATGACCGCACCGGTGACCGCGATGAGCAGCAGCAGCGTGCGAGCCACAGTCCGGCCTGCGTGGAGCCGGTCCGTCAGTGCGATCAGCGACATGTCACCTCCCCTTCTCTTCCACGCTACGTCAGACCGGTCAGCGTCGGATAACCGCGTCGGGGGTGAGATCCAGCCGGCGTAGCAGCTGAGCGTTGAGGGCGACGACGATCGTGGACAGCGACATGAGGATCGCGCCGACCGACATCGGTAGCACGAAACCGATCGGGGCGAGGATGCCGGCGGCCAGGGGCACCGAGATCAGGTTGTACCCGGCAGCCCACCAAAGGTTCTGCTTCATCTTCCGGTAGCTCGCACGAGACAGCTCGATGACCGAGAGCACCGAGCGGGGGTCGTCGCTGGCCAGGATGACCCCGGCCGAGGCAATCGCCACGTCCGTGCCGGCGCCGATGGCGATACCGACATCCGCCTGGGAGAGTGCGGGTGCGTCGTTCACGCCGTCGCCGACCATCGCGACCTTGCGGCCCTCATCTTGCAGCTGCTTCACCTTGGACGCTTTGTCCTCCGGTCGCACGCCGGCGAAGAACCGGTCGATGCCTAGTTCAGCGGCCACGGATGCGGCGACGGCTTCGGCGTCGCCGGTGATCATCACGACCTGTACGTCGCGGGCGTGGAGTGCGTCGATTGCCTGGCGGGACTCGGGTCGGATTTCATCGGCCAGCCGGAGCGCGCCGGCGACCTTCCCGTCGATGAGGACGTGCAGGATGATCGCACCTTCCTCACGCCAGGGGTCCGCGATCGGCAGCTCCTGGCCGCCGGTCTGCTCGAGCAGGTACGGTCCGCCCACCTGCACGACCTGGCCGTCGACGTTCGCGCGGACACCGACCGCGGGTGAGGACTCGAAGTCCGTCGACCTGGGCACGGACAGGTTCTTCTCCCGGGCGGCGGTGGCGATGGCGCGGGCGAGCGGATGCTCGGAATCGGACTCCGCGGCGGCCGCGAGAGCCATCAGCCGGTCTGCGTCGATTCCGTCGACCGGTTCGACAGCGGTGACGGCGGGGGCGCCCTTGGTGAGGGTGCCGGTCTTGTCGAATAGCACCGTGTTCACGGTGCGCATGCTCTCCAGCGCGAGACGGTCCTTGATCAGGACCCCGCCGCGGGCGGCGCGCTCGGTGGCGATGGACACCACCAGTGGGATAGCCAGGCCCAGGGCGTGCGGGCAGGCAATCACCAGCACCGTGATCGTGCGGATTACCGCGTCATCGGGCAGCCCGACGGTGGTCCACACGACGGCGGTGATTGCCGCGGCGGTCAGCGCGAACCAGAACAGCCAGCCGGCGGCACGGTCGGCGAGGCGCTGCGCTTTCGAGGACGAGTTCTGCGCCTCGGTGACCAGTCGTTGGATGCCGGCGAGGGCGGTGTCCTCGCCGACAGCGCTGATCTCGACGCGGATGCCGGAGTCGGTGGCGACGGTGCCGGCAACGACCGCGTCCCCGTCGCCGCGGCGCACGGGCTTGGATTCGCCGGTGATCATCGACTCGTCCATGCTCGCCGAACCCTGCACCACCCAACCGTCAGCGGGAACCCGTCCGCCGGGGCTGACCACGACGACGTCACCGACCTGCAGGTCAGCGGGAGCGACGGTGACGGTGGTGTCCCCGTCTACCTTCTCCGCCTCGTCGGGGAGGAGCGCGGCGAGGGAGTCCAGTGCCGAGGTGGTCTGCGCGAGCGACCGCATTTCGATCCAGTGACCGAGGAGCATGATGACGATCAGTAGCGCCAGCTCCCACCAGAAGTCCAGCTCGTGATCCAGCAGCCCGAGGCTCGCCCCCCATGACGCGATGAACGCGACGGTGATCGCCAGCCCGATCAGCAGCATCATGCCGGGCTTGCGGGCTCGTAGCTCGCTGACGGCGCCGGTCAGGAACGGGGCACCACCCCACACGTACATAACGGTGCCGAGAACCGGGGAGATCCACCCCACCCACGCTGCGTCGGGGAGGGAATAGCCGAGCAGCATCGAGAACATGCCCGAGAACGCCACGACCGGGACCGCGAGGATCAGGTTGATCCAGAACAGTCGCCGGAACCGTGCGACGTGGTCCGCGCCGTGCCCGGCGTGCCCGCCATGACCACCGTGCTGCATCCCCGTGTGCTCGCTGCTGTGTCCCCCGTGAGCACTGTCTTGCGGTGATGCGTGGTGAGCATGGGGGTCGCCGACGGTGTCGGGCTCGGCGACGGTCTCGCGGTGTCCCTGCGCGGTGTCATCTCCACCTCCACCGGTAGCCGTGGAGTGGTGTGCGTGGCGGTCGTGCTGACTCATGGTGAGCTTCCTTCCACTGTTCGCATCCGACAGATGCAGGTCAGACCCCGGCGGAAACGCGGGCTGGTTCGGAGATGGCGGTCGTCGAGCTCGCCGGGATGGGGCGGAACCCGCGCAGGCGCAGGCTGTTGGTGACGACGAACACCGAGGACAACGCCATCGCCGCGGCAGCAACCAGAGGGTTGAGCAGGCCGGCGATCGCGACCGGGATCGCCGCGGCGTTGTACGCGAACGCCCAGAACAGGTTGCCCTTGATGGTCCCCAGGGTGCGGCGTGCCAGTCGGATGGCGTCGGCGACCACCAGCAGGTCGCCGGAGACGACGGTGATGTCGCTCGCAGCGATCGCGGCATCCGTTCCGCCGCCCATCGCCAGCCCGAGGTCGGCGGCAGCGAGAGCGGCAGCGTCGTTGACCCCGTCACCGACCATCGCCACTACACGCCCGTCGCTCTGTAGCTGGCGAACTACGTCGAGTTTCCCGGCCGGGGTGATCCCGGCGTGTACCTGGTCGATGCCGACCTGTCGAGCGATCTCGCGGGCAGCCCCGTCGTTGTCGCCGGTGAGCAGCACCGGGGTCATGCCCAGCGCACGGAACCGGGCGACCGCTTCGGCGCTGGTGGGCTTGACCGTGTCGGCGACCGCGATGATGCCCAGGTGGGTGCCGTCACGACCAATGGCGACGACGGTCGCTCCTCCGGCTTCCAGGGCGGCGGCGTCGTGCTGCAGCTGCGTAGCGGGGTGGATGCCCCACTGCTCCTGCAGCCAGGACGGACGGCCGGCGACGACGAGTGAGCCTGCGACGATGCCCTGCACCCCGAACCCGGCGTGAGAGTCGAACGTCTGCGCCGGCGAGACAGTGACGGTCTCGGCGACGATCGCGCGGGCGACCGGATGCTCCGACCCGGACTCGACAGCGGCAGCCGCGGCCAGCAGTTCCTCACGGGTGATCCCGGGGGCGGAGTGGACGGCGGTGACGGCCATGGTGCCGGTGGTGACGGTGCCGGTCTTGTCGAGCACGATCGTGTCGACTTTCCGGGTCTGCTCCAGCACCTGCGGTCCCCGGATCAGGATGCCGAGCTGTGAGCCGCGGCCGGTGCCCACCAGCAACGCGGTAGGAGTCGCCAACCCGAGCGCGCACGGGCAGGCGATGATGAGCGTCGCGACCGCGGCGGTGAACGCCAACTCCATGGACCCGCCGAGCAGCAACCAGCCGATGAACGCGGCGATGGCCAGCAGGATCACGATGGGAACGAAGATCCCGGACACCCGGTCGGCGAGACGCTGCACTCGGGCTTTCCCGGTCTGCGCTTCCTCCATCAGTCGCCGCATCCGGGCCAGTTCGGTGTCGGCGCCCACGCGGGTGATCTCCACCGTGAGCCGGCCGCCGACGTTGACCGTCGCGCCCACCACACGAGAACCCACACCGACCTCGACCGGGGCGGATTCGCCGGTGAGCATACTCGCGTCGATCGCAGAGGACCCGTCGATGATGAGTCCATCGGAGGGGATCTTCTCCCCCGGCCGGACCAGGACGGTATCCCCGACGATCAGTTGACTGACCGGAACTCGTCGTTCTACGCCGTCGACGAGTTGGACGGCATCTTTCGCGCCGAGCTCGAGCAGGGCGCGCAACGCTTCGGAAGACGACTTGCGGGCGCGGGCCTCGGCGTACCGGCCGGTGAGGATGAACACCGTCACCAGGGCGGCGACTTCGAGGTAGATCTCGTGCCCGCCTGCCTGCGGGGTGCCAATGAGAGTGAATGTCATCGTCATCCCGGTCATGCCGGCGCCACCGAAGAACAGGGCGTACAGCGACCACCCGAACGCGGCGATCACCCCGACACTGATGAGCGTGTCCATGGTCGCGGCGCCGTGTCGGGCATTGACCGCCGCGGCACGATGGAACGGCCACGCTCCCCATACCGCCACCGGGGCGGTGAGGGTGAGCGCCAGCCACTGCCAGTAATCGAACTGCAGCATAGGAACCATCGACAGCACCGCGACGGGCACGGACAGAGCGGTGCTGATCAGCAGACGCTGCCGCAGCGACACCAAGTCGCGGTCCACCGGCGTACCTGGTTCACCCGTGACCTCAGCGACCGGCGGTGCAGGGAGTGCCGCCTGGTAGCCTGCGGATTCAACCGCGGCAATCAACGTGGCCGAGTCGACGTCCTCACCGCGCACGCGAGCTTTCTCGGTGGCGTAGTTGACGGTCGCTTCCACACCGGGGAGCTTGTTGAGCTTGCGCTCGATCCGCGTCGCACACGACGTGCAGGTCATCCCGGTGATGTCGAGCTCGACATCGACCGTGCTCATGCGGGGGCGCTCGCTAGAGAGTAGCCAGCATCCTCGACGGCGGCCTGCACCGCGGCGGTATCGATGGGCGTCGCGCTGTGGATCGTGACTCTGGATATGCCGCCGGCGTTCAGATCCACCGCGACGCTTTCGACACCATCGATCGCGGACAGCTCCTCTGTGACGCTCGACACGCAGTGCGAGCACGTCATCCCGGCTACAAGGACGTCTGTGGTGACCGCGGCGGAGGTGGATGCGGACGCGTCCGTCGTCGAGGAAGTGGTGACGCAACACGCGCAGCTCGCGTTGATGTCCTTCAGGCCCAGGTCAATGCTTTCGGTCATGGCGTGCTCCTCTTTAGAGTGCGTGCGGTTAGGAACGGACGAGGCGGGCGATCGCATCGTTGGCCTCACGGATCTTCTCGGCGGCAACTTGGCCACCTTCGGCACTCGCCTCCGCGACGCAGTGGCTCAGATGATCACCCAGAAGCGAGAGCGCGACTGTCTCCAAAGCTTTCGTCGCCGCGGACACCTGCGTGAGGATGTCGATGCAGTATTTGTCTTCATCGACCATCCGCGCGATGCCGCGCACCTGGCCCTCGACCCGGCGTAGCCGCTTCTGCAGATCGTCCTTATTACCCTCGTATCCGTTCACATCTATACCATACCCCCCTAGGGTATGGTAGGCAACAGGCGAGAGCGGATTCTACGGTTCAGTACAGATTTTCCTGCATTCAGCATCAGCTGTATAGTTTCGTCATGACCGCCACCGCGACACACACCGCGGCACTGGCCCGCCTCGGCCACGCCCTCTCTGACTCCACGCGCACGGGCGTCCTGTTGGCGCTGCGAGAAGCTCCCGCCTATCCCTCCGACCTGGCAGACGCTCTCGGCGTCTCCCGACAGGTCATGTCGAACCAGCTGGCGTGCCTGCGTGGCTGCGGCCTCGTCGAGGCCGTGCCCGATGGGCGACGCACCTGGTACCGACTTGCGGACGCTCACCTGTCCCCCGCCCTTGACGAGCTGCTGCGCGTCGTCCTCTACGTCGAGCCCGGCTGCTGCGCCGGAGAGAGCTGCACCTGCGCATGACGACCACCGCTTCCCGGCTCACTGACGATCGCCGGCTGGTTCTGCAACGCCGCATCCGCTGGATCGTCACCGCGACGATCGCCTACAACCTGGTCGAGGCCGTGGTCGCGATCGCCGCCGGCACGGTGGCATCGTCAGCCGCGCTAATCGGATTCGGCCTGGACTCGACGATCGAAGTTCTGTCGGCGGCCGCGGTCGCCTGGCAGTTCACCCGCCGGGATCCCGAGCGGTGGGAGAAGGGCACGCTCCGCGTGATCGCGGCCGCCTTCTTCGCTCTCGCTGCGTACGTCACGGTCACTTCGGTGCTCGCTCTCGTCGGCCAGGTCGACGTCGAGCACTCGACTCTCGGCATCGTCATCACCGCTCTCAGCGTCGTCATCATGCCGTTCCTCTCCCTGGCTGAACGTCGCGCCGGTCGCGAGCTGGGATCGACCACGGCCGTCGCGGACTCCAAGCAGACACTCATCTGCACATACCTCTCCGCGGCCGTGCTGGTGGGCCTTGTCGTCAACAGTCTCTTTGGCTGGTGGTGGGCCGACGCGATCGCCGGCCTCGTCATCGCTGCCTTCGCGATCCGGGAGGGCATCGAGGCGTGGCGCGGCGACGCCTGCGCCACGTCGGTCGGAATGCTCTTGGAAGACGAGCACGACGACGACGAGCACTACCACCACGAGCACTGAGCCGGGAAGACCGCCGGTAAACCGCTGATCGCAGCGGCCGCCGTTCTCGTCGCCCTCGTCCTCGCCGGCCTGATCTACATCCTCATTGACCGCGCGCAGGCACCTGATCCCGCAACGGCCAGCGTCATCCGATCGGACTCACACATGCTCGATGACGGCGGCACCGACGCTGTAACCATCGTGGAGTTCTTGGACTTCGAATGCGAGGCGTGCGGCGCGTACTACCCCGTTGTCGAAGAGCTGCGCGATAAGTACGCCGGGCGCATCACCTATGCCGTGCGCTACTTCCCCCTGCCCGGCCACTTCAACTCAACCCATGCAGCGGTCGCCGCCGAAGCCGCCGCTCAACAGGGCCGGTTCGAGGACATGTATCACCGGCTGTTCGAGACACAAGCCGAATGGGGCGAGGCCCAGGAATCGCGGGCGGCCCTGTTCCGGGACTACGCCGCGCAGCTCGGGCTCGATCTGGCCGCGTACGACGCCGCCGTTGCCGATCCAGCGACCCAAGATCGGGTGAGCTCCGACTTCGAGGAAGGGCGCGCTCTGGGCATCAGCAGCACCCCGACATTCTTCGTCGACGGGAAGCCGCTCACGATCGAGCGTTGGGACGACCTAGAAACGGCGATCGAAGCCGCGCTCCGAGACTGACTACACTTGCCGCCACGGTGGCGTGAGCCGAGACTGTGTGCCGAAACAGGTTCTCCCGAGAAGGGGGTATCGAGACGGCCCTACGTTTCGGGAGCCCTGTCACAGCGCTGACAGCATCGCACCGGAATCGATCGTTTCCCGACAAGCAGCGACGCACTCCCCCCAATTGCAGCATCACCCGCCCGTGCAAACGCAAGTAGAAGACCCTCACTATCGGGAGTCTCCGGGGGCGTCATCCTCCGCCGGGCAGGTGCTCGAGGTGACCGACGGCTTCGTCGAGCAGTTCGGAGACGTGGTCGTCGAAGAGCGAATAGTGAATGTGCCGGCCGGCGCGCGTGCCGATGACCAGGCTCAGATGCCGCAGCAGCCGCAAATGGTTCGATGTGGTCGTCTGGCCGATGCGCAGATGTTCGCTGAGATCGGTCACGGTGCCCGGCTGAACACTCAGCGCGCTCAGAATGCGCAACCGCACAGGTGATGCCAGTGCCTGCATGATCTCGGCGAGCCGCTCAGCCTCCGCCACCGACAGGGAGCCTGCTTCCCGCCGCGTCTCAATACCGGTCATGTTCATCATTGTGCCTTGGATCACGAGAATCATTTACAAATAAACATATCATGATATTCTGATGTATTCTGATGGGATGACTGCTTCTTCGCCGACGACTAACGCGCCCGCTGCTGAGACGCACGACCATTCCCACGGTTCAGCTCGGTGGGAGCTGTGGTTCGCAATCGCCGCCGGCGTGACCTACGCCGGCGGGATGATCGCCGAGTTCGCGATGGGGTTGCCGATGGTCGGGTGGCCGCTGGGGTTCTTCCTCGCCACCTACTTCTTCGGCGGGTTCTTCACGTTCCGCACCGCGATCGCGTCGACGATGCGTGGCAAGTTCGAGGTCGACTTCCTCATGCTGGTGGCCGCCATCGGCGCCGCTGTGATCGGCCGGTGGGCGGAAGGGGCGGTGCTGCTGTTCCTGTTCAGCCTCGGCCACGCACTCGAGGAGTATGCCCTCAGCCGCGCGAGCAAGTCGATCGAATCCCTCGCGGAGCTCGCTCCCCGCAGTGCGCTGGTGCGCCGTGGCGAAGCGGAGCCGGTGGAGGTGCCGGTGGAGGAGATCGTCGTCGGGGACGTCGTGGTCATCCGCCCGAACTCCCGCATCCCCTCAGATGGGTTTGTGATCTCCGGGGTGTCCGCGGTTGATCAGTCCGCGGTCACCGGGGAGTCGATCCCGGTGGAGAAGGAGCCGGTGGCCGACCCGGAGCGGGCGATGCGCACGGTCGACACCCTGCCAGCCACCAATCGGGTGTTCGCCGGCACCGTGAACGGGTCTGGCGTGCTCGAGGTCGAGGTCACTGCGACCGCGGCGGACTCGACGCTCAGCAAGGTCGTCGAGCTCGTCCGTTCCGCCGACCAGGCGGCGTCTCCGACCCAGCAGTTCATCGACCGGTTCCAGCGCTGGTACGTGCCCGCGGTTATCCTCGGTGTCGCCGTCACCCTCCTGGTCTCCTGGTTCGCGTTCGCGCAGCCGTTCCCGGACGCGTTCTACCTCGCCATGACGGTCCTCGTGGCCGCTAGCCCCTGTGCCCTCGCGATCGCGACCCCGGCCGCGGTGCTGGCGGGTGTGGCGCGCGCGGCGCGCGCCGGTGTGCTCGTCAAGGGCGGCGCCCCGCTCGAAACGCTCGGACGAGTCAAAGCAATGGCGTTCGACAAGACCGGCACCCTGACCTGGGGTGCCCCCCGGGTGGCATCCGTCACGCCCGCCGGCGATATCCCCGAGTCCGAGCTGATCCGCACTCTCGTCGCCGTCGAATCCCTCAGCGACCACCCTCTCGCCGAGGCCATCGTCCGCGACCTCGCCCCCCGCGTCCCCCAGACCGAGCGGCTCACCGCGATCGACCTGAACGCGGTCGTCGGCCGCGGCATCACGGCGACCATCGACGGCGAGCGGGTCGACGTCGGCAACCTCCGCATGTTCGACGAGCAGCAGCTCACGCTGACCGGCACGCTCGCCGACGCGTACACGCAAGCGCGAGACTCCGGGCAGACACTGATGATCGTCCGCCGCGGCGACCAGTTCCTCGGCATCGTCGGTGTGATGGATGCCTCCCGCGCAGAGTCCGCCCAGGTGCTCAAAGCACTCCGGGGGGCGAACGTGGGGCAGCTCGTGATGATCTCCGGCGACAACCAGCGCGTCGCCGACACGGTTGGCCGGGAAGTCGGCGTCGACACAGCCATCGGGGAGTTGCTCCCCGAAGACAAGGTCGCCCAGATCACCCATCTCGCCGATACCCACCGGCCGATCGCGATGGTTGGCGACGGCGTCAACGACGCCCCCGCGATGGCCCGCGCCGACGTCGGCATCGCGATGGGTGCCGCCGGGTCGACCGTCGCGTTGGAAACCTGTGACATCGCGTTGATGAGCGATGATCTCGGCCGTGTCCCGTTCGCGGTGCGGCTCAGCCGTGCGACCAGCCGGATCATCCGGCAGAACCTCATCGCAAGCCTCGGGATCGTCGCGTTCCTCATCCTCGCCACGTTCCTCGGGCTGAACATCGGCGCGGTCGTGCTCATCCACGAAGGCTCCACCCTGATCGTCGTCGTCAACGCGCTCCGCCTGCTCAACTTCGAGCGCGGCAAGGAGCACCACGGCATCGACCACGAAGACAGACCGACTGCTTGAAGCAGGACTCGCGCGCTGGTGGAATGGGCAGGATGATCACGACGGTGAGCACGTTTCGTCAGCTAATCGGCCTCGCTCTGACGGGACCGAGTGGGCTCGTGTGTTTGCTGGCGACTCTCACCATTCCGCTGCTGAAGCGTATGCGACACGATTTCACAGTCCACAATCGGATCCGATCGAGTACGGCTGCCCTCATGTGGGTCGACTACCTGGCGTACGCGAGGCTGTTCGCGGACGCCATGATCACGCCCAGCCCGCGCCTGCCACGATCACTACCGCGACGGGCCGTTGGCGCGTCGATGATTGCGTCGGGAGCGATCGCAAGCCTCCTTGCAGTTCAACAATTCGCAGGACTCCCACAGATCACCGGCACTAACCCTGGCCACCTCATTACGCGAGGCATCTATCGATACAGCCGAAACCCTCAATACGTCGGCCTGGTTGTTGCGCTCACCGGTCTCGCTTTGCTCCGCCCATCCGCGCGGGCATTTCTGCTGGCGGCGATCCTGGCTGCGGTGTACGGGACATGGGTGCCTTGCGAAGAAACGTACCTCGAGCGTCGCTTCGGCGCCCGCTACGTCCGCTATCGTCGAGCCACCCCGCGCTGGTTCGGAGTTCCGTACCGCAACACAGACACGAGACGCGACTAGTGGACGGATTCGGGCTGGTGCTCATCCTGGCGGCAATGCCAGCGGCGGGCAATTTCCTCGGCGCGCTCTTCTCCGAATTCTTCAACGTCTCGGATCGCTACCTCAGCCTCGCGCTGCACTTGGCCGCAGGAATCGTAATCGCCGTCGTCGGCCTCGAACTCATGCCCGAAGCTCTCCAAGGACCGTCACCATGGATTCCGATCCTCGCGTTCCTTGGCGGAGGTGTCGTCTACCTCGGCATCGAACGCGCCATCAGTTTCCTGCGAACGCGTCTGCAAGGCAGAGAAGAACGCACAGGCCCGTTAGCAATTTTCGCCGGCGTCTCCCTGGACCTGTTCAGCGACGGCGTCATGATCGGCACCGCTACAGTTCTGAACCCGAACCTTGGTCTTCTACTCGCCCTAGGACAGGTGCCCGCCGATCTGCCGGAAGGATTCGCTGCTGCAGCCACCTTGCGCCATGCCGGCCTATCTCGCCGCACCCGAATTCTGATGGCACTGGGCTTCACCATACCAATCCTCGTCGGAGCATCCCTCGGTTACTTCGCGCTTCGTGCAGCACCCGAAATCCTCACCCTGTCTGTGCTCGCGCTCACCGGGGGCGTGCTCACCTGCGTCGTCATTGAAGACATGATCGCCGAAGCACACCGCAACGACACCAGCTCGTTCGACGCCATAGCCCTCACCAGCGGCTTCGCCCTGTTTGCCCTCATCACCGTCTACGTCGCGGGATAGGTCGGCAGCGGTATACCTCCGCTGCGGCGCGCCCATTTACCTGCTTGTTACCCAGCAGGAGTGCACCGTACCCGTCGTAGCCTGCGCGAGCGTCGGGACTGTCTCCACGACGGCTCGCGTGACCTCCTCGGACGCGGGGTATTCGATGACACGCCAACCAACGATGCCGAAGTCCTCGTCCAGCGCCTGCACAACACACGCGAACGACGTCCCGGCGGGCGGGGTCACCTGAAACGACACCGTCACGGTGCGAGCATCGACCAGCTCGTAACCGGTCTCGTCGAACCCGACATCATCGAGCGAGTTCGAGATAGTCAGCCACGAAAGCCCGGCGACAGAAAGGGCAGCCACCGTCGCGACGGTGATCCAGAACACACGGCGGCGGATGGGCCGCGGGGCACGACCGTAGCGGTCGGCGAGCTCTTCATTCGTCGTCATGCGGCGCGCTCTATCTGTGGCTGCGAGCGTCTCGGTCGGCGAGCTCGGCGAGGCGTGCGTTGTATGCCTCGAGTTCGGCCTCGCCGGTGCGGTCGGCGTGCCGGTCTCGGCGCTTGGTCTCACGGGCGTCGCTGCGGCTCCACTGGATCGCGACCGTGATCGCGAGGGTCAGGGTGGGAATCTCGCCGATCGACCAAGCGATGCCGCCACCGGTGTACTGATCCTCGAGCGGTGTGGCACCCCAGGTGCGGCCCATCGCGCCGAACCAGTCGGCAACCATGAGCCCCGACTGCATCATGATCGCGATGCCGAAGAACGCGTGCATCGCCATGACCCCGATGAGCAGCAGCAACCTTCCGGCGTAAGGTAGCCGCCACGGCACCGGGTCGACGCCGATCAGGGAGAGCGCGAACAGGTATCCGGTGATGAGGAAGTGCGCGATCATCCACTGGTGCCCGAGGTGGTCGTAGAGCGACCAACGGAATAGGTCGGTGTAGTAGAACACCCACAGCGAACCGATGAACAGGCCCGCCGCGACGAACGGGTTCGTGAGCACACGGGCGACGGGCGAGTGCACGGCCCACAGGATCCACTCGCGGCCGCCGCGGGTGCCGTCGTCGCGTTTGCGGATCGCGCGGGCGGCGAGCGTCACCGGGGCGCCGGCGACCAGCAGCACCGGGATCGCCATCGTGAGCAGCATGTGGCCCACCATGTGCATGCTGAACAGGTAATCCTGGTAGACGTTGACGACTCCACCGGTGACCCAGACCAGCAGCACCATGCCGGCGACCCACATGATCGTGCGGTACACCGGCCAGGCGTCGCCGCGGCGGCGCAGCCGCCACAACCCGGCCAGGTAGAAGAAGATCGCGAACCCGGCGATCACCGCCCACAACAGGTCCACGTTCCACGCCGTGATCCACCGCTCGATTGTGAGCTCCGGGGGCAGCGGCGCACCGGTGAGTCGTTCCGCCGGCGAGGGAGTCTCGGGAAGCGGGGCCGGGTTGGGTGGCGGGGTGCGGGCGAGCGCGGCTGCGGCGCCGCTGGCAATCCCCATGAGCGCCAACTCGAACGCGATGAGCGTCCAGAAAGGCCGGGAGGCTTGATCGGAAGCGCGCATCCTGCCGATCAGGCGCGCGCGGTACCAGGCGCCGAACAGACCGAGCGCGACAAGCGCGGCGACCTTCACTGCCAGGATCGCCCCATAGGGGGAAAGCAGATCAGACCACTGCTGCAGGCCGATCGCGGCGCGCACCGTGCCGGACACGGCGACGAGCACGAAGGCGCCCAGAGCGATGCTCGAGTAGCGGGCGACGACATCGGGGATGCGGCGGCGGTCGAGGACGGGGCGGGCGACGACGAGCAGCAGAAGACCACCGAGCCACACCGCGGCGGCGATGATGTGCAGGATGAGCGCCATCATCGCCTCGTGGTGGAAGGCGTCATCGCCGGTGTGCCCCTGCGTCCCCATCGGCACGAGCGATGCCACCGCCACCAGGGCGACCAGAAGCGTTCCCGTCCAGGACCGCACCGCGAAGGTCAGCACGGTGAGGGCGGCACCGGCGACCGTGGTGATCAGCCATGTCCGGCCGACCTCGAGTTCGACGAGGAAACGTCCCAACTGGGAGCCGAACTGGGGGCCGGCGTCGATCGTCGGGTTGAACACGCTGAGGAATGTGAGGAACCCGGTCGCGCCGGCAGCCACGGTGAACAGTGTCGCGGAGATCGACGCGGTATCGACGGCGACATCGAACGCGCGTTCCCCGGTCCGCAGCGTGAACAACGCGGTCACGAGAACACCGACCATGCCCGCGGCCGCGAGATTCACAACCAGTTTCGCAACCGGCAGTCCCCAGCGCACGGCCGGGCCGGCGTCGCCCAGCGGGATCGGCGCTGCACCCCCACCGAACCACAACGCCCCGACCAAGGCGATGAGTGCGACCCCGACGAGGATCGCAGGCCCGGCGACCCGCAAGAAGCGAGGAGTCATTCCTGTCGCGGGCGGCGTGACCGCTGTCCGCGTTCAGAGTCGCCCGCGCGCGTGGTGGCGGGAATCGAGCGTGTGGGGGTCATCTGGGTGCTTTCGGTTCGGGCAGCGGTCGGAGCAGGGGCGCAGGGGTCAGGTGAGCCCGGAGTAGGAGTGCAAACCCTGGAAGAACATGTTCACGATCGTGAAGTTGAACAGCACCGCGACGAACCCGATGATGGACAGCCAGGCGGAGCGGGTGCCGCGCCAGCCGCGGGTCGCGCGGGCGTGGATGTACCCGGCGTAGAGCACCCAGATCACGAACGTCCACACCTCCTTGACATCGAACCCCCAGTAGCGGCCCCAGGAGTCGTTGGCCCAGATCGCGCCGGCGATCAGGGTAAACGTCCAGAACACGAACCCCACGATCGCGAAGCGGTACGCGAGGGACTCGAGCGCATCCGCGCTGGGCAGAGTCCGCAAGAAGCCTGGACCGTGTATACGAGCGGTATCGGCGGATGCTCGGCTGCGGCGTTCCCGACGAGTCTGTAGGAGCTGCGTGACGGAGATACCGCAGGCGATCGCGAACAGGGCGGTGGCTAGTGAGGCGACGAAGACGTGGATGACCAGCCACACGCTCTTGAGCGGATCCATCAGCGGAACGACCTCGACGTAGAACGAGATCGTCGCCCCGCCCAGTAGTAGCACCACCATGCAGATCAGGAACCCACCGAGGAAGCGCAGGTCGTAGCGGCGCAACACCAGCAGGTAGACGGCGACGATCAGCGTCGTGCCAGTCAGCGCGAACTCGTACATGTTCGCCCACGGCACCCGTTCCGCCGCGACCCCTCGGAGAATCGCACCAGCTAGCTGGAATAGAAACCCCAGGACGGTCAGAGACGTCCCGATCCGCGCCCACAGCAATCGGGGCCGTTGCCTAGGAGGCGTGTGAATAGTGTTACCCATGCCGCCGCGGCGGCTCTGGCCAAGATGGCTTACCCGTGAGCCGGCGTTAACCATCGCCGGCTCCGGCTGCGGGACGCTGGCGCTAGCGGACCGTTGGGCAAGATCGATGGTGTAGGCGATGAACGCAAGCACGTAGGTAGCGATCGCTGTCCACACCAGCAGTAGTGAAATGCTGTCGAGAGCGAGCGTTTCTGATCCAGTCACAGGAAGGTCTCATTCCTTATTGTTCGGCCAGGGGGCTACCCCACCTGAGTCGGAAGCGGAGTGCGTGGGTGGTTCCTGAGAGCTAGCCCGCGTTCACTTCGAGCCAGGCCAGTGAGTCAACAGCCGTGCCGTTGACATAGACCTCGAAGTGAAGATGGTTTGCGGTGGAACGGCCGGTGCTCCCCACCAGCCCTACTGTCTGTCCTGCGCTGACCGTGTCGCCAGCTACCACCTGGCGGCTTCCCGTTTGCATGTGGGGGTAAACGGTCTTGACTGTTTGACCATCGAGCTGGGATTCCACAACAACGGTGACGCCGTAGGCGCCATATCCATCCTGTGAAACGGTGACCACCCCATCCAGGGCAGTGAATACGCGGGTTCCACCAGCTGCGACCATATCGGTACCCATGTGGGCACCCCCTCGGGCGCCGAAGCGGTCGGTAACTCGGAATGGCCCTCCTACCGGCCACCGGACATCACCGCTGCCCTCCGGAACGACATAGTCTGCCGCAGGCAACGCAGCTGTCGCGGTTGCTGCGGCTCTCGCGCGAGCCGCAGCAACCTCTGCGGCCCGCTGTTGGATAATTTCCTCCCGAGTCGTGGCTGAATAGCTCTCCCGCTCAAACTTGGCCGGCCCACCCTCAGAAGCGACAATAAGCGATTGCGCGTCTTCTTCAGCGACTTGTGAAAGTGTCCTCGGAGCGGGGTCGCTTTGCGACCAGGCACTGTATGCCGGTGCAATCGCGGTTGTCAGCATGCCAACGACCATTGCGGAAGCCGTCAACGATTGCACACGTCTGCCATGGGGGGCGAGCATTCGTGGCGACGCTGGCTTCCGGACAGCACTCTTTCTGGCTCGGGCAGTTCCTCGTAGTTCTCGACGCAGAGGTGGTTGTGATTCCGCACTGTTTGGGTTCATGTTTCTCCTAGTCTGCTCGCGGCTAAAGAGCGACCCCTCGGGCGCTGAGGAAAGCAGCGGGATCGACAGGCGCTTCGTTGAGATACACCTCGAAGTGAAGGTTGCAGCCGAATGCTGTGCCAGTACTGCCCTCACGACCAATAAGAGTTCCAGCGTCGACGCGTTGCCCATAGCGCACGTGATACCCACCATCGCGAATGTGTGCATATCCGGTGCCGACGCCATCCCCGTGGTCGACCTTGATGTAATTGCCGTATCCGCCGTTGTACCCGGCGTAGACGACGGTGCCGGAGGCTGCTGCGTAAATTTCCGCACCGCACCCGCCGCTGAGGTCTACCCCGTAGTGGTTGCTGCTCGAACAGTAGCTCGGACCGCACTGAGACGTGCGGGGCCCAAACCTGGATGTGAGCCCACCTGCTGTGGGTCTCGTCCAGCCAGAATTGGTCACCCCTCGAGAACCCCCCAACCTCTCGGCCGCGGCACGCTCTGCTTGTCGCTTCTTCTCTTCGGCGCGAGCAGCGGCAACCCCCAGTTGATATGCAGCGGCTGTCTTGGCCCGCGTATCTCTGAGAGCTGCAAGCTGGGCCTCTAGGTCCAAAAGGTGGCTGGACTGCGTATCCAAGGCCTCACTTGCGGCGTCCGCCGCACGCTGAGACCTGGTCATGGCACGCTCAGCTGACCTCTGAAATTGGTCCCGTTCTTGCCTCGCGACTTCTGCTTGGTCTGCCAAGCTCTGGGCGGCATCGCGCGCAGAAACTGCATTCGCGTAAGCGGCCTGGTTCTTCTCAAGCAGTTTCTCCATCACACCCAGCCGGGACAGCAGCTCCTCTGCTCTATCTGTCGAGCCGGAGACAAACAGCTTGATGGAACTGGAATCACCCCCGTCGCGGTACAACTGAGACGCGAGCCGGCCAGCGGTAACCGCGGCGGCTTCCGCCGTCTGAGCTTGCGCCGTCGCTTGAGACTGCAAAGTATCTGCTCGCAGAGCCGCCGCGAAGGACGCCTGCTGCGCACGATAAAAATCGTCAGCTGCAGTCGCTGCATCCTCCCGGGTGCTCGACACCTCCTCTTCGAGAGCACGAATGAGTGACTGAATTTGCTGCACCTTTTTCGCTGTCTCAGACTCACTCGCTCTCGCCGCCTCCACCTCTTCCCACGACGGATAATCGGTTACAGACGCACCAGCCGGCAGATTCCCCGTAGTTGTAACGAGAGCAGCAAAACCTGTTGCAACAACCGCCAGCAGGCCACGCCGACTCATGCGGTCATGGAGCATGTTGGATGCCACTCCATAAATTGACCGAACTTCTTCCCGTCTAGACACTGGTGCTAGGCCCATCGCGCGCTGTTTCCTTTGCCTTCGTGCGTGCCACCAGCCGAGAGCGCGTGCCTTCGTGATGAGAGGCCTAGCGCTGCCAGGATGGTGCCGCTACCTAGGACGAGTGGGAACGAGAGCCATGGTCCTAACCGGACGCCAGGGGTAACGCCCTCTCGCAAAGGGACTGTGGTTATGGCGGCGCCGGTTGTGTCGACGTCGAGGCTGTCGAGAGTGGTGCCGTCCGGGGCGATCACCTGGCTGGTGCCCACCGTGGAGACGTTGACGACGGCACGGCCGGTTTCGATGGCGCGCATCCGGGCGAACGCGAGCTGCTGCAGGTTCTCGTCGGTGCCACGGAAGTCGGCGTTGTTGGTCTGGAACACGAACACCTCCGCACCGGCCCTGACCGCGTCCCAGATGACGGTGTCGTAGATCACGTCGAAGCAGATCGCCAACCCCACCCCGACGTCCCCGACCTGCACAAGCGGCGGGTTACTGCCGGGGGTGTACTCGCGTTGGATCAGCCCGACCAGGTCGGGGGCGATCAGCTCGTAGAACCACCGGTCCGGCACGTACTCCCCGAACGGGACCGGGTTGACCTTGTCGTGCCACTGCCTCCCGGCAGGGTCCGCGGTCCATAGCAAGGAGGTGTTGAACACGTCGGCGCCGCGGGTGGTGGCGGCGTTCATCAGCAACGGCGCCCCCGCGGCTTTCACGACCCGGTCCAGGCCGGCAGCTGTGGCCGGGGCGTTCAGGGGGTCGGCATCGACGCCGCCTTCCGGCCAGGCCAGAAGATCCATCGGCTGCCCGTACAGCGGCACGGTGGCGGCCGTCTGTGCGGCGAGGACCTCGCCGGGGGTCTTGTCGTCGAAGTACCCGGTGGGGCCGTTGCCCTGCACCCAGCCGACCCGAAACTCCCCGGCCGGCGCGGTGGGGAACTGCGGCGCGATGACCAGGAGAGCGGCGATGCTCACGGCGGGGTGCAGTCCCACTAGGAACCGGATGCCGCCGGCACGGATCCATTGCACCCCTGCGGCGCACACCACGACGATCAACAGGGACAGGCCGGTCACGCTCGTCCACGACGCGACTTCGGCGAGTGGGCCGCCCACTTGGGTCATCCCGACCCTGGCCCACGGGAACCCGGAGTACGGCCATGCGCCCATCACCACCTCCCGGGACGCCCACAGTCCCCCGATCAGCGGCGGGACAGCGAGGAGCTGCACGAGACCCCGGGCCGGGTAGCGTGCTGCCCACCGGTAGGCGAGGGCGATCGGCACCGCCCCGACGCCGAACAGGGCCGCTTCCAGCCCGGCGAGGGCAAGCCACGGCACCGGGCCGAGGAACTCCCCCACCCACATCAGATGGGTCGTGTAGAACACGGCGCCGAAGACGGTGCCGACCAGCAACGCCCCGCCGATGCTGCGGCCGATCAGGGCCACCAGGGCGACCGTGACACTCACGAACGTCACCGGCCACCACCCCACCGGTGCGGAGGCGAGATCCAGCAAGAGGCCGGCGGCCGCGGATGCCAGCACCGCCGCCCACACCGGCAGCGACCATGCCGCAACGGTCCGCTCCGGCGCGGCGGCCGGGGCAGGGGTCGGCAGGGGCGTGCGCATAGGTCAGGTGTCTTTCTGGTGGAGTCGGGTGAGGTAGTCGTTGTAGGCGTCGAGCTCGGGGTCGCCGTGCGCGTCGGCGCGGCGGTCGGCGGCTGCGGCTTGGGCGGTGTCGTCGCGGAACCAGCGGTGCATGACGTAGATGAGCATCAACAGGGTGGGGGCCTCGCCGTAGGACCAGGCCAGCCCGCCGGCGATACCCTGGTCCTCGATCGGGTCGATGCCCAACGCGCTCGTCGGGCCGACGAACCCGTCGATGAGAGTGGTGGTGGCCATCATCAGGAAGACACCAAAAAAGGCGTGCAGGGCCGCTTCGGCGAACACGTCCAGGGCGCGGCCGCCGTGGCTCATCCGCACCGGCAACGGGTCAGAGGACAGCACCGGGATGGTGAACAGCATCCCGGTGCTGAGGAATCCGACCTCGAGGAGGGTGTGCCCGGTGATGGTGGACAGGATCGGGTCGGCGAAGTTCGCCAGATACAGGCCGTAGAACGCAGCCAGGTACAGCGGCACCGCCAGCCACGGGCTGAGCAGCCACCGTGCAGTGCGGCTGCGCAGCCCGGCATGCGCGACACGCAGCACCAGCAGGCCCGCTCCGCGGTGCGGGGTAGCGCGCAGCAGCAAGGTGCCGGGAGAACCGAGGACCAGCAGCGGAGGGATCGCCATCATCAGGGTGAGCTGCTGAAACATAAACACCGAGAACAGCGCGTACCCGTAGTTCTCCACCGCCAGCCCGGTCACCGCGGCAAGGGCAATACAACCCAGTAGGAAGCTGGCCGTCCGCCAGACCGGCCAACCGCGCCCGCGTACCCACATCCGGACCGCGCCGGCCAGGTAGGCGGCCGCGAGGAATCCCGCGATGAGCAGCAGCACCGGAGCAGGGAGCGGGGCCGGGGTGAGAAACCCTACCAGGGTCGGTGGGGCATCCGGGATCCAAACGTTCATCACCGCTCCCCCCCACTGTCACGCTCCGAATCGAGGGTCTGCGCGTGGCGGGTCGCGAACTCCTCGACGGCGCGCACCAAAGTAGGGTCTTCGCCGCGCGCCAGTCCCGCGTACTCGACGTGCACACCATCCGGGGTGGTGCGGGCTTTCACCCAGAGCCGACGGCGGGGCACAAACAGGCCGGCGAACAGGCCGAGGGTGGCAAGGACGGAGAACATAAGCACCCAGCCGCTGCTGGGGTCTCGTCGGATCTGCAGCGACGCGAACCGCTTCACCGGCTCCTCCGCCGTGATTTCCTCCCAGGTGATGGTGCCCCACCCGTTCGGCAGATCGACGGTGGCGCCGGGGGTGAGCTCTAGGGAGTCGGCGCCGGTGTCGCCGCCAGTGTGCTGGGTAAGACCGTCGACCTCGAGCGTGTACACCGACCTCGGAGTGCCGTCGTCGATACCGAGATCTCCACTGAACACGTTGAGGGTGAGCACAGGGTTGACCACGTCGGGGTAGACGGAAGTGAACGCGCCGGAGGGCAGCACCCCCTGGGTCGGGTAGAAGAACCCGACCAGCCCGACCTGTTCGGGCAGCCCGTCCGGGATCTTGATGATCCCCAGCGAGGTCATGTTGGAGTCCTGCGGCAGGAACGGCTGCGACTCGCGATACACCACCTCGCCAGCAGCATCGCGGACCGTGAGGGTGGGGGCGTATCCGTTGCCGAGCAGGTAAATTCGGTCGCCTTCGACCGTGATTGGGGAGTTCACGATCACGCTCTGCGCGAGGTCGTCCTGCCCGGGTTGACGGATCGTGATGTCGGCGGAGAAGTCGCCGGCCTGGCCTGCGCCGGGCGTCCCGGGCAGCCGGTAGAGGACCTGGAAGTCGTCGAGGGTAAGCGAGTAGGGAGCGAGGCTCGTGCCGTCGACGAAACGGCCGGGGTTGAACGAAGAATAGTCGCTGAGCGCGTTCACGAACGTGGTGCCCTCCACCACCACCCGCTGCCCGGTATACGCGAACGACCCGCCGATCGCCACCGAGACCAGCACGCCGACGAGGGCGACGTGGAAGATCAGGTTGCCGGTCTCGCGCAGGTAGCCGCGCTCTGCCGACACCGACGGGGCGCCTCGGGCGTCGTAGCGCTCCACCCGGTATCCGGCCTTGCGTAGCTGTTCTGCGGCAACGTCGATCGCGTGCGCGGCCTGGTCTATCTGCCTTTCCCCGTCCGGCAAGGTCAGCTCCCGATATGCCGAGAGCCGCGAGAGCCGCGCCGGGGTGCGCGGCGGACGGGAGCGGAGCGCCTTGTAGTGATGCTTGGCGCGCGGGAGGACGCAGCCGATCAGGGAAGTGAACAGCAGCAGATAGATCGCAGAGAACCACGGCGACAGATACACGTCGAACAGGCCGACCGCATCTGCGAGGGGGAACACGTCGGGGTTGTCTCGCTCCCATTGGATAACACCATTGGGGTCGGCGCTGCGTTGCGGGAACAGAGACCCGGGCACAGCGGCAATCGCAAGGATCAGCAGTAGCACCAGCGCGGTGCGCATGCTGGTCAACTGCCGCCACGCCCACCGCAGCCAGCCTGTGATGCCCAGCGCCGGCTGGGTGATCTCGGTCGAAACGTCGACGTCGGTGTCGGCGTGATCGCCGGGCCGCAGAGGGTCGGCGGTGACGTCGGTGCCGGTGTCAGAGCGGGAGGGGGACATTGATCACCACCTGTTGCAGCTGCGACATCAACGCCGTCCACAGCCCGGTCACCATCAGCAGGCCGAGGGCGATGAGCAGGGCCCCACCGATGATGTTCAGGGCGCGGATGTGTCGACGGAGGAACGCGACCGACCGGGTTGCCCACCCCCACCCAGCGGCAAGCACGAGGAATGGGATGCCCAGACCCAACGAGTACGCCAGCCCGAGCAAACCTGCGCGGGCGGGGTCTCCCAGGTTCCACGACATCGAAATGATCGCCGCCAGCGTCGGACCGATGCAAGGCGTCCAGCCGACGCCAAGTGCAAACCCAAGAAGTGGCGCTCCGATCAGCCCGGCTCTTCCGCGGGTACGTGGGCGGAGGGTGCGTTGCGCGATCCCGAAGAACCCGATGAATACCAGGCCCAGAGCGATTATGACAACCCCGAATACGCGGGTGAGGACGCCCGCGTACTGCAGCAACACATATCCAAAGGTCCCACCGAGGATCGTCACGGCAACGAACACGACCGTGAACCCGGCGATGAACAAGCTAACGCCTAGCAGTAGTCGGGTGCGCTGGGCCGTTGCCGTGCGACCACCGCGTCCTGGGGAGGGCCCAGCCATGGTGGTGCTGCCGAGGTAGCCGAGGTAGCCGGGCACCAGGGGCAGCACGCACGGCGATACAAACGAAACCAGACCGGCGAGGATCGCGATCAGAATCGCGACCCACAGAGCGCCGTCGACCACCACCATCGCCGGGTTCACGAGCTGTCCCCGGCGATGGTGTCTGCCACGAGAGTGGACAGGATCGACGCACTGGCCAGCTGGCCGATGACCCGCACGGCGACCCGCCCCTCCCGGTCGATGACGAGAGTGGTTGGCGTGGCCTGAATGGGAGTCACCTGCGCAAATGCGAGCTTGACCCGCCCGTCGTTCACGTCGATCACGCTCGGGTAGGTGACATTGTTGTCACGGGCGAACGACAGCGCCGTCGCGGGCTGGTCGTAGGTGTTCACCCCGAGGAACGCCACCCCCTGATCCTGATACTCCCGCCAGACCTCCTCGAGCATCGGGGCTTCGACGATGCACGGCCCACACGCGGCATACCAGAAGTTCACCACCAGTACCCCACCTCGATAGTCATCGCTGGACACCGGCTCCCCGGTCTCGGTGACACCCTCGAACACCACCGGCTCCCCGCGGTCAGCCACGGGGATCTCCACGACCTGGAAGTCTCCGGCGATATAGCCCTTCTCGTTCCCGTCCCGGTATTGCTGCGCGAGCGAGTCGCTGGAGGTGCATCCGGCGAGCAGCAGCGCCGCGATCAGCGTCACGACGGTGAGGGCGCGGCGGCGGTTCATGCGCGCGGGACCTTGATCAGGGTGCCAGCGACAAGGAATATGACCGCGGCGACCGACTGTGCGGCCGTCCACACCGAACCGGAGAACGGGAAGGGGAATACCGGGTTCCAAGCCACTGCGATCACCGCAAACACTGGCAGCCACCACCACTGCCGCGCCTCAATCGCGAACCAGGCCACGATCACGGCGAGGATTGCGGCGACGAACAGCACAACTGCGAACCAGTCCCCACCCATTAGCACCGGGGCGACGAACAAAACTGCCGCAGCTAGCAGACCCGGCGCAAACGCGTTCCGCTGGTACATGGACGGGGGCCGCTGCTTTGTCATCATGACTCGCTCACCGCGGAGTCGTTCGCGGGTGACGCATCGGTTGTCGCAACGTTTACGCCCGCAGGGGATCTTCTGTGTCGGGTCCATAAACTCAGGCCGAGCACGATGACACCGGCGCCCAAGGCGACGTCGGCGACGTTACCGATAAACAGGGTTCCGTAGGCGAGGAAGTCGGTGACATGCCCGACCCCAAACCCAGGAGGGGAGAACAGCCGGTCGATCAAGTTCCCGATCGCCCCTCCGAGTATCAGTCCGATCCCCAGCGCCCACCATCCAGTCCGAGCCCGCGTAGCTTCGAAGACCAGAAACGCCACGACGCCGGCCCCGAGGAGTGTAAGCAGTCCGGTGACTTCAGCACCGAGTGAGAGGATCGCGCCAGGGTTGAAAGCGAGCTGCAACCCAAGCAGATCTCCGAGCAGCGGGATCCGTTTCTCCTGGCTCAACCCTGTCAGCGCTGCCGATTTCGTCGTCTGGTCGACCAAGATCACCACCGCAGCGGCCAGGCACGCGACCGAGAATCGCCGATTCTGCCCACGAATCATCAGCGGTACTCCCTGCACCCGACGCGTTCACCGGTACGCCGACACCGGGCAGCTAACGGGAGGAGCCTCGTGGTGTGGGTAGCCGGAGAGGCGGCCCGAGGGGTCTTCGTCACGTCGTCGAGTGAACACGTCATGATGGGTTCTCCTTCTATTGCTGGTCGTCGGCAGGCGCGGCCTCCGCTGCTCTGTCGCGGAGACGACGCTCTCTGCCCACCATGAGCACGACGATCACGATGCCGCCCAGTAGGATCACGCCACTGGCGACGGCCAGGATCGGTAAGAGCTCCCCGCCTCCGGAGGGCTCACCGTGACCGGGACTCCCCAAGGTGTCGGTGGACGTCGGATACGGTTCCGATGTGTCTTCAATAGTCACTGCGGGGGCTGGGGTCGTGGTTGGGATCGTGACGGCTTCTGCGGTGTACTGGTATTCGTTGCTGATCGGGTGCCCGTCGCTGGATACCACCCGCCACCGCACCGTGTATGTGCCCACCTGACCGGGTATTACGGGCTGAGTGACCGTGGTCCCGTCGATGACCGGATCCCCCGATGCGATGTTCTGTCCGTCCGGAGCGACCACCTCGATGATCACGGCGCTGAAATCGGTAAGGATCTCTCCGCTGAAGGTCAGCGAGATCTCATCCGGGACGACACTGACCGTGGACCCGACTTCCGGGGATGAGGAGACGATCTCATCGTGGGCGGCCGCGGGTGCCGCAGTGGCGAACAGCAGCCCGGCGGTCAGAAGCAGCGACGTCAAGCTAGACAGAATGAGGATGCGTCTCCGTGAGCCGGATCGGTGCGGGTGTTCGTGGTCGGTGACGGTGGTCAAGTCGGTGGTCCTTTCAGGGCCGGTCGATGATGTGTTGGGCAATCGTTTTCGCGTCTTTCCAGACCCCGGCGAGGGTGTCGGAGCCGCGGCCGCCGTACTGCGGCATCCCCGCCACGAACAGCCCGGGCAGCCCGGTCAGGGTGCGCCGGGGCCGGTCGATGCGAGCCGATTCCGGGAGCCAGTCGTCGCCCGGGGTGTAGCCGGTGGCGAGGATCACCGAGCGGGGGCTTGCCTGCGTGCCGTCAGCGAAGGTCACCACGGCTCCGGCCGCGGCCTGCACCGCAGGAGCGATTGTGACCCCGGCGCGGCGCAGCTGCTCATAGCTATCGCCGAAGACCGGCTCGGGGCGACGCTTCCGGGAGACCAGCGACACCCTCTCTCCCGCCGCGGCGGGGTAACTCATCGCGGGGCGATGCTGCCGCCAGGTTCTCACAGACAGGGTCACGGTGTGCGATGCCAACAGTTCGCGGGCCAGCTGCACACCACTGTTGCCGCCGCCCACGATCATCACATCGCCAGCGGGGATCTGCTTCGGGTACAGATACTGGCTACTGTGCAGCACCACCCCGGGCGCCATCAGAAGCGACGCCCACTCCGGAATCCGCGGATGCGCGGCCGCGCCCGTCGCGCAGATCACGTTGCGGGTCTGCACCTCCCCCGCCGTCGTCGACAGCAGCAGAGTCGACCCGTTCCCGCGGTGCTCCACCCCGGTCGCGCGGATGCCCCAGACCGTCCGCACACCCAGCCCGGCTTCCACGAAAGTGAGATAGTCAGCCATCTCATCCACTCGCGGATGTCTGCGTTGGTCGCCCAGCAGCCGGCGCGTAGAGAGCGCGCTATGCCGGACGTCGCTGAGAAGCTCCATCGAATGCCACCGTGACGACCAGGAACGCTGCCCCATGCTGGCGGCGTCGATCACCACGAACTCGTGCTGCGGCCGCAGCCCTTCCGCGCTCAGAGCCGCGGCAACCGCGAGCCCCGACTGCCCGGCGCCCACGATGATCGCCCGCCGATGCGTCAACCCCGCCCGCATCACCGTGCACCGTTCACCGCGGCCTGAATGGCGTTCTCAAGGTCATTCCACTCCTGCAGCTCGAGCAGCTCCCCGTCGAGGAAGAACGTCGGTGTGCTGCTCACCCCGAGAGCACGCCCCTCCTCGAAGTCCAGCTCCACCCGATCCGTCGTGGCCGGGTCCGCCACGGCGGCGTCATAAGCGGCCATATCCAGACCAAGCTCATCCGCGAAGCCGCGGAACAGGTCAGCGCGGGACTCCTGCGCCTCACCCCACTCCGGCTGCGTCTCAAACAACCGGACATACATGTCCTCGAACCGGTCCTGCTGCGCCGCCGCCTCCGCCGCGACCGCCGCGTTCTTCGAGTTGAAATGCCCCGGCAGCGGGAAGTAGCGGACCACATACGTGATCTCCCCCGCGAACTGCTCCCGCAAGTCCTCCACGATCGGGAAGAACGCGCCACACGCCTCGCACTCAAAGTCGAGGAACTCCACCAGCGTGACAGCGCCCTCCCCGCCATCGTCGAGGACATGCGAGCTCTGCCGCACCACTTGCGGGGATGCGGCGCCGTCTTCAGACGAAGGTGTAGCGGACTGGCTCTGATTGACAAGGACATAGATCAACCCGGCAACAACCAGCACCACCACAACGGCAATGGTGACGAGCGTCGCCTTCACAGGGGTTTTCATCGGGTACTCCAAACCAAGACACGGCACAAGACAGAACCCGGGCACGCAGCCCAGGACGAAGCACCGCCCAAACGGGCGGCGTGCCAAATGTCAGGTTCGGGAAAGACCCAACTGCGTCAACGAGAACACGACCGGATGAGCACGGGCAGCCGGCGCCGGAAGCAGCGAAGGCATACGTGGCCCGTCACTGAGTACCGGAGGCATCCGCCGACGCCACAACCCCCGCAGCACAACCATGAACGTCAGCCCGCACAACACACCCAACGCGCACAGCGCAGCGCCCACCAACACGTTCGGCCCAGAAGCGACACCACCAGCGACCGCCTCATGTTCAACCGGGACATCAGTCGCGGGCCCGACGTGCGGGTCCATCAACCCAGATATCACCAGCGGGACAGGAGTTGAGCCGTCCGCCTCTGTGTGGCTCGTCGCTGCCAGACCCAGCATCAGCAGCAACGCCAACCCAACGCTAGTAATGAGCCTCATTATCAAAAAATGCTCATTCAGCGTCGAACGGGGAGTCCGGGCCGAGGAGACCATCGCCAACAGCCTACAGTGCGCACCTATACGCACTGACCTTGAACCGTCCGCGGTTCTCTGCCGCTCATGTGAGGGGGTGTGTCCGATTGGTCGCAGGCAGCACGATGAGGGCGTAGATCGCCAGCCAGACCATAGTCGGCCACAGCAACGTGGGGGTCTGATGCAGCGAAGGGTGACAGTTTCGGTTTAGCCTCGATCCACCGATTTGCCTGGGGGTTGAGGGGGTGCCGTGACGCGGAAATGCCCCTCGGATCAGGGAAAATAGAGCTTGTCTAAGGTTCTAGTTCCCAGAAACGAGAGGCATCTCGTAGGT
>Ga0213833_1000712_pt1 | contig 28958 bp, 45 predicted proteins | sample SWATP21_FD_160575 | JGI IMG/M metagenome (GOLD analysis project Ga0213833, IMG submission 160575) | Coastal seawater microbial communities from Marineland, Florida, United States - SWA TP2 #1 | ecosystem: Environmental > Aquatic > Marine > Coastal | place: USA: Florida | collected 2016-08-14 | reverse complement strand
GGACAGCGCAAAGAAGCAGACAGAAACGCACCGCCAAACACGTGTGGAAGCTTCGCGTAGTGAGCTTCATTGATCATGGCCCCAAAAGCAGCGGCCACGTGCATACGAGCGGGCGTGTCATTGGGCTCTTCAAAACTCCCCCCAATGGCTTCAAGGAGTGGCTGTTATTCGACACACGTTTCCCACTGTGAGCACAAAACGTGGCCACAACGGTGCAGCGACAGCCACTGCGGCCTGGTGAGAACTAACCAGCAAGGTAGTTTCATTTGAAGCTGTGCTTGCTTGCTCTGTCGAGCGGAACTCGGAGCGAACAGGACCGACCACGTCGCGGACAACTTGGGAAACGAAATCCTTCGAAGACAACGCACCGTGATGTGTTGCAGTGCCATCGCTTACCTGCACCCCGCAAAATCGTGAGAACGGGACATCACACGCAAACAACGCACAGCACAGCGTACCAAACGAATCAAGCACTCATACAAACTGGTGGAGTTGCGCGGATGTGTATCAAACAGGTCCAATGTAGCAGCCGGGTTTGACCACGCGGCTCCACCGGCTCGCCGATGCCGGCGAGATCGACGCGACGAGGGGACAGGGGGGCTGTTAAATGTGCCGAACGGATGGACATCAAAGGAGGTAGCGGCCTGTTCAGTACAGCACACAAACAACCAGGTCACCTCGACAGCACTGAGGAACAACCGGACAGGTTGGTCAACGCACCGAACCCAACAAGGGGGCGGAAGAACCACCGAAAATGTCGTCGTCAAACTCCCCGAAGACCGGACGAATGGGGCGTGCTCGGATGGGGGTAGGGAGAAGGCCAAGTTGATCCCTGTCCTCGGGATTGTCTTCATCGACACCAGTATCGGCATCGGCATCGGCATCGACAGGTGCTCCGTCTGGGCATGGTTCCTTGGCTTCTCCGTTCCCTGAGGAGTGCTCCTCCGCAGGATCCTTGCCGAGTATCACACACACTAGTGACGAAACTGCATCGATGTCAGCTAGAGCTGTCTGCACAGTGGGGCGCTCAACAACGTCTCGCAGAAGGCTGGCAAGATCATCAACGCGCGCAGGATAACGAGTACGGGCGTGGACAAGAAGAGATGTCAACGACCTCGCAAACGTAGCTGCGGCGTCTTCAGCGCTCGCCGAGACACAAGCCTTCAGCACACGCATGAATACTGCGCGCAGCTCAGAGTCTGTGTTGTTGAGGAGCAAGTTTTGAAGCAGGCGGTTCGTGTCATCATTGGAGGCATCACCAGAAGCATCATTGGTGGGTATCACAGACTCCACAACTGAAGCAACTCCATCATTGAACCGCGACAAAATCCAAGATGATGCGGCTTGGTGAGAGGACACGAGATCGCAGATCTGCGACCATAGAAAAGGAGGTGAGGAGCACAAGTTACATCCAACGCTTGCCTGCACGCACCGCTGCTGCCCACTTCGCGATGCACTGCTTGGGTCGCTTGTCTTTAGCGAGTTGGGGAATAGTACCAAACAACACCTTGGTACAGAGCTTGATCAAGGTGGTGGTATCCTCCGTGCTTGCGACGGCAACTGATGCCAACGGCACCAACCCGCGAAGAAACTCAAAGTAATCCGGGTCAAGCACAAATCGTTTGAACCAGTACTCAAGGTTGGCTTTCAAAATGTCTGCTCGGATTTGTTCGTCCGCAACAGACGCTGCAGAGCAGGGCGTTGACAGCGCCACCGCACTCAGTGCACCAGAATCGACACCAGCACCAGCACCAGCACCAGCACCAGCACCAGCACCAGCACCAGCACCAGCACCAGCACCAGCACCAGCACCAACATCTGTACTGGGACAAGGTGTTGAAACGGCACTCGCAGCAGCAACAGCACCGGAGGAAGAGGCCTCATTCCCTTCTTCAGCGTGATCCAGGTCCACACGATCATACATCAGCAAGAACGCATTGCTGCTGTTCATACTGGTGTACTCGTACCCCTGCACATCAAATCAGTGAGACGTGAAACAACCCCACAAACACACAGGTTACCGCACCTGCGTCTGACCCCCCCAAGACCCTCCGAACGCGCGGTCGGGAATGGTGTTATCATCAAACGGGGACACGTAGGCATCATTGAACTCAAACCACGGGTGGCCTTCACGGTCGCGCGACCGAATGTAGGAGTAGTAGTGACCAGCTTGGGCACTGCCACTGTGAATCACAATTCCGGCCAGCTCGTACTTGTAGTAGTTCGAGTCGTGAGAAACAGCAGGACTGGACTCGTCCGTCTTTGATCCCGACCGAGCTGGATCTGGGCGACCTTCAAGCGTGAATGGCTGCATATCAAGCTCCCTGGGGAACTCAAAACGGTCGTTCAGCTTTCGTTGTGTCATTGTCGTGTAGTCAAAATCAAACCGCTTCAGATGAATCAGAAGGTGTCGCGGTAGCTGCTTGATGGACAGGCGCTTCGTTGTGTCGACGCTAGAGTCAGAGTCATCCCATTTGTATGATACAGTCTCCCCAGACACAAACTTCGTCAACGACCGCTGAGGGAAGGCCAATATCACCGCGTCAGCGCCACACATGCAACCCAAGAGACTGATGCGCAGCGCACCTCGAGTGTCTTCATGTTCTGTACAGGGACGGAGATGAAGGTAAATGGCTCAGGACGCTCACTGTACTGTGATGATGACTTGCCAATCAACTCATTGGACATGATGCCACCAAAATACTTGGCAAGGGAATGTGCCTGTGGTGATCCCATCGTGAGCGCTTCAACCCGCTGAAACAACATTGTCAAGAACTCCGAAGCGTCCTTCTGGACAGCCGTGTTTGTGGGGTTTCCTTCCCAATCTTTGAATGCATGACAGAATCCTGCTGGATTGTACGCTTGCTGTTGGCTTTCCTGTTGCACCACGAACGTGAGCATCCCACTGACGAGACCTTGCTGAACTCGAACACATGCGGACCTGGAGGTACGTGAACATACGCTGGAGCTGGTACATCAAACTCTCCTTGGGGTCAGGTTGCTTGTCTTGGAACCGTAACAGTTCTTTTCGGAACCCAGGAACCATGAAAAACTGTTGCATGCTCGCATTCATGTAGCAGATGCAGCCGAGATTGCGGAGGCCGACGTATCTGCAAAACAAGGCGGCACAACGTGATTAAAAAAACTCGCGAAACGCTTCAGGTCATCTGTGCTACACGCACCCAGTGGCAGATTTTTCCATCGTTGCAAAATCAAACGACCACAGCGAGGACTGGCTTGGTGGCTTGCTGGTGGTATGGTGCTGTTCCACAAATTCGAGCGTCTGTGCGGCACACGCTGGGTGCCCAGCCAGTGCACGCAACAGCGTAAAGGCAGCCCGTCGCGAATGTGGTGACAAACACTTGGGTCGCTCCGGCGCAGCCGCATGTACATGAACTGGGGCCTGTGAGTTGTTGCCACGGGGGGCAGCAAACAAGCAATGTCGAAGCAAGTAGGCGACAACTTCGCTGCGCAGAGACACGGCTGTTTCACTGTCACCAAGTCCAGACGCGACGATGGACGATGCCACGCCCAGCAAACCGATCAAGACCTCGTCACACGTGGTTGCGGTGGTTTCGTAGACAGGGCGCTCAACCAACAAACTGTGCACGTTGCGAAAGGTATGCAAACGGGCAGAGGCTGCGTCCACAACTGCAGCGCTTGACGTTGTTGTGCTGGCCCAGTGCAGCCACACGTCATCACATGTGTGATCAGCAAAACGCAACACATCTCCCAGGACCCTGAAAAACTGCTCGGCAGAGGCCCCCACGTGCGTGAGGCCAGGTTCAGCGGGTGCTGTCTTCGAGGACGTAGAGTTGCTGCCAATGATTCCTGGCATCGCGTTTTCTTTGCTTGGAGGAGCCGTTGCAGTTGGTTTCTCTTTCACCACATCCTCCGCAGCAGACACCGACGTGAGCTGCGCAAGCAGCATCGGCATGAAGAACGACAGACCGGCAGCGACGGCAGGACCGCGCTCGGCGGAAGGCGATGCCGCCTCAGACGACGGGGGCAAACCAACCAGAGCACGGATCGCGTCTGCGACAGAACTGCGCAGTCCAGGCGTGGAAGCACTCACAAGTCCGAACACAAAAGCCGGCTGCACGCCTTCGACCTTTTTCAGGTCCGCCACCATGCCTGAGTGGCCACTTGCCAGTGAAACCATGAGTTCCAGGGTGCACTTCATCACCGTGTCTTGATCCTGGATGAAAGCGTGGATGAGATGACAAGCGCACTGCATGCAGCTCGACGGTACAACACACCTGTGCGACGTCTGCGGCGGACTCCACCAACGACGTTGTGGTGGTTGATGCACGCATCAGCTCCAACAGGCGAATGATAAGAGCATGCCTTTGGGTGTGTGACAACGTTTCACCTGGGCGCTCGACCTGCGGCACATGCGACATGAGCCTGAAGCGGGCGAGCGCTCGTAGGCGCACACAACCAACCTTCATAAGCGCTTGCACCGTGCGGAGAAGGAGGGCAAGGCATGACTTGTGCAGTTCGCATGATGTCATGGCGTCAAGGTTAACCTTGCAAAGAACGCTGTCTCGCAAGTACGCCAGTCCTCCACGACCGACAAACACTCCCATCCACTCGTCATCTGACAGTTGATCCTTCAAAATGCGAAGGGTGTAAAACAACTGCAACACTCCGGATCCATCAGCTTTGGGCACAGGAATAACAGTTGTCCAGTCACTCGTGGGGGAGTCAGCACAGGGAACCTGTGTCAATGATGTCTGGCAAGCCATTGTTAGCCACATGTGTGCACATCCGGCACGCAGACGAACATACTTGGACCGATTTGTTGATTGGAATGGAGGAGAGTAGGCTCCACACAGACATTCGAAGTGGTGCGGATGTGGATGACAGCAGCTTGAACAGGGTAGCAAACGCTGCATCAAGCGCTAGGCGACGCGATGGCGCGTCGTAATCAACATCGGGCACAGTTGCCTCGCCGTCAGGAGGATCGCAGGCGTGCTGCACAGTCATCGCGGCCACAATGTCAGGATCACTAGCGCTGATCAAGTCGTCCTCGATTGAGATGTGTCGCTTCGTGTCTGTTCCAGCCTTGCGAAGAATTGTTGCATGCACGCATCCGTCCATACAAACGTCTCCAATGCTGCCAACACTGCGTGAGAAGGAACCGCAACTGACACCACGTAACACACACACTCGAACGCACTATGAAGAGTCGTATCTCCTAGCCTTCAGCCGGCCAAGCGTTGGCAGCGAGATGCGCACACGGTCGGCAGAAACTGGAAAGGTCATGTCTGACGAAACGCTCAGAATTCTCGCCTTGACGGCGGTATCCGTGGTCACCAGTTTGGCGACGCGTTCACGAAGCATGCCGATAGTTGACAGGTCATTGGTGAACGACAAGTCCTCGGTAGTGACGCTAAGACGCGAGGGTGAGAATATCATAACCCTGCACTGGAACGTGTCCATGTCGTCTCGTGCTGAGGCACGCGCAGCGCGCATCGATGCCTTGTTTCGCTCTTCGCGATGCTCTTGCACCCGGGTCAAGAATAACTGCAGCAATTCTACCACTGAGACACTGTGTTTAGCTGCAGCACCTTCCCTGCATTTGGAAGTACATGAAAGCAAGGTGAGCCGGGACACATGGGATGGGGGAGAACATCGGAGGGCAAACGTACATAGCCACAGAAGTGAGGTGCTCCAAACACTGTCGTTGGAAGCCTTCCCAAACGGTATCAGCCGCAGACATATCATGCACATGCACGTGGAAATCTACAAGCATGGATCGAGCTGCTGACATGACAAGCTCCGATTTGGCCTGAAAAGCACACACATGGCAGGTGAAAAATTGAACCAAAGAACAGGAGAACTGTAGACGAACATTCGTGCACATCTCCCAAACACGTGCGACGCCTTCGAGGCGGCTAACGTGTTTCACAGCAACGGCGAGGTCACAAAGAGTGGCGCCTTCTCCAGATATGGACGCACTGGGACGTGTACTGAGTTCAAGGTGACCTTCGTCGCAGTTCACCACTCTGATACGCAGCCACAGAGCATGAGGGTGTGGCACGCACACACACGCAAAACAAAGTCGACATACATCATAAACGAGCAGAAGCAACGAAAACCTTCAAGGGAAAGCGAAGCAAGATCAATCATGTCCCTATTGCACAGGATGTCGCGGAAGGTCCTGCAAAGTACGGGAATACCAACAAGCTGCAGGGAGGAACGGCGATGTGTCATGTCTACTGCGCCAATTAGCCACTTGGTGCCTCGCCCTGTACGTACCGCTGCCGCACCAGACATTCCAATACCACCCGCGGCATCGATGATGACGCTTCGGTTGCAAGCCGTGTGCAACCAGGACAAAAACTGCTGCTGCCGACCCTCAACAAGGCCCGTTTGATCGCTACAGGCGCGTGCCAGCTTTTCAATGTGAGTAAAAAGAAGCAACGCATCCGATTTCTGCGTGACAAATCTGTACACGCCGCATGTGAACGCAGGGCATGTGTACAACACCGCAACTTGCGACATACGACAAAAACGCCAGGCGTTGCTTCAAATCCACCTCGCGAGCTACAATCTCATCCACGACGCGGTCAATGATCCCAAGCTCGGCATGTAACGTGTTTAGCAGATCACGTCGAGACATGGAGTGTTCTGAAGAACATACACCAAGGCAGGGTGAGGGGCAAGCTTCCGCTGCACATGGTCGACGCGCCAGCACGAACCTTCAGCTAGTGTCATTGGTGACGCATCAGCCAAGGCCGCGAGTACCGCTTGAGCAAGTTGCAGTCGGTGACGTGCATCTTCAGCCGATGCCTTCATGCCCACCCCAGACAAGCACTTGAGGAGCAGTGGGTGACGAACCTGGCTCGCAGAAGCAAGGGCTAGCAAATTCACGAGGCCGGCTTGGATATTGCTCCTTTGAGGCGCAGAAAGGGAGGGACTCAACAACGCGCGGAACAGCAGGCCGATGCCAAACGTGGTATCCTGACCGATTGCTTCCTTCGCGGGATCGTCAACAAGAACGGGGACTGCGGACCGGCTCGCAGTGCCGAACTCAAGCGTGGTGTTCTCCGTGTCAGGTGCCTTCGCCTCATCAACGCCCTCAGCAACCGAGGCGGAAAACTCGGGCGCACGCCTCAGCGCGACATCAGTGAACGCAGAGACTAGCGTCAAGTACACCTGAACACGAGTCACAGAATGTGAGATATCCCGAGACACCCAGAACATGAATGACTATGCTGGGTACGCACATCATCATAGTCAGATGTGGGAACTGCTGCAATGAACTGGAACAGATAGTCCACGTGGGAGCGTACAGCCATACCATCAACCAAGTCGGGAAGCATCTTGAAGACATGACGCCGACACATGTCAGTGCTTTGCGCAGCGTCCCACAACAGGCGAATGTGGTTGTCTGTCAACATGGCTTGCGACGCGAGGAACACCATTGCTGGCAAGAATCGGCGCAAAAGCTCGGCGTGCACCTCAAATCGCTGGCCATCAACCGTACCACCGAGGACGATTTCCACAACACGGCTGGTCGAAATCCAGCTTGCGAGGTCATCCCTGCGCACAAACGTCACAAACGTCACATGACGCCAAGAGACCGGAGCGACCCAACTAGACACGTACGTTGAAATGGTAGCTACAGGAGCTTGGATTGGTGCCCAGGCATTGAAAGCTTGATACGAGCTGTCGTGACTGCTCCCAGCCACACTCGCAACCAGACTTGCAAGGGCCTTGACAGCCTCCATACGAAGTCCGAAGAAAGGACAACGCAGCTGGCGAGCCATGAACTGGAGATCAAATATCTCGCGCGCCTTGGACCGACGTCTGCGTGCAAAGCATGCACATAATATCATGAGAGGAAAACCCTGAGGAGCACGGCATGGTGTGGGGCCACATACGCTTCCTGTGTAGCTTCTTTGCGAAGAGAATCCAGACACGACAGTATGTGGTCGTATTGGGGGGTGTCCTGGGATGTTGAAGCCTGCACAGCAATACGTAAGCACGAGTTTCACACCACAGGGAATGTGTGGTTGCAAGATATCCATCGTACTCGAAGCTCGGCATCTGTGCATCGCAGCAGACGTGCGAACAGAGCAGCTTCAAGACGTTCAACGTATCTGCGGCACAATACCCGAGGAATCTCAGTGACACATCAGGGCCAACGCGGACGGGGCGACGTACGGCACAATGAACTCCGGATTGTAACAGAATCGCAGCTGCATAACCAGGGACATGAGCATATCCAACTCATCCAACGAGATGGGAGGCTCAATTCGTGACACCCTCTCAACGATGGCGTCGAAGCAACCAGAACGACCCAGTGCGTTGATGTTGGCAACGAAGTACTTGGATGCACGGTGGCCACTAGGAATAATGCCCCAGTCGCCTGCAACGGCGTCACCTTCCGGAGTTCCGTCGTTCGTGATGCCGTGCGCATCGTAGAACTGGTTTGCGTTCACATCACAAAGGAAAATGCGCTTCATGACAAGCTGAACCTCCAGGGGAAAGGGCTCCGAACGCCGAAGAAAGTCGCCAATGACGTGCTGACGCCACATCAGGGAAACCGAGGGTGGAAGGGTGTCAACCATGTGCAGCTCACTTCTGGAGACGACCGCACCACACACTCACCTCAATCAAGTACTGAAAGAAGAATGACACCGATTCTGCAACGGTGTCATCGTCTTCGTCGTCACCAGGGAAAGACGAGGACATGCACAGCTCCACGATGTTTGCCAGGTCAACCTTGAAAAACTTGTCCTGCAACTGGACAAGTCAGCCACCAGGCGACGAACCAAAAGTGCACATACACATCACGAACCGCCGCCTCTTCATCAAGCTCTCCAGCAATTACCGCAGCCACCTTGGATTGAATCACATGGATCTCTTCCGGCGTGACTTGCCACAGCATGCCCTGCGGTCGGCGCACGCGCTGGTCTTGACCAGGCCGCGTGCGCGAGAGATGTGGTGCAAGGCGCTCAGAGTCCGTTCTTTGGAGCGCTTCGTCCCAGCTGGATGGACAACCTTTAAAGTGGACGGTGATTGTGTCATCCGTGGCTTCGACCACCTGGGCCTCGCCCCACGTGAAAGTGGGGTCTCTGCAGTCCAGCCAGTCGCCAACCTTCAGCTGTGCACCGCTCCATCCTGCCTCTGCGTCTGCAACAACAAGCCCAGCCACACCGAACCAGTCATACAACACCGCCACGTTGCGCGCAACGGACCAAAACGAACCGGCAGGTGCGTGCTGGAGGTACAGGTGCACCTGCGCTGTGGTGTGCAGGCTTGTTGACACCTTCTCCAAATCTACGAAAGAAACAGGATGAACGCAGCTCCATGAGTGCCAGCACCGACAAATCGTATGAAGTCAAACACGTGAAGCGAAGCCAATCGAATCGATTTGTATGCAACAGCCAAGCAGAAAGGGGGATACACACCACAGCGCAACGCACCCGACGTGGTTGCCACCTCTGACTCCGGCAAGATGCGCACGCCTGCAACGGCGCGGGAGAAAGCTGGCGGCGCTGCAGCGCTCTCCACACGCGTGGTTTCATCAAGGGCACTCAAGCTCGCCAACGGAATCGTGCAATAGGCAATGCGCACTTCCTCAGCGATCGTGGGTGGGTTAGGACTAATGCACTCCGGCAGCAGGGTCCACACAGCACCATCAACGGCCTTGGGAAGGCCATCCACAGCCTCCATAGCGGCGTCCATCGGTCCATGAAGCACACGTACATCAACTATTGGGTTTCCCATGGGCTGCTTGCAGTACCAAACCGAAACGGTTTGGGTGCTACACTCACCACCTGCCGCACGGATCGTCGAAGCGATGTCCAAGCCGAACCCTTCGCTGTCGACAACACGGTGGAATCGATGCGCGCCCATCGTGTTGCCGTACGTAATTTGGAGCGCTGTGACATACCGACCCTCCATGGTCAGCACAGGGCAACGGGTGTGCCACGACACGACACTGCTGTCACGCAGGACTGTGCGTCTGCCCACCCCGCGTGTTCTCGGCGAGAACTTGCCTGAGATCGGGTAAAGAACATGTTTACATAATTACCCAACATAAAATCAGCACTGCGCCGCCGCTAGTGCTCTAAAAGTCGAGCGTCTGCGCAGCTGTTCGTAGCTGTGCCTGCCTTGCGCGATCAGGGTCTTGTTCAATCCGTGCCGTGGCACGCTCATGGTGGACCTTCAAGCGAGCTTCCAGCTCCTGCTGCGATGGTGGTGACAGCAGCTGGGTTACCAGAGCTTGAGCCGTGCCCAGCTGTGACTGTTCCAGATTGGAGGCACTCTGCCCAACACTGTCTTGTGTTCGCCCATTCCGCGTTGGTTTGGTTGGTGTGCCTGCCTTGTGAGGCACCCTGCGCGCTGGGCACTCTTCTTCGCGGCCCAAAGGAACAGCTTCCACGGAGCCCTGGGTTGTGTACGCCACAGAGCGAAGGGCAGGCCTTGGCGATGTTGCACTTAGCGCCTGGGAGGCGAGCTTTGCATCGTACTCTGCCAACGCATGCATCGCTCGAAGGTCTTCAACAGACACGTAGGGAGCAGCGGTGTCGAGTGTGCTGGGTACGATGGGTACGAGGTGTCCGTGGCCAGTGCGGGCCGGGGAGCGTTGAGCTGAGGACTCTGCACAAGACATCACAGTTGGTGAACGGCAATGCCAACACCAACACAACCTTGCAGGCGATGCCACTCACTATTGTGCTGACTTGTTTTGTGCGAAACGCTCTCCACACGGTCATGGAGCAACAGCTGCTGGTCGGGCACTTCCGTGCCCCCTGGACGGGTTCGTGTCCCGACAGGGGAGCGTGCTTGCTTGGAGATGGTGTTGGCGACCTGATGCGCACTGTACCCGTACAACCGTGCGCGAAATTGTTCTTCGCCAAGGGCACGCTCTACCTGTGAAAGCTGTGCATCCAACATAGCTCTGACAGTCCAAGTGACAGCGATACAGCCATGGGTACAACATACCGGCACATCGTTAATCAACACTCCCGCACCGCGACGCATAGCAAAACACCCGCACCTGTCTCGTTGCGCTTCAATGAGCATGCCATTCAACAAGCGTAGGCGCTCATACACAGAGAATCTGTCTTGTTTCTGGCACATTCCGAGCAGTGGAACGGGTTCGTGAAGTTTTGACTGGACTCAACACCAGCAGAAGCACCCACGTCCCACCTCAGCGACAAATCTTGTCCAGCGCCGAAAAGTGCGCCTCATGAGCTCTTCTTCCCTGATGTCCTGAAGCTCAGCGCGGTGCTGCAGCATCAATGCCGTCGCCAAAACCCCAGACAATGTTGACTTTTGCTTCACGAGCGCAATGGCATCTTGCGCTTCCCTCACTTGTTCCTCTAGAGCGTGGATGTGTTGCTGGTTTGTCATCTGCGCAACAGCGTTTCATCAGTTGGGCGTTCCATTTGCTGGGCGTGGACAGCTGAGCCAACACCAAGGACGACAAGCGTACATGAAAGATGTCCACATAGTGGTGGATCAGCGAAGCAATCACGCCGTCCATGGCCGGTGCAGCGGAGGTCATCATGTGAAACCTGCGAAGTGGTCGGGCGTCGATGAGAAAGTACGCACAGAACAGCGGCGCACAAACAGACGAGACGCACCCCGGCACGCTATGCGGGTCGACTCGTCTTTTCAAAAGGATTTTTCCAAACAAGGCTCCCAGGTCATGAGGAGTTAACCCGCCCGCCACATGCTCATGCTGCGTGACCACCTGTCGAAAGAGCGCACACAGGGGAGTCATCAAGATCGAGTCAGTGACGGGTTCCCCCCCACCAGGCGTCCAAGCGAACGAAACGGACCTGATGCAAGAACTCCACACAAAACTGCAGCGTATTGCGGTGTGCTGCCCACGGCCATGAGGAACCAAGTGAATCCACAGCCAGGTTGTGTGTGTGTGTGTGTGTGTGTGTGTATGTGTGTGAAACGATTCACATACGAGTTGGCAGGGCACGAACGGCATCACGCAGGCCGATCACCTTGTCTTGGTCGGCTGTCTGTGTTTCGGCAGCGACGAACTGGCGAACACGCAAACATCACGTGTGAGTGCACAGCACCACACAGCTGTACTTCTTCTTCCCTTTCGGCGCGCGTACCGCATCAAAGAGTGCATACGTGACAAGTGGTTCCCTCAATCCACGGAAGAAGTCCACAAATAGCCAGGCGTGAACCGCGACAGGCGCGCGCTCAAGTTCTGACATGTCCAGCTGGAATACGACACCAACACCAACACGCGAACATGAGAACGTGGTACGTTGCATACGTGGTGCTGAAGTTCCCACTCCCACCTCATGTTTGTTGGCTTGCTTCTTGAAGCGACTGACGGCGTCGTGTATGCTTCGGTACACTGGGTCTCTCATCAACGCGGCTTTGCCGGGCATCTGGGTAAGCCAGCAAGGAACATGAGTTTGAAAACAGAAAACACACAACACACAACACAAACCTTGGCTTCATCAGACCCCGGGATAATTCCACAAGCTGGTGTCCGGAACAGGTCTGTGGATGGGATGGGATCACGCATCACTCACGTGCCGACATGCGGCGGCCGGACAACCACCCGTACCTGGCGTAGCAGCAGCATGTTGGAGCACCTGGTCGCAACAGCACTGAATGAGAAGTGGGACTCGCTGATTCTCGGCAAACCAGATGTCCGTGAGGTTTCCGCGGAAGTACTGTTCCAACACAAAGTGTGAGGCCACAACAACACTTGTACAGACACGGCTCGGCACCCACTTGTGGTTGTTTGCTCACACAGCAGCCCATGGCTGCACCTGTGCGCTGTGGGAGACTCAAGGCTTGGTGGCAGTATGAGGGCACGTCGATGCCACACAAAGGAAACGGAGAACAGGCTCTCAACCCGGAGAGTGTTGACGGTATCATGCTTCATGACAAGCAGCCGTTGTTCTTGATACTTCACCACGGATACAAGTGCGCCCGTCCTGTCAGGCTGACATGGCCCAAACGAGTGAACTCGAACCAGCACATGAGGAAGTCCACGTCGTGACGAGCGACTTTGTTGCCGTCTGGATTCCGCAATTGCACGTTGGTCGTGTCGCTAGCGAAGCCAATGGCTCGTTTCGCGCTCCTCGTGTTGCTGCTGGCCGCCGTGTGTGCGAGCTCTTTCCAAACCACGCAGGCTGTGGACGCCTCGTTTCGAGTTGGCATCGCTGGTACGGTCACGGGTCCCTTCGCCGCGGTATTTGCTGCGTCAAATGTCAGCTTCCAAATGTGGGCCGACTATGTAAATGGGCCGTCGGGTGGCATCCCTGCGGACGGGAAGAAATACGGCGTTGAGTTCGTGTGTACGTGCCCGGCGTGGGTGGTACCTGCGCCCGCCTTTTCGTTGACCGAGAGACGTATTCAGATCGTGACGTGAACAACAGCGCTCAAGGAACAACTGATGCGTGCGAGGCGCTCATCAATGAGGACAAGTGCGACTTTCTGTTCTCTCCGTGCGTGGTTGCGTGCGTTTGAGTGTTGTGGTGTGTGTGCCTGCCGCTGACAACATCTGCGAGCTGTGCCCCAGCTATGGCTCGACGCTAACACCCTACGCTGCCGCGGTGGGCGAGAAGTATGGTGTACGTGTTTCTTCAACACAAAGCGCCCCCAGAGGCAGTTGTGTGATGGCATCCTTGTTGCTGGTTGCAGGTTCCTGTGATTGCCGGTGGCTCAGCGGCCGAGTCAGTGTTCATGAATCTTACGACGAACCGGCGCCGTTTTGAGTACCTCGTGAGTGTCAACACCCCCGCCAAAATGTACTTCGACGAGTTTGTCGATTTGGTTTCCATTAAAGGGGCAACGACAGTCGCTGTGCTTGCGGAAGACGCGACGTTTCCGGCGGTACGAGCACTATTGCAGCTTTGCCTGCGCAACGTCTTCTCTCAACTTGGTTGTGTGCTGTTTGCGTCACTTGCAGGCAACAGCTGCTGGCGCGATCGAAGCGGCCTTGGACCGTCGCTTGGACGTCGTTGCTGAGGTCAAGGTCCCCAGGATACAAGACACGTCTGATTCCTCTGTTGCTATCCTGACCGAGGCGCTGCAACAAATGCGCGCAGCAAACCCAGACGTGTTGATCTCCTCCGTCTACATGCAGGGCTGCAGTGGACTTATCCGCGCGGCGAAGTCGCTGGATTACATGCCAAAAGCGTGGGCTTTGTCGGTGTGCATTGGGTCGTCTGCAGCAGAAGCGGACTTGGGCATGGACCTGCAGTACTTGTAAGTCTGCAGTGCAGTGACAAGTTGCACTCATCACTCATCGTGACACATGCGGGTATGTTCTGGCAGGTACGGGCCCTCACAGTGGGACTATCGACTCACTGGCCGAAGGTACGCTTCATCCTCCGTCCCCCTCCCCCCTCAGTATTCTCGTTCACGGCCGGGGTGGTTGCGTTGTGCGCAGCTACAAGGAAAGCGGAGCAACGCTTGTCAACTATTTTGACCGAAACAACGTGTCTGCGCCCGAAGCGTTTCACAATGAGTACAAGCGTGCTACAGGCGGCACTCCTCCCACATATCAGGTTGCTGCCGCAATGGCACAGGGCTATGCCCTCGAGGCTGCCATCAAATACGCCAACACTATTGACGCAGACTCGGTGAAGCAAGCTTTGGCGCAGTTGTAAGTGATGTATCTGCTTTTATGCCCCCCCCCCTCCCTCCCTCGTATCAGTGGTTCAGTAGTGTTGGTACGTAGTTGTACCCAGTCTCAACCTGGTGGCTTGTTGCCTTGTGAAGGTACGAGTCGAGCTTTTACGGTCGAATCTCCTTCGGGTTCAACGGCCTGGACATTTTGAAACCCATGGTGACCTACCAGTACCTTGCAAACACGGAAGGAGAGTGCGTACCGTCGCGACGAGTTGTGTGTTATTGCCATGCCACTCCGCTGAATTTATTAAGTGGCGTCCCTTGTCCTTTACGTCAGGGTTGGCGTTCAAATCGTAACCCCACTCTCTGCCGCAACTACGAACCCCGTGTATCCTGCGCCGCAGTGGAGCGAACGTATGTACGTTCGTGAGTCTTTCGGCACAGTCCAAGAAGTGCTTTTGGTCGCCCTTTCAGGGCTGCTCATGTTGGCAACCGCCGTTGTATCGATAATGTTTTTTGTCAAGCGCCATTCCAAGATCGTCCGCGCTTCCAACCACTGGTTTTGCCAGCTTATGTTTGTGGCGGGTGAAATGACGTGAGTAGTCATCAGTTCCTCGCACGATTCTCCGTGGTCTCTTACGTCTGTTTCTTTTGTCGCCTTGGTTTCGAAATCAAACGAACCCCGCAGTTATGCCTCTGTGATTTTTTGGAGGCGTGACGCCACCAGCACATCGTGCCGTGTCATGCCTGTGTTGTTCACGACGGGCATGATGCTGTTCCTCGCCTGCTTGGTGGCAAAGAACTATCGCATTTTCAAGATTGTCACTCAGCGCACCCTGCGTCGCGTGCGGATACATGTTTACCAGCTCATACTGATCGTTGCTGCAGTATGCTCTGTCCAGCTCGTGCTGATGGCCGCTTGGTTCCTCGTGGGCCCACCCGAAGCTGAAGTGGTGAAGCTGGATCCCCACCGACCAAGCCAGGACTACCACCATTGTGTCACCTCGACGACAGATTCCGAGCCCATCCTCCTGGCGCTGATTGGGTATTGTGTGCTGGCGCTGCGAGTGCGGTCTCGGACTTGCCATGCTTACTGAAATGGTGGTTCATGATGGCATCTGGGTCACCGGTTCACTCAGGTATTCCTGTCTCGTTGGATCAGCCGCCGTCTTGGTTGCCTTTCTGTCTCGCTCCGCCCCCTCAGCGTACGTAGTGGTGTTCGTGTCAGCCCGCGCGCATGAGCAGCACTCACGCACGGCTGGTGAACTTCCGGCGCTCGCATCAATCAATACAATCACAGGTACAATGAAAGCAAGACGATTGCGCTGGCTACGTACGTACAGCAGCACCCTGAGAGCATTTTGGACAGTGTTGACACGGTGGCTTGTGGTGGTTTCCAGATACAACACTTGCATCGGCGGTGCGCTTTTTGTTGGCTTGAATGCTTCACCCTTGTCCTCCGAACCCTCCCTTCGGAACACCTGGTACGCTCAAATAGTTTTCGGTGCCTTTGGGGGGCTGCGTGTCTTCGCCAGTGCCATGCATGCTCACTGTTACGTTGCTGAAGGTTCATGATGCGAGGTGTGCTCGCGCTAGTTATATTCACGGGAACCCTCGGAGCGGTGTTCGTGCCCAAGGTTGCGTGGCTTCTCCTCGAAATGCGTGGCGTGGACATTGAGAATCGCAGTCGAGGTGGGCATGACACCCACAACGGCGTGTCACGGGGTGGCAAGTCTCGACGCAAGCGAGATAAAACACCAAACCGTGCCAAGCCAGCCGCGGCGAAAAAGGTGCGCTCGTGGCGATCGAAAGGCACCGCGAAAATTCCGAGTGATTCCTCCGCCGCGGTTGATACACAAACCCGTGACAATCCTATCCAAGCTGCTGGTGCGCGCGTGTAGAACCATCTTGCGTAAACGCAAGAAACGATGGTTTGCAATCGAGCTGTGTGTTTGTATGTGTTGTAGCTCCTAAAAAAAAAAAAGAGACAAAACTGTGCAACGTTGGTCTGCCGTCCACTTCTTCTATCGCTCGTTCCGCCCGTGGCTCCGAGCCAAGTGCCTTGCCTGGGCTTGTCGAAGTTCTACGACCTGCTCCTCCACCCACTTCTCGATGGAAAAGTCGTACGTCCCACCAAAGCAGGTGGGGAGAGCGGCACTGGGCATGAACTCCCCGATGTCCTTGTACTCCGGCACGATTTTCATCCGATCTCGCAACTTCTTCTTCATGAACGGTCGCATCATCTTGAGGATGGCACGAAAGTACCATGCTGAGCATGACAATTCCGGAGAGAAAGCGCCACCAAACTGTGAGAAGCACCGCGTTTCGACACGTTGGGACAGTCCACGGAATCCACGTACGCGCATGAACGCCAATCATTGCTTTGTATCGCAGCGGGATGCGGTCTTGAAACACATCCTGACGCATCATGCGCGCATCATGCGACTGTGTAAGTGCGCAACCAACACAGCCAGCAGTCCAACACATTCGTACAAGGAACATCTTTTCGGCATTTGCATCAAAGTTCTTCCAGCCAAACCCGTTCATGTCGTACACCATACTGAAGCCGTTTCGCGCAGTTTCAGGATCCTGCACACACACACGCGCACGCCAACCAAGTGTTAGGTGTTGTGCCATGATGTATTGAATCCATCGCCCGTGTAGCAAGCAATCGTACGTCCAACAGCTTGAACAAATAGTAACAGAAGGTGCGCATGGTGCACTCCGTTGAGAAAGCGGCCGGATCGTGCAGACCAGCCATGAAATACATCGTGGCAGGGGCACCGTGCATCGCAGGCAAAATGAAAAGTTTGCCAGTGCGCAGTTCCCTGATGGCGTCATCTGCCCACAGACCCACGTCCTCAAGCTTCCATTTGTTGTTAACTTCTTGGAACTTCTTGAGCTTCACGACTGCGCTGGGCACGTCGAGCTTGCGCCCCAGCAGAAACTGGAACAAGCGCACATCCGTCGGCATGGAAAGGCCTTCCTCAGCAGCCACTGCCTCCTTCAAGGCATGCAGTTTGTCGATCTCTTCTTGCCGTAACGCAAATGGGACATCAAAGCCATGCACAGGTGCGTGCGAGACGGCACCAACACCAGCGCCAACACCAGCGCCAGCACCCGCACCTGCACCCGCACCCGCGCCGGTGCCCACAGCGCTGCTCGGCGTATCCGATGCTAATGCGGCACGAACTGCGTCACGGACAGCCCTTTTCTTGGCTGCAGCCCCCGCGTCGCCTTCCATGGAAACCTCCTTGATCCTACTGCAGCAACGTGCGGCAGTCGATATCAGATGACTCAGGCATGCATTGGAATTTGCCTCCGAGGCAGTCAATGCCTCCGAGCATTGCCTCGTCGTGCACGGAAAGACATGACACGAAGATACATTTTGGACACGCCGAATCGACATTGCGACAATGAGTCGTCGTCGACGATGACGCAACTCCCGTGAGTTGTGGTGAAGCCGGAGGGTGTACAACAGCAACAGCAACTTGCTGAGCGTGCAGCGATTCTGAAAAGTCGACGACCACAAGCAAGTTGCTTGAAGCAAGTTGCTTGACCACTGTCAGCCTGCTCGGCCACCCGTTGAAGAACGTCAGCACCTCCGGCCGAAGATGCTCAACTTGAGCAGCTCAAGGCACCAAACCAAAATTCCATGACCTTACCACAACACGAATGACCTATGACCGGTGGCTCTGGAGGAAGGGGTTCTCAGTGAGAACTTCTCACTCGCTTTGCTGATGCATTGAACTGAGGTGAACTGTTCCAGGAGAAGTTGACGTGATGTCTTCCAAAGTGTGCAGGCTCACGCCCTTCACACGCGCAAGCCGTTACAACCCCCCAAAGTTGTGTTGAGACTGCAGACCACCCGAGCCTGACTCCCGAGCGGTTCATTGCAGGATGTGGCAGATGTGGAGGCGGCGTGCACGTGTGGCATTTTCAACTGTGATTTTGCACGGCATTTGGAAATTCTCCGAAGCTGCCAGTGTTCAAAAAACGTAAAATCTCCGCAGCGAAAAACGAGTGCCACTGACACTTGCTTGAGGCGTTGCGTCACCAAGCCCCGGCGTGCCATCCAATCCGATACCCGTGCGTCCCGCCCCCCACACCCCGCGAGTTCAAAGCACCTGTTTTTGACCGTTATAGGTTGGTGTGCGGGGGTGTCTCTTCCCGAAGAAGAGAGGAGGTTGAGTGCAAAGTCATCATGAGCATGCAGAACGTGCACGTGCGCCCGGCTGGGGGCGCTGTCCCTTGCTATGCCCCCTCACCACCTCCACCAGTTCTTGGTGTTGTCGCTGCTGCGGGTCCCACACTAGCTCTTGCACCATCTACGGCGACGCATGATGGCGGCAGTGCTGTGAGCGACCGTCGTGCGCAACTGTTCATGTCGCAGCTGCGCATGCAGGAGGCGTTGCGGCGTCAGCTGGCTTTGCAGCAATACGGGATGATGGTGCAGGACCAACGGCAGCAGGTGCAGCAGCAGCAACAACAACTCCAGAGCATGGGCGCTGCACAGCTTGGCTCCGAAGCCCTTGTGGGATCGATGATGCGCTTGCAGTCAGCATTCCCCGCTGCGTCTGTCCTTGCGCAACACGAGCAACACACCGGCCGGGGTGAGCAGGGGGCGCTCGATGTGGCCGCACACGGTGCCGAGTCCGAAGAGTCGATGGGTACAGGTTATTCTTTGGCCCAAACAGCTTCTGGGCGCAAGCGCAGGCGTCGCTCGTCCGTGGCGGACGAGGTTCGTCGTCGCAGAAATCGTGAAAGCGCCGCACTGAGCCGGAAGCGGCGCCAGGCGTACGTGCGTGAGCTGGAGACGTCTTGTGCACAGTTGCGCGCTCAGAATGAGGAGCTGATGGCAATGGTGGAGAAGCTCCAGAAACGGTACGAAGTTGTGGTCGCTGCGGTTCGTTGCTTGGCAACGCAACTCACGACAAGTTTGTTGCGGCATGATGCAGGATCGCGGACAACACTGCCAAGCCTCAGGGCTCCGTGACTCCGACCACCTCATCGCCAGTTACACCCAAAGATTCCGCTGTGCTGACCACACGCACCTCTTCTTGTGGTGATGGCTCTGGGGGCACTCCCCAAACACAGCCCGCTAGTGAGGTCGCCAGCGGCGACGAAGAGGCTGAACGTTGAGCGTTGTGTGTTTCGATTTTGCTGCTGCCGCTGGCATTGCTTTTTTTTTGTGATTGTGTTCCAGGATGTTTTGAAGCTTCGTTGATTTTGTCTTTCAGGCCCCTTTGTCTTCAGTTGTTTTTTGTGGGTGCAGTGTGTGGCATGCAGTGCAGTGTTGAACAGTTCAGTATTGGCCATGACACAGCGGAGCATGACACACAGCACTGGAATGGAATGATGGCAGACGTGCACAGAGAGGCGAATGATGGCAGACGTGCACAGAGAGGCCGGTTGTTTAATTAAGTTGGCCGACCACAGACTCATGCCAACAAGAGCGGGACCGAAAACAGCGGTCCGAACAATGCCACTTGCGAGTTGGTGAAGCAATTTCAACCTGTACGAGTCGCACCGCACGACAAATCCCCATGCGACTTCTTTCAAGTTGACGGACGATAACGCAAACGAACGATGTGGATGGGTAGGTGGCGCGGTCAGCACGCGCCATATCCAGTGTTACGATGTTTCATCTTGCGTAGTTTCCCTTGAGTTCGCGACTTGGACCAACGGGGGACAGTGCGTTGCTGCGCAACCACAGGAAAGGCAAAACATGCAACAACACCCAAACACAAGTTGTAATCCAAGTGAGCAACACAAATAGGGAGAGAAACAAGCGGGTGCATCAACGTCAGTGATGTTGCGCGTACCCGGTACACTGTCTGCACGAAACTCGGCATGTGCTCCGTGGCGGCGACTGTCCGACCGGTGTCGGTGAACTGAATAGTGGCCAGCAGGGACCACCGATACATCTTGATGTCCCGCCATACTTTTCCGAGAATAGTTTCATCGGCACCCACGTAGTCTCTGTTGTTTCATGACATGGGACCGTCGTTATGAGGTGGGTGGGGGTTGCATGATCCACGATCCACGATCCACAACGTACTTGCTGAAAACGGGGTCAGAGCTTCCCTCCGTGAAGCATACTATCTTTCGAGTATGCACAGCGCGCTCCACAGACGACTCTATGGTTGTGGCGCGGGACTTTGAGCGCCCAAACGCCTTACTTTCGCGCGTTGGGACGTCCTTCGTGACACTGCGAATCATCTTGCGGCCTCGAAAGCTCTTGCGGTTGTTGCTGCTGTGCCCAGCAGACTGACGAGAGCCAGACTTCAGCTTCATCGTGTTGGTGGGAAAGAACGAAGAAGGCGAAAGGAAAGAGAAAGGAAGAAGGGGGAGAGGGGGAGAGGGGGAGGTTGTGAGTGTGGGGTTGGTCACTTGGCACTGCGGGATCCGCCACCCCCGAAGCGGAACTCGCAAAGAACGAGCTTGATAGCAGCAGTTGGCGTGTCTCAACGTCATCTTAACATCGAACATGTTGGTTTTTCGTGATGTCCGGCGAGTTGATGTTGCCGTGTGCTGGTGCTTCGTTTTCACCGGCTTGGCAATCTACACACTTTTCTGCGCCGTTTGCACGATGTCTTAGAAAGAGAAGGAACGTTTGGGGGCGTGGAGGCTGTCGCTCACCATGGTAGACGCCGCTTCAACGGCGAGTCCCCTCAGCTTCCAGTTGACTCGCTCCCGTTTGCTGGCTCCAAACAAGTCCGCGACACTGCCGAAGCTTGCACCAAAGGGAACCAGTGGCAATGTGTGGGGCATTTGGTACGGCACCTGCAGTGGCTTCAGCTGTAGTATGCACCTCATCAGGGAACTCACACGGTCGCTGTGTTCATACAGGCATGCGGCTGCTCATGGAAACCATTTGCGCGTCCGCGAGCTCGTCGAAGAAAAAGGCGTGCCTGTCGATGCTCGTGACCGTGACGGGGGCAGGACGAGCTTACATTGGGCCTGCAAGAATGCAGACATCAAGCTGATCAAATACTTGCTTGGGCAGGGTGCCAATGTGAATGCCCCAGACGGAGTACGCGACGTTGTAGTTGGGGGGAAGGTGGGCGGTGCCTGACTGTGTGTCCTCACACCCGCTCAGGAGGGAAGCACTCCACTCATGTACTGTGCAGCCTGGGGAATTCCGCTTGTGTGTCTGTATTTGCTGGAGCAAGGCGCGGACAAGCGCATTCGCAATATGGTGAGCGTGGCGTTGCCCGTTTGCCCATTTGCAACACGAGTGTGACACGTCCTTTTCGTTGTTCTTTGGCGTCACCAGCGCGACGACACTGCCGAAAGCATGGCCCGGCGACTATCACGCGATGATACCGCAGATTTGATCGAGAGGTGGCAAGTTTCCCTCCCGTTTCGTTCACCCGACCCACATCCGGCTCCGCCCATCGACCCGCCGGTGCCCGACCCTCAGCAGGAGCTGGTCACGCAACTGCAAGGTTTGAAGTTAAAGTCAGACACGTTCGGTCCTTGGCACCCCAGTTTGGTTGCCACCCTGTGCGTGCAGCGTGTGGTGCGGCGTGGTTTCATGTGGCCCGCTCTAACTCTGCTTCCCTCGATGTGCCCTCCCCCCTCCCTTTCAGCAACAAGCTCGCGGATATCTATGGCAACGAGCAACACCCAAACTTTAGCTTCGCTGCCGCCGCTGATGTACTGAAACATGCAGTTGCGATATGTGACATGAACCTTGATGATGCTGTTTCGGAGATTGCCACCCAGACGGAGCGTGAGTGGCAGGACGAAGCTGGTGACGCTGCTTCAGACCGCGCATTGCTTCCTGCTTCCGCGGTGAGCACAGCCGGCAGTTCCACTTCGATTCCTTCCGTGTTCGCGCCAGACGGCCGGCGCTCTGTTGGTGACTGGGACGGAGCCGAGCCACCCTCAAGTGCAGCATCTCCCCAACCCTTTGTCCAGGCTCCCCGATCACACACCGTGTCTGGCGCTGGGGTTGTGGAGGAGCACCTGGGGGCAGAAAGTTCACTTGCAGCAGCAGGTGTTGCCGACAGTGTTTCCACCTCGCCTGATGCAACAGGCTCAATTGGAGTTGATGTTGGTGGTGCCAGCCACGAAGGAAGCGAGGACAGCGCGCGGCCGGTCGTCGCTCGAACCTTGTGGACCCAAACCCCGCTGTACCTTGCCGACGCCTTGATGGCCAGCGAGGAAGTGCGCAAGCGTCGAGTTCGGCTCGCTGACGCGCTCACTCGCTTGTCACAAGTATATTCGCGGCAAGGCCAGCACTTCTACGTGGAGCCGTTGCTGTTGCGCGCGATTGAGTTGCTGGAAACCAGTATCGGGCGTCACCACATGGAGGTATGTTCCGAGGCACAGTTGCTGCCGGCTACGGGGTCACTCACAACGCTGCGTCTCTATGTTGTAGATTGCTCGTTGTTTGTCGAATCTGGGATTGTCGTTTCAGCAGCGTGGGATGTACGAAGACGCTGTGCCATTGTTGCAACGTTGTCTTGATATCCAGCGTCGGGTACGCACGCCTTTGCGCCACCTCGATCCGCACCGCCGCCGTGCATTGACATGTGTGTTGGGTTTGCGTCTGGGTCGGATCTGCACAGTGTATGGGCGAGGAGCATCGACTTGTAGCTCGCACACGTAGCTTCATCGGCCAGGCCCTTCTTGAGCTCGGGGACACGTACAGTGCCGAGGACAACTTTCGGGAGGCCCTTCGCATCACGGAGGTTGCAGAGGGTGGTGATGCATTGTTCGTCGCCACATGTTGCGACAACCTTGCTCGGGCTTTGATGCAACGCGTTGATCCCGCTGCGCGAAGACTCGTCACCGATGCAACAAAACCTCCCGCGGCTCGCCGAAGCCGGCTGCTGCGTGCTTCGAAGGGTGCAGGATCAAATGGCGCAGGCAGGACACCCGACAGAAGAAAAGGGCTCCGAAAAGGGCTTCGTGGAGGAGAAGGAGGCACGGGAACTCGGACCTCTGCGGGTGCTACAGTGGGTGGGCGTCGTTCTCGTTCGTCGCGGCGCGGATCTCGCCGGTCGTCTCTCCGGTCGTCTTCCGTGTCGTCTCTTCCGTCCCCAGCGCCGTCACCGTCATCGTTACCACCCCTGCAGCGACGTGGCTCCGTGTCGTCCCACATGTCTGGAGCCTCTGGCATGACCGGCATCTCCCTGTGCACTGTCGAACCGGAGTCTGCGGGTGAGGAATCAGGTGGCGAACAAGAGCACCCGCCGCCGCTGAAGCTGTTGACCCCGTCAGTGGCCTCGTCTGTGGTGTCTGTTGACACACACAGTATCGATACCGGTTTGCCATCGTCGCGCTCGCTGGCTTCCTCTGTAGCATCATCCCTCCCCTCTGCACCACGCACTCACTCTTTCGCTACCGCGGATCCCCCACTTAAGCACGACCTGCGCGATGCGTCACTCGAGACACGCCTGTTGGTGGAGCGCCTGCTCAATCGGGCACTGACGGTGCGCGCTCAGCACCTGCCAGACGACCACCCAGACGTGTTGGAGTCACGAACCAACCTAGCTGCGGCCATGTGCGCCATGAGTGCCTTGAATCGTTCCGGGCGTGTGAAAACCATGGGAATCCGGGAAGCGAAGCGGTTCATCCGAGCCAGCACCCACCGCCTGAAGCGCCAGAAGAACAGGCCGCCAGGGCTCCGGCAAGAAGGCAGTACAGGAGCCGTTGCACGTGGGAGCCAGCCATCTTCCGCCGTGGCCACTTCGTCTCAAGTGTCCACGGCCACAGCCACATCCACGGCAGGTACTGCCCGTGTTGCTGACGGCGCCGTGTCCCACGTCTCCGCGCGAAAGCCGCCAAAGCCGCGCTCCACGTCCAAGAGAAAACCCCGTGTGAAACTTGGCGGCTCGCGCAAGAAGGCAGCGGCTGTGCAGTCGCCCCTGGCACAGAAGGTGCCACGTCCAGCTGGCCGAACGGGCAAGACCAGAGGCAACGGGGGCAACAAAGTGAAGCGCCGCCCTCAAGTTTCGTAGACAGTTTGGCGCGGTGTGGTTTGTCGTCGCATGGCAAGAAAAACACCTATTCGTTCGTGTATTTTTTCGGTTGTTGTGTGTGTGTTTTGACAACTATGACAAAGAACTGGCATCAACAGCATCTGGTGGGCTTGCACTACGGTCCGTGGTGGCAGGAGCACTGGGCACCTCGTCTTCAGAGCGAGTGACATCGTCACGTACACTGTCGCCACTTGCCGAGCCAGCCCCAACCCCAACCCCATCACCATCACCAGTACCAGTGCCAGTACCAGTACCAGTACCAGCACCAGTACCAGCACCCGCACCAGCGCCAACACTGGACGCATCTCCTGTGACATAGGATTCATGTTCACCGTCACTGGTGGGGTCTTGGGAACCTGCTTCGGCTTCACTCCCCGCACGCATGGAGCGCGACTTGGTGCGCACATGGACAGGCTGCTGGCTGTCGTCCACAATGGTGTCAAACAACTCTGCAGCTGACCGCACCTTCACGCCTTTCGATTGGAAAAACCGAGTCACGTTGGCGCAATCAACCTCAAGGAAGGCATCCGCCCTTGGGTGTGTCGTCAGCACAGCCTGACCAACGTCGACAAAGACAACACGGTTCGGGGGTGTCACCAAAATGTTGTACTCGCTCAAGTCAGCGTGCACGAGTTTGGCTTTGTGGTACATGGTGTGCATGGCATCCACCACTTGGTTGTAACAGGAAGTGGCTCGCTTCCGTGACAGCTTCGCCTCCTGCGATGCGTCACAACAGAGCCGCACAACCGAAATTAGTTCTCTCACTCCCAACACTGGCAACCGCAAGCGCCACATCGAGCAATGAGGAAACGCCAACACGCACTCGGAGTTGAGGGGCTGCCCTGTTCTTGCCGACAAGAGACATGAGTACCATGTGCTCACGGTGCAGCAAGGGGCGTGGGCATGGAACTCCCACACGGTGCATGCGCTGCAGGTTGGCAAATTCCTTCGACGCCCACGTCACCACGACCTTCCGGGGGTTTTGGTGCGACAGCTGCATGCGGCGAAACCGGTGGTCACCCTGCACACCACAACCAAAGACACACGGGGGGAAGCCATGGCGTGAGAAGGGGGAGGGGGAAAAGAGGGAGGACAGTGCTGCGTACCGTCATGTACTCATGGCGGTTCTTGAAATCGGACAAGGTGGTCCGATAGATTTTGATGGCGACATTGTCGCACTGCTCACCATATTGGCGACTGCGGTGCTGATGCGCACCTTCGCCTTCGTCGAAGCCTTCGGGAGAGGGGCTGTGGGCAGTTTCATATTAGCCACACCGAACATAGGGTGCCGCGCAACATGAAAAGGGTGCCCAGGTGAAGCAAAACATGGAGCAGCAAACAACGTACTTCCATCCCGTCGCCAGGAAAATGTTGCCCTCCTTGCCCGTCTTCAACACGCCACCCACCGACTGCAAGTGGCCGTTGTTCAGCAGCTTGAACAGCAAAATGCGAGTCTTGTCGTCCAAAACTCCATCCTTCGTTGCAAACTCTGCCTTGCTTACGCGCCCGCGGCGAGAAACACTAAACAAACCCATTCCATTCCAGTCCAATGGTGAGCTCCAGCTTTGCACTGCACACGTGCAGCAGTCGCACCCCTTTGTCTTTTGCTTGTCCAAGAAACGCTTGAGAGAGTTGAAGGCCTGGTTGCCGATGCGAGTCCCCTTGGCGATACGCCGACCAGATCCGCCAGTGGCAAGGTGCTGTGTATTGGCAAGGACATCGTCACAACCACAACCACCGAGAGCAATGCCAAAAAAAAAAGAAAAACGTATGCCAGCAAACCTAACGTACATCCTCCAACAGCAGTGCGTTTCGCTGGGCGCACAGGTTGAAGTCATGCTTGGAAACCACCTCCCCAGTGTCGAGGTTCTGGAACAGGCCTCCACCCAGGGCAGCAAACGGCTGGTCGCCGCCGGCAAGCTCTTCGCCCTCCTCCGTCTGGTTGTCACCCGCGTCCGCGTCGTATGTGGCTGTGGGCGCGCGATCGAAGCGGAACTTCGACAACAGTTCAGACTTCATCGCCTCTGCAGCACAGCGCCACACGCCATGCATATCAGAAACGCGGATGAGATCATCATGAAACGACAAACAGAAAGGAAGGCAGCATCACACACCACACACCACACCTTTGTTAGACACCCAATCCTCTTGCCGAGGTGGTGCCGCGTCCTGCGCGTCCAGCAGAGCTTGAAGTTGAAGCGCAAACTGGTAGTCGGCGTCACTATCGTCGGTGGTGGCAGCAGGCAAGGCGCTTCCAGCCCCAACGGCGTCAACGTCGTGCGTGTGTGCAGACTCTGCACCGCTCGGTGCCACGGTCTCTGCCGCATCGGCAGGGTCTGCTGTCTCGTCCTCGCCTTTGGCTTCATGAGTGGCAGAAGCAGCGGGCGGCGTGGGGGCGTGTGCATGCCGCTGCCACACCGGAGCTACCGGAGGCGGTACAGCCGTGATCGTAGGCGCGACAGCAGCAGCAGCGGCAGCCTCGGGTGTGGGTGGAACCGCGGGTGTGGTTGCGGTTGTTGTTACTTGCGTCCTGCCACGACGGCCTCGACGCTTGCGGCTTGGAGTTGCACCACCCAGTGTCGGAAAGTCGTTGGTCGTGAAGGCAGGAGCTGGAGCAAGTGGTACGGGTGCAGCTGCAACCGCTGCTGCCATGGCAGCATCTTCTGCTTCCAGTTGAGCTTGGAGTTGCAAGGCAAATGCAAGGTCGTCCTGAGGTCAACGCACCACGTGTGAGTCACCAACAGCACACGGACACAAACGCTGCTATTCACCACGTGAAAGCACACTCAGGGGTAGAATTCGCACCTGCTCTGTCCATGTCTCCGAGTGAGCCTCAGCGGGGCTGGCAGGAACAGACGGCTGTGGGGTTGAGAGGACAGACGACGACATCGTGTTCGGTGAAACGGGGGTAGCGTGTACTGCCAACAGCTGTCACCAAAACAGCGTAGACTGCCAAACAGCCGACAGAAAAACAAGGGAAGCTCTTTGGAAAGAGTACTGGAGAGCACAGGCACACGGATTGAGAGTTGTCACTCCGTTGTGGTTGTGCGCAGGACTTACAAAGCACCAAGAAGTGCCGCGGTCTGCAGAAAGCTCCCAATTCCTGTTCTTGGAAGCCAACACATCATGTTTAAGATCATTTGGGACATGTGCTGCAGTCACCGTGGTGATCGGAACTTCCACAGCGAGGGTAATCTTGCAGCAGTAACAACGGTTGCAGCCACAGCGCGCAGTTGCTCGCTAGACTGCTTCCCTGCAACCAGCAACGGTCCCAGCGCAAACAAAGAAGGCACACCATTCGCAGTAATATGTGCGTCCCGTCCCTACTCTGACCCGGCAGCACCGGCACCAGCACCACCCCCAGCGCCGGCAGCCGGGACGTCAGGGACCAGGGTGCTCAGCAATTCCTCCGACGCATTCTGACACTGGGTCACGCGAAGTCCGATGTCTTGTGTCATGGCGCGCTTGATGGTGGCTTGTGCGCCAGGGTGACCACCCCAAGCACGGCGAGTCACCTGCACAGGTACGTCACCATGCACTTCGTTACTTGCAAAGCACAAGACACACAAGGCAGAGTGCTGCGTGGAATGCGCTAGCACGTACCCCGTTCAGCACGTCCCACTTGAGCATTTGCGCAGCACGTCGATCCGCGTCAAGCGACCCGTCCAACACCAGGCTGAGCGCAGACACAACACACCGCAAACCACAGTGTAAACAAACGGGAAGCCAAGACACATCGAGCGCCGCGGGCGTACCCAAAACCACCATTGATGGCTTCACCCCAGCCGGTCCCGCCACCGTTGTGGATGGCGACCCAGGTTGCACCGCGGAACGAGTCACCGATGACGTTGTGAATCGCCATGTCAGCACAGAACTTGGAGCCGTCGCGGATGTTCGTCGTCTCGCGGTAGGGGGAGTCTGTTCCGGACACATCATGGTGGTCGCGCGAGAGCACGACGGGGCCGGAAAGACGGCCTTCACGGACGGCACGATTGAAAGCAAGCGCCATGTTTCGTCGGCCCTGGGACCAAAGAAGAAAGAGTGGACACTCAGCACCAACGGACACTGCGACCAACACACAAGGCACATGCTGGACGTACCTCTGCGTCCGAATACAGGATGCGAGCCTGGCTGCCCACGACCAAGTCGTTGTCGTATGCCTGCACAATCCACTTGTAGTTGTCGTCGTAGTGCTGGCGAACCAGCTCGGCGTGGGCACCAGAGCAGTCATCACGCAAGTCCTTTGTGACCTGCGCGGCGATCGTATCCGTGATGCGAAGATCCTCCGCGGCGCCGCTGCAGCACACCCAACGGTATGGGCCAAAGCCAAGCGAGAACACATCGCCCATGATGTCTTCCACGTAGGATGGATAGCTG
>Ga0213833_1000711_pt1 | contig 29015 bp, 50 predicted proteins | sample SWATP21_FD_160575 | JGI IMG/M metagenome (GOLD analysis project Ga0213833, IMG submission 160575) | Coastal seawater microbial communities from Marineland, Florida, United States - SWA TP2 #1 | ecosystem: Environmental > Aquatic > Marine > Coastal | place: USA: Florida | collected 2016-08-14 | reverse complement strand
CGTAGATAGAGAGAACCACCCACGCTCATGTTTTCAGGAAGCTGAGTAATCTGAGTTCCTCGTAGATAGAGAGAACCACCCACGCTCATGTTTTCAGGAAGCTGAGTAATCTGAGTTCCTCGTAGATAGAGAGAACCACCCACGCTCAGGTTTTCGCATAAATAGTCGCCTGGTTTGATTATCCCATATTTAACCAACCAATTGTAATTGGCGTATAGAACATTGGCTTTTTCGTTGAAGTCTTCAGCTTCGTTGATATCGTCTATTGCATCGTCGCATGCGCCTGCATGCTTGGCTGCCTTGAATAGCCTTTCTGCTTCAGCATCGGTAATGATGTCCCTGGGGGTGAGTTTTTCGCTCATGGTTTTAGTAATTTAAGTTTATAGTCATTGGTATTGAAATCTACTTTAGTAGATGTGATAGGAGCGAAAAAGGGTGGCTTATAGCGAATTAGCTGGTCCATTTGGGTTTTTATATCGTTAATGGAGCGCTCCAATGTAGTTAATCTTTCCAATATATCCTTAACCTCTGTTATTGGTTGCATAGTAACTGAATGTAAACTTTAGTATCGTGAAGAAACTGTGAGAAACTGTAAGTATCCTTAAGTAAATGCAAGTAGCTAGGCCGCATCTTATTAGAATGGCATATGCTCCTTAGCCGTGAACTCAGTAGGTATTGCAGCAGTCTCTAAATGGTTAGGTTGTATATGAACAGAATTCTTACTCATCTCAGAGATTTGCGTGCTAGCATTTTCAAGACTCACCAAAAGCATATATGCAACTTTCATCACAGAATCATTGACCAATGGGTGTTTTTCGCCGAGTACCTGTTGAACATACGTAGTTGTGTATGGCTTCCTGGTAATAGTGTTGTAGGTGTGGGAAGCAATGACACGTGCAGGAATTTTACGCTTATGCTTGAATACGTACTTTTTTATAGTATCAATTGGTACAGTGATAAGGTCTGCATTGTGTATCATTGTGAGCACTTTGTTTGTTCAAATATATAGTATTCTATATAAAATATACAAATATTTAGATCAGAAAAACTGATATTTATATTTATATGACTGTAAATCAGAGAGTTAAAAAGGCCCGAGTATACCTTGGAATGAGTCAGTTGGACTTGGCACGTGATGCCGGCGTTCAACAATCGTGGCTTTCAAGCATAGAAAATGATAAGGCTGGTGTCAACTTGAAAATATTGGAATTTCTGATATTAAATGGCGTTTCTGGTGATTGGCTCATTTGTGGTATCGGGGAACCATTACGTGCAGGTGATTTTAATAGTGATCCTGGTCTTTATGATGTAGCCAAGTTGCAAAGCCAAGTGAATGGTATGCTTGAAGAACTTAACAGGATTAAGAAACAAATAAAGTCCATGGAATGAACTACGAAAAGATGCACCAATTCATCAAAGACAGCGATACCACTTTTGAAGAGTTGGCGCAAAAGTGTGATATGAGTTACTCGGGTTTTCAAAAGCAATTTGTGGTAAAGTCTATGAAGGTGGAAACGCTTGAAACTATTGTAGACCACTTTGGCCTCCCTTTTGACTACTTTTCTGAAAGCCGGGTGGTGAATACCCAGCTTGATATTACAAGTATCATCAACCGGCTAAAAACTGCAGAGCGAGAAATAACCTTGCTAAAGGATAGGGCGCATAAATCAGTGAAAAAGGTGAGTTGAAAAGTGAGAACAAAGTGAGAACAAGTTTGCATTGAAAACGCATTTTCATATGGCTTAACTCGCTGTAAACGGCGATTGTAAGCCTATATGCGGGTTCGATTCCCGCCTTCGGTACCCTTTTGGGGCTGTAAAGCCCCTTTTTTTGGCTAGTGAGAACAAAGTGAGAACAAAATGAACCTAGGTAGACCTTTCACCCAAATCAAGCTTTGCACCACAGGAACGCGGTGGTTTTACTATTATCGGTATACTACTGATGGCGGGGAGCGAAAACTGATAAAGCGATATGGTGGTGTGAATAGAATTAAAAATAAGAGGGAGCGCAAACGCGTTTTACAGGCAATGGCGCAGGCTGAATGGGAGCTATTGCTTAGCGGGTGGAGCCCGGTTGATAAGAAACTTGACGACATTGACATTTTGCTTAAAAACAACCTGGATGCTCCTTTACTAAAAGTATTGAAACTTGCCTTAGCTGAAAAAGCGAAAACACTCAAGGAAAACAAGACATGGAGAGAATACAGAAGGTTTCTCACTCACTTTGAAAGTTTTCTTGAAAAAGAGCGCATGCAAGATGTTACCGCACCAGATTTAAAGAAAACTGATATTAAGAACTGGTTACACTCATTTGGTGATGTGAGCAACCGATATAAACGAAATGCGCTTAGTGCTTTGATTACGCTATCAGGCGAAGCATTGGAGAATGAATGGATCAAGGCCAACCCTTTTGCCATGGTTAAGAAAACCAACTTTATAAGCGAGCCTAAAAAGCACAAAGTTTTTTCGCCACGCCTGGTAAATGAAATTGCTGTGTGGTGCAGAGAGAATGACCCCTATCTACTTACCTATTTAAAGGTGATTGGGTACACTTTTTTCCGACCTAAAGAAATTCAAGGGCTTAAGATCATTGACATTGATTTAGAAAGCAGGCTCATATTTAAGGACCGCACTAAGCAAAACCGCCTGCAGGTGAAAAGAATATTTGATCAGCTATTGCCCGATTTGCAAGCTATGCAACTGCATAGATACGCGAATTACTGGCACGTATTTGGCCACGAGAGCCCGCAAAAAATAAGGGTTGGAGAGTCATACTTTCAGCGCAAGTTTGATCGCTGTAGAAAGGCTCTTGGCCTTGGCCACGAATACACGGCATATGGTATAAGGCACACCTTTATCAGTGACTTGAGAAAGAATGGTGTAAGTGATAGCGATTGCATGGCCATTACCGGCCATACTACAATTGCAGCCTTTCAAAAATACCTGAGAGATATTAACGCGGATCTGCCTAATGATGTAAGCGGTGATTTTACGCTTAAGCTATAGGCCGGGCTCTTAACTCTTTGCACTGGGTAGGTTTTCTTAGAATGTGGAAATCTAAAGCTTAAAAATCGTGCCAGGGAAAGCCGGAATGCAAAAAAAAGCCCCGAAAAATCGAGGCTAAGCTTTGAGTTTCACCATCCTGGGCTCTGACGGGTTGCTCCTCAGCATTGCCGCGTTTCCTTCCCGGATGGCAGGGCTAAGATAACACTTTATTGTTAGTGATTATCAAATACCATTTTTGGAGTGTTATTATGTCGCGAAGCATTTTTACATTTCCGGTTCTAATATATAATTCAATGAAATACGTGTTATTCTGTGTTTTCTCGGTGATTGCGGTTGTTGCTTCTGCCCAAACTTCAGTTGATGAAATGAAGCTGATTGACAAAAGCATGCCTAAGGATTTACCTGGTGCCGGTGATAGTGTGATGCTTAGTTTTGGATACTACTACAAGATTGAGCGCACCGGCGAAATATTGGGTCACACAATGTACTACGGCAATGTATACAGAGATGGTAAGCACATAGGACAATGCGTGGTGAGTAAGGATGGCAGGCAGGTAAATGCCTACACTATTCCAAACAAACAAAGTTTACCTGGCGCATGGCAGGAGTACCATAGAATGATGAGAAACGCGGGCCAAACTGAAAACCTGAGAGTGATGCAGATGATGGCCAATGTAATGGCCGATACTGATTATTTTATGGGAGCTAAGTAATGAATAATACACCCCTAATTCAAGGGGTATATTAGTCAACTTTTACCGTAGAAAAAACTTCGATCAGCTGGCGAAGTGTGTGCGTGCTGTTGGGAAAATGATTGAGCAGGCGCATTGGGGTGTCCTGAGTCATATCATCATGAATGGTTTGCAACATGCCTGAGAGTGCATCAGGCGGGGTGTTTGAAAACATCTCAATGAGGCTTTTCATTTCAAGCTGGCTCACAAACTGGCCCTGCTGCACTGTAATGAGCGTAGAGCTGCCCGTAGGGTTCACCGTGGCGGTGTGAATATAGTTGTTTACAGTATTAAGCCCTTTAAGCGCTTTTTTGAGCTTTGGGGTAAGACTCTCAAGACTGCCCAGATGCTCAATAAGGGTTGTTACAACGTCAATGAGTGTGTCTTTAAAATCTTCGCTCGGTATTGTGATAATAAGCTGCTTTGTCATATCTCTCTCCCTTTAAGTGCGTTCACCTGTGCTTTATTTTTTTCTGATAACGTGTCTACTGATTCTCTGAGTGTATTAAACAGGGCGGGGTCGCCGTCATTTTTCTCTACTGCATTAATAAGTGCGTGGATGCTGCGAATAAGCTTGTGGTTGCGCTCAATATCTTGCACACCATCATCTTTTTGAGCATTTAAGAGCACTACTTTGGCGCGTTGCTGCAGAACAGTATCGCTTAGCCCTTCCCACTCATCAACAATATCCTCAATCTTAACCACTCGCTGGCCAAAGACTTTACGAAGCCAGCTAAACGGTCCCCTTACCAAAATGGCCGTTTCATACTTCAAACTGCTTTCTTCCTGCATCTTGGCAGGCACAAATAGAATTACAATATTGTAAGCAAGTAGAATCATTGAAACAATGTGTAACACTATTTCCACTCCACTCCAAGAGTAATTATTAGTAGTAGCCACTACTTCGATAATGTCAAATGTGGCAATGAATGCCTGCCAGTAAAAAAGGTACTTCAAGGCCCGATGATGCATGCTTGAAAAACCTTTGTAGCCAATTAAGATAGCAGCGCCAAATACTGTAATTCCCCATAGTCCTATGATGCATATATCATAAATCAGCCAATACCGACGCGTCATAGCTCCATCATACATAATTTTCTCTGATCCAAACTCAGAGAAAAAGCCCCAGAGAGTGTTTGCTTCATCAAATAACTTGAAACCCATACCACCCGCAACGAGAGCGATACTAACAACAATCACCAGGGCTTTATATGTATAACTAGGCCTCACTAGGGTCTATCAGTTCTTTTTGGGGTTTCTTTAGGGGTGATAGACGGTGCAGCCCAGTCATTGTCATAAATAAGGTCTGGTGTGCCTTCTACCTGGTAGATGAGTGAGCAAACATAGAAAACATATCCTGCTTGCTCATCAGTACTTACGCAAGCCAGGTTGTTCTTAATGTCGCTATTGTCAATAGCCACTCCAATATCAAATGGATCGCCATTGTACTCTTCATTCATTGCCGCTGTGGCATTCTGGCTCTCCCAATTATCAAAATTGGCAGATGCCTTAAGGGCGTATCTATACCCATTAATAAGGGTGCCGCCAGTGGCCACAATTTCGCAGTTATACTCTGCTATTTGCAAAATGTTGTCGGTAATACTACTCGCCATGATTACTATTTACAAAGGTTTAAGAATTATTAGCTCCCAATGTACCACAAAAGTGGTATTTGGGCCACGTGCCAAAACTATACCCTTTTTATGGGGTATCATATCCCTTAATTAAGGGGGGGGTAACTAGTGAATTACAATGATGGTAGGGTCATCATCTTCATCAATAACATTGCTTTCTCTATTGGCCTTGCCAGTGAGCAAATGCATTTGGTATATGAGCTTGGTAAACTCATTTACGTAATGAATGATACGATCTCGCTGGGTAATAAGGCTGTCATCGCTATGCAGCATGCAGGTATCTTTCATTTGCTGCAGTGTGCCCATAATGGTAGGTGCGTGATTGTTTTGGCAAAATTCTTTTGCTTTCTCGAAGAGTATCTCCTCGCTTGTTTTGGTTGGGGTGTTCTCGTTGTGTAGCATTTTGAAAACGTTTAAGTAAAACAATACCCCCTCCTGCATTGGTTGCTACACAACTTCCATTAATGGCAATTGATACCAACGCATTCGGGGGCTTACTTTTTAGATTATCCATCAATGAAATTTTGTGTAGCGACACAAAACTAAGGAACCAGTTGTAAAAGGGTGTTAAGGCTAGTGAATTACAATGATGGTAGGGTCATCATCTTCATCAACAACACGGCTTTCTCTATTGGCTTGGCCAGTAAGCAAATGCATTTGGTATATGAGCTTTATAAGCACATCCGTTTGGTGGATAATACGCCCACGCTGAGTGATGAAACTACCATCGCTATGTAGCATGCAGGTATCTTTCATTTGCTGCAGTGTGCCCATAATGGTAGGTGCGTGATTGTCTTGGCAAAATTGTTTTGCTTTCTCGAAGAGTATCTCTTCGCTGGTTTTGAATTGGGGTGTTGTGCTTTCTTGTGACATTGTGAAAGTCTTTAACGGCGAAGCCCCGCCAAGGTGTGTCACAACAATTCAGAGAATTGACGTACCAGGGCTTTCGCACAAGGATCACCACAGCAGGGCTTCTATTTTGAAATAATAATTCGCAGGATGTTACTCCTCTGAACGTTGTGACCCTTCAAAAGTACTCAACCAATTGCAAAAGGGTGTTAAGGAATAACTAGCACCGTTCTATCTTGTATTCTCTCACTGTGATGATGCTTTTGCACAATACATGGTATGGCACTATAGTGAGTTGTTTAGATACTTTAATGACCAGGCCAACTTTGTCCCTTAATGCATTCATTACCTCCTTTTTCAATACATAACTTCTGCCGGGACGGTCTTGACTGGTGCCATCGCTTTCAATGGTGCCCATTTCAATGCTCTTTATGTGTATGGTGTATATAGGGTATTCATTCATAGTGCTTTTTAAGTGCATCAAAACTAAATAACATCTACTAAAGTAGATGTTAAAACATAGAAAAGTGAATGAGTGGTTGGCTTGTGGTTTGGTAGGAAGTTTGAATTGAGTGCAGTTTTCGGACCGTTAGATCAGGTAATTGCTCTCCCGGGAATTCCCAGGAAATTCCCGGGAAGGTTTTGAGTACTGGGCTGCACACCTTTGGTTCATCATCAAAAGTGAATAAAAATGAAAAAGTTGAAAGCCATTCTTGAAAAGCGCGATATGCTAAAAGCCTACATCATTAACCTGTGCAGCTCAGCCACCTATGCACTCATTGCCTACCTTATAAAAAGGCTATTGATGCGTTGAGAAAGAAAATCAGGGCTTTGAGAAAGTTTTTGAATTAGCAGCAGGCCTATTCCGGGCTTTCTCCTCCATTTTCAGTTTCTTCCAATATGTGCGGCAATATGTCCATTAGCTTTTTGAAGCTTTTGTCAGCTTCATCATTACCTCCAATCATGCCATTGCATTGCTCAGTAAACAGGTCTAAAAATGCCTTTTTGGGCACAAATTTTCTCAATTTATGGTATAGGGCGCAAAACTCTATTTCGTCCATGCCATCGTTGCGCTCAAGCACTATTACCGGGTAGTAATCATGGTTGCAAAAAATGGCATAGTCAGCCGATATTTCGATAGCCTTGTTCTCAAACAAATCAAGCATCTCATAGGCTTCATCTCTGTTGAGAATTGCTTTTAAGTGTGTTGAAGTGTCGCGAGGGAATACCTTCTCCTTTAACTCCTTTAAGCTTCTTCTTGCAAAACCATGAGCCTGTAGCATTTCGCTAATAGCCCGAAAACTAACTACCATGTAATAAACTTCACGGAAAAACCGCTACACAATTACTCAACTACCGACTCCACCCACTCTACTTCATAATTGTAAGAGCTTTTATCAAAAAGCATGTCAGTATACTCATACCGTTTTTCTTTATCCTGAGTAGTAGACCAATCGTGCACTGTTTTCATATTCTTAACAATCGCCCAGGTGGTTAGGGCATCTTCAAATTTCTCTTTAGCATCGTCCAAATCCTTGTCAGATACAATAGGCCCCCCCGAGCCCTCGCAAACAATAACGTGCTTCCCATTGTAATTAAAAACATGGGCTCTCACAGTAGTTGTTTCGCTTTCTAGTCCGTCGTAATGATTCATGAGTAGAGCATTTAACCGGCACAAATATGTGCCATAATTCGTATTAAAGTTACACTTTTAACATATAAAAGATACAAATTGTTGTGTATACAATACAAAAACCATGCATCTTTGCAAGCCCAATTTTCGACAAGAGCAGAACTCTCTAATCTAAAAAGGCTGTACCAAAACTATTCTCAACGTTTTTCACAAAACAGGCCATTAGTGGCTATTCAATGTAAGTGAGATTAATTATTGTGGTGACAACTAAAGGTTGCCAATTTGAATAAAGTTGCACATTACTGGGAAAGTTGGGTGATTTATACTCTTTACTTATCTATGATGCACCTGTGGATTATATAGAGAAATCAGTGTTTTAGCTGAGTTTCCTATTTTAGGCCACTTTAAGGCGAAGTAGTAGTATGTGTGGACTTTATGGACAGATAGATTCTGTAAACTCTGTATTGGAAGATTTAGATGCAGAGCCGGTAGATGGTGAAACCAGCAATAGCCTGGAGGCAAAAACAATGAGACATGATTCAGCATTTGGAGCCATGAGCCTTATAGTGCTTGATTTAGGTGAAGTGCGGCGCAAGGCCATTACTGCCACCCTTGGCTACCGGCCTGAGTGGAGCGATAAGCTGGCCATGAACGCCCGGGCTGAAGGCAACTACAATAAAGATGATGACCCCGCCTATATGGGCGAAATGGGCATTTGGGAAAAACCCTATTACCGCGATGCCATTAAGGTGCGGCGGGCCTTGCTGCCTGTGGGCTACTTTGTAGAAGGCCCCAAAAAAGAGCGGCTTAAAAAGCCCTATGTAGTGAGCCGTAAAGATGGCGAAGTGTTTACCCTTGCCGCTGTATACTGCAACTATATTGATGAAAAAACCGGTAAAGATGTGCGTGGATTTGCCATAGTAACCACGGCACCCAATAGCCTTATGGATAAGATAGGGCACCACCGCTGCCCGGTGCTTATTAGGAGAGATGACCGCGAGGCCTGGCTTGACCCTACAACAGCCAGGGTAGAAGTAGACCGCATGATGCGCCCTTGGAAAGCCACTGGGTTTTATGCCTATCCGGTTGATCCCAGAATACACCCTGCCAGATATGCCAAACGTGATGGCAAAGACGCATCAGAATTTATGAAACCCATAGGGCACCCACTTTTTCCTGACGATGATATTGATGCATTGGATGATAAAATTTGGCGCGACATCGAAAACAGTGCACCTGAACAGGGTGAATTGTTCTGATGTTTTAATGTGAATTCTACTTTTATAGCCACAAAAGTAAGTGGTGCAATGACTTTAGGAGAAAATGGGCAGGCGGTATCTGGTATGTACTATGAGTACAATCAGGCATTTATTAATGCATTCAGAAAAGTGCAGCGTGGTTTGGGATGCTCTTTAATACCTGATGACACAACAGGCGAAATTGTGTTTAGATTTCCTGATGAGATTACCTGGCAGGAAATGGAGCTGATGATAAAGCTCTGCTATGATAAGCGTTTCAGGCGCCGGTACCGAATAGTGCACGGCAACACCTGTAGGTATATAGACTTTGTGGTAGACCGTGCTAAGATGGGTTGATGAACAGAGAGCGCTTTATTAAAATGCTGGCTTACTACGTGCGCCTTGCACCAAACAATGAAATAGGATCAATAAGAGTGGGTTCACAATATGCCCATTTAAAACCGGTGCTGCCTGGCCCGGGCAATGCCATGGTATCAAAAATGGTTTTGCAATACCTGGCAATGCAATGCCCGCGGCTGTTTGAAATGGATCAGGATCCACCAGGCACTAAATGGTATGAGAAAACATGGCACCTGAAGCCTCTAAATGATGTACAGAACATTCTCAACTTATCTTATGACGACACTGCACGCTTTGCCGCCCTTTGCATGCACTGGACATTGAAGGGGTATCCTTCAGCAATTATCAACTTTCTTGAATCAGACCAGGCTTTTAGTGTGTCACTAGACCATGAAGAATTGCTGAGCCTGCTTGCCTAGAATGCTATTGTGATTCTTTATAGGCAATACGCTCCTTACGGTAGCTCTGGTAAAGGGTGGCTATGGTGAGTAGCACCACCACTATCTGCAGCATAAAAAACATTTGAATAAGCTGCTTATTTCCCGCTGGTATCATCATGGTTTTCAAGTTGCTTTTTCTGTAAGTACTTAACCTTTATGCTTATCCAAGCCAGGTATAAGCCCAGCAACACACCAATAAACTGTAGTATGGGGCTCACAGCCTCAATAAATGGAAGAATTATGCTTATTAAAGCGCCTAGTAGTCCTTTAGCCGTACCTGTGTGAGTCATCCGGTTATTCATTTTGGGGTAAAAATTCGTGGGGCAGCTCATCAAAACATTGCATAGAGCTGGTATAGGCGGGGTGCTTTAAAATAGCATAGCGCCCGGGTGTGGTGTGGCTTTCTATAGGAGTATCCCAGTTATCGCCCTTATTGGGGTAGCTTTCAGCCTGGCTCACCCGCTCATCATAGGCCTGGCACTCTTTATATGTTCCGGTATAGTAGGGCATATCAATAAATTGAGTAGTAGTTGTTAATGTTGTTTTCAATGTCTTCCAGGTCAGCGCTTTGGTCACTATTCCAAATGAGCACTTCCTGCATTTTTCCGTCAAAAAATGACCCGAAATTGATTGAGTTACCGCCAATTTCAAAATACTGGTCGCTGTATACATTTATAGATAGGGTGCCTGAGCCGGTGTTTGCTCCATCGGCCCGCAAATTGCTGTAGGTGCTGCTAAGCAGGTGCCGCGCTGCAGTGTAATCATTTGAGCTGAGTAGCTGGCTGTTGTCAGGGTCAATTTCAGTATACAGCCTGTATATATTGCTTGCCACCGGGCCATGATACATGCGGTTGTTGGCATCAAGTATATTATGCAGGCTATTGCCAACTCCATTGATTACGGTGGCAATAAATAGCTGGTTGGTAATGCTAATTGTGTTGCTCAGGGTAAGGTAGTGGTTGGTGCCATCAAAGTCAATAGCGGCATGACTGCCATCAGTTATCAACTCACCGGCGTTTACCACCATGGGTCGATTAGCTGCAGTGGTTTGTACGGCATCGTTGCCATTGCCGCTTTGGTCATACCAGGTGCGCAGATAAGCGCTATCAGATCCTATCCAGCTTTCAAGTGTGATTCCACTATATGTGGTGCTGTTCATACTTAGCCCGTAACTGACATCCGGATAGAAGTTTTCAATGGCATTGTCACTACTACGGCATAGCTCTACCAGTGGACCGGTATAGTCTTCATTAATCCTACGTACAGCAAAAGCAGCATTAGCAGCATTAAATTCAGGGAAAAGACCATAAAAAGAAAGGTTGCCCGCATTAAGGTACAGCTGGTATAGCAGCTCATTGTGTATGCTGTAGTAGTTGGCCTGTGCCAATATGCTTGCCTGGGTAATGGCAGGGTCAAGCATTTGCACCAGTGCAAACAGATAGTCATCCTGAGTATTAGCCCATACTTTGGGCACTGCAGCGCGCAGGGTGCTAGCATCAGTGGTTCCGTTTACACTCTCATAGTAGGCGTGGTATAGTGAAAAACACAAATCAGCATACAGGCTGCTTTGGGTGTGGTTTATATCAGCATCGGTAAAAGATGTGTTTACCTGCTGGGTTACATAGTAGGCCAGGCTATTGACTACCGCCGGGAAATGGCATATATAATTATCAGGATTCACCACATCGGTGTTGGATGTGGTGAGTATGCCATACCAAAGGTCTTTGGTGGTAGATGCTCGGTTTATGTCAATAATGGCCAAGGGCTTTCGCTACTTTTTAAAGTGAATGTTTAGCTGCCATATTATAAAGGCTGATATGAGTACCATAAGCACTATTTTGAAGTAAGTCTTCATCATGATTTATTGGTTTAAGGGGTTGGCATATTCAGGAGGCTCAAGAAACTGAGAGCCGCCCACAGGGTCAAAATGAAAGCGATAACCCGCCCGGGTAAGCTTTTTTCTGATTTTGGCCTGCTCTTTTTGCTGCTCTTCAGTTTGGGTGGTGCTGGCCTGCAGCTCTTTCCATTTTTTAAACAGCTCTACGGCTTCATCCATACCTATTTGGTAAATGAGCGGATACTCAGGAAACAGGATTGAAACCAGGGCTATGATTACGATATAGAGAATGAACTTGTGCACTACACAATTATTTTTTGTCTTATTCTTTTGAGGTAACCATTCTTATTGAAGAGTCCGGCTTTGTGTCTTGCCAGTAGCTCAGAAGTGGAGTGGCCAAATGTTTTTTGAAAATGTGGACGGTCCGTTTTATTACCAGTCCACCTGCCACCCCATTCAAAACCATGTTTTTCACCCACGGTGCCTATTAGCTCCCAATTAGGATTAGTCCAAAGGGCTTTGCTTCCTGAAATCTCAACAATATCAATTGCAAGGCCATAATTGTGATAGCTCTGCCCGGCCTTAGCCCAGGTAACAATTTTACCGGGTGCGGTTCGGCCTTTGGCATAAATTGCATCTTGCTCTTCAAACGAGCGAAAATGCCCATCGCCGGTAATGCGCACTTTAATACCGTGCTTATTATCAAGCTCATTGATGAATGCAATAACAGATGCTCTAATTTGTGGGTGTAGCTGCTTAAGCCGGTCGTTGGTGTAGTGGTCCCAGGTTTGCATGGTGAGTTTTTTAGCAGTGATGATGATAATGGCAATTACCAGCACTATAATTACAATGGTTCGCGTAGTGGGTTTCATGCATTATTTCAATAGTTTGATGAGTAGAATAATGATGGCCGTAATGACTACCAGGCTAAGGCCTACCTTAATGAGTATTTCATCAAGGCTTGCGCTGTTTATGGTTACCTCGGTATTTACTTCCGGCAATCCATCTTCTTCAATTCCTTTTAAAAAGCGTTCAAAAGCGTTCATTATATCACAATTCCTTTAGGGGTAAGTATTTCGCGGGCCTGCACCAAAAGGCCTTCACTTTTTAATGACTCAGTAAGGTCAAGTTTTCCGGAGCTTACCAATTTTTGGGCTATCCAGAATTGTGGAATCATCATTGATGCAGATATATCGCGCTTACCATAGGCACGATAAAGCTTCAACCAATCGGTTTGATTTTTCAAAGCCTTTAGTGTTGTCCATATGTTGTCATTTGAAGTTTCACTAAATGATGTGCCTTTCATGGCTTTAAAAACCTGTTCAGCCTTGGTACTATACCATGATTCCTGGTAAGACGGAACACCTTTTCTAATATCCCTGTCAATATCACCTCCTTGATTAAGATCATCTGGATTGCCTGAGTTTTTCCCTTTCAGGTAAACAACAATCAAAAGCACCACTACCACAATGGCAATGATTACATACTTGTTTTTGAGTAATGGGAGTATTTTGGCTAGTACTGGCATAGGGTTATCTGTTTTTTATGATGATGAATATTACTATGGCTACCACTACCACACCTACGGCAACAAACAGGGCAGTTTTGCCATTGTTGGTGTAAGGGCCTGTGCCGGGTGATGATGGGGCGGGGCTATAGGGGTAGGCTGGTGGTGGAGCGGGAAAACCTGCCGGGGGTGGCCCGTTATAGCCGGTTTTACTCTTGAAAATATTGCTCAAAAAGGTGGCTTGCCTACCCCAGGCAGTGCCCAGAGCCGTAGCAGCCTGCCCGGCTCCTTTTTGCCACCAGATATCACCGGTGGCGCGCTTCAATTGGCGGTTAAATTTATCTTGCTGCCTCTCTTCTTTGCTTTTGCCAATACCCAAAAAATGGTGATGAGTGTCAATAGCTGTCATTTACTTCTTTTTAAAGATGATTGAGAGCACCACTATTGCCACTACCACAATACTTATAGTAATGTAAACCAGAGTTTTGCCTCTGTTTGACAGGTTTGAATTATCTGCGTATGATGGAGCATAAGGTGTGGGGTTGGCATCTCCACCCGCAGGGTAAAATGCGGGCGGTGGCGTGGTGGTGTCTACCCCCATAGCAAGGTCAAGGCCACCGGCCTGAGCAGTGTCAAACAGATTGTTTTTAAACTGCTGAAAAGCACTTGGCCTGCCGCTTTTGCGGTTTTGTTTGGCTTGCTCAATAAGTGCTTTTTGCTCTGCAGAAAGTGGCATCGGGCTATCGGTTTTTAACAATTATGAAAACAACAATGGCCACCACCACAATGCCAACCGCTGCCAGGAGCATGGTTTTGCCACCGGTAGTGCGCGGGCCTGACTGTGGGCGGCCAGAAGTATATGGCTCTTGCGTGTGGCCTTGTGATTGAATCAAAGACGGATCCATTAAACGCTTCATCTTTTCTTCAGTTTCTTTAGTAAGGAATGCGCTAAACATGGCTCTATTTTTTCATGAATTTGAAATACACAAAAACTGCTACTGCAACCACCGCTGTAACGGCAATGGCTACTTTGAGCCCTTTGCTAAAAGAGCCGGGGCTTTGTGGAATGGCCGGTTTAGCGGTGCGGGTTTCTGATGGGTGAATTACTTCGCCCGTATCAGTAACAATATTGCCTTCAGTATTTATCTGGTAAATTGATTTGGCGCGTGGATCTATTGACTGCCTTATGGGCTCATTGGCGGGGGTGGTGCCCCCTGGCAGGGTGTATATAGAAGGATCACGCTGGGCTTGCCTTTGTGGGCGGCTATGGCCTGCCTGCGATACCTGCAGGGGCGTGTGAACATTGTGAATATTGTTGGCCTGGGTTGATTGGTGTAACATGTGTAATGCTGGTTTGTTGTTGTTGTGAATTCCATCAAAAAGCAGGGCACGGCGGGTTTGCAAATCAAGCCGCTGCTTTTGCTCATCAGCGTTTACCCCCTCAAAACTGAGCACATGGCTCAGGGCCTGCACCGCTTTTTTCATTGAGCCGCCACTCTCTGCATATTTCTGAAAGGCATAGGCATCGGCGGCAATCTCATCGCCATTGCCGTTTACCAGGTGCCCTTCTTCATGAAAAAGCATAAAGCGCTTAATGTCTCTGCTTAGCCCGGCGGTTTTTTCAGGATCAATATAAATCTCCTGCTTTGCGGGGCTGCAGGCGGCTGGTGTGTCGCCAGGCAGTGGGCGTTTTATAATGGGGAATTTGGGCAATTTTTAAATGTGCTAATGTGCTAATGTGATAATGTGCTGATGTGCTAATTGGGTGGTGAGCTGATTGGCTACTTTTTCTTAGCCTTTACAATGCGGCCACCTTTGGCGTAGCGGTATCCTTTTTTCAACCGGCCTTTGCCTTTGGTAGCTGTTTTTTTTGATACTGATCTTCGTTTCATGGTATTGTTGTTTTAGTGAGTTGGTGAATTGGTGGTTTGGCACTCTACTTTTTAAGTATTAGCAGCACTACTACGGTAAAGGCTACAATGCCAAGCGCTGCATAAATGAGTGTGTTGTTTTTGGGCGCGGGGCCTTCGCTACCCGGGCGTAGTGAATAGTCAACCGGTGCATTTGGGTTTCTTGACTGCCTGAACTGGGTATAGATGTTGCTTAGGCTGCCAATAATGTTGCCAGCAGCATTAAGGCCGGTAATAAAGTTCTGGCTCCTGTCAGGATCATTGCCGGTGCCGCTACCAGAGCCCATGCCTGCAAGGTCATTATTACCGGCAAGGGTATCATACCATTTTTCGCCATCGGTGGCAGGGCCTCCATAGTTGTGCTGCCTGTTAATAGCAGCGTGCACCTGGCGGCCAATGTTGTTGTTTTTAAAATGATGGTGAAGAAAAGTAACGGCATGGGGCTCGTCATCAATTCCATTGGCTCTAAACACGCTGCGCAATACCTGTGGGTGCCTTTTGGCTACCAGCCAGGCAAGTGCATAGCCTTTATTGTTCTGTATTTTTCGCTTGAGTTTCACAGTGGTGGGGTTTTGTGCAAGAAAAAAGCCCATTACCCACTTGGGGGCAATGGGCTTTCCCTATTGTTTTAATGAATTAAATCTATCTGCCCAGGCTTCCACGGGTTACCTGATCAAGCGCACCGGCGGTATTGTATATCAAACCAAAGTTGAGCGTAATGGTGGCTGTGCTACCATCTACAATTGGAATAGAAATCTTGTTTTGTCGGTTAAACTGAAAGTCAACCAAATCAGCAGGATTTTTGATGTATACAATCTTGTCGTTGAAATCATCAGAATCTACATACTTACTAAAGTTGAGTTTCTTAACGGCATTGGTAGAGAATGGATCCTGAATTTGAGAGGTCATTTCTACCTCAGTCTGGTCAGCATCAGTGCTCTTAATTTTCATTGAGAGCAACTGCATAGGGTTGTTTTCAATGTAAGTGAGAAAACTGCTAATGCTACCAGAGCCAAGCACTGAGCCGGTAAACTGGGATGCATTGCCTTCTTCATCGTCAAAATTGCCTGATGCTATCACACCGTCGGCACTGGAGCTGCCAAGGCCCGGGCATAGCACAAGAGTTCCATCAGCAGCGGCAACACTATTGTGCACCACTTTTAGAATAAGGGTTCGTTTGGCATCATAAAACCGGCCATCAAAGCCACGCAAGGCATTGCCAGTATAGTTGTGGGCATCGCCAGTATAATTTAGCAGGCTTTCTGCATCCTGTAGTTTTTGGCTGTTTGGGGTAAAGTCCATGGGGTATTTTCTTAGTTGGTGTTAGTTGAATTATGGTTGAGTTGGCGGGCTTAAACTGCTTTGGCCCATGGGGCTTTAAAGCCTTTGATAATCTTGCCCGTTTGTGATTTGCCGCTTGAATCTGTAAACTGCACAGTGCTTTTGGTAAACAGCATGCTTACCACAATGCCTAATACTGTGGCTACAAGAGCAAAAAGGAGCATGGTTTTAATGTTGGTCATGGGTGTTGAGTTGTTGGTTGTTGGTGTTTGTACTTGCGAGTATATGCACTAAAGTAGATGTGTGCAAATGGCCCAATACGCAAGTGTAAGTATGTGCAGGTAAGTGTAAGAAAGAGCAGGAAACTGTAAGTATGTGCAGGTAAGTGTAGGTTGATTAGCTAATATGGTAATGTGGTAATGTGATAATGTGCTAATTGGTTAATGTGATGATGCGCTCGGTGACCGGTTGATGTAAGTTAATATCTACTAAAGTATATGCGGATGTGTCTAAAAGTGTGTTATTTGGCTTTCTGATTTCGTTGGGCGTATTTTTGTTACGCACACACGTCGATCATGGAGTAATTCAGATCTACATTATTTAAGATAGAAGCCCGCTATGGTGGTGGTTTGCCGAAAGGCCACGCTCTCGATCCATGATCGTGTGTGCACACCTAAGGCGGGCTTCGCCGTTTAAATTGTTTCGAAATGCACAAGAAGAACAATGAAATCCCTTCAAACAACCAGGTGCTTTTTAACCTGGCTCAAACCTTTTGCAACAACAACGACACCATGCGCACTATGGCCGATATTGGCCAGATGTGTGATGCCTGGCTTGTAAACTCTAATGGTGAAACCACCATGAGGCGCGACCGTATGGCACACCTGCGTGATGAGCTGCAAAAGCTGGTATATAAAATGCACCTGCTTACCAACAGTATTGATCAGGAAATTGAGAATGATAGAGTGGTGGTGGTGATTTGCTAATTGATTAATGTGCTAATTAGCTAATGTGATAATGTGCTAATTCACTGTTTCACTAAGTCACCAATTTACTTAGTCACCAGCTCACTGATTCACCGAACTACTTAAGCCCAGCTTTTTGCACTCTGCCGGGGTAAATAGCATTTTGCCGTCCCGGTAGGGAATGCCCACGCGCTTGCACAGCTTTTGCAGGCTCTTGCTGCTGCTTATGCCAAGAGCCTGCTTTACCTGGGTTTTAGTGAGGGTGGTGGGCAATTTGGTAATGTGGTAATGGTTAATTGGCTAATTGACCGCATCATAAGTACGCTCGAAAATGTCTGGCTTGCACGGGTATATTTCGCCGCTCACGCCTTTTATGATCCAGTCATTTTTATTGGCCATCATTTCGCCCTCAAGTGTAGGAATGATGAGAACGCCAAGAGTGTTTTCATGTGGCATTACCTTTCTATTAGATGTTTCCTGAAGCTGAAGTATTTGCTGAAAACTTTCGTTGCTTCCATCCCATTGAATTGCTTCTACTTCAACAGGCTTTTTTCTGAATTTTGGCATAGTGGTGAATTTGTGTTTAAGTGAGTTGGTGAGTTAGTGACTAAGTGTGTTGGTGTGTTAAAGCTTCAATCCATCAGCCGTTGGCTCAATTACCGGGCTATCTGGATTTTTGCTTTCGGGGTAGGGATTGGGTTCGTTGAGTCTCTTTAAATCCATACCCAGCCACATAATGCACTCTTGTAGTTTGGTAATAGATAGGGCTCTCTCTTTGCTGGGTGGTAGCTGCTTTATTTGTTGCAGCCGTTCGTCAAGCTCTTTGCGTAGTCTTTTGTTGGCTGCAACTTCTATTGATTTGTGCATGGTTTATTTGGTTAAAAAGGGTGGGCGGGGGTGAGCCCGCCCGGGTGGTTGGGTGCCCAATAAAGGGCGGTTGGTGGATTTAGTGAGTTTTTAGGTGTTCAATATACTTGCGCACATTGGCAGTGGCAGTTACTACCTCCTGAGCGCAATCATATACCGAGCTTATGGCATCGCTCAGCAAATTGCGTCCTTCGGCATCTTTTGGGCTTGGCATAATGTCTTCAAGCTTATTGATCAACTCCGTTTCTTGCGCTGATGTAGAGTTGTTGAAGAAGCCGGCAACGTGCTCATAGTTGCTGAATACGGCACTCACAAACTGGCCGCTCTGCACAGTTACTCGCATGTGCTCATCAAAGCCGTCAATCTTGCCGTTGTCGGCCTTGGCTTGTTGGATGGTGGTAATAATATCAAGGCCTTCTTTTAATACCCTGTAGGTGCCTTCAATTTGTTGGGGTGTGGCTGGCATGGTTTGTTGATTTGATAATTTGATAATGTGGTAATGGGGTAATGTGCTAATTGGCTAATGCTTAATGAATGCACCAGTCTTCGCTCAACATATCGGTTTGACTTGCCAGCCGGTTAATACTTCGCCGGTAGCGGTGAACATTCTTATAGATCCGAGGCAGGGCAATACATCTCTATCACCAAAAGCATCCAAAAGCATTGGGTCTTTTACCCACTCTCTTTTAACTTCTGTGGCTGGTAAAAGCCATAGGTACATTCCTTTACCATTCCAGCCTTGTCGGCTTACTTTTTTGCCATCTTTAAGGGCTTCTATGGCTTGCCCAAAGGTTTGATTTTCAATCATGATTTATTGGTTAAAAAGGTTTTGAAACATTGCAATTGGGCTTTGGGGTTGGGGTACTGCGGCCAGTTGTCTCTCAAACTTTTGGCGGTTGGCCTGCTCATTTGCCAGCTTGCTTTTGGCAGTGGCAATGCTTCGGCCAAGGCTGGTAATGCTTTGAGAGAGCTGGGCCTTGTCATTTCCACTAAGGGCTGAGCCGTCTTTATTCAGGCCATTTTCATACTTTTTCTCTGCATTTTTCAGCCTGGTGGTAAGGGTGTCTATTTGCTGGTCAAGGTCTGACTCGCTGCCCTTGCACTTATTAATGTCGCGCTCTAGCTGCACCTGGCGTATGTGGCTATCAGGTTTGGCATTGTCTGTAACAAGTGCGCTAATGGCGCTCTCTACCTGTGGAAACACATAGCCGTCAATAGCTAAATAATGAAAGGCCAGGGTAAGTGGTATGTATTGGCGGTTGCCGGGCAGGTCAAAAGGTTTTTCAATGCCCAGGGCATTGGCAAGTTCTGCATAAGCCACCTCGCTAACATGGTTGGTATTGCGGGTGCGGATGGTGTGGGTGTTAATTACTAGTGTCATGGTTTGTTGGTGTATTGGTGAGTTGGTGAATTAGTTTTTTGGTGAGAGTTTCTTCTTGAGCTTGTCAATCTCATTTTGCAGGGTGCGGTTTTCATTCCACAGGTGGAAGAATCCCCAAATACTGAGCACACTAAACAGGGTGCTCAGGCCTAAAAAGGTGTTTGCAATCCAGTGGTCCATTAGTTGAGCTTTATTTCAATGGGTTGGTTTTTGGGGTAGTACCACTCTTTTGCCTTTCTGTTGGCTCTGAGTGCCTGCAGCACAGCATCGCGCTCAGCAAATCGCGATGCGTTTTTGTCTACATCGTTGGTTTTTAGCAGAAAAAGCACATCGCTATTCTCACACATAAAGGGTGGAATGCGCTGCAGCGCGTGGTAGAGAAAGTATACATCAATGTTTTTCTGCTTGGTGTCAAGTATAAACTTGCGGATATTGTCAGGCACATTGCCCTGTATGTATTTGGTGGCATCTTCAAACACTATAATGCTGTTGTACATATTGGGCATTGTAGTGATGTATCGCATGGTTTTATTCACATCGCTATGGCCCAAAAAGTAGGTGCCGCTTTTCCACTTAGGTAGCAGGGTGGGGGTGAGCTGCTTTAAATCTTTATACTTATGGTGCCTGAAGGTGTCTACCACCAATACCTTTTGCTTGCCGGTCCATTGTGGGTCTACAATTTTGGCGCGGGCAAAGGTGGTTTTGCCGGTACCGCGCCCGCCTGCTATTAGGCCTACTATGTTGTTTCTTGGCAAATTGGTGTGTTAGTGGATTAGTGGATTAGTGAATTAGTGAGTTGGTGAGTAAGCAAGTGATCCGCTCCCTTCGACTCCGCTCAGGGTGCTACGGTGGTTTTCAGAGTCCATATATTTTTCTGAAGGGTTTTACATTATCGGCTATGAGAAAGGTGATAAGGGCGGCCTCGGGGCCACTCTGCATCCACGAGTATTTGGCTATTACGGCGCGCATTATTTTCTCAAATGTTTTGCGGCGCACAGCACTCACCCTAATGTCTTTTACATCTTTTATTATCTGCTGCCTTTTGGCGGCAATACTCACATCTATAGCGCTGCGCTGCACCTGGGCAGGATTGTCTGCATTCTGAATTTCATCAAGCCGCTGTAGCTCTGCTTTGGTAAACAGCTTTTTGCGGTATAGCCACATCCATATGCCCTCTTTGGTTTCAAAGTATACATCGGCATATATATCGGCATAGTCGCTGGGCTTAAGGCCAAACTCATTGGCCTGATCAGCACCGCTTTCTTCAAAGTCCTGGTTAAAGTCAGCTTCTTCAACATCAGCCAGCTCTTCGCGGTCTTCTTCAAGCTCTTCCTGGCTTTGCTCCTGATCTTCTTCGTCAAGCTCAAAGCTGGTGGCGGCTCTCAGCATCTCAAACTCTTCAGCATCATAAAAATCACCAGCGTTTTGCTCTACTATCTCTTCATCAGTTGGCTCGGCGCCTGGGGTTTTCTCTTCAGTGGCCTGGGTAATGATAGACTCCTGCTCTTTGGGGCTCTCAGGCGGGGTGGTGTTGGCAGGTGCATTTTTGTAGATGGCAAGAATTGCCTTGCCCACTTTGGTGCTGCCTTTTATGCGCTGGCCAGCTTCATTTTTTATGGTGTAGCTACCGGTGCCCTGGTCTTCAACAGTGTATACCTGGCTTTGGTGCTCTATGGTGTGGATTGACATTTGTTAATGTGATAATGTGGTAATGTGCTAATTGGATGATGTGCTAATGGTTTATCGGCTTTTGAGCTTATCTACCCATTTTTGCACATTTTCAACATCTTGATCAGTCAGCTTTTGGCTTAGTTCAATTGAATCGGTTACCAGTTCAATCAACTCATCGGGTAATTGTTGGCACACTTTGTGTGTGAGTTTTTGGGCTTCGGCCTGTTGTTCAGGATGAACAATTCCAACACTAATAGCTCCAAATGATTGGCATATGCTTGATGCAAACTCCTTGCTTATGGTGGGTAATACTACAGGTGCTTTGGTGTGGTCTACAGTCATGCTCCAATCAAGGCTCCATTCTATGTATACAGGATCGGTTTTACCTTTTTTGAGTGGGTTAAAACCTGAATCAAACCAAATGCCCATATCTATGAGTCTATCTCGCTCGGTGTTTAATGCGTCAACCTGGGTTTGGCCATCGCATCTAAGCACCACGGTTTGCCATAAGTAAGGAGGTAGTAATTCTTTTTCCTGCTCTTTTTCTGCAAAAACGCTTTTGGTAGTGGTTACAACTACGCCCAGCTCGTGGAGTTTGTTGATAGATAATAAAACGGTGTTGTAAGCTTCCTGAATGGTCATTGTGCGGTGTTGTTTTGGTCAATCAATTGGTTTAGGCGGTCTTTTATGGGGTCTAGCTCTTTTTTGAGCTTGCCGGGGTTGCGCATAAGGCTCATCAACACCTTTACAGTTTTCATTATGCCATCGCGAGGATTTTTAGCAGCAAACACGTTTTTAATCAATCCACCAATTACAGGGCCGCTAAGCAGCATGGTGATGGTTTCTTTTTCAAAACGAAGGCGCTCTACTTCTTGCTGTAGGGCTACTATATCTTCAGTAGTAAGTGAGTGTGGATCGGGTAGGGTTGACATTATTGAGTTGGCAGTGAGTTGGTGAATTAGTGTGTTGGAGAGTTGGCGGCTAATAAAAAAGTGGGCTGTTTATGGTGTAGGAAATGATGTAGGCCATGTAGGCCCAGTGCATCCAGTTAAACACGTCCCAGCACAAATGCAGCCTTAAAAGCCATGGATTTCTTTTTTTAGGCTTCAATAGGCGTGCAAGTGAATCACGTCCGTCTGAGTTCACTTGAAATTGCATAACCACTGTTTTTTGAGCCATTGAAAAAGGCCGTTTTTGGGATTGAAGAAGATTTGGCGCTCGTTTTCCAATCCGGTTTTATTCTTTACCCGGTTTATCCATTTATCCCAGCGCTCTTTTTGGTCAGGGCTTACTCTAAAACTTATTACAGCCGTATACGCGCTTTTTTGAGCTTTTGGCGGCTTAGGCTCAGTGGGTGGTTTGGGTGGGTTGTCAGTTGGCGGTAGTGGTGGTTTTTCGTCTTCAGGATTTTCCATTGTGTAGAAAAGTAGATAAGCAAATCTACAAAAGTTTCTGAAAAACAAAAGCCCGGCTGGGGATTCCGGGCTTTTGAAAAACCAAAAATGTGGGTCCAGTTTCTATAAACCTGGTTCAAATATATAGTGTATACGGCATATATGCAAGAAAAAGCCCCGGAGCATGGGGCGTGCAACGGGGCTAAGGCATTAAGTAATTTGGGCTATGAATCGAACTGCAATATATGTAAAAAAGTAGATATGTTAATGTGGTAATTTGATAATGTGCTAATTGCTGATGTGCTGATTCACTGAATTGCCAACTCACTGCCTCACTGAGTCACCAACTCGCTAACTCACCAATACACCAGCTCTCTCACTCACCAATTACCACCAGGGTGGTACCGCTCTGGCTGCTAATGCTTGTAGGTGCATGGCCGGTAAGTAAATACATTTGGTAGATGAGCCGTAACAGCTCATTGTGGTGTGTTACCACGCGGTCAATATCATGGCTGTGAATGCCTGATGCATTGAGCGTGTAGTAGTGTTGCAAATCTGATAATGTGAGCACCACTTGTGATAGTGGGTGGCTCTGGCAAAAGTCTTTTGCCTTGCTGAAAAGGAGTTTTTGAGAATGTGTCATTATTCTTGATGTTAGTTCAAAAAATACCCCCTAGGCATACGGCTGACACACTCTCATTCAAGGAACTCAAGATACCGTAAGCTTTGGGGGCGTTTCATTCCTCCCTGAAATCAAAAAGTGTGTCAGGGGCAAAAGTAGTAGATGTATTGCTAATGGGTGTTAATTTGATAATGTGGTAATTGGGTAATGTGCTAATTGGGTAATGTGCTAATGGGTTAATCTGACTTTACAATTACCTTTTGGTGGCAACGAGGGCAAACCAAGTAGTAGTTTACAGACGTGCTGCCATCATAGTGAGACCTTTTAAAGGTTTCAAGCTCACTCTCAAAGTAGCCAATAACTGCACCGCAATCCCTGTGGGTATATCTCTTTTCGGCTGACTTATCAATTTCTATTAATCTGGGCATTGATTTTTGCTAAATGGGTTTACTGAAGGACTTGGCATATCATAGACCGTTTTACAGTTTTCGCACTCTACTCCATTGTGCTTAGTGGTAAATATGAAAGTAAGGCATCCGCACTCGCACTTAAACCGGTTTGTTGCCATAGCTCCGAATTTATTAATGGTCCATGGGGTGTATTTCTCATTTTTCATGGTGTTGGGATTAGTCGATCTATTTGATCTATTGCCTTGAAAATCTCTAAAGCCACTTGCGGCACAATGGCATTGCCATAGGCTTTTATACTTTCATTTCGCCACCTTGAAAAGGTAATTCCGTATAGTTGGGTGGGTAGCCCATCATCTCTGCCACAAACCGGGGGTTGAGTTGGGAACTTACTCCAATTGTTTCGGTAAGCTGTGTGTTGCCTTTTCTCTTTTTCTTCGAACCCTTCCAGTCTTCAGCCTGTGGAGTGGGTAAAAAATGATGGTTGGCCATGTGATGAAGACTTACTCCATGTCTTCCTCCATCTCGCATGTTGTTGTCCTTTCTCAAAGCCTTTGTGGTCATTGTATCCATGGCATTCGGAGTAGGCAATAAACCAAACTCTGTCTCGCCTGTGTGGCGCGTTGACACCTGCAGCAGGAAGTATAAACGGTTGTACCTGGTAGCCTTCAGTTTCCAGGTCAGCGCACACCTGCTCGAATACCACGCCTTTGCCCCAATTAACAATTCCGCGAACGTTTTCGCCCACCACGTAGCGTGGTTGAATTTGCTGAATTGCTCTAAACTTTTGCGGCCACAGGTGGCGTGGATCGTCAATGCCTTTTTGCTGGCCGGCAGTGCTGTATGGCTGGCAGGGGAAACCTCCTGTGAGCACGTCAATTTTTCCGCGCCAAATAGAGAAGTCTGTTGTGGTGATGTCTGCATATTGTGTTGCTTCAGGAAAATGGTATTTCAATACCTGTCTGCACCATGGGTTAATTTCGCAATTGAAGGCGTTTTGCCAGCCCATCCACTTTGCAGCCAGGTCAAAACCGCCAATACCTGTAAAAAGGCTTGCGTGTACTTTCTTATTTGCTGTTTCACTCTTCAATTCAATTGCCAAAAAGCCCGAATGAATAATTTGCACAATCAAGACATTCGGGCGGGTTATTAAAAGGTTTAGGGTTACAAGGGCAGGTCATCAGCTCCGGCAGGCACGGTGGCCTCAAGCGGGTCTTCAATGGGCGTGGCCTTTTGGGCTTCTTCTTTCTGCATTATCCATTTGCCAAGTGGCATTACATCCATAGGGCGTATACTCCACCTTAGCTGATGAATGGTTTTGCCTTCCTGGTTTTCATAACTATCAGGCCGGGGTGAGCCTTGCACCATTACCTGCTGGCCTTTTACCAGGTATTTGGCTATACCTATGGGCTTGTCGCTCCATATGCTTACGCTATGCCAGTAGGTATACTCTCGTTTTTCGCCGTTGTCGCTTTTGGTTGTAAAGCTTTCGGCTACAGAAAATGAGCAATAGTGACGGCCATCAGTAATGCCGGTGCGGGCATCTTTGCCAATGTTGCCAATAAGCTGGGCTGTAAATTGTTTCATTGTAATTATGTGTTTTAGTGAATTTGTGAGTTTGTGGGCGAGCTAAACACACACCCATTTATCAACAGGCTGCAAAGGCTTGCCTATCTGGTAGGTAAAGTCAGAGAATTGAATCAATGCCAGGGGCTTGCTGATATTATGCCCTTTAAACCATGCCTGAAAATCATGAAAATTGAGGCCATCATTCATAGCCAGTGTAGGGCCAATATCGGCAAACAGCACACCGTCAATTATGGCTGATGAAAAAGTATTATCAGTAAAATAGAGTTTTTGCACCCTTATGCTGGTAAAGTCAAATAGTTCATCCTGGGTTGATCTATATGGCTTACCTGTCCATTGCCTGCCAGAAACATAGGCTTTATGGGTGTTTACAAGCGTTTCTCGCTTTTTCCATAAGTCGTAGTTGCTTCTTATGGTGTGGATTTTGGTACCATTCCATATATGCAGGCCTAAATCGGTTTGTTTACCAGCCTTTGGATGGTTTACAGGAAAGCGCTTAGCTATCATTAAAACATAGGTTTTCATTGCGTATACGTTTAATTTCTGCGGGTGCAGATGTTTTTGATAATTTGTTTGGGAGTGAGCCCGGGCACCTGAAAGTAAAAGACTCCTCTATTGTAGATAATAGGCCTGTAGTCTTCATCTTTGCCCAGGTAGCGTATTTTATTGCTGTGGGCGGTAGCCAGGCGGTATTCGCCCACTTCTTCACTATCTAGCTGCCAGGGATTTACAAGCCGCTCTACAGCTCTATCGCTATTGGTGGCAGCCAGCTCATCTTCTACTTGTTTCTTTTTATCGCCCTTGGCAATCTTAGCCCTTTGATAGTTTACAGTGTGTTTTAGTAGAATTTTCTGAATTTCAGGATCGGTTTCATCAACTTCACCCTTTTCAATGAGCTTGCGCCACTTGCTCATGTGGTAATATGCGCGGTTTACGGCTGTTTGCTCACTTTCAAGCTCAGGATCATGATTAAACGAAAGGCGTTTTTCGCCATAGAGCGCGCCAATACGGTCATAGAGCCGGTCGTGCTTGGTTTCGTTGAGTATGGTATTTATAAGGTCTACATCCCACTTTCCATCTTTTTTGCAGGCATCCTGCTTAAAATGGTACTTGATGCATTCCATCACTCCATCAAGCATATGGCTTTTTTCGCCCAGCTTAATCTCAGCGTTTACAGGTATATCAGTACACACTTTTTGGTATCTACCACCAAATGTGGGCTCCATGTAGTAAAGGAACTCTTCATCAAGGTAGTACTTGCGCTTTACTTCTTTGTAAAATGTCTCTCCATACTCATCTACACGCTTTACTATGTTCTTATAGTATTCGCCATTGGGCTTTTTGCGGTACACATAGAGGGTTTCATACCATAGTTGAATGTGTTTGTACTTATTATCAGGGTCTACGAGCTTTTTCCACTCATTGTGCAGCCGCTTGCGCACCTGGTAGGTTTTGAGTAGCTGGCCGGTGTCTATGAGCTCCTTTCGGTAGCCGGTAGCCATTTTTCCGTGCTTATTTATGTAGGTATACGCACGGCGAACCATGTTGCGCTCAGTTTTATACTGAAACAGGAGGCAATGAAAATGTATATGCAGCCCATTTTTACCTCGGGTGGTTTCTACACCATACTCACCACCCCAAATGCACTCTTTCCAGGAGCGGGTTTTACGTAAACGGTTAAAAAGCTCCTTTAGCTTTTTGTAGTAGAATTCCAGCCCCATGAATTTACCATCAGGGTGGGGCACGCTTAGCATGAGGTGAATAGGGGTATAATCTTTGTGTACCTGGGTTTCCTGCAGATACCTGGCCCAGGTAGAGCGCACTATCTGGCTTTTGCGGTAATTCCACACGGGGTCAAGCCGGTTTTTGTTGTAAATGTGGCTAATGAGCTGCGGGGCATACTGGCCCTGGCCGTTGGTGTGTATAGAAAACAGGCTCAGGTTTGAGTTGGTAAGCGCATACTTGAAATTTATGAGATTGCGGTATTCATCAACCAGGGGGTTGCTCATAAAGTCGGGATGCTTAAGGTCTTCTTTTTTGCGAGGTAGATTTATCCCCTCGTCGCTCAAAAAGTGCTGTATGTCTGATGCCATACTCAACGCAACCCGGCGCTTGCCGCTGGTTTTTTGCTGTTGGCGCTGATTTCCTATTAGCTTCCTTTTGTTTTTCTCGATTATTGATGTCATCTTTTATGTTTCGATAATTCGTAGATATACGGGTCTGTTTTTATGCCAGCAGGAAAACGGGTGTCTAGGTATGACTCTCTTCTCTGTATCTTTAAGTATACTCTTTTAGCCTTTCTCAATCTATCCACGCGTTCCGTAGTGTCAGCCGCCAGATAAGCACCTTCAATATGGATTGAAAATTCAAGACAGTTATTGAACTGATCTGGATCTTTAGGCACGCCCATGCCGCCAAGTCTTTCACCTTCTGGTATTGTCTCACAGAAATTAGATATGTATCCACATGGCCAAACTCCTCCAACTAGCTCATTAAGTTTTCTGAGTAAATCTAAACTGGGATCAGCAATTAATTCATCAATGCTTTCAATCCAATTGATTTCAGGGTAATTATACTCTGATAATGATTTCATATAAATCTATCTACTGGTTCCAGTTGTTTCTTTATATACCAAGTAAGCGGTTAAACAACATACAAGGCTGTTTTCATTTTTCAGGTTAAGCGGCTTCAGGCGTTGCGTAAACGCCCAGGCCTCTGCGTTTGCGGGCGGTATCTATTACCGCGTCCATATAGTTATTAAGGGCAGGAAAGGCCTGCTCAAAGCGCTCTAAGTGCCGGGGGCAGGTATACACATCAAACTTCTTGAGCCGTGGCCTTATACTATCTTTATAGAGCACAGCAATTTCAAGCACTGAGCTACCAGTGCTCTGTAGATGCTCTACCATTTCAGTTATCTCACTTCTGTACTTATGCAGGGTAGCCCGGTTGCTCATGTTAGGGTTTTGCCTGAGCATGTCGCCAATACCTTTTATGAGCGGAACTATTACCGCATAGAACTCATTTATCACCACACCATTTAGGAGCGATTTGGCTTTGTTGTGGCTGGTGTCATCGGTATACTCAAGAAAATGATCTTTTTCATGACCTTCAGACTGTAGCGAGTAGCGTATTCTACCACCGCCAGCGGGTGATGAGAATAGCTGAAGTTGCTCATCGTATTTATGAATTACCAGCATCTACAGGCGTTTTGTTTAAACCGATAATTCTTTCTCCAACACTCATGTTTTCAGGAAGCTGAGTAATCTGAGTTCCTTGTAGATTGAGATAACCACCCACGCTCATGTTTTCAGGAAGCTGAGTAATCTGAGTTCCTTGTAGATAGAGATCACCACCCACACTCATGTTTTCAGGAAGCTGAGTAATCTGAGTTTCTTGTAGATAGAGATCACCACCCACGCTCATGTTTTCAGGAAGCTGAGTAATCTGAGTTCCTTGTAGATTGAGATCACCACCCACGCTCATGTTTTCAGGAAGCTGAGTAATCTGAGTTCCTTGTAGATTGAGATAACCACCCACGCTCAGGTTTTCAGGAAGCTGAGTAATCTGAGTTCCTTGTAGATCGAGAAAACCACCCACACTCAGGTTTTCAGGAAGCTGAGTAATCTGAGTTCCTTCAAGATCGAGAGAACGACCCACGCTCAGGTTTTCAGGAAGCTGAGTAATCTGAGTTCCTCG